>JAESGX010000075.1_pt1 | contig 161723 bp, 162 predicted proteins | sample 9269801 | NCBI WGS metagenome assembly JAESGX01 (sample SAMN16773122, study PRJNA677054) | algae metagenome | isolation source: Pleurocapsa minor GSE-CHR-MK-17-07R and co-occurring heterotrophs from wet... | place: USA: Lower Calf Creek Falls, Grand Staircase Escalante National Monument, UT ... | reverse complement strand
GTGCCCGTCGCGTCGGTGGTGCCGACGATGCCCCTCCCCAAATTCCCCGATCAGGTATTGGTGTCCAGAGGCCCTTAGGCCTTTGGTGGGTGGGGGTCCGGGGGAGGGCAAAGCCCTCCCCCGCCGCGCGCCCCGTCTCAAGCCGCCCGCAGGTGTTCGCGCAGGCGAGGCATCAGTTCGACCAGGTTGCAGGGGCGGTGGCGGCTGTCGAGTTGCCACATCAGGATGTCGTCCCACGCGTCCTTGCAGGCGCCGGTCGATCCGGGCAGGGCGAACAGGTAGGTGCCGTCGGCGACGCCGCCCAGGGCGCGGGATTGCATCGTGGAGGTGCCAATCTTCTGGTAGCTCAGCATGCGGAACAATTCGCCGAAGCCTTCGATTTCCTTCTCGATCACGCGCTTGAAGGCTTCGGGGGTGACGTCGCGGCCGGTGATGCCGGTGCCGCCGGTGGTGATGACGCAGTCGATCGCGGGGTCGGCGATCCAGCGGCGCAGCTGGGCTTCGATAAGGTCGGCCTCGTCGCGGATGATCTCGCGGGCGGCGCAGCGGTGGCCGCGCGCCTCGATGCGCTCGACCAGGGTCTGGCCGGAGCGGTCGGTGGCCAGGTCGCGGGTGTCGCTCACGGTGAGCACGGCGATGTTCACCGGCAGGAACGGCAGGGCTTCGTCGATCGGCATGGCGTGGTCCTCGCGTGCCGTGACAGCATGGGGATCGGCCTGCGCGCTCGCAAGGCGGGTTTGGGCGCGCGCCTTGCGCCCCGACCCGACCGAGGCCGCGGCGTGTCGGCACGGCCTGCGCGGTTGCCGGCGGCGTTGCCGATCCAGCGCGCCGTAAACGGGTTTCCTTTTCCTGCGGCGTGCCCGTATGGAAACGGCCCTGCCCCGGCTCAGGAGGCCTGTCGCGCGAATGACCCGGCCCGACTACGATCCGCTGGCGGCGGCCTGGAACTGGCTCGGCTCCCTGGCGGGCATCCTGACCGACCCGCATTCGCCCTTCTGGTGGCCGTCGTTGCTGGCCGCGATGCTGGGCTTCGGCATCGTCGCGACGCTCACCGGGGCGGGCTGGCGGGCAGCGCGGGCCGAGGCCCTGCCGCGCGCCACCGCGCGCTTCTGGCGCCAGCTGCCGGTGGATCTTGGCTTCATGCTGGTGAATTCGGCCATCCCCTTCCTGGCGGCGCCTCTGCTGTTCATGGTCAGTGCCACGGGCGCCATGGCGGGCTACCTGCTGATGGTGCCGTTCGCCGGCGCACCAGAGGCCGGCACGCGGATCGACACGCTGGCGGCGACCGCGCTGGCGGCCCTGGTTGCCTTCGCGGCGGGCGATTTCGCGCTGTATTGGACGCATCGGCTGTTTCATCGCGTCGCGCTGCTGTGGCGCGCGCACCGGCTGCATCATGCGCCGGAGTTCCTTACGCCGATCACCGCCTTCCGGTTCTGGCCGCAGGAGCAGGTCGTCCACATCACGGCCAACGTCTTCATGAGCGGGCTGGGGCTGGGGCTGTTCGCGACCATGCTGGGCGCGGCTGTCGGGCCGCTGACCCTGCTGGGCGTGAACGCCTTCTCGCTGGCCTGGAACCTGGCCTTCGCGCATCTGCGCCACAGCCATGTCGCGCTGTGCTTCCCGCGTTGGCTGTCGCATGTGCTGGTCAGCCCGCACATGCACCAGGTGCATCACAGCGCCGAGGCACGCCACCACGACCGCAACTACGCCACCGTCTTCGCGCTGTGGGACTGGATGTTCGGCACGCTGTACATCCCCAAACCGCAGGAGCGCTTCGCGTTCGGGCTGGGCGAATCCGACGCGGCCGCGGCGCGGCAGGCGGCACGCGGGGCCGCGCCGGCCGCGCGCTGACGTCGCTGCCGGCGCAGGACGCATCCCGCGATCGGGCTGCGCGACATATCGGATCGCGCAGCGGCGCGCACCAGGGCCGTACTGGCCGAGACGGCAAACCCAGCCACACACCCGGACGGCGGATCGCGCGCAGGCGCGATCCGGGAGCGCAACGCGCGACCGCGCCCAGACCATCCGCCGCCCCCGAAGCACCAGCGCACGGCGCGAAAGCAAGGGCAGCGGATGCGGCCCGCCCGCCGCTTGAGGGCACAGGAAAATCGGATCGCGCACCTGCGCGATCCGGGAGCGCACAGCGCGACCGCGCCCAAACCATCAGCGGCCCCCGGCGCACCAGCGCATGGCGCGAAGGCAAGGCGGGCGGACGCCCGCCGCCCGCCGTTTGAGGGCACGTAAAGACTCAGTTCAACGCCGCGCGCCGACCTTCGGCACCAGCACCGCCCCCCGCGGCGTTGAACTGCGGGAACGCCCCGCGCGCCAGTGCCTCCAGGCTCGGCGCCGGCAGCCCCAGGCGCGAGGCATAGATCCACGAATAGGCCAGCACCCGCTGCACATGCAGGCGTGTTTCCTCGACCGGAATCGCCTCGATGAACAAGAAGGGGTCGTCGCGGTGGCGCGCCGCCGGCAGCCAGCGCGCCAGGTTGCCCGGCCCGGCATTATAGGCCGCGAGCAGGCGGATCAGGTCGCCCTGCACCGCCTCGTGCGAGGCCAGGTACAGCAGGTAGCGCTGGCCGATCTCGAGCGACAGCCCCGGGTCGTGCAGCCTGGCCGCGCCCTCGCCGCGGAAGGACGGGTCGTTCGCGACATAGGCGGCGGTCGCCGGCATCACCTGCAGCAGCCCGCGCGCGCCGGCGCGCGACACCGCCGCCGGGTCGAAATTCGATTCCTGGCGCGCCAGCGCATAGAGCAGCGCCGGGTCCACCCGGAAGCCCTGCGGCGGCTCCAGCCGCGGCAGCGGGAAGCGCGCGAGGTCGCGCGGCCGCCCATCCGCCCCCTGCGCCAGGCCCGCGAGCTGCGCGCCCAGATGCGTCATGCCCTGCTGCCCCGCCACGCCCAGCATGGCGCGCAGCAGCACCGCATTGCCGCGGGCCGCCGGCCACAAGGCGCGCAATTCGGCCTCGGCGCGCGCCCGCTGGCCGAGCTGCATCAGCGCCAGCGCGCGCCAGCCGCCGGCGGTCTCGACCAGCGCGGCGGCGCCCGCACCCTCGGCGGCCTCGCCATGCCAGGCGAAGCCGGGCGTCAGGCCGAGCGATCGGCGCGCCAGCAGCCCGTGGAAGGTACGCGGCTCCTGCGCCGCCTGGAGCATCCAGGGCACGTGCTGCGCCGGGCGGCGCGCGCGCACCGCGGCGCGCGCGGTCCAGAAGGCGGCGGCGGCGCGCGCGGCGGCAGAGCCCCCCTCGGCGCGCGCCGCGGTCTCGAAATACGGCAGCGCGACCTCGTAGCGCCCAAGACCCCAGGCGGCGAGGCCAGCGGCGAAGGCGGCGCGCCCGGTGCGCTCGCGCCCGCCGCGTGCCACCTCGGCGGCCATGCGGAAGGCGGCGGCGTCCTCACCCCGGCGGAACAGCGCCAGCGCGATATCGGCACGCAGCGCGGCGGAATAGGCCGGCGTCATGCCGCGCGTGCGGCGGATCAGCTCAAGCGCGCCGCGGGTGTCGCCGGTGAAGGCGCGCTCGCGCACGGTGCGGTCCAGCGCGGGGTTGCGGGTGAAGCCGCGCGCGGCGGGCTCGCGTTCCTCGGGCACCGCCTCGCCGTCCTCGGGCAGCGCGGGCTCCACCGGGGCGGGCGGGATGGCGCTGCCTTCCGGCACCAGCCGCACCAGCAGGGCATGGATGGCCGGCGCGTCGGGCTGGTCAGCGTGGCGCAGCAGCCAGGCGCGCAGATCCTCCGGCCGGGGAGCGACGGCGCGCGGGCCAAGCCAGCGGTCGGCCAGCACATGGCCATCGAGGCGGCGGTCGCGCAGCGCCTCATGCTCGCGCGCCGCGGCGGCGGCCTGCCCCTCGGCTTGCAACTGGAAGATGCGGACCAGCCGCGCCGCATCGGCGGGGGCGAGCGGGCGCGGCACCACGACCGCTCCGGCACCCGTCACTGCGGCGGCTGGAACGCCCGAGGCGGTCTGGTCGGCCCGTTGCGCTGAGGCCGGAAGGGGGGTTCCGAACCAGAGCGGCGCGCCCACGGCGGCCAGGACGGCAGCGGGCGTGCGGCGGGCCATGGGGCAGATCGCATGCATGGCGAGGCGCGACTAAGGATGCTTGCGGACCGCGCGCAACGCCGATGAACAAGATGAATCCCGCTTAACGAGACGGCACTTAACAGAATCAGTCTGTTACAGCGCGCGGCGGAGACGGCGTCTGCTCATTCCTGGTGCGATTGGGCATCGAGCGTGCGGCGCAGCAACAGCAGGTCGGCCCAGGCGTCGCGCTTGGCGGCCGGGGTTCGCAGCAGGTAGGCCGGGTGCAGCGTGGCCAGCATGGGCAGGCTGCCCAGCCCCTCGACCTCGACCTGGTGCCAGCGGCCGCGCAGGCGGGTGATGCCCTCCTTCGCGCGCAGCAGCGCCTTGGCCGAAACGCCGCCCAGGAGCACAACGTGGTGCGGCCGCACCAGCGCGATGTGGCGCATCACGAAGGGCAGGAACAGCGCGATCTCGGCATCGGTCGGCGTGCGGTTGCCCGGCGGGCGCCAGGGCAGGATGTTGGTGATGTAGAAGCCGCCCTCCCGCACCAGGCCGACCGAGGCCAGCATGCGGTCCAGCAATTGCCCGGACTGGCCGACGAAGGGGCGGCCCAGGCGGTCCTCGTCGGCGCCGGGCGCCTCGCCGATCATCATCAGGCCGGACTCCCGCGCGCCATCGGCGAAGACCAGGTTGGTGGCGGTCTCGCGCAGGGCGGAGCCGTCGAAGGCGGCGATGGCGTCGCGCAGCGCCGACAGGCTGTCGGCAGCGGCCGCCGCGGCGGCGGCGCGGGCGGCGACCGGGGCCGGCGCGGCGGCGCGCATCGGGGTGGGCGTGGCCGCCACCGGGGTGCGGTCCGGCACGGCTTCGGGCCGCGGCGGGGCGGGCGCGCGGGCGCGATCGGGCGGCGCATCCTCCAGCGCCTCGTCCGCTCCCCAGTCCGTCTGCAGCGCGAGGGCGGCGAGCAGCGCCGCGCGGTCCTGCTCCATGATGGCCATATCGGCCCCGCGCGGGGTTCCGCGCAACCCGCCCTGCCGCTACATGACACCCAGAATGAGAGGAACCCCCCGACATGGCCGCTGAACGCGAGGCAATGGAGTTCGACGTGCTGATCGTGGGCGGCGGGCCATCGGGCCTGGCGGCGGCGATCCGGCTCAAGCAGTTGAACCCGGATGCCTCGGTCTGCCTGGTCGAGAAGGGCAGCGAGATCGGCGCGCATATCCTGTCGGGCGCGGTGCTGGAACCGCGTGCGCTGGATGAGCTCATTCCCGACTGGCGCGACGACCCGCCGGCGCTGGCGACGCCCGCCAAGGACGACCGCTTCATGTTCCTGACGGAGACGAAGGGCTTCCGCCTGCCCACGCCGCCACAGATGCACAATCACGGCAACTACATCGTCAGCCTGGGCAATGTGTGCCGCTGGCTGGCGGCCAAGGCCGAGGCACTGGGCGTCGAGATCTACCCGGGCTTCGCGGCGTCGGAGACCATCATCGAGGACAACCAGGTGCGCGGCGTGGTGGCCGGCGTCATGGGCATCACCAAGGATGGCGAGGAAGGCCCCAGCTACCAGCCGGGCATGGAGCTGCGCGCCACCTACACGCTGTTCGCCGAGGGCTGCCGCGGGTCGCTGACCAAGCGGCTCGAGACCACCTTCAACCTGCGCGAGGGCGTGCAGCCGCAGACCTATGGCCTCGGCATCAAGGAGCTGTGGGAGATCCCGAAGGACAAGCACCAGCCCGGGCTGATCTGGCATTCCACCGGCTGGCCGATGAAGTCCGACACCTATGGCGGGTCGTTCCTCTATCATTTCGGGGATAACCTGGTGGCGGTCGGCTTCGTCGTTGGCCTCGACTACCCGAACCCGTGGCTGTCGCCCTTCGACGAATTCCAGCGCTTCAAGACGCATCCGCTGGTGAAGCCGTTCTTCGAGGGCGGCAAGCGCATCGCCTATGGCGCGCGCGCCATCAACGAGGGCGGCTACCAGTCCATCCCGAAGCTGGTCTTCCCGGGTGGGGCGCTGATCGGCTGCACCGCCGGCTTCCTCAACGTGCCCAAGATCAAGGGCAGCCACACGGCGATGAAGTCCGGCATGATCGCCGCCGAGACGGTCGCCGCGGCGCTGGCGCTGGATGCGCGCCCGCCTGTGCTGGCCGACTACCCGACCGCGATCGAGAATTCCTGGGTCTATGCGGAGCTGAAGGCGGTGCAGAACATCCGCCCCGGCTTCGCCAAATGGGGGTTCTACGGCGGCATGGCGAATGCGGCGCTCGAGACCTATGTCGCGAAGGGGCGGTTCTGGAAGCTCGGCCACCATGCCGACAATGCGTCGTTGAAGCTGAAGGGTGCCGCACCGCGCATCGCCTATCCGAAGCCCGATGGCGTGCTCACCTTCGACCGCCTGTCCTCGGTGTTCCTGTCGAACACCAATCACGAGGAAGACCAGCCGGCGCACCTGAAGCTGCGCGACCCCGCCAAGTGGTTCGGCGAGAACTGGGTGAAGTTCGCCTCGCCCGAAAGCCGCTACTGCCCCGCCGCCGTGTACGAGGCGGTCGGCCCCGAAGCGGAACGCGAGCTGCGCGGCACGCCCGATGCCCAGGCAACCGGTGCGGGTGCCGAGGTCGAGGCCGGCGCTCCAGGCGCGCGCCTGGTCATCAACGCGCAGAACTGCGTGCATTGCAAAACCTGCGACATCAAGGACCCGACGCAGAACATAGACTGGCACACGCCGGAGGGCGCCGGCGGGCCGAACTACATCGGCGGCATGTGAACCCGACAGGGCGCGCGGCATGAGCGAGCCGTCCCCGCTGCCGCGCAGCGCGCATCCCGTGCTGGGCGTGCTGCGCGCGGGCGTGCTCCTCGGCCTTGGCTGGGTGGCCGCGGCGGGCCTCGCCTGGGAGGCCTTCGGCGTGGCCTGGGCGGCGCTGGTGCTCGTGGTCTGGTTGCTGCTGCTGCGCCGCTTCCACGGCGCGGTGCAGGCGCTGGCGGTGGCAATCCGCGAGGAAGCGGCAGCGCGGCGATAGCAGCGCGCGGCGATGCCCCGCATCGCGCATCAAGGTGCGCGCACCCGCGATGTGATCCTGGTCACACCCCGGCAGCCGGTCCGGCGCAGCGTGACGCTCGTCAGCCGCGAATCCGGCCGCCGCGCGGCACTTCACCCGCCCAGGCCTGCCGCCCCGCACGGATGGACGACACCCCGGACCTGTATAGACTGCAACCATGAGGGGCAGGCAGGGAGCAAATGTGCGTGACGCGCAAAGCGCGTCGGATCGCGGGGTTCGCCCGGCAACGCGGCGCATTGCGGCCCGTGCCCACGGGGCGGCGCGCCATGCATGACATCCAGGGGCCGGGGCGCGCCCAGGCGCGACCACCCGAGGTGCCGGTCAACCTGGCCAAGCCCGACCTGCGGCGCTGGCTGCCCGGCAACAGCGGCATTCCCGGCGCCTGGACCTTCGCGGCCGAGATGCCCGGCCCGCATGTCGCGCTGACCGCCATCGTGCATGGCAACGAGATTGCCGGCGCGATCGTGCTCGACCGCCTGCTGCGCCAGGCGGTGCGGCCGGCGCGCGGGCGGCTGTCGCTGGTGTTCTGCAACCTCGAGGCCTTCGCCCGCTTCGATGCCGCCGACCCGACCGCGACGCGCTTCCTCGACGAGGACATGAACCGCATCTGGGGCGCGGGCGAACTGGACAGCCCGCGCCGGTCCGCGGAGCTGCGCCGCGCGCGCGAATTGCGGCCGCTGTTCGACAGCGTGGACGTGCTGGTCGACCTGCATTCGATGCTCTGGCGCTCCGACCCGCTGATCCTGGCGGGCGAGGCGGAGCAGGCGGCGCGCCTGGCGCTCGCGATCGGCGTGCCGCCGATCGTGGTGGCCGATGCGGGCCACATCGGCGGGCGCCGGCTGATCGACTATGCGCGCTTCACCGCGCCCGAAGCCGCCGCCGCCGCCGCCGTGCTGGTGGAGGCTGGCGACCATTGGGAGGAACCGACGGTCGCGACGATGGAACTGGTCTGCCGGCGGGTGCTGCATTTGACCGGCCAGGCCGCAGACGGGCGCAGGCTGGCGCCGCTGCCTTCGCCGCGGCTGGCGCGGGTCAGCCGCACCGTCACCGCCGCGACGCGATCCTTCGCCTTCCTGCGGGACTTCCGCGGCGGCGAGGTGATCGCGCGCGCGAACACGCTGATTGCGCTGGATGGCGAGGCGGAGATCCGCACGCCGCATGACGACTGCCTGCTGGTCATGCCCACGCCGATGGTGCCGCGCGGGCATACCGCGGTGCGGCTCGCGCGGTTCTTGGAATAGCGTTTTTTGTTGCCCTCAATCGGCGGGCGCCGGCATGCGCCGGCTTGCCTGCGCGCCACGCACTGGTGCGACGGGCGTGGCGGGCGGGTTGGGCACGGTCGCGCTGTGCGCTCCCGGATCGAGGCTTGGCCTCGATCCGTTGTTTGCAGTCATCGGGTGTGCGCTGTTTTTCGCCCTCAATCGGCGGGCGCCGGCATGCGCCGGCTTGCCTGCGCGCCACGCACTGGTGCGCCGGGCGTGGCGGGCGGGTTGGGCGCGGTCGCGCTGTGCGCTCCCGGATCGAGGCTTGGCCTCGATCCGCTGGTTTCGGTGATCGGCTGCGCGCATGGCCCGCCGATCGTCGGCCAGGGGGTTGCGCGTCGGCGCGCGGCGCGCTTGCGTGGCGCCCGACCGATACCCCAGGGGAAACGCACCATGGCCGCCTTGAAGCTCATCACCTTCGCCGATGCGGCGGGCAGCCGCGCGGGCGTGCTGCTCGATGGCGCGCGCGTGCTCGACTTGGGCCGCGCCATGCCGCCGGCGCGCGACATGTTGGCGCTGATCGAGGCCGGGCCGGCCGCGCTCGATGCCGTGCGCGCGCTGGCCGCGAACCCGCCAGCGGGCTGCGTGCTGCCGCTGGCCTCGGTCGCATTGCAGGCGCCGATCCCGCGGCCGCGCCGCAACGTGTTCTGCGTCGGGCGCAACTACATGGACCATGTGGCCGAAGGCGACCGCACGCGCGGCATCACGACCTCCGAGGTGCCGAAATTCCCGCAATTCTTCACGAAGGCGCCTGAGAGCGTGATCGCCCCGGACGCGCTGGTGCCCGCCCACAAGGGTGTCACGGAATGGCTCGACTACGAGGTCGAGCTGGTCGCGGTGATCGGCACCGCCGGGCGCGACATCCCGAAGGACCGCGCGCTCGACCACGTCTTCGGCTGGACCATCGGCAACGACGTGACCGGGCGCGAATTGCAGCGCCGGCACGGGCAATGGTTCAAGGGCAAGTCGCTCGACCGCTCCTGCCCTATGGGGCCGGTGATCGTGCCGCGCGCCGACCTCGATGCGTCGGACCTCGCGATCGGGCTCAAGCTGAATGGCGAGCAGCGGCAGTCGTCGCGCACGTCGAAGATGATCTTCGACGTGAAGGATATCATCCACCAGCTCTCCTCCGGCTTCACCCTGCTGCCGGGCGACGTCATCATGACCGGCACGCCCGAGGGCGTGGGCTACGCCATGGTGCCGCCGCAGACGATGAAGACCGGCGACGTGATGGAACTGACCATCGAGGGCATCGGCACGCTGACCAACGCGATCGGCGACTGACGGCAGCACCACCAACCGGCCCGATGCCCTGCATCGGACCGCGAGCGCGAATGCGCGACCGCGCCCGGACCGTCAGTCGCGCCCGGCACACCAGCGCATGGCGCGAAGGCAAGGCGGCCGGACGGGCCCCATGTCGCGTTGCTCCGCAACGCGCATGGGAACCCGGATGGCAGCCGCCCGCCGTTTGAGGGATCAAAAAAACCTCACCCGCGATACGCGGCGAGGATCGCGCGCCCGGCCTCGCCGGCGCGCGCCTCCCACGCCGTGATCGCGCCGGCGGCGGCGCCGCGCAGCGCGGCCCGCAGCGCCGCATCGGGCTCGTGGACCGCCACCTGGTTCTCCCGCATGACTTGGCGATTGGCGGCGAGCCGCCCTCCGATCGCCTGCCATTGCCGCGCCTCGGTGTCGGCGGCGGCCTCGCGCACGGCCTGCTGCTGCGCCGGTGCCAGTGCGGCCAGCGCGGTGCGCGACGCGAAGGCCAGCGACAGCGGCCAAGCGTAGTTCAGCTCGGTGAAATGCGGCAGCCAGCGCCACAGCCGCCGCCCCGCCCCGCCGTCGCCCGACGACAGCACGGCATCGAGCGTGCCTGCGGCCAGGCGCGCCTCGACCTCGGCGAAGGACAGCACCTCGGCCACCGCGCCGGCGGCGCGCAGCACCTCGGTGCCGGTGGCGTCGTAGGTGCGCACGCGCAGCCCGCGCAGATCCTCGGGCTTCGACACCGGCCGGTTGGCCCACAGCCCCGAGGGCGGCCAGGGCGTGGTCCACAGCAGCACCGCGCCGCGCGATTCCAGCGTCGCGACATAGCGCGGCCGTGCGAGGTCCCGCAGCCGCGCCGCATCGGCATGCGATCCGGTCAGGAAGGGCAGTGAGGAGAGCAGGAAGACCGGATCGACCGCATTCATCGCGCCGGTGAAGGAATCGACCGCGGCGAAGCGCCCGGCCGCCAGCACGTCCAGCGCGGCGGCCGAACGGTAGCCATCCGGCGCGCCAGGCGCCGCCGTGGTCGGCACGCCGCGCGCGGTGGCGGCGGCGGCGAAATGCGCCACGCCCTCGCCGGGAATGGACGTCGCCGGGTATTCGGTCGCGACCGTCCAGCCGGGCGTCTGCGCCCGCGCGCTGCCGATGGCGAGCGCGGGGGCGGCGAGGATCATGCGACGCGGCAGGGTCATGGCGATGGCTCCGGGCGAAGGGGCTGGGCAGGCACGCCGGCGACGGTCGCGCCGGGGGGCACGTCGGCCAGCACGGCCGCGCCGGCGCCGATGATGGCCCCCTCACCCACCGCGACGCCAGGGCGGATCACCGCGCCGGCGCCGACCATCGCGCCGGGCCCGATCCGCACGCCGCCGGCCAGCACCGCGCCGGGGGCGATGTGGGCGGCCTCGCCGATGTCGCAGTCATGCTCGACGATGGCGCCGGTGTTCACCAGCGCCAGGCGGTCGATTCGCGCATCCGGGCCGATCACGGCGCGGGCCAGCACCGCGACGCCCTCGGCCAGCGTCGCGCCATGGCCGATGATGGCGGCGGGATGCACCAGCGCGGGCAGCGCGAAGCCGGCGGCCAGCAGACGCGCGGCGGCGGCGATGCGCTGGGCGTTGTCGCCAATCGCCGGATGCGCCGCCGCCACGCCGGCCGCGACCAGCCCCGCGAAGGCGGATTCATCGCCCAGCACCGGCACGCCCAGCACGGCCGCCACGCGCGGCGCGCCATCCAAAACGCCGGCAATCCGCCAGCCGCCATGGGCCATCAGCAGGTCCAGCACCGCCTTGCCGTGCCCGCCCGCCCCCAGCACCAGGATCGCCGGCCGCGCCGGGTCCATCCGTCCATCCTTCACGACGCCATCACCCTGCCGCGCGTATGGGGGTAGTATGGCTGCCCTTGCGGGAGACGACGATGCGCTTGCCTGGTTTCTTCGCCGCCCTGGTCCTGCTGCTGGCCGCCGCCGCCCCGGCTGCGGCGCAGAACCGATTCTGGCTGCAGAACAATACCGGGCAGACCATCGTATCGGCCAATGTCTCGCCCTCCAGCGTCACGGAATGGGGGCCGAACATCCTCCAGCGCGGCCCGCTGCGGCCGGGCATGCAGGTCTATGTCGAACCCAGCTTCCGCGACTGCTACCTCGATATCCGCGTGCGCTTCGCCGACGGCACCGAGGACGGGCACCTGGGGGTGCATGCCTGCACGCTCAGCCGCATCACCTTCGGGCGCGACGTGCCGCAGGCCGCCACGCCGCCACCCCCGCCGCTGCCGATCCCGCGCGAACGCGAGCGCGAGGTCGAGCGCGACGACCCGTCCTTCACCTTCGTCAACCGCAGCGGCGAACCGATCCGCGAGATCTATGTCTCACTCACCAGCGAGCGCAGCTGGGGCCGCGACCGGCTCGGCCCGCGCCAGATCCTGCCGCCCGGCGCCGCGATGCGGATCGGCCTGCCGCCGGTGGGCGTGTGCACCGTGGACATGCGCGTGGTCTACATGGACGGGCGCATCCTCGAACAACGCAACATCGAGACCTGTTCGGTCCGCAGCTACGCCTGGCGGTAGGGTCGGGCCGTCCGGTCGGCTGACGATGCGCGTGAAAGCGCCGGCCGGAAGGGATGCCGTGCGCCGACGGCGAACGGCACCACGCCCAGGACGATTCAGCCCTCGCGCAGCTGGCGCGCGCGCAGCGCGGCCGGGCGGATCATGCAGGCATCCATCCACGCCTTCACCTTGGGGAAGGGCGCGTAGTCGTACCCGTTCAGCCACGACCCATAGAGCACCGAAGCCAGGTTCAGGTCGGCCACGGTGAAGTCCGCGCCCAGCAGGTGCGGCCGCTGCGCCAATTCGCCATCGAGCACGCGCAGCCGGGCATCCAGCAGGTCCTTGCCTGCCGCCGCCTCAGACGCCACGCGCTCGGCCTCGGGCTTCAGGTAGGCGTTGTAGGACCAGCGCATGACGTGGGGCTCGACCTCGGTCGCGGTCCACAGCGTCCATTGCATGACGCGCGAGGCATCGTCGCCGGCGGGCATCAGCGGCGCGCCGGCCTTGGCCGCGATGTGCAGGTTGATCGCCAGGCTTTCGAACAGCACCAGCTCGCCGTCTTCCAGCGCCGGGATCTTGTTGTTCGGGTTGATGGCCACGGCGCGTTCCAGCTTGAAGCCGGGCAGGAAGCCGATCGGGATCACCTCGTAGGCCAGGCCGGCTTCCTCGGCCGCCCAGATGCAGCGGAAGGCGCGCGAGCGGGGAATGCCGTGGATCTTGAGCATGGACGCGGTCCTCGTGTTCGGGTGGCGGTGCGTCCGGGCGCGCATCGCGCCGGCCGACGCCGCGGCGCAGGCATACTCTCGCGCGGTGGCGCCGGCCAGGGTCAGACCGGGCGCCGGCGCGCCTGCAGATGCCCCGCGCGGGTGCCCAGGCGCATGCGGATCGCGTGCAGCAGCGCATCGCCCTCGGCCAGGGCGGGCGCGCAGGCGGCGGCGTGGTGCCCCGCCGCCCGGCGCGCCACGACATCGGCGCCGATGGGCACGGCGCCCGGCGGCTCGAACACGGCGCGGTTGCCGTTGTCGGGGGTGCTCTCGGTCAGCGCGCCCTCGCTCACCAGCAGGTCGTGCCGGTCGAGTTCGAGGCAATGATACGTCACCTCCCGCAGCCAGCGCTGGTGGATCACGGTCAGGCCGTTGACCAGCAGCCGCGCGGGCACCAGGTGGCCATCGACGAACAGCGCGTGGTTCGGGCTGACATGCAGGTCGCGGAAGGGCACGCCCTCGGCCAGGGCGCCGGCCTTGACCAGCACCGGCGCGGCAACGTCGCGGAAGCGGTGGGCCATCAGGTCCACCGCGATCCGCCCGGCCCAGGCCAGCGTCGCCGCGGGCGATGTCGCGCGCGGGGTGACGACCGGGTCGCCGGCGCGCAGGTGCTCGACCGGGACCTCGCCCGTGGGCGTCAGGATCATCGTGCCTTCGACGAAGCAGACCGCGCAGTGCTCAGGGTCGCAGTCGAGCGCGCGGGCCGCGTTGCGCGCGCCCGGCGCGTCGTGGCCGTCCGAGCCGCCCGCGGGCCCATCGGCACCGGCCGCTCGGCCCGTCGTGTCGTCATCCCGCCCCGGCGGGCGGGAGTTCCAGCCGCTCATGCCAATTCCTCGCCGGCACCCGGGCCCGGCCTGTCCGCACCAGTGGTATCACGCTAAAATCACGATACCCTGAATGGCGGGCGACACTGACCCAAATGTGAGTGACCGTTTGAGAATGCGCCATGCGGCGCATTCCGAAGCCCGGCACCGGCCCTCTCAGTCGGTCTCTGACCGGTCAATCCGCCAGCGGACCGGGTCCCGCGAGCGCGCGCAGGTAACGGTCCACGCTGGCCCGCACCGCCGCCTTGCCGTCCTGCGGGATCACCCGGTCCCACCAGGCGCCATAGACCGTGTCGAAGTCGATCGCATCCAGCATCGCGCCCATCCGCGCCACCTCGGCGCCCGGCAGCGGCACCCAATTGGGGTAGGACCACATGAACGAGACATGCCGGCGGTCCGGCGCGACCGAGGCGATGTCCCCGGTCATGATCGCGCCCTTGCCCGCCGACCAGTGCAGGATGGTCCCGCCGGCGAAATGCCCGCCGAGGCGATGCAGCATGACGCCCGGCAGCACCGCCTGGGTCTCGCCCGACCAGAAGCGGATCGCCGGGTCGGGGCGCATGACCCAGCGGCGGTCGGCCTCGTGCAGCAACACCGGGCAATCGAAGGCCTGCGCCCAGTCCACCATCGCGCCGTAGTAATGCGGGTGGCTGATGGCGATGGCGCTGAGGCCCCCCAGCGCCTTCACGATGGCGATGGTGGCGGGGTCGAGCATCCCCAGGCAGTCCCACAGCACATTGCCGGCGGGTGTCCGCAGCAGCAGCGCGCGCTGCGCGATGGCGAAATCGGGGAAGATGCCGCAGCCGAGAAGGTCGGGCGCGACCTCCCGCCAGCCGATCGCGTGGCGGCGCGCCATGGCCTGCGTGGTGGTCCATTGCGGGCCGGTCGCGGGCACCCATTGGCGGGGGTCCTCGCAGATCGCGCAGCCGGGCGGCGGGGCGGCGGCGGGCGCGTGCTGCGTGCCGCAGGTGGCGCAGACGAAGGCGGTGCCCGGCCCGCCGGCGCTCATCGCGGCCGCTGCCTTTCCTGCGCCACCAGGGTTTCGAGCTGCGCCAGCGGCACCGCGCCCGGGATCAGCGTGTCGCCGATCACCAGCGCCGGCGTGCCCTCGATCTGCAGCGTCCTCGCCAGCGCCAGGTTGGTGTCCAGGCGGCGCTGGATGGCGGGGTCGTTCATCTCGCGCAGCAGGCGCGGCACGTCGAGGCCGGCGCGCTGCGCCTCGGCGCGGATCATCGCCTCGGTCGGCTCGCCGCGGCTTCGCATCAGGGCGTCGTGCAACTGCACGTACTTGCCCTGGCGCTGCGCCGCCAGCAGGGCGCGGGACGCCAGCACGCTGGCCGGGCCCAGGATCGGGATGTCCTTCATCACCACGCGGACGTTGCGGTCCCGGTTGACCAGCTCCGCCATGTCCTCGTGCAGGCGCTTGCAATAGGGGCAGCGGACGTCGAAGAACTCGACGATGCTGACATTGCCGGCCGGATTGCCGCGGATCGGGTCCTCGGCATTGTCGAACAGGGCGGCGCGCTGGGCGACGATGCCGGCGCGCTGGGCCTCGCCGCGGTCGCGCTCCTCGGCGGCCTGGATGGCGGCGAAGGCGTCGCGCAGGATGGACGGGTCGCGCCGCAGCGCCTCGCGCAGGATGCCCACGATCTCGTCACGCTGCGCGTCCGAGAAGGACTGCGCCATGGCGCGCCCGCCGAACACCAGGCCGGCCGTGGCCAGCAACAAGGATCGCCTCATGCTCTCTCCCGGCGCCTTGGCGCCTGCCTGGCCGCCACCCGATGGAGGTGGCGGCGCGTTCCCGATGTGGCTTACCCGCCACCGCCCGCCTGGGTCCAGAATGCGGGCAGCGGAGGTTTCGCTCAACAGCGGCGCGCGGTTTCGCCGGGGAGCGCGCGCGGGCGCGGCGGTTGCCGGTCGGGGCGAAGGCGTCTATGGCCGACCCGGCAGCCGCGGGATGCGGAGACGGGGGCGGGTCGCGGGCCAAGGGGGGCCAGCGTCCGAGGCCGGCCCACGAAACGCCGCATCACGACCGCCCGTCGCGTGGGCGGGCTGCGAACCAGGGGAGGCCGTGACCCGGGCCATGACGACCAGCACCATTCGCCGCACCGACGCCCCCGCCAGGCCGCGCCGTGCCAGGCCCGGCCTTGCGCTGCTGCTGGCCTCGCTGCTGCCCGGCTGTGCGACCGTGAATTCGTTGGTGCCGAGCTTCGGCGGCCCGCCCTCGGTTCCGCTCGGCACGGCGGGGCATGTCACCGGCTTCCTGGGCGGCGCGGCGGCCGAGGAACCTCGCGCTGCGATCGTCGCGCGCGAGATCCTGTCCGCCGGCGGGTCGGCGGTGGATGCCGCGGTGGCCGGCGCCTTCGTCATGACGGTGACGCTGCCCTCGCGCGCCGGGCTGGGCGGCGGCGGCGCCTGCCTGGTTTATTCCGCCACGCGGCGGGAGGTCGAGGCGGTGGTCTTCCCGGCCGGCGCGCGCACCGAATTGCCGCCGGGCACCGACCGCCCGGCCGCCGTGCCCATGATGGCGCGCGGGCTGTTCCTGCTGCATACCCGCGGCGGCCGGCTGCCCTTCGAACAGATGGTGCGACCGGCCGAGGACCTGGCGCGCTTCGGCACCGAGATCAGCCGCGTGTTTGCCGAGGATATCGCCGCCGTGGCCGCGCCGCTGCTGGCCGACCCCAATGCGCGGCGCGTCTTCGGCAGCCCCGGCGGCGGGCCGCTGCGCGCGGGCGAGCGCATCACGCAGCTCGACCTCGGCGCGACGCTGGCGCAGATGCGAAACGGTGGCGTGGGCGAATTGTACCAGGGGCCACTGTCGCAGCGCGTGGCCGAGGCGTCGCTGTTGGCCGGGGGCGGGCTGACCGATGGCGACCTGCGCGCCGGGCGCGCCGAAGCCACCCAGCCGGTGCGCGTGGCCGCCGGCAATGACGTGGTGCATTTCCTGCCGGCCTCGGGCGATGGCGGGGCGGGGACGGCCACGGCCTTCCAGGCAGCGCTGGCCGGGCAGCCGGCATCGACCGGCGGGCCGCCGGTGGGCGCGCAGGCGGGGCTGGTCACGCTCGATTCGCAGGGCAATGCGGTGACCTGCGCCTTCACGATGAACAACCTGTTCGGCACCGGGCGCGTGCTGCCCGAGATCGGCATCCTGCTGGGTGCCGCGCCGTCGGGCAGCGTGTCGCCCGCGCCGCTGGGCGTGGCGCTGGCCACCAACCGCGAGTTGCGCGGCTTCCGCGCGGCCAGCGCCGGGTCGGGCCAGCAGGAAGCGGGCGCGGCGGCGGGCGGCGCGATGGGCGCGGTGCTGCGGCGCGTGCCGAATGCCGACATCTTCGCCGCGGTGCCGCAGCCGGGGCGCGGGCTGGTGATCTCCTGCCCGGGCTATGCGCCGGGCAGCACGTCGACCTGCACTGGTGCGGCCGACCCGCGCGGCGGGGGCGTGGCGATCGGGAGCTTCGCGCGGTGAAAATCGGCCGGGCGGCGGATGCGCCGCCCTTCCGGGTGATGGACGTGATCGCCGCGGCCAATGCGCGCGCAGCGTCCCTGCCGGCCGGCGCGCCGGGCATCATTCGCATGGAGGTCGGCCAGCCCGGCACCGGCGCGCCACGCGGCGCCGCCGAGGCCGCCATCCGCGCGCTGAACGCCGGCGCGGCGCTGGGCTACACGGAAGCCTTCGGCCTGGTATCGCTGCGTGCACGCATCGCTAAGCATTATCGCGACCGCTACGGCGCGGAGGTCTCGCCCGCGCGCATCGCCGTCACAGTGGGTGCCTCGGGCGCGTTTCCGCTGGCCTTCCTGGCCGCCTTCGACCCCGGCGACCGGGTGGCGATGGCGACGCCCTTCTACCCGCCCTATGCGAATATCCTGACGGCGCTCGGCATGCAGCCGGTGCTGCTGCCCTGCGATGCGTCCACGCGCTTCCAGCCGACGATCGCGATGCTGGAACGCATGGACAAGCGGCCCGAGGGGCTGATCGTCGCCAGCCCCTGCAACCCGGCCGGCACGATGCTGGCACCGGATGAACTGGCCGCCATCGCGCGCTGGTGCCATGCGAACGGCGTGCGGCTGGTGAGCGACGAGATCTACCACGGCCTGACCTGGGGCACGGTGGCGGAGAGCACCGCCGCGGCCTTCAGCGACAGCGCCGTGGTGGTGAATTCCTTCTCGAAATACTGGTCGATGACGGGCTGGCGCATCGGCTGGCTGTTGCTGCCCGAGGACCTCGTCCGCCCGGTCGAATGCCTGGCGCAGAACATGTTCATCTCCGCGCCCCACATCGCCCAGGTCGCGGCGGAGGCCGCGATGGACTGCGTGGACGAACTGGAAGCCAACAAGGCGGCCTATGCGCGCAGCCGCGCGGCGCTGCTGGAGGGCCTGCCGCGCGCGGGCTTCACGAACATCGCCGCGGCCGATGGCGCCTTCTACCTGTGGTGCGACGTCGGGCACCTGACCAACGACAGCGCCGCCTTCTGTGCGCGGATGCTGGAAGGTGCGGGCATCGCCGCGACCACCGGGCTCGACTTCGACCGCGACCGCGGCAGCCGCTTCCTGCGCTTCTCCTATTGCGGGGCGGAGGAGGCGATGCGGGAGGTGCCGCAGCGCCTCGCGTCCTGGCTCGCGCGCTGAGCGGCGCGTCACCCGGGCGGGTGCGCGCGCAGGACGCGCGGGAATGCGTCGGAGCGCTTCAATATCTCGAGCTTCTTGACCGGCAGCGTGCGCAGTACGAGCCCGGCCATGACCGGCGCGATGGTCGGCGAGACCACGTACAGCCCCGGCGCATAGGCCGCCGGCGCGCCATAGAGGCCCGGCGTGCCCGCGACGAAGAAGCCGATCGCGAAGGCGATGGCCGAGACCTCGGCGACGGCGTAGTCGCGCAAAGCCAGGTCGGGGAAGAACGGGCTCACCTCGGCGAAGGGCAGCGGGATGCGCAGCTCGCGCTCGATCGCCTCGCCGGGCTGGAGCAGCGCGCAGAGCGGCAGGTCGGGTGAGAGCAGGATGCGCCCCTGCGGCAATGGCGCGATGAACTTGCCGACCAGCGCGACACCGTCCTCGCGCAGGATCACCGCCGCCGCCTGGGGGTTGGCGCGCACTGCGCGCGTGGCGGGGTCCACCCGCGGCATCGCGTCCATCACGTAGATCGGCGCCGCCGACTGGTTCTCGGCGCGATAGGCGAAGACGAAGGCGTCCGGCACCTTGTTGGGCTGGCAGTGCAGGTGCAGCCCCGCTTGGTGGACAGTCGGCGCTTCCCGGGTCATGGCGGGGATGCCGGCGGCTGGTCGCCGCCGTAGCTGCCGGGCGCAGTCGTGCCGCCCCGGTTGGTCGACGCATCGTCCAGGGCGTTGTGGAGCATGTCCGCGCTGTCGGGGGAGTCCGGGTCGCCGGCGCGCGGCCAGTCGGCCGGGTTGTAGTTGATGGTGGACCCGGTGCCCTTGCCTGTGCCGAGCTCGGGCGTGCCGTCCGGGTTGGTGACGCCGGTGGGCTGCCCCGCCGGGACGGCATCGGCGCTGCTGTGGGGGCTGATGCTGGCGCTCGGCGGGTCGGTGGTGGCCCCTTTCTCGATCACCGTCGGCTTGTCGGAGTTGATGGCGTCGTCGATCTTCTTCGAGCCTTCGGGAGTCTCGCGGATCCTGTCGAGGTCGGCGACGACCTCGTTCGCGAAGGCCGGGTCGTCGGTCTTGATGCGAAGCCCGCTGTCGCGGCCCGCCGGCTTGCCGACCAGCAGCGTGCCGTCCTTCGCCGCATAGATCCTGGCCGTGCGCTGCGGCGACTTGGTGTGCTTGCGCCGCCCGCCGCCGCCGCCGCCCTTGGGCAGCCGCGCCAGGTAGTCGGGCGGGTCGCCGGGGTCGGCCTGCGCGGCATCCGCCGTCGCGGTCAGCTCGATGACCGGCCCGTTGGACGGCGAGCCGCCCATCTGCTCGCGGTAGAAGGCCGCGTCGTTGTCGATCGCCGCCGGGGTGATGACGATCGAGGACGCGCCCACCTTCAGCGTGATCTTCTTCTTGGCGTTGAGGATGATCTCGTCGGCATCGAGCACCGCGTTGCCGGTGGCGTAGGTGTACCAGCCCGCACCCACATCCTGGACCTTGTCGGCCGTGACCGTGATGTTGATGGCGCTGTCGATGGTCTCGAACTGGTCGCGGCCGACATGCAGGTCGTATTCGCCGCCGGCGGTGACGAAGATCGACCCGCCGGGCGGCGGCTTGCCCGGTTCGCTGGAACTGCCGCCCACCAGCACGTGCAGGTTGCCGCGCGTGGTGTCGTAGCGCGACCCGAAGGCGGTGATGTCCATCCGCCGTTCGGATCGCAGCAGGAACTGCTCCTCCCCCTGCCTGTCGTCCAGGCGCATCATGTGGAAGCCCGACTGCCCCTCGGGCTTGCGCGGCGTGGTCTTGGTGCGGATGCCCGAGCGCGTCGCCTGGTCGGTCTCGGTGCCGCGCAGGTCGTCGGGCACCGCGAGCTGCTTGCCCTGCGCGGAGGCCGGGAGATAGGGCAGGTGCGCGGTGCCGCCACGCGCGTTGTAGACGCGGCCCACAACCATCGGGCGCTCGGGGTCGCCGTCGATGAAGCCGACCAGCACCTCCTGGCCGATGCGCGGCAGGAACTGCGTGCCCATGCGTTCGCCGGCCCAGCCCTCGCTCACGCGCACGAAGCAGGTGTTGCGCCCGGTCTGCAGCGCCTCCTTGCCGATCGGGTCGTTCGGGTCGTCGGGGCCGGGGTCCCAGGGGAAGCGTATCCGCACGCGGCCCAGCGCATCGACATGGATGTCGCGCCCCGACGTGTCGATGCCGTCCGGCCCCACCACCATCGCGAAGTGCGGGCCATGCGCCACGGGCTTGGTCGCGCCGGGCATCGGCAGCAGGTCGCGCAGGTGCGGCGGGTCGAAGGGCAGCGCGTCGAAGGCGACCGACAGGCCGTCGGTGTCCTTCATCAGCGCCTCGACCAGTTCCTTCACGCTTTTCACGGTCGAGAGCAGCAGCGGCACCGCGCCGGCCACCGCCGAGCCCGTGGTGCCCAGCGCCGAGCTGATGAAGCCCGGCAGGCCGGATGGATTCTCCGCCCCCGGCTTCTTCTCGAGCCAGTCGATCATCTTGCCGGTCGATTCGACGTTCTTCTTGACCTGCTCGAGCAACCCCTTGGCCGCGGCGGTGGCAACATCCTCCTTGCCGCCGCCCAGCCCGACCAGCCCGCCCAGGATATCGATGATGCGGTCGCCGAGGTCGATCAGCGCCGAATGGTCGTAGGCAAAGATCGAACAGGTTCGCAGCAGGAAGGTCTTGCCGGCCTGGCCCTTGTCGGGTTCGTCCTCGTCCACCGTGAGGTCCTTCTGGACCACGAATTTCCGCCCGGCGCGGAACTCCGCGTTGCGGGTGCTGCCGGTTGCGCCGAACACGCCGCTCTCGTTCTGGCGCATGCGGCGATGCGCGTAGTCGCGCGGCGCGGGCGGCACCATGGCCGGCACCGGGAAGGCCTCGGCCTCGTGCGGCGGGAAGTCGCCCCACAGGTCGTAGGCGGGCGCGATGCGGGCCTCGCCGCGATAGGGCATGGCGGGATTGATCTCGTTGAAGTTGCCGACCTTGGCCGCGCGCGTCGCCATCACAGCGGTGCGGCGGAAACCGGTGACGCGCCCGCGCCCTGGTTCGCCGCCGTCGATGTGCACGACCTCGACATGCACCGGCGGGACGGCGCCCACGCCGCCCATCACCATCACCTCGCGCGCCAGGTTCAACTCGTGCTCAAACCGGTAGAAGCAGCCATATCGCTCCAGCAGCCGATGGACGAAGTTGAAGGTGGTCTCGCCGAACTGCACGCAATACGGGATCCTTTCCTTCCCCTCGTCGGGCATCGACGACGTGTTGATCTCGATCTCCGGATAGGGGCGCAGCACCTCGCGCAGGACCTGCTCAAGCGTGCGATCCTCGAAGACCCGGTAGCGGGTCTCGTAGGCGGTCAGCTTGAAGGCCGGCACCAGGCGCATGGCATAGGACCGGTAGTCGTCGATCGGGCCGGTATCCTCGAAGGTCTCGATGATGCCGTGGCGCGTGACGAACTTGAAGGTGTCGTCGTCGCCCTCGTTGAGCACGTGCTTGATGCCGAAACTCGCGCGCGAGCCCACCATCACGGCCGGGTCGGGGCGGCGCTTCTTCGGGCCGATCACCGCCAGGTCGAAGGCGTAGGGGATCGACATGCCCTCGGCGCCGCGCGCCTGGATGAGGACGAAATTGTCGTCGGTATCCTCGTCCGCGCTGTCCTTCAGCACTGTCTCGATGCGCAGGAAGCGGTTGTTCGGATTCTGCTTCAGCGCCATCGGTCGCCTCCGCCAGGGTCAGGGAACATGGCTCTTTGGCTGCCCGGCATCGGTGATGGTGATCACGCCGCCCCACATGCACGCCAGCGTCGATGTGTCGTTGAGGACAGGCGCACCCGCCAGAAGGTCCTTGGGCACGCCGGGCGTCCAGGGTGTCGCGGTGCAGGGAATGCAGGGCTGCGGCGTCAGCACGCCGGCCGCCGCGGTCGTGGCGGCGGCGACCTGCGGATTGGTCGGCGCCGAGCACATGCCAAACGGGCGGATGTTCCTGGTGGGGATGTGGTCGAGGATGTTCGCGGCCGGCGTGCCGATGCTCGACCGCTTCTCCGGCGTCACGCCGAGTGCGGAGGGTGTGGCCCCGAAGCTGCACGTGAGCAGCGCGCCATCCACGACATGCCGGGCCATGATCGGGTGCCTTCCGTTGCGCTGCGGCCGCATGGCCGGGCAGGCGAGAGGATCACGCTAGGTCCGTGACGGCGGCGCGGACCAGCATCCATCTCACACCACGCATCGCGGCGCCGGATGCGGGCCAAGGCGCCGCGCCGCCGGCCCGGTTCGGCGACCGGCGATGGCGCCGGCGCGCCGCGCGCCCTTCGCTGCGGCCCGAAGCATCGCGCAGCGCACCGGTGCACTCTGCGGCCGGTCGGCGCGCGCGGCGGCAAGCCCGCCATGTCGCGCCACGCCGCAGGATGCGAGGATGCCGCCATGTCCGACCCCACCGCCCCTGGTCCGCTCGCCGCCACCGCCGCGCTCATGGCCGACCCGGCGCGCGCGCGCATGCTGGCGGCGCTGATGGGCGGGCAGGCGCTGACGGCGGGCGAGCTGGCGCGCATCGGCGGCATCACGCCGGCCACGGCCAGCGGGCATCTCGCGCGGCTGGCCGAGGGCGGGCTGCTGGCCGTCCATGCCCAGGGGCGTCACCGCTACTACCGCCTGGCGTCGGAAGAAGTCGCCGCGGCCATCGAGGCGCTGGGCGGGCTGGCCGCGCGCCTGGCGCCGCCCACCCGCCAGTGGAAGCATGGCGAGGCGGCGCGCGAGGCCAGGCTGTGCTGGAACCACCTGGCCGGGCGGCTCGGCGTGACGGTTCACCAGCGCCTGACGGGCCAGGGCTGGCTGACGCCCGCGGCCGGCGGCTGGGAGGCCTCGGCGGCGGGGCGCGGGCGGCTGGCGGCGACCGGGATCGACCTCGACCGCGCCGCCACCGCGCGGCATTTCGCCTGCGACTGCATGGACTGGAGCGAGCGCCGCCCGCACCTCGCCGGCGGGCTGGGGCGCGAGATGGCGAGCGCCTGGATGGAGCGCGGCTGGCTGCGCCGCCTGGCCGCCACGAACGAGGGCGACATCCTGGCGCGCCGCCGCCTGACCCTCACACCCGAGGGCGCGCGCGGACTGCATGAGAGCCTCGGGATCGACCTCGCTGCATGACCGCCGCGGTCGCGATGATGGCGGCGATCGCCGCCATGACCGGGCTGTCGCAGTTCCATCGCGCGGCGCTGGGCGTGGTGGCGCCGGATCTCTCGGCCGACCTGGCGCTGAGCCCGGCCGTGCTGGGGGCGGCGAACGGCATGTTCTTCGCCGCGCTGCTGGTGGCGCAGGTGCCGGTGGGCATCGCGCTGGACCGCGCCGGGCCGCGGCGCACGGTGGGCGCGCTGACCGGCATCGCGGTGCTGGGCGCGGCGTGCCAGGCCTTCGCGACCGACGGCACCACCTTGCTGGCGGCGCGCTTCCTGGTCGGTCTGGGCAGCGCGGCGTCGTTCATGGCCGCGGTGGTGTTGTGCGCGCGCTGGTATTCCGGGGCGGCGATGACCCTGGCGCTGTCGCGGGTGTTTGCGCTCTCGCAGCTCGGCATCCTGCTGGCGGGGGCGCCGCTGGCCGGGTTGGCAGGGCTGGTGGGGTGGCGCGGGGCGCTGGGGGCCTCGGCGCTGCTGACGGCCGCCTGCGGGCTGGTGTGGTGGCGCCTGGTGCGCGACGACCCGCCGGACCGCCCTGCCCCGCCCCGTCGCGCCGAGACGCTGCGCGAGGCGTTGGTCGGCCAGGTTTCGATCTGGCGCCTGCCGGGGCTGCCGCGCGTGCTGGCGATGCACCTGGTGGCCTATGCGGCGGCGGCGACCGTGCTGGGGCTCTGGGCCGGGCCGTATCTGGCGGATGTGCATGGGCTGGATGCCGCCGGGCGCGGCTGGGTGCTGGCGGCGATGGGCGTGGCGATGCCGGCGGGGCTGCTGGCGGTCGGGCCGCTGGAGCGCCGGTTCGGGCCGCGGCGGCGGATCGTCACGGCGGGGGCGTTGCTGTCGGCGGCAATGCTGGGCGGGCTAGCGGCCTGGCCGGGCGCGCCGCTGGGCGGGGCGGTGCTGCTGCTGGTGCTGCTGGTGCTGTTCTCGGCCTATCCGGTGCTGGTGGTGGCGGAGGCGCGCAGCCTGTTCCCCGACCATTTGGTCGGGCGCGGGGCGACCACGGTGAACCTGGCGCAGGTGCTGGGCTCGGCGCTGCTGCCGATGCTGATGGGGGCGGTGGTGGGGTTGTTCCCGGAGGTCGGGGCGGGACGGCCGGAGGCGGCGTATCGGGCGGGATTCGCGGTGCTGGGCGTGGCGCTGCTCGCGGGTGTCGTGGGGTGGCTGGTGCTGCCACGCGGGGCGGCGCGGTAGGCGCGCGTCAGGGCAGCAGGGCGCGCGCCTCCTCCCACAGCCGGGCGGCCAGCGCGCCGGCGGGTTCGGCGGCCGCGAGGCGCGCCGCCTGGCCGGCCCACATCTGCATCGCGGCGGGGTCGTTGGCTTTCTCGGCCGCCGCGCGCACCGGCGCGAACAGCGCGCGTTGCACCGGGTAGGGTGCGGCGGACGGCGCCGGCGCGCGCGCCACGGCATTGGCGACACCGCGGCCCAGCCGGCCGGAGAAGATCCGCGTGAGCATGGTGCCCTCGGGCTCGGCGGCGGCGATCGCATCGGCCCAGGCCGGTGCGATCAAGGCTTCGGGGCAGCGCAGGAAGCCGGTGCCGATCTGCACGGCGCTGGCGCCGAGCGTCAGCGCCGCCGCGATGCCGCGCGCGTCCGCGATGCCGCCCGTCGCGATGATGGGCACGTCCAGCGCATCGGCGAAGCGCGGGATCAGCGCCAGCCCGCCGGTGAGTTGCGCTTCCGCCGCCGCCGCGTCGAAGGCGCCGCGATGGCCGCCGGCCTCGGCCCCCTGCGCGAGGATGGCATCGGCGCCGGCGGCGACGGCCTCGCGCGCTTCGGCCAGCGTGGTGGCGGTGGCGAACCAGGCGATGCCGCGCGCCTTCGCCGCCGCCACGATGTCGGGCGGGAACACGCCCATGATGGAGGAGATCACCGCCGGCCCGGCCTCGATCATCGCGGCGCATTGCGCGACGAAATCGGGCAGGAAAGGGCCTTCGGGGATGGTCGGGCGAGGACCGTGGGCGGCCAGGAAATCGGCCATCGCCGCTTCCCGCGCCGCGTCGCGCGCCGGGGGCGGGTCGGGGATCCAGAGGTTCACCTGAAACGACCCGTTCGACTGCGCGCGGAAGGCGCTGGCCCATTCGGCGATGCCCGCCGGCGTGGTGGTCAGCGCGCCCAGCGCGCCCATGCCCCCCGCATTGGCCACCGCCGCGGCCAGGCCCGGCGGCGAGGCGCCGGCCATCGGCGCCAGCAGGATGGGCAGCCGCAGGCCGAAGCGATCGCAGAAGGCGGCGGCGCGGGCGGCCTGCGGCGCGGGCGCGGTTGTGTTCGAAGCCATCTGCGCGATCCCGTCCCCGCCCGCCCTGGGCGCAGGCTAACGGCGCGCGAGGGGCGGCGCCAGCGGCCGGGCCCGGGCAGCGCGGCGCTGTGCCGGCCGTGTTGCCCGGGCCGCCACAGGGGTCGCGCGCGGGTCGTTCGGACGGTGCGATTCCAGCGGGCCGGGTTCTGCTCTACGCCTGCGCCATGGCCCGCCCCCGCCCCGATTTCCGCACCGAATCCGGCCAGGGCCGCGTCGCCGGCATCGACGAGGCCGGGCGCGGGCCGCTGGCCGGCCCCGTGGTGGCCGCGGCGGTGGTGTTCCTGGGCGCGCCGCCGGCTGCGTTGGCGCAGTTGATCGATGATTCGAAGCGGCTGAACGCGCCGCGCCGCGAGGCCGCCTTCGCCGCGCTGCGCGAGGCGGCGCGTGCGGGGCTGCTGGAATTTGGCGTCGGCGCGGCCTCGGCGGCGGAGATCGGCCGGCACAACATCCTGCGCGCGACGCACATCGCGATGGTGCGCGCGTTGGGGCGGCTGCGCGTGGCGCCGGACCTCGCGCTGGTCGATGGCAACCAGGCACCGCCCCTGCCCTGCCCGGTGCGCTGCGTGGTGGGTGGCGACGGGCTGTCGCTGTCGATCGCGGCGGCGTCGATCCTGGCGAAGGTGGTGCGCGACCGGGCGATGGCGCGGCTCGATACGCGCTGGCCTGGCTATGGTTTTGCGCGACATGTGGGCTATCCGACGGCTGCGCATCGGGAGGCGCTGGCGCGGCTGGGCCCGACGCCGCACCACCGGCGCGGCTTCGGCCCGGTGGACGCCCTGTTCCGCTGACCAAGCGGCAAAGCCCACGGGCACACCCCAACGGATCGAGGCTTTGCCGCGATCCGGGAGCGCACAGCGCGACCGCGCCCAACCCGCCAACCGCCGCCAGCGCACCAGCGCGCGGCGCGCAAGCCAAGCGCGCGAACGCGCGCGCCGGCGCCTGAGGCCAACACAACGGATCGAGGCCCTGCCTCGATCCGCGAGCGCGAAGCGCGACCGCGCCCAGACCATCAGTCGCGCCGGGCGCACCAGTGCATGGCGCGAAGGCAAGGGCCGCGGACGCGGCCCGCCCGCCGCCTGAGGGCAAACAAAGAGACAAATGATTGACCTGCCGAGTCGCACAAGCGATTCTGCCGGCTTCGCGGGGATGGGGTTGTCACGCTTTGGGCACGCAGATCGATCTGCCGCTCGACCAGGTTCTGGTCGGGGATTGCATCGCGTGGCTGAAGCACCTGCCGCCAGCCAGCGTGCACGCGATCTTCGCGGACCCGCCCTACAACCTGCAACTGAAGGGCACGCTGCGGCGGCCCGATGATTCGCTGGTCGATGGCGTGGACGATGAATGGGACCGCTTCGCGGACCTCGGCGCCTACGATGCCTTCACGCGCGAATGGCTGGCCGAGTGTCGGCGCGTGCTGCGGCGCGACGGCACCATCTGGGTGATGGGCGCCTATCACAACGTGTTCCGCCTGGGCACAGCGTTGCAGGACCAGGGCTACTGGATCCTGAACGACGTCATCTGGCGCAAGTCGAACCCGATGCCGAATTTTCGCGGCCGGCGCTTCACCAACGCGCATGAGACGCTGGTCTGGGCCGCGCGCGGGCCGGAATCCCGCTACCGCTTCAACTACCAGGCCATGAAGGCGCTCAACGACGACCTGCAGATGCGAAGCGACTGGCTGATCCCGCTATGCACCGGCGGCGAACGCCTGCGCGACGATGCGGGTGCGAAGCTGCACCCGACCCAGAAGCCCGAGGCGCTGCTGCATCGCGTCATCCTGGCCTGCACATCGCCCGGCGAGATCATCCTCGATCCCTTCCTGGGGTCGGGCACGACGGCGGCCGTGGCCAAGCGCCTGGGCCGCCGCTTCATCGGGATCGAGCGCGACCAGACCTATGCCGATGCCGCGCTGGCGCGCATCGCCGCCGTCGATCCCGCGCCCGAGGACGCCGCCGCTGCCCTGCCGTCCAAGAAGGAACAGCCGCGCATCCCCTTCGGCACGCTGGTCGAGCGTGGCCTGGTGCCGGCGGGCGCGCGCCTGTTCGACCGCCAGAAGCGCTGGGAGGCGACCGTCGGCGCCGATGGCACGCTGCGCTGCGGCCTCGCCACCGGGTCGATCCACAAGGTCGGCGCGGCGGTGCAGGAGGCGCCGTCGTGCAATGGCTGGCTGTTCTGGCATCTGGAACAGCGCGACGGCCGGCTGCGCGTGATCGACGAATTGCGCGAGGACGTGCTGCGCCAGATGTAGGTCCCCGGCATTCGGGGCATTCCGCGCACGGCGCGGTGGGCTAGGCTCGGCAGGCGACAGGCAGGAGAGCACGCGATGAGCGACACCGTGAGCGGAGGCGACGCCCCGCAGCCCCGCATGGCGCAGCCGAGCGCGCGCGACCTCGAACTGCACCGCGAGCTCGACGACGCGCCGCTCCCGCCGCCCGCGCCGGTACCGGTGGCCGCGCCCGGCCGGTCCTGGACGCGCATCATCCTGTCGGAGGCGCCCTTCCTCGCGATGCTGGTGGCGGGCTTCGCCGGCGTGGCCTGGGTGGGCGGGTCCGAGCAACCCAACCTGCTCTACTGGTATGTGCTGACGCCGATCTTCGGGCTTTTGTGCATCATCGCGGGTTGGCCGCATGCCGCGACGCAGGGCGGCAAGCCGCGCCTGATCTGGACGCAGGCGCTGCACTGGGCGGCCTTCCTGGTGGCGATGATGCTGCTGTTCGCGCCATCCGTGCGCGGCGTGGTGAACGACAACGCGACCGAGATCGGCCTGCTGCTGCTGCTGGGCCTGGGCACCTTCGTGGCCGGGGTGCATGCGGGGTCGTGGCGGATCATGGCGGTGGGCGGCGTGCTGGGCCTGTCGGTGCCGGCGGTGGCGGTGGCGCAGCAATCGGCGATGATGATCGCGGGGATCGGGCTGCTGGTGGTGCTGGTGGCGGTGGCCTTCGTGATGGTCTCGGCGCGCGGCGGGCGCTGAGCGGAGGCCGGTCCGGGCTGGCCTGGGACACCGTCCAGGGCGCGGCGTTCCCGCACGGGCCGTCGGTTGCCTTTGACGATCCGGTCTCGCCCGGCCGGACTTATGTCGTCGCGAGGTCCAGCAGCCGGCGCATCACCGACGGCACGGCCGACTGGGCAGCCGCCACCTCCTGCCATTCGCCCTCGGGCGGCGGCGTCGCGGGCGGCAGGACGGCCGTGAACAGCACCATCTCCAGTTCGAAATGCGTGAAGCCGTGGCGCGCGAGGCCCGGCAGCAGGCGCCAGGGCGCCGGCGCCGGTGCGTGGGCCAGGGCGTCGGCGGCCTCCCAGGCTTCGGCGCGCCAGGGCGTGCCGGGCACTTCCAGCATCCCGCCGAGCAGCCCCTTCGCGGGGCGGCGGCGCAGCAGCACCCGCCCGGCATCGTCGCGCAGCAGGAAATGCGCGCCGTGGCGCAGCGGGCGGGCGCGCTTGGGCGCCTTGCGCGGCAGCGTGGCGGCAATGCCGGCGCGCCGCGCGGCGCAGCCCGCCTGCCAGGGACACAGCGCGCAGGCCGGGTTGCGCGGGGTGCAGATGGTGGCGCCCAGGTCGAACAGCGCCTGGGCGAAATCCCCCGGCCGCGCGCGCGCCGCGGGGTCGGCCATGAAGGTCGCAGCCAGCGTGGTCAGCTGCTTCTTGGCACCTGGCAGCGGGTCCTCGACGGCATGCAGCCGCGCCACCACCCGTTCCACATTGCCATCCACCGGCACCACCGGCGCGTCGAAGGCGATGGCGCCCACCGCCGCGGCGGTATAGGCGCCGATGCCCGGCAGCGCCGCCAGCCCCGCCACATCGCGCGGTAAGCCGCCAGCGGCCGCAATGGCCTGGGCGCAGGCATGCAGGTTGCGCGCGCGGGCGTAGTAGCCAAGGCCCGCCCATTCCTGCGCGACCTCGGCCCAATCCGCCGCCGCCAGCGCCTGCACGGTCGGGAAGCGGGCCAGGAAGCGGGCGTAGCGCGGGCCGACCGCGGCGACGGTGGTCTGCTGGAGCATGACCTCCGAGAGCCAGACGCGGTAGGGATCGCGTGGCTCGCCCGGGCCGGCGCGCCAGGGCAGGATGCGCCGGTGCCGGTCGTACCAGGCGAGCAGGTCGGCGGCGGGGGGTGTTGAGGATGGCACGGGATCAGGTGGATCGGCGGTTCCTGGGCGGGCCGAGGCCGCTCGGCGCCCTGGTGCCAGCGCTCACACGCCCCGCCTTCAAGCGCAAGAGCCCAGCGGGCGCGCAGATCATGGCGGATTGGCCGGCGCTGGTGGGGCCGGCGCTGGCGGCGGTGTCGCAGCCGGTGCGGCTGTCGTCGGGCACGCTGACGCTCGCCTGTTCCGGCCCCGTGGCGATGGAATTGCAGCACTTGGCGCCGCAGTTGGCGGGGCGGATCAATGCGGCGCTCGGGCGGGTGGCGGTGGAACGCTTCCGATTCGTCCAGCGCGCGCTGGCCGGGATGGCCCCCCGCCCGGCCCCGCGCCCGGCGCCGGCAGCGCTTCCGGCGCATGTCGAATCGGCGCTGGCCGGCATCGATTCCCCGGAATTGCGGGATGCGCTGGCAAGATTGGCGCGCGGCGTCTATCGGAACAGGGGGTAGCCGCACCCGAGTCCCATATCCGCGGCGCGCCCCCATATCCGTCCCGGCCGCGCCTGCCTGCGGCCGGCACGCAAGGAGACCGCGGATGTTCGACCGTCGTACCATTCTCGCCACGGGTGGCCTGCTCGCCGCCGGGCGGGCCGTCGCCCAGACCGCGGATCAGGCGCCGCCCTCCAATGCGCCGATCCCGGCGCCGACGCCCGACCCGCGCATGACGGAACGGTCGATCGGCCGGGCCGATGCGCCGATGGTGGTGCAGGAATTCTTCTCGATCACCTGCTCGCATTGCGGCGCCTTCCACCGCGACACCTTCCCGCGCGTGAAGGCGGAACTGATCGATACCGGCCGGGTGAGGCTGGTGTGGCGGGACTTCCCGCTCGACCAGGTGGCGCTGGGGGCGGCCGTAGTGGCGCGGTCCTTCCCGCCCGAGCGCTACGAGGCCTTCCTGACCGCGCTGTTTTCCACCCAGGACCGCTGGGCCTATGCGCGCGGTGTCGATCACAAGGTCGAGATCGGCAAGATCGCCGCCGTCGCCGGCATGTCGGGCGCCGCCTTCGAAGCCGCCTGGACCGATGTGGACCTGGCCCGCTGGATCCTGGCCGAACGCCAGAAGGGCGAGCAGGAATACCGCGTCCAGGCGACGCCGACCTTCGTGTTCAACCGCCGCGTGGTCGGCGGCGCCATCGCCTTCGACCGCTTCGCGCGCGAAGCCGCGAACCCGTGATGGATGACGGCGCCCCGCCGCCGGCCGCGTCCGGCCCCGAGGAGGAGGACGGCGCGCCGCGCAGCGAGGCGCAGCGCATCGCCTCGGTGCGCGCGACGCTCGCGCGCATCCGCATCGCCGGCTTCAAATCCTTCGCCGAGGCCACCGTGGTCGAGGTGCGGCCGGGGCTGACCGGGATCGTCGGGCCGAATGGCTGCGGCAAGTCCAACGTGGTGGAAGCGCTGCGCTGGGCGATGGGCGAGACCTCGGCCAAGGCGATGCGCGGCGGGGAGATGGACGACGTCATCTTCGCCGGCACCGCGACGCGCTCGGGCCGCAACCTGGCCGAGGTGATGCTCAGCCTGGAGGATGCCGAGGGGCTGGCGCCGCCGCCCAACCACGAGCAGCCCGAACTTGAGATCACCCGCCGCATCAACCGCGGCGAGGGCTCGAATTTCCGAGTCAACGGCAAGGAGGTCCGCGCCCGCGACGTGCAGACCATGTTCGCCGATATCGGCTCGGGCGCGCGGGCTTCCGCCATGGTCAGCCAGGGGCGGGTCTCGACGCTGATCCAGGCCAAGCCCGAGGACCGCCGCCAGGTGCTGGAGGAGGCCGCCGGCATCGCCGGGCTGCGCGCCCGCAAGCACGAGGCGGAGCTGAAGCTGCGCCAGGCCGAGACCAATCTCGGCCGCGCCGAGGACCTGCTGGGGCAGTTGGACACCCAGCGCCAGGGGCTGCAGCGCCAGGCGCGGCAGGCCAACCGGTATCGCAACCTGTCGGGCTTGGTGCGCCAGGCCGAGGGCGAATGGCTGGCGATCCTGGCCGCGCGCGCCGATGCCGCGTCGCGTGCCGCCGGCGAACAACTCGCCGCCGCCAAGGCCGCCGTGCGCGCCGCCGAGGCCGAAGCCGAAGCCGCCGCCATCGCCGCCTTCGAGGCCGAGCAGGCCATCCCCGCCCCGCGCGCCACCGAAGCCACCACCCGCACTGCCCTGGAACGCCGCCGTGTCGAGACCGAGGGGCTGGAAGCCGAGGACCGCCGCGCGCGCGAAGCCCTGGCAGCAGCCGAGGCGCGCCTAGCGCAGTTGCAGCGCGACCTCTCCCATGCCGAGGGCGTGCTGCGCGACGCCGATACCGCGCGCGAACGCCTGATGGCCGAGGAGGAGGCGTTGCGCGCGGTCGAGGGCTCCCTGCCCGCCCGCCGCGAGGCCGCCGTCGCGGCCCTGGCCGCCGCCGCCGACGCCGCGAAGGCCTCCGAAGCCGCCGCCGAGGCCGCCACCATCGAGGCCGCCGAGGCCGCCGCCCGCGTGCAATCCGCCGCCGAGGCGCGCAACGCCGCCCAGGCGCGCCACGCCCGCGCGCAGGATGGCCATGCGCGCCTGGCGACCGACCACGCCGCCGCCGCGCGCGCCTGCATCCCCGCCGAGGCGCGCGCCGAGGCCGCCGCCGAGGTCACCGCCGCTGACGCCGCGCTGGAGGCCGCCCGCACCGCGCTGGAAGCCGCCGAGGCCGCCCGCGCCGCCGCCGCCGAGACCCACGCCCAATCCCGCCGCGCCGCCGCCGAGGCCACCGCCGCCGCCACCCGCGCCGAGGCCGATCGCCGCGCCGCCGAGGATCGGCTCGCGCGCATCACCGCCCAGCACGCCGCCATGCTGGCCGACCGCGACGCCGCGCTGGCCGAACACATCCCGTCCGCCGAGCGCGAGGCCGCCACCGCCGCCGTGCAGGCGGCAGCCGATGCGGTGACGCAGGCCACCGCCGCGCTGGAGCAGGCCGAGGCGATGCGTGCCTGGGCCGCCGCCGCCCATGCCGAGGCCGCCCGCGCCGCCACCGCCGCCGCCGGCGAACGCGCCCGCGCGCAGGCCGAGGTGAACGGCCTGACGGAAGTACTGACGGCCCGCGAACCGGGTGCCGCCGCGCCGATCCTGGACCAGGTCGGCGTGCCGGCGGGGTTGGAAGCCGCGCTGGGCGCGGCGCTGGGCGAGGCGCTCGAAAGCCCGTCCGACGAAGGCGGGCCGCGCTTCTGGCGCGTGCTGCCGCCGCTCGATGCCGGCGCGGCGCTGCCCGATGGCGCGGTGCCGCTGTCGCGGCTGGTCGAGGCGCCGGCGGCGCTGGCCCGCGCGCTGTCGCAGATCGGCCTGCTGCCCAAGGGCGCGGATGGCGCGGCCATGCAGGCGGCGCTGCGCCCCGGCCAGTCGCTGGTCACCGAGGAAGGCGCGCTGTGGCGCTGGGATGGCCATACAGCGCGGGCCGGGGCACCGACGCCGGGCGCGGTGCGGCTCGCGCAACGCAACGCCCTGCGTGCAGCCGAGGGCAAGCTGGATCGCGCCGAGGCCGAGGCCGCCACCGCCGAAGCCAACCGCGCGGCCGCCGGCGCGCGCGAGGATGAGGCCCGTCGCGCCGAAGCCACCGCCCGCGAGGCCCGCACAGGCGCCGAGGATGCGCTGAACGCCGCCCGCCAGGCCGAGGGCGCGCTGGCCGCCCGCCATGCACGCGCCGAAAGCCGGCTGGCGGCGATCGCGCCGCAGCTTGACCGCCTGGACGCCGACCGCGCCGAGGCCGAGGCCAACAAGGACGCCGCCTGGGCCGCCGAGGCTGCGCTGCCCGACCTGCCCGCGCTGCGCCGCGCTGCCGAGGAATCCGGCGCCGCCGAAACCCGCTCCCAGGCCGCCGAGCACGCCGCCCGCGAGGCCCGCCGCGCCGCCGAACACACCGCCCGCGGCGCGCGCCAACATGAATCGACGCTGGCGACCCGCGCAGCCGAGGCCGAGAGCCGGCTGGCGGCGCTGGAACCGCAATTGGCGCGACTCGCCACTGAATGTGCCGAAGCCGAGGCGGCGCTGGCCGATGCCGTGGCGCAGCAGGCGGCGCTGCCGGATCTCGATGCGCTGCGTGCTGCCGTGACCGCCGCGCGCGATGCGCTGGCCGCTTCGCGCAGTGCGGAAGTGACCGCGCGCAGCGACATCGCAGCGCTGGAGGCCGAGGCCACGCGCGTCGCGACCAGGCTGGTCGCGATGGGCGAGGAAGCCGCGCTGTGGACCGCGCGCGGCGAGGATGCGGAAGCCCGCGTCATCGACCTGCGCCGCCGTGGCAACGAGGCGCAGACCGAACGCGACGCGCTGGCCGAGGCGCCGGAGGATGCCGGCGCGCGGCTGCGCGGTGCCGCCGCGATGCTGACGGAATCGGAAGCCGCGCACGCCGCCGCCGCCGCCGCCCTGGCGCAGGCCGAGGCGCGGCTGCGCGACATCGCGGATGCCCGCCGCCGCATCGACGCGGCCTTCGCCACCGCGCGCGAAAGCCAGGTGCGCGCCGAGGCCGCCACCGAGGCCGCGCAGACGGCGGGTGAAGCGGTGGCGGCGCGCATCGCGGAGCGACTCGGCGAGGATGCTGAATTGCCCGAGGCACCGGACGAGCTGACCGACGCCGCCGAGGAAAAGGCGCGGCGCAAGGTCGAGCGCCTGGCGCGCGAGCGCGAGGAGATGGGCCCGGTCAACCTGCGCGCCGAGATCGAGGTGGCGGAGATCGAGGAACGCGTCGCCCAGATCGGCAATGATCGCGACGAGGTGACGTCCGCGATCGCCAAGCTGCGCGGGTCGATCGGCCACCTGAACCGCGAGGGGCGCGAGCGGCTGCGCGAGGTGTTCGATCGTGTCGATGCCGAATTCCGCAACCTGTTCTCGCGCCTGTTCGGCGGCGGGCGCGCGCATCTGGCGCTGGTGGGTTCGGATGATCCGCTGGAGGCGGGGCTCGAAATCTATGCCGAGCCGCCGGGCAAGAAGCTCGCCACGTTGTCGCTGCTGTCGGGCGGCGAGCAGGCGCTGACGGCGCTGTCGCTGATCTTCGCGGTGTTCCGCTGCCAGCCCGCGCCCGTGTGCGTGCTGGACGAGGTGGATGCGCCGCTGGACGACGCCAATGTGGAACGCCTGTGCGACCTGCTGGACGCCATGGCTTCCGAGAGCGGCACGCGCTTCCTGGTGGTGACACACCATCCGCTGACCATGGCGCGGATGCACCGGCTTTACGGCGTGACCATGCAGGAACGCGGCGTGTCGCGGCTGCTGAGCGTGGACCTCGGCCAGGCGGTCGAGATGGCGGAGGGGCCGGTCGCGGCCTGACGCGCGTCACGAAACTGTTCCAGTTTTGTTCTGGCGCTGGCGGGTGGGTGGTGGCAGCATGATGGCCTCGCGAGGGAGATCGCCGCCATGACCGTGTCGCCCATTCCGCCGGGCTATTCCGCGTTGACGCCGTATCTTTCGGTGTCGGACCCGGCGACCGCCATCGCCTTCTACGCCAAGGCCTTCGGTGCCACCGAGCGGATGCGGCTGATGATGCCGGACGGCAGCATCGGTCATGCCGAGATCGACATCGGCGACAGCGTGATGATGCTGGGCGGCGCCTGGCCGCAGATGGGCTTCGCGCCGCCGGAGGGCGCCGCGGTGTCGGTCATGCTGCATCTGTATGTCGAGGATGCGGATGCGGTCTTCACGCGCGCGGTGGCGGCCGGGGCGGAGGCGATCTCGGCCGTCGAGACCAAGTTCTACGGCGACCGCAGCGGGTCGTTGCGCGACCCCTTCGGGCATCGCTGGAGCATCTCGACCCATGTCGAGGAGGTGAGCGTCGAGGAGGCGCAGCGGCGCATCTCAGCCATGCCGCAGGAATAGCCGGGCGCGGTTGACGCCGGCACGCGCGCGGCGCGTTCTGCACCGATGCCTGTCCGTATGTTCGAACGCCTGGTCGATCCCGTCACGCCGCCGGGCGAGGCGGCGTCGCGCTTCCTCGGCGTGCCGGTGCCCGACCATGCGCCGCCGCGCAGCCTGCTGGGGTTCTATTGGCATTTCGCACGCCAGGCGCGCGGGCTGTTTGGCGCGCTGTTCGTCGCCGGGCTGTGCGTGGCGCTGCTGGATGCGCTGATCCCGGTCTTCATCGGCACGCTGGTGTCGCTGCTGAGCGCGCATGGGCCGGAAGCCCTGTGGGACAATGCCTGGCATACGCTGGTTGGCATGGCCGCGGTGCTGCTGGTCGGGCGGCCTGTCGCGATCACCGCACAGAACCTGATCACGCAGCAGGGCATCGTGCCGGCGGTCACGTCGATGATCCGCTGGCAGGCGCATTGGCATGTGGTGCGCCAGGGCTGGGCCTTCTTCCAGGAGGATTTTGCGGGCCGCATCGCGACGCGCGTGATGCAATCCGGCCCGGCATTGCGCGAGAGCATCGTCCAGTCGGTCAACGCCGTCTGGTACATCCTGGTCTACGGCACCGGCGCGATGCTGTGGCTGGCGAGTGCCGACCTCTGGCTCGCGCTGCCGGTGCTGGTGTGGTTCGTGCTGTATGCGGTGCTGCTGCGTTTCCTGGTGCCGCGGCTGCGCGACCGGTCGCGCGCGGCATCGGAGGCGCGCAGCGCGCTGACCGGGCGGGTGGTCGATTCCTACACCAACATCCTGACCGTGAAGCTGTTCGCCCGCGCGAAGGACGAGGACGCCTTCGTGCGCGAAGGCTTGCTCGGGCTGAACACCGCCTTCAGTCGGCAGGTGCGGCTGGTGACGCTGAACGGGCTGCTGCTGTCGGTGCTGAATGCGTCGCTGATGGTGGCGGTGGCGGGTGTGTCGGTGGCGTTGTGGCAGCGTGGCGAGATCGGGCTCGGCACGGTCGCCACCGCGCTGCCGATGGCCTGGCAGATCGCCAACATCTCCGGCTGGGTGGCCTTCAACGTGACCGCCATCTTCGAGAATATCGGCGTGGTGCAGGAGAGTATGGGCTCGATCGCCGTGCCGCCCACCGCGGCCGATCCGCCTGGTGCGGCGCCGCTGGACGTGACGCAGGGCGGGATCCGATTCGATGGCGTGCACTTCGCCTATGGCCGCACCGCCGGCGTGCTGCGCGGCTTCGACCTGGCGGTGAAGCCGGGCGAGCGTGTCGGCCTGGTCGGGCATTCGGGTGCGGGCAAGACCACCGCGGTGAACCTGCTGCTGCGGTTCTTCGCGCCCGAGCAGGGCCGCATCCTGGTCGATGGCCAGGATGTCGCGACTGTCACGCAGGAGAGCCTGCGGGGCGCCGTCGGCATGGTCACACAGGACACCGCCCTGCTGCACCGGTCGATCCGCGACAACATCCGCTACGGCAGGCCTGACGCCACCGACGCCATGGTCGAGGCCGCCGCGCGCCAGGCCCAGGCGCATGACTTCATCATGGCGCTGACCGATTGGCGCGGGCGGTCGGGCTATGACGCGCATGTGGGGGAACGGGGCGTGAAGCTGTCGGGCGGGCAGCGCCAACGCATCGCCATCGCCCGGGTGCTGCTGAAGGATGCGCCGATCCTGGTGCTGGACGAAGCGACCTCCGCGCTCGATTCGGAGGTCGAGGCAGCCATCCAGGAACAATTGGCCGCGCTGATGGCGGGCAAGACCGTCATCGCCATCGCGCATCGACTGTCCACCATTGCGCGCATGGACCGGCTGGTGGTGATGGACCATGGGCGGGTGGCCGAACAGGGCACGCATGCCGAGTTGCTGGCCCTGGGTGGCGTCTATGCCGGCCTGTGGGAAAGGCAGTCGGGCGGGTTCGTTGAGGCTTAGGAAAAGCGCCGCATTCCGCGCGATTGTGCGGCGCACGCGCTTGACAGCCTCATGGACGAACCGTAAAGCGCGGCCTGCCTTCCGGCGGGGTCTCGCCAGGGAGCCAAGGTGAACGAACGCAACGGTTTCGACGAGAGGTTGCGGCAGGCGCGGGCCCGCGAAGGGCTCGACAAGCGTCCGGAAGGGCGTGGGAACCTGCCGCAGGGCCCTTGGGGGATCGGATTGCGCGCGGGGGTCGAGGTCGTCTCGGCCCTGGGTGTCGGCATCGGGATCGGCTTCCTGCTGGACCGCTGGCTGGGCACTTGGCCGTGGCTGTTCCTGGTGTTCTTCGTCCTGGGCAGCCTGGCCGGGGTGGGGAACGTCTATCGTCTCTTCATGCCGCGCCCGGGTGGCAAGACGAACGGGGGACCAGACGGTGGCGGTTGAAGGCAAGACGATCGACGCGCTGAGCCAGTTCGAGCTCTCCCCCGTCCTGGGCATCTTCGGCGATGCCGTGTCCTTCAGCCAGTCGAACCTGTTCATGGTGGTGGCCGTCGCGCTCACCTGGTTCCTGATGAAGGCGACCGCCGACCGCGGCGCGCTGGTGCCGGGGCGCCTGCAGGCGCTGGGCGAAAGCGCCTATGAATTCATCCAGGGCATGGTGCGCGACCAGGTCGGCGACGAGGGCAAGAAGTACTTCCCCTTCGTGTTCTGCATCTTCATGTTCGTGCTGTTCGGCAACCTGCTCGGCATGCTGCCCTACGCCTTCACCTATACCTCGCACATCGCGGTCACGCTGACCTTGGCGGTGGTGGTGTGGGTGTCGGTCACGGTGGTCGCGCTGCAGCGCCACGGCACGCATTTCTTCTCCTACTTCTTCCCCGAGGGCGCGCCGACCTGGCTCGCGCCTATCATCATCCCGGTTGAGATCATCTCCTACCTCTCCCGCATGGTGTCCCTCTCGGTCCGTCTGTTCGCCAACATGGTCGCCGGCCACGTCATGCTGAAGGTCTTCGCCACCTTCGTCGTGCTGCTGGGCGGCCTGGGCGCCATCGGCCCCTTCGTGGCGGCCATGCCGCTGGCGGTGAATGTCGCCCTGGTGGGCTTCGAATTCCTGGTCGCGTTCCTGCAGGCCTATGTGTTTGCGATCCTGACCAGCATCTACCTGCACGACGCGGTGCACCTGCACTGACCCGCCATGTGAACGGGGTGCGGTTGCACACGCGTACGTTCAGACCATCCATGTGAAGAAGGACGAACATCATGGAAGTCGCCGCCGCGAAGGCCCTTGGGGCCGGTATCGCCGTCATCGCGCTGTTCGGCGTGGGCCTGGGGATCGGCAACATCTTCTCCTCGCTGATCACCAGCGTGGCGCGCAACCCCGCCGCGCGTGACGTCGTGTTCCCGATCGGCATCCTGGGCTTCGCCCTGACGGAAGCCGTGGCGCTCTTCGCGCTGCTGATCGCCTTCCTCATCCTGTTCGCCTGACGCCTGCGCCCCGCCCGCCCATCCGGGCGCGGCGGGGCACCTGCGGTCACAGCGGCAAGGAGACGGCGATGCGCCGAATGATGTTCCTGGCGGCCCTGGCCGTCACCCTGCCCACCATCGCGATCGCCGCCAGCACATCTTCCGTGCCGGTCGATGGCATGCCGCAGCTCGCCTTCGGCCACCCCGAGCAGGGCCGCCTGCTGGTCGGCCAAATCGTGTGGCTGCTGCTGATCTTCGCGGCGCTCTACTTCATGATGGCGAACATCGCGCTGCCGCGCGTCGGCGCCGTGATCGAAGGCCGTCACGCCCGCATCGCTGCCGACCTCGAGGCCGCCCAGGCCGCGAAGCTCGAAGCCGATGCCGCCATGGCCGCGCATCGCAGCAGCACCGAGGCCGCCCGCGCCGAGGCCCGCGCCGCCGTCGCCGGCGCCGTGCATGCCGCGCAGGCCGATGCCGATGCGAAATCCGCCGCGCTCGCCGCGCGCCTGAACAAGCAGATCGCGGATGCCGAGGCGCAGATCGATGCCGCCCGCGCCTCCGCCATGGGCGCCATCCGCGGCGTCGCGACCGACACGGCCGAGGCGCTGGTCGCCCGCCTGGTCGGGCGCGCCGACCGCGCCACCGTCGAGGCCGCCGTCGGGCGGGTGCTCGCCAGCAGCGGGAGGGCCTGATGTCCGATCCGAAATTCTGGGTTGCCGTCTCCTTCGTCCTCTTCTTCCTGTTCCTCGGGAAGAAGATCTGGGGCGTGCTGACCGCCGCGCTGGACGGCAAGGCCGAGGGCATCCGCAAGCAGCTTGCCGAGGCCGCCGAGTTGCGCGCCCAGGCCGAGCAGATGCTGGCCCAGGCCGAGGCCGAGCGCGCCGCCGCCTCGCGTGAGGCAGAGGAGCTGCTGGCCCGCGCCCGCAGCGAGGCCGAGCGCCTGTCGGCCGCCGCCGCCGCCGAGGCCGAGGCCGCCGCCAAGCGCCGCGAGCGCATGGCGATGGACCGCATCGCTGCCGCGGAGGCGTCGGCCGTGGCCGAGGTCCGCAATGCCGCCGCCGATATCGCCGGCGCGGCCGCCCGCACCGTCATCGCCGAGACGTTGGACGCGCAGGCCGATGCGGCGCTGGTCGACCAGTCGGTCGCCGACCTGCCTAAGGCATTGCGCGCCGCCTGAGGCCGGCCGCCGTCCCCACAACAAAGGGCGCCCTTCGAAAGAAGGGCGCCCTTTGTCGTTCCGCGTGTATCCACACCCCTTCCCGCACAACCGAAAAAGAATTAACGACCCGATCACGCAAGACATCGGGAACCAACATGATACGCCGCACGACACTCGCTGCCGTCCTACTCGCCGCCACCACCCTGGCTGCCCAGGCGAACACCTTCCGCTGGGCCAATGACGGCGACGTCAACTCGATGGACCCCTATGCGCGCAACGAGACCTTCCTGCTCTCGTTCAACGCCAACATCTACGAACCGCTGGTGCGGCGTGACCGCAACCTCGCCGTCGAGCCCGCGCTGGCGGTGCGCTGGGAACAGCCCTCCCCCACCGTGTGGCGCTTCCACCTGCGCGAGGGCGTGCGCTTCTCCGACGGCACGCCGCTGACCGCCGACGACGTGGTGTTCTCCTTCGAGCGCGCGCGCGCGCAGGGGTCGAACATCACCGCCGTGCTGGCCTCGGTGAAGGAGGCGCGGGCCGTCTCGCCGACCGTGGTCGAGCTCGAGACGCACAACCCCAACCCGATCCTGCTCGAGGAAATCACCCTCTGGGGCATCATGTCGCGCGGCTGGGCCGAGCGGAACAACGCCCAGCGCACCGCCGACCTGACCCAGCGCGCCGAGAACTTCGCCACCCGCAACGCCATGGGCACCGGCCCCTTCGTGCTGGTCTCGCGCGAACCCGACCAGCGCACCGTGCTGGCGCCGAACCCGACCTGGTGGGACCGGCCGGAGCACAACCTCACGCGCGTCGAGTTCAACGTGATCTCGAACGACGCGACGCGCGTCGCCGCGCTGATCAGCAATGAAGTCGATATGCTCTACACGGTGCCGCCGCAGGACACCGACCGTCTGTCGCGCACGCCGGGCATCCGCGTGCACCAGCAGGCGGAACTGCGCACCATCTACTTCGGCATGGACCAGACGCGCGAGGAACTGCTGAAGTCCGACGTGCGCGGCCGCAACCCGTTCCGCGACGTGCGCGTGCGCCAGGCCTTCCAGATGGCGATCGACAACCAGGCCATCGTCCGCACCGTCATGCGCGGCCAGGCGCGCGCCACCGGCCTGATGGTCGGCCCGGGCGTGAACGGCCATACCGAGGCGCTGGACACCGCCGTGCGCGTGCGCCCGAACGTGGCGGAAGCGCGCCGCCTGCTGACCGAGGCCGGCTACCCTAACGGCTTTGGCGTGACACTCGACTGCCCGAACGACCGCTACGTGAATGACGAGGCGATCTGCACGGCGGCGGTGGCGATGCTCGCGCGCATCGGCGTGCGCGTAACCCTCAACGCCCAGACGCGCGCGCGGTATTTCTCCGAGATCCTCGGGCCGAGCTACCGCACGTCCTTCTTCATGCTGGGCTGGACGCCGCCGACCTACGACGCGCACAACGCGCTGTACAACCTGATGGGCACGCGCGACGGCACGCGCGGCGTCTTCAACCCGGGCGGCTATTCCAACCCGCGCTTCGACGAACTGACCAACCGGATCGCGGTGGAGACCGACCGCGCGCGCCGCACTGCCTTGATCGACGAGGCGATGCGCCTGCACGCCACCGAGGCCGGGCATATCCCGCTGCACCAGCAGGTGGTGATCTGGGCGGCGCGGCAGAACATCACACTGCAGCAGCTGGCGGATAATTTCTTCCCGCTGCGGCTGGTGCGCGTCGGCCAGTGATCAGCGCGCAGCCAGCGCGGCGCTGAAGAACGCCACGGCATCGGCCGCGAAGCCCCGCAGGAAGGCATCGCGGTCGAGGCCAGGCGGGTCGGCGCAGAGGTAGGGCAGCGCGGCGCGCCGCTCGGCATCGCAAGCGGGCATGAACACCCAGTGCCCGGCCTGCGGCACCACCGCGGGCACCGGGCGTCCGGGCAGCAGCGGCGCGATCGCCTCGGCATGGTGGGGTTCGCGCAGCACGGTGTCGTCGCCGGCGCGCCAGATGCGGAATGCGGTGCCACGCGGCACCGCCTCCAACCCGTCCGGGGCGAACAGGAAGCCCAGGGCCGGCGCGGCCAGCAGCACGGCGCGCACGCGCGCATCGGGTGCGGCGATGGGCGCGAGGCCGCCGGCCGCCTCCAGCGCCGCGCGACCGAAGGGAGAATGGCAGAGCCGTTCCTCCGGGTCCTGCGAACACAGCGCCACCCAGCGCGCCGGATCGGCCCGCCCGCCGGCCAGCAGCAGCGCCGCGGTGCCGCCCGCCGAATAGCCGAACACCCCGATCCGCCCCGCATCCAGCCGCGTCGGGTGGGCAGCCAGCGCGTGGTCCAGCAGGCGCGTCGCGTCGCGTGCGCGCGATGCCATGCGGGCGAAGGCGTTGGGTGCCGCGCGGTCGGCCTCCTGCGTCACCGCCAGAGCGGCTATGCCGGCCTGCGCCAAGGCCTGGCCCAGCGGCGCGTGGTCCGCGAAGCCGCCGCCGGCGCCGTGCAGCAGCAGCACCAGGGGCGCGGGCGCCGCGCCGTCGGGCAGCCACAATGCGCCATGCGGGACGGCGACGGGCGGCTGGGCCAGCGTGGGCGCCGCTGCCAGCACGCCGGCCAGCAGCAGGGCAAGGAAGCGGTTCATCGTCCGATGCTGCGCGACGCCCCGGCCGCGCGCAACGGGATCAGAAGCCGATGCGCCCCGCGGCCGCCAGCGCCAGCAGAAGGGATGCGACATGCGTCGATTGCTGCACGCCCCCTTCGCGGATCACGCGCAGCACATCGGGCACGGGGATGAGCTCGACAGCGATCTCCTCCCCATTGTCGAAGGATTGCGCGCCGGCGGGCGCCGCACCCAGCGCCAGCACGGTGTGCACGCGGTTGGTGTGGGTCGACGGGTTCGGGCGCAGCGTGACGACGTGGCGGAACTCGCGCGCGGCGAAGCCGGTCTCCTCGCGGAATTCGCGCGCACCGCCGGCGACGGCGTCGTCATCGGCGGCATCCATCACGCCGCCGGGGAGTTCCAGGTGAACCTCGCCGGCGCCGTGGCGGTACTGGCGGTTCATCACCAGGCGGTCGTCGTCGGTGAGTGCGACCACATGCACCCAGTCGCGGTATTCCAGGACATAGAACGGGTCGATCGCGTCGCCATTGGCGGCGACGCAGCTGTCGGCCCGCACCCTGATCCAGCGATCCGCCAGCACGATACGGCTGGCGGTCACCGTCCAGGCCTTGAGCGCGGTCATTCCGCCGCGATCTGGTGCTGGTTGGCGTAGGCCTCCAGCGGCGCGCAGGAGCACACCAGGTTGCGGTCGCCGTACACATTGTCGACGCGCTTGACCGGCGGCCAGTACTTCCGCGCCTTCACGAAGGGCAGCGGGAAGGCCGCCTGTTCGCGCGTGTAGGGATGCGTCCAGCTGTCGGCGATCACTTCCGCCGCGGTGTGCGGGGCGTTCTTGAGCGGGTTGTCGGCCTTGTCCATGCGGCCCTGCTCCACTGCCCGGATTTCCGCGCGAATGGCGACCATGGCGTCGATGAAGCGGTCGATCTCGGCCTTGGGTTCGCTTTCGGTGGGTTCGACCATCAGCGTGCCAGCCACCGGCCAGGACATGGTCGGCGCGTGGAAGCCGTAGTCCTGCAGGCGCTTGGCGATGTCCTCGACGAGAACGCCGCCGCCCTGCTGGAAGCCGCGGCAATCCAGGATGCATTCATGCGCGACCATGCCGTTGGCACCGCGGTAGAGCACCGGGAAATGCGCCTCCAGCCGCTTCGCCATGTAGTTGGCCGACAGGATCGCGACCTCGGTGGCGCGCGTGAGGCCCTCGGCGCCCATCATGCGGATATACGCGTAGCTAATGGGCAGGATCGACGCGGACCCGAAGGGCGCCGCCGACACCGGCCCGAAACCCGTGGCCGGCCCGGCCTCGGCCAGCAGCGGGTGGTTCGGCAGATGCGGCGCGAGGTGCGCGGCGACGCCGATCGGCCCGACACCCGGCCCGCCGCCGCCATGCGGGATGCAGAAGGTCTTGTGCAGGTTCAGGTGGCAGACATCCGCGCCGATGCCTCCCGGGCTGGTCAGGCCCACCTGCGCGTTCATGTTGGCGCCATCCATGTAGACCTGCCCGCCGGCGTCATGCACGGCGGCGCAGATCTCCTTGATGGCCGCTTCGAAGACGCCATGGGTGGACGGGTAGGTTACCATCAGCGCGGCGAGGTTGGCGCCGTGCTGCGCGATCTTGGCGTGCAGGTCCGCGACATCGACATTGCCGTCGCGGTCGCAGCCCACCACCACCACCTGCATCCCCGCCATGACGGCGGAGGCCGGGTTGGTGCCATGCGCGGAGGACGGGATCAGGCAGATGGTGCGATGCCCCTCCCCGCGCGCCTGGTGCCAGGCGCGGATGGCGAGCAGCCCGGCATATTCGCCCTGGCTGCCGGCATTGGGCTGCAACGACACCGCGGCGAAGCCAGTGATCTTCGCCAGCCAGGATTCCAGCTGGCGGATCAGCGCGATGTAGCCCGGCGCCTGGTCGACCGGTGCGAAGGGATGGATGTTGCCGAAGCCCGGGAAGGTGACCGGGATCATCTCCGCCGTCGCGTTCAGCTTCATGGTGCAGGAGCCCAGGGGGATCATGCTGCGGTTGAGCGCGACGTCCTTGTCTTCCAGCGACTTCAGGTAGCGCAGCATACCGTGTTCGGAATGGTGGCTGTCGAAGACCGCGGCGGTCATGAAGGGGCTGAGCCGGCGCAGCGATTCCGGCAGGTCGCCGGCCGGCGAGAGCATGCCCAGCGAGGCCGGCGCCGTGCCGGTCACTTCCGCCACCACGGCACACAGCGCATCGACATCGGCGCGCGTGACGCTCTCGTCCATCGCGACCGCGACGCAGCCCTCATCGACGCGGCGCAGGTTGAATCCGCGGCGCAGGGCTGCGGCCATCAGCGTGTCCGCGCGCGATCCGGCCTCGATGGCGATGGTGTCGAAGAAGCCCTCGTGGCGCAGCGACAGACCCGCCTTCTGCGCGGCATCGCCGAGCAGGCGCGCCTGCAACCGCACGCGCCGCGCGATGCGCTTCAGCCCTTCCGGGCCATGCCACACGGCGTACATCGCCGCCATCACCGCCAGCAGCACCTGCGCGGTGCAGATGTTGGAGGTCGCCTTCTCGCGGCGGATATGCTGTTCGCGGGTCTGCAGCGCCAGGCGCATCGCCGGCGCGCCGGCGGCATCGACGGACACACCCACCAGGCGTCCCGGCATCAGCCGCTTCAGCGGGTCGGTCACCGCCATGAAGGCGGCATGCGGGCCGCCATAGCCCATCGGCACGCCAAAACGCTGCGCGCTGCCCACCACGATGTCAGCACCCATCTCGCCCGGCGGCTTCAGCAGCGTCAGCGCCAGCGGATCGGCGGCGACGATGGCGATGCCGCCGGCGGCCTTGGCGGCGGCGATCTCGGCGGTCAGGTCGCGCACCTCGCCGGTGGTGCCGGGGTATTGCAGCACCAGGGCGAAGGGCTTCTCCGCGGCGCAGGCGGCGGCCATGTCGGCGACCGGCGCGACATGCACGCGCCAGCCATGCGGCTCGGCGCGCGTGCGCAGCACCGCCAGCGTCTGCGGGTGCAGGTCGGCGGCCACCACGATGGCGTCGGACTTCCCGCGCGTCGCGGCATGGGCGATCGCCATCGCCTCGGCCACCGCGGTGCCTTCATCCAGCAGCGAGGCATTCGCCACCGGCAGCCCGGCCAGGTCGCAGACCATGGTCTGGAAATTCACCAGGGCTTCCAGGCGGCCCTGCGCGATCTCGGCCTGGTACGGCGTGTAGGCCGTGTACCAGCCGGGGTTCTCCAGCACGTTCCGCAGGATCACCGGCGGGGTCAGCGTGCCGTGGTAGCCCAGGCCGATCAGCGACTTGATGTCGGCGCGGTTGCGCCCGGCCAGTTCGCGCAATTCCGCGATGACTTCCGCTTCCGTCACCGGCGGCGGCAGCGCGGACAGGTCGGCACCGCGGATCGCGCCGGGCACGGTGCGCGCGGTCAGGTCGGCCAGGCTCTCGACGCCCACCACCTTCAGCATCGCCGCGACCTCGGCCTCGGAGGGGCCGATGTGGCGGCGGGCGAATTCGTCGTGCTCCTCCAGCGCGAGGAGGTCAGTCGGACCGCTCATGCCAAGGTGTCCACGAAGGCGGCGTAGGCGGTCTCGTCCATCAGGCCGTCGAGCGCGCCGGGGTCGGTGGTCTCGATCTTGAAGAACCAGCCATCGGTGGTCGGCGCGGCGTTGATCGCGCCGGGATTGTCGGCGAGGCCGCCATTCACCGCGACGATCTTGCCGGCAATCGGCGCATAGACGTCAGAAGCCGCCTTCACGCTCTCGACCACCGCGATCGGCTCGCCGGCGGTGACTTCGCGGCCCACCTCGGGCAGGTCCACGAAGACCACGTCGCCCAGCGCGTTCTGCGCGTGGTCGGTGATGCCGATGGTGGCGACGCCGCCATCCAGCCGCACCCATTCATGGTCGCTGGTGAATTTGGTCTCGGGCATCGGTGCGGATCCTCAGCGGGCGTAGCGGTGGGGAATGAAGGGCATGGGCGCGACACGGGCGGCCAAGGGCTTGCCGCGCACCATCAGTTCGAGGGCGGTGCCGTCGGCGGCGTGGTCGCGCGCGACGTAGCCCATGGCCATGGGGCCGTTCAGCGAGGGGCCGAAGCCGCCGGAGGTGATCTCGCCGATGGCGGCACCGCCGGGGGCATGCACCGGCGTATGGCCGCGCGCTGGCTGGCGGCCTTCGGGGCGGATCCCCACGCGCAGGCGCTTCGTGCCATCGGCCAATTCCTGCGCGACGCGCGCCGCGCCGGGGAAATCGCCGGCCATGCGGCGGCGCTTGCCTATGGTCCAGGTGAGTGCGGCCTCGACCGGGCTGGTCGTCTCGTCGATGTCATTGCCGTAGAGGCAAAGGCCCGCTTCCAGGCGCAGCGAATCGCGCGCGCCGAGGCCCGCCGGCAGCACGCCCGGCAGTGCGAGCAGCGCGCGGGCGAAGCGTTCGGCATCCTCGGCGGCGACCGAGACTTCCACGCCATCCTCGCCGGTATAGCCGGAGCGCGAGACCAGCGCCGGCACGCCCGCGATGGTGAAGCTGCCCACGCCCATGAAGCCGAGTTCGGCGATGCCCGGCGCCAGCGTGGAGATCGCCGCCACCGCGCCCGGCCCCTGCAACGCCACCAGCGCGCGGTCGGGCAGCGGCTTCAGCGTCACGCCGGCCGGCAGCAGCGACTCGATGCGCGGGAAATCGAGGTGCTTGCGGCTGGCATTCACCACCAGGAACAGCCGGTCGCCCAGGTTCGCGACCATGAAATCGTCCAGGATGCCGCCGTCGTCCAGCGTCAGCAGCCCGTATTTCTGCCGGCCGGGCTTGAGCACCTGCACATCCGCCGGCGTGGCGCGTTCCAGCGCGGCGGCCGCGCCCTCGCCCACCAGTTCCGCCTGGCCCATGTGGGACACATCGAACAGCGATGCCGCGCTCCGGCAATGCAGGTGTTCCGCCATGATGCCGGCCGGGTACTGCACGGGCATCGCATACCCCGCGAAGGGCACCATGCGCCCGCCGAGTTCGCGGTGCAGCCCGGCCAGCGGGGTTTCCAGGACGGAGTCGGTCGAATCGGCCACGGTGCCTCCCGCCGCATCGCGGCGATTGGGGTTCAGTTCCGTGGCCCCCCTCTGTCGGATGGACCTGAGAGATTCGGCGGGGGCGTTCCCTCGCCTTACTCCGTCGGTGCCGCGGCGAACATGCCACGGGCTTTCCAGAGGCCCCTTCCCCGCGCGGCCCTTGGTGCCTGAGCGTTTCCGGGGGCCGGTTGCGCCTTCGGCGGAGGTGTCGCCACCTCGCTCTCCCGCGCGGGATCTGCGGGGTGCGCCTTCCTGACAGATCGGCCGCGCAGAAGCAACGATGCCGGTGCGTTCCCCGCGCAACGACGCAGGCAGGATCAGCGCGGCCCGCGGCGGCGGTTCAGCGCCAGCTGGTCCGGCGTGAGCTGGAAGGACAGCCGGACATTGTGGTTCTCGACCAGGCGTTCATCGGCGGGCAGGCTGATGACCACCGGCGTGCTCGCGACCCGCACGCGGTTGGCATTGGGGGCGAATTCGGCGGGGGTGATGTATTCGCGGCGTTCGATCACCTGGCCGTCGCCGGCATCCGTCACCGCGATGAACCAGGGCAGCGAGACCCTCGGCACGGTCGATGCCGGCCCGCGCTCGACATCGAAGATGGCGCTGATGCTGACGGCCACGCCCTCGCGCCGGCGGGTGTAGTCGCAATTGGCATTGAAGCCGATCAGTCGGGCATCGGAGGTCATGGCGGCAATGTCGGGCAGCGCGCCATCGCGGTGGCGCGTCAGGTCCGCGCCATCGGCCAGCACGGTGATCCGCGGGCAGGGTGCGGGCGGGCTGGTCGAAAAACTGTTGCCCCCGCCGCAGCCGGCCACCGCGATGCCCGCCGCCAGACCCAGTGCCGCCCTCAGCCGCATGAAACCCACCTGTCCATCCCCCTTTGACCCCGCGCGCCCCATCTATAGTGTGCGGCCCGCCCTGGGCACCCAGCAACTGCCCGCCCCCGCACCGCCGCGCGAGTCCATGACCTCCGACAAGCCCCGCCTCCATGTCCTGCTCGCCGGCCCGCGCGGCTTCTGCGCCGGCGTCGACCGCGCGATCAAGATCGTCGAGGAAGCCCTGACGCGCCACGGCGCCCCTGTCTATGTCCGGCACGAGATCGTGCACAACCGCTTCGTGGTGGAAGGGCTGGAGCGCCAGGGGGCGGTCTTCGTCGAGGAACTGGACGAAATTCCCGATGACGGGCAGCCGGTGGTGTTCTCGGCCCATGGCGTGCCGAAATCCGTCCCGGCCGAGGCGGCGGCGCGCGAGATGTATTTCCTCGACGCCACCTGCCCGCTGGTCAGCAAGGTGCATCGCGAGGCCGAACGCCACAACGCGCGCGGGCAACACCTTCTGCTGATCGGCCATGCCGGCCACCCCGAGGTGGTCGGCACCATGGGCCAATTGCCCGAAGGCGCGATGACGCTGGTCGAGGACGCCGCCGCGGCGCGCGAGATCGTTCCGCCCGACGGCGCGGCGCTGGCCTATACCACCCAGACCACGCTGTCGGTGGACGACACCGCCGAGATCGTCGCCATCCTACGCGACCGCTTCCCCGGCATCGCCGAACCCGCGAAGGAAAGCATCTGCTACGCCACCACCAACCGCCAGGCGGCTGTGAAGGCGGTGGCGGCGCGATCCGAGCTGGTGGTGGTGGTGGGTGCGCCGAATTCATCGAATTCCGTGCGCCTGCGCGAAGTCGCGGCGCGTGCCGGCGCACCGCGCGCGGTGATGGTGCAGCGTGGCATCGAGCTCGACCCCGCGCTGGCCGATGGCTGTGCGACGGTCGGCATCACCGCCGGCGCCTCGGCGCCCGAGGTGCTGGTGCAGGAGGTGGTGGACCGGCTGCGCGAACGATTCGACGTGACCACCGAGGAAGTGACGGTGGCGGTCGAGGACGTGGTGTTCCGCGTGCCGCGCATGCGCGCGACCGCCTGATGGCGGTCTATACCGAGGTCTCGGACGAGGCGCTGCGCGGCTTCCTGGCAGAATACGCGCTTGGCGAATTGTTGGCCTTCCGCGGCATCGCGGAAGGGGTCGAGAATTCCAACTACGCGCTGAAGACCGAGGCTGGCGACTTCATCCTGACGCTTTACGAAAAGCGCGTCGATCCGGCGGAGCTGCCGTATTTCCTGGGGCTGATGGACCACCTGGCGGGGCGCGGGCTGGCCTGCCCGACGCCGGTGGCTGGGCGGGACGGGCAGGCGCTGCGCGAACTGGCCGGGCGGCCGGCGGCGATCGTGACCTTCCTGCCCGGCGTCTGGCCGCGCCGTGTGCGGCCGGAGCACTGCGCGCCGCTGGGGCGTGCGCTGGCGGGGATGCATGTGGCGGGAGGCGGGTTTTCGATCCTGCGCCCCAACGCGCTGGGGCCTTCGGGCTGGGCGCCGCTGCTCGATGGCTGCCGCGCGCGCGGGGACGAGGTGCAGCCCGGGCTCGTCGCGGAGCTCGATGCCGCGCTGACCGGCATCCTGGCGTCCTGGCCGGCCGAGGGCGCGCTGCCGCGCGGCCATATCCATGCCGACCTGTTCCCCGACAACGTGTTCTTCCTGCCCGGCGATGACGGGCGGCCGCGCGTCTCGGGCTTGATCGACTTCTACTTCGCCTGCACCGACCTGCTCGCCTATGACGTCGCGGTCTGCCTCAACGCCTGGTGCTTCGAGGCCGACTACGCCTTCAACGTCACCAAGGCACGCGCGCTGCTGAGCGCCTATGACGCGGTGCGGCCGCTGTCGGCGACGGAACGGGCCGCGCTGCCGGTGCTGGCGCGCGGCGCGGCGCTGCGCTTCCTGCTGACGCGCCTGTTCGACTGGACGCATACGCCCCCGGGCGCGCTGGTCACGCGCAAGGACCCGCTGGAATACCTGCGGAAGCTGCGCTTCTTCGCCATGGCGGACAGCGCGGCCGCACTCGGCGCATGAGCGCCGACCCGCGCCCGCATGTCGCGATCTGGACCGATGGCGGCTGCAAGCCCAACCCCGGCCCAGGTGGCTGGGCGGCTATCCTGAAGTTCGGCGAGCACGAGCGCGAACTGACCGGCGGCGAGCCCGAGACCACCAACAACCGGATGGAACTCACCGCCGCCATCATGGCGCTGGAGGCGCTGAAGAAGCCCTGCACCGTGACGCTGCACACCGACAGCGAATACGTCCGCAACGGCATCAGCCGCTGGATCCATGGCTGGGTGCGCCAGAACTGGCGCAATGCGGCGAAGGAGCCGGTGAAGAACATGGACCTGTGGCAGCGGCTGCTCGCCGCCGCCAAGCCGCATGAGGTCGAGTGGAAATGGGTGCGCGGCCACGCCGGGGACGCGATGAACGAACGCGCCGACGTGCTGGCGACGGCGGCGCGGGATGCGGCGGCGGGGTGAGGGTCAGCCCGAGGAGTCGCGCAGCGAGCTGCTGATGACGCCGGTATTCGGCCGCCCATCGGTGCGCGATGCCGCCGATCCGGTGATCGACAGCATGCGCGGCGGCGTTGTGTTGCCGATGAAGTTGGCGCCCACGAAGGTCAGGGTCCCGAAGGGCCGCGCGCCCGACTGTCGCTGCGGCGCGCCGGCGGCGGTCCAGCCAGGCATCAGCGTGCCCGCTTGCGCCATGATCTGCGCGGTGCCTTCGAGGAAGGCATCGTGGTCGACACCCTCGGCCAGCAGGCCGCATTGGCCGCCGGGTTCGATGGTGTTCAACCGATAGCGGCCGTGTTGGCCGGCCACCATCCAGCCGCCGGTTTCGCGCACCCGGTCGGTCGAGCGCAATTGGCCGGCGGGGATCGCCGTGGCCGTCGCACCCAGCACGCGCGCGACCGCGGCGGGCACGGCATCGCCGCTCACCGCCGAGGCCAGGCAGACGGTTTGGAAGATGCCCAGCACCTCCTGCGTCAGCGCGCGCGATGCTGCCGCGGTGTCCGGGCGCGGCATCGCCTGCGCCAGCGCCACGGCCGGAGCGGCGGCCAGCATGGCAGTGAGCAGCAGCACGCGCCTCAGGTGGTCGGTCATCGCTTTGTCTCCATCGGCCGCGGCCAGTGCAGCACGCGCGGCGGCGGCGTGGCCAGCCCTTGTCGAAGCGCGTGCCCGCGCGGAGACTGCGTGCGGGAAGGAACCGCATGACGGACGCAGACAGCGTCGAGACCCGCCAATCCTGGATCATCGCCTTCACTGCCGTGACCATGCTGGCGCTCGCCGCAGGCGCGCCGCTGACAGTGGTGATCGGCCTGGTGCCGATCAGCGAGACGCTGGCCAGCGGGCGGTCATTGCCTTCGCTCGCGACATCGCTGGCCTATCTGGGCACGGGCGTCGGCGGCGTCATGTGCGGGCTGCTGGCGGCGCGCTTCGGGCAACGCGTGGTGGCGGCGATGGGGGGTTGCGCGATCCTGCTGGGCCTCGCGCTGGCCTCGTTCGGGCAGTCATGGTCGCTGTTGGCGGGGATCGGGCTCGGTGTCGGGCTGTTCGGCAATGGCGCGCTGTTCGCGCCGATGGTGGCCTATGTGTCGCTGTGGTTCGACCGGCGGCGCGGCACGGCGCTGGCGCTGGTCTCGTCTGGGCAATACATCGCGGGATTCGTGTGGCCCTTCGTGTTCGAGCGTTCCATCGCGACCTTTGGCTGGCAGGCGACGATGCTGGCCTATGGCGCCTTCGCCGCGACCATCGTGGTGACGCTGGCGGTGCTGGTGGTGCGACCGGCGCCGATGCCGGCGGGCGGTGCCGCAATGCGCGTGGTGCCGGGGCAGCGCGTGCTGGGCATGGCGCCGAACACGGCGCTGGCGCTGCTGGCGATCGCGTCGTTCCTGTGCTGCGTGCCGATGGCGATGCCGGCGGCGCATCTGGTGGCGTTCTGCGGGGACCTCGGCATCTCGGCGTCGCGCGGGGCGGCGATGCTGTCGGTGCTGCTGCTGTCGGCTTTCGTCGCGCGGCAGTTCTGGGGGTGGCTGTCGGACCGGATCGGCGGGTTGTGGACGGTGTTTGCCGGGTCGTCCGCGCAGGTCGTGGGAATGCTGGGCTTTCTCGCGACGCAGGACGAGGCCGGGCTGTTCTTCGTGGCGGCCGCCTATGGCCTGGGCTTCGGCGGCATCGTGCCGGCCTATGTGCTGGCGGTGCGCGAGTTGTTCCCCGCCGTGGAGGCATCCTGGCGGGTGCCGGCGCTGCTGTTCCTCAGCCTGTCCGGCATGGCCTTCGGCGCCTGGCTGGCCGGCGCGATCTACGACGCCGTGGGGTTCTACGCGGCGGCCTGGTGGGCGGGCATCGCGTTCAACATCGTGCAGCTGGCGCTGGTCGGCTTCCTGATCCAGCGCCAGCGCAGGTTCAGTCGGCCCTGATATTCGCTTCCTGCACGATGCGCGCCCAGCGCGGCAGTTCGCTTGTGACCAGCGCGGTGTAGTCGGCCGGGGTCATGCGGTTGGGCGCGGTGCCGAGGTCGGTCAGGCGCTGCGCCATCGCGGGCGTCGCGAGTGCGGCGACCAGCGCGGCGTTGATGCGCGCGGCCAGCGCGGGGTCCATGCCGGCCGGGCCGGACAGGCCGAACCAGTTATTCGCCTCCAGCGTCGGGAAGCCGAGCTCCTTGAAGGTCGGCACGTCGGGCCAGCGCGTCGCGCGGGTGGCGCTGGTGATGGCCAGCAGGCGCAGGCGGTCGTTGCGGCCGACATCGGGGACGGCGGCCATGACGCCCTCGGTCTGGCCGCCGATCACGTCGATCGACGCCGGCGCGGCGCCGCGATAGGGCACATGCGTGAGTTCGACGCCCGCCGCGCGCGCCAGCATCTCGGTCTTGGCGTGGCCGGTGGTGCCATTGCCGGATGATCCTACGCGCACTGCGCCGGGCCGTGCGCGCGCCTCGTCGATGAACTGCGCCAGCGTCGTGAAGCGCCCCGCGGCCGAGACCGCGAGCGCGGTCGGCACCGCCGCGATCAGCCCGATATGCGTGAAGTCGCGCAGCGGGTCATAGGGCATGGTGCTGCGGTTCACCGCCGCGCCCACGCCATGCGAGGCGATGTTCGAGATTACCAGCACCGGCGTATCGGCCGGCGACTTCGCCACCACGTCCGATCCGATCATGCCGCCGGCGCCGGGGCGGTTCTCGACCACCACGGTCTGGCCCAGGCGCGCCTCCATTTCCGGCTGCACCAGGCGACCCAGGATATCGACCGTCCCGCCCGGCGGGAACGGCACGATCAGGCGCAGCGGGCGGGCCTGCGCGAGCGCAGGCGTGGCGAGGGTGGCAAGCAGCAGCGAACGGCGGAGCATGTCAGGCGGTCTCCTTGGCGAAGGCGGGAAGGTCGATGGCGGGCTTGCGGCGCGCGGCGAGCAGCGCGATGGCGTCCTTCATGCACGCCAGCGTCTCGGCCACGGCGTCGGCGCCCTCGATGACGCAGCCGTAGCACGGGCAGAGGCGGTCGATGCGCCGCGCGGCGAAGATGGCATCGAGGTCGGCCAGCACCGGCGCGGGGTCGATGCCGACCAGCCAATCGAACTTCGCCGAGAGCATCAGCGCGATGTCGGCGGCGGCGATGGGCGCTTCGCCGGGCGCGCGCACCAGCGGGTCGACAGGCGCCGCACGCGTGAGGAAGCCGAAGGATTCGCTGGTGAACAGCGTGCGCGTCGCGTGTTCGTAGAACCAGTTGGTGGCGAGCAGGCGCAGCTGCACGCGCAGCGGTTCCAGGCGCAGTTGGCCGACTTCGACCACCTGGCCGACCTCGATGCGCGTGGCGCGCACGGGGGCCATGGCTTCGATGCGCGCATGGGCCTCGTCGGCCTCGATCATGCCGGCGAGGTCGAGCGGGTTGAGCACGCCGACATAGGGCACCTCGGCAATGCCGAAGCGCGTGACCAGCGCGCGCAGGTTCGCCATGCAATCCTGTTCGCGCCGCGTGTTGATCATGCGCCGGCGCGTGGTGCCGGCGATGGTCTGCGCGAGGGCGGCCTCGATATCAGGCCAATGCAGCGGCAGGCCGGTGTCGATCACCATCCATTCGTCGCCGTCGCGCAGGGCGTAGGCTGACACGGGCAACCAGCCCGGCAGGCCGGCGGGGATCCAGGAGACCGGCCGCGCATCGGCGCGCAGCCAGCCGGTCGCGGCATGCAGCGTGCCGGGGATGATCGTGTGAAGACTCATGCCACCTGCGCCAGCCCGGCCTTGAACAGCGGCATCAATTCGAAGGGCCGGTCCACCACTGCGCCATGCGCGCTGCACAGCAGGCGCGGCTGCAACTGCGCCAGCAAGGCATCCATCACAGCGAAGCTGTCGGTGCTGTCGGTGAAGCGCGGCCAATGCAGCGCCTTGGCGTTGAAATCCTGCATCAGCGGCACGTCGGGGGCCGCGATCTCGCTGGTGAAGTGGTCGGATTGTCCCGGCGTATGCGGGTGGAAGCAGGCGCAGGCATCCGACAGGAACAGGATGCGGTCCTTCGGGTCCCAGCCCCAGATGCTGTCGGGCAGGTCGCGCCAGATGGCAGGCAGGAAGGCGAAGTCGCGGTCGCCGAGGTCCAGCGTGTCGCCGGGTGCGACCTGGCGGAATCGATGCGCGAAGTCCGGCAGGTACAAATGCCAGTCGCGCATGTCGCCCACCGCCACCGCATCCGGCCACTTCCGCAGCCAGCGTTCCAGCAGCCCGGCATGCGGCAATTCCCCATGCGTGGGGAAGACGAAGTCGAGCGGTCGGTCGCCGAGCGCGGCCGTGATGTCGCGTTCGACCTGCTCGGCATGCATCGGGTGGCCGGTGTCGATCAGGATCGACGCGCGCGACCCCTTCAGCAGGTAGCAGGAGTAATGCGCGAGGAAGCCCGGGACGGAGGCGGCGATGCACCCGCCCGTCCACAGGCAATCCGGCGTGATCAGGCGCGGCAGCGCGCCGGTGCGGTTCCAGTCCATGCGCGGCATCGTGCCATGCCGCGGCGCGCTCTAGTAGTAGGTGAGGTCGCGCGCCTTGCCGCCGAAGATACGCCAGGCCAGCACCGTATAGGCGAGGATGATGGGCAGCACGAAGATCGCCCCGGCCAGGATCAGCGACAGGCTCTCCGGTGCGCTGGCGGACTGCCAAATGGTCAGCCGTTCCGGCACGATGTAGGGGAAGAACGACCAGGCGAGCCCCGCGAAGAACATCGCGAACAGCGCCACCGCGCCCCAGAACGGCACCCGCCGCAGCACGTCGTCCGGGAAAGGCATGTGCTTGAGCATTGTGCCCAGCCCGAACAGCAGCACCGCGGTCACGATCGGCAGCGGGGCGAGCAGGAAGACCTCCGGCACCGAGAACCAGCGGTCGAAAATGCGCGTGCTGACCAGCGGCGTCACCGCACTGACCATCAGGATGCCGATGGCCAGCGGCCAGATCGCCAGCCGCGCCCAGCCGATCGCCTGGCGCTGAAGAGCACCCTCGGTGCGCCAGATCAGCCAGGTGCTGCCGATGAAGGCATAGGCGATGGCCAGGCCGATCGCCGCCATGGCCGCGAACAGGAAGGCGGCCCAGCCCTGCGCGAAGCCCAGCACGTAGTGACCGAGCATCCAGCCCTGCGACAGCGCCGCGATCACCGAGCCCGCCACGAAGGCGTGGTCCCACTGCCGCTTGTTCCGCTGCGTATGGGCCTTGGCGCGGAATTCGAACGCCACGCCGCGCAGGATGAGGCCGACCAGCATGACCGCCACCGGCAGGTACAGCGCCGTCAGGATCACGCCATGCGCCGAGGGGAAGGCCACAAGCAGCAGGCCGACGCCCAGCACCAGCCAGGTCTCGTTGGCATCCCAGAAGGGGCCGATGGCAGCGATCATGCGGTCGCGGTCGGCTTCGTCCTGCACGCGCGGCAGCAGCATGCCGACACCCAGGTCGAAACCGTCCAGCACGACGTAGAACAGGATGGACAGCGCCATCAGCCCGGCGAAGATCACCGGCAGCCAGTCGGCTGGCACGAAGGGGGTCATGCTGGGGCTCCCTTCTCGGTGGGCATGAAGGAATCCGGCGTGGATTCCGCCGCGCGGCCGCGTGCCGCCAGCCGGTAGAGCGTGGTGACATAGGCCACCAGCAGCACCGCATAGACGGTCAGGTACAACACGAGCGTGGTGGCGACGCTGCCGGCGGGCACCGGCCCGACCGCCTGCGCGGTGGTCAGCACGCCGGTCACCAGCCAGGGCTGGCGGCCGATCTCGGTGACGTACCAGCCGGCCAGTGTCGCGAGCCAGCCGGAGAAGGTCATCGCCACCAGCCCCCACAGCATCAGCCGCGGGAATTCGCGACGCCGCCACATCCGGTATGCGCCGAACAGGCCGAAGCCGATCATCAGCACGCCGGTGCCGACCATGATGCGGAAGGCGAAGAAGACGGGTGCCACGGGGGGGTGGTTGCCCTGGAACTGGTTCAGCCCGGGCACCTCGCCGGCCGGCGTGTGGCGCAGGATCAGGCTGGCACCCCAGGGGATGCCGATCTCGAAGCGGTTCTCGCGCGCTGCTTCATCGGGCCAGGCAAACAGCAGCAGGGGCACATGCGTGCCGGTTTCCCAATTGCCTTCCATCGCGGCGATCTTGGCGGGCTGGTATTCGAGCGTGTTGAGGCCGTGGCTGTCGCCGAGATACGCCTGCACCGGCCCGCCGATCGCCGCCATCACGATGCCGGTCCGCAGCACCGCCATGACCGCCGGGGCACGGTCCCCGCGCAGCCAGCGCCAGGCCGACATGCCTGCCAGCAGGAAGGCGACGGTCAAGGTGCTCGCCATCAGCATGTGCGACAGGCGATAAGGGAAGGAGGGGTTGAAGACGATGGCGAACCAGTCGGTCGCGTGGGCGACGCCCTCGCGCATCTCGAAGCCCTGGGGCGTGTGCATCCAGGAATTCAGCGCCAGGATCCAGAAGGCCGACATGGTGGTGCCGAACGCCACCAGCACCGTCGCGCCGGTATGCACCCAGCCCGGCACGCGCTTCCAGCCGAACAGCATGATGCCGAGGAAGGTCGCCTCCAGGAAGAAGGCCGTCAGCACTTCATAGGCCAGCAGCGGGCCGGCGATATTGCCCACGCGCTCCATGAAGCCTGGCCAGTTCGTGCCGAACTGGAAGGACATGGTGATGCCCGAGACGACGCCCATCGCGAAGGACAGCGCGAACACCTTCACCCAGAAGCGGTAGGCGTCCATCCACTTGTCGTCGCGCGTGGCGTTGAAGCGCAGCTTGAAGAACAGCAGCACCCAGCCGAGCGCGATGGTGATGGTGGGAAACAGGATGTGGAAGGAGATGTTCGCCGCGAACTGGATGCGGGCGAGAATGAGCGCGTCCATCGGTTCAGCCTTCCTTCCTGCCGCGGACCAGGCCCACGACCTTGTCCTTCGCATCGAGCAATTTCGTTACGCGCGCGCCCAGCGCAAGGAGCGCGGTCATGCGTTCGGTCTCGATCCGCCGGACGTCGTCGTACCAGGTGGTCAGGCGTTCGATCAGGCCATGCATCTCTGCCATGCGGGCTTGGGCGTGGCGTTCCTCCTCGCTGCCGGGCTTCTGCATGAGCAGTTCGCGCAGCACGGACAGGGTCGGGTCGACCTCGCGCTTCTTGCGTTCGTCGGCGAGCGTACGGAGGATCTGCCAGACATCGTCCGGCGTGGTGAAGTGGTCGCGCCGGTCGTCGGGGATGTGGCGCGGCAGCACCAGGTTCCAGGCCTGCAATTCGCGCAGCCCCATCGAGACATTGGATCGCGACACGCCGAGCGCCTCCACGATGTCGTCCGCATTGAGCGGCTGCGGCGAGACGTACAATAGGGCGTAGATCTGCCCCACGGTGCGGTTGATGCCCCAGCGCGAGCCCATTTCACCGAAATGCAGCACGAAGGATTGGACGAGCGGCGCGAGATTCATGTCCTGACCGTCATTTCAGAATTTTCTGAAATCTAAAGCCAGCCTCGGCGGGAATCAAGCCCCGCCGGCAGCGACGCCGCCGTCAGGACAGGCCGGTGCTCCGCAGGTTGCGCCGCACGCGGCTGCGCGTCGGGCGGATGGCGGCCGCGGCGATCGTCGCCGGGTCCGCCCCGCGCGCCGCCGCGAAGCTGGCCGCGATCGCGCCATCGACGAAGGCGCGCTGCTTCTCCGCCACCATCCGGGCCAGGGCCGGCCCGGCGGATTCCGGCTCCGCCCACAGCGCGAGGCTGCGGCGGAGCATCACCGACTGCGCTTCCGCCAGGAAGCGCCACGCATCGAAGGGGGTCAAAGTGCTGCGAGGATCGCCTGGCCGCTCGACACCTCGAAGGCGCCAGGGGCCTCGACGGCGACATGCGTCACCTTGCCGTCCTTCGCCACCAGGGCGAAGCGCTGGGCGCGCACACCCATGCCGCGCGCCGTCAGGTCGAATTCCATGCCCAGCGCCTTGGTGAAGGCGGCCGAGCCGTCGGCGATCATCACCACCTGGTCGGTGATGCCCTGGTCCTTGGCCCAGGCGGCCATGACGAAGGCATCGTTCACCGCCATGCAGGCGATCGCGTCCACGCCCTTGGCCTTCAGCGCATCGGCATTCTGCACGAAGGACGGCAGGTGCTTGGCCGAGCAGGTGGGCGTGAAGGCGCCGGGGACGGCGAACAGCGCCACGGTGCGGCCCTTGAAGAACTCGGCGGTGTCGAGCTCCTTCGGGCCCTCGGCGGTGCCCTGCATGACCTTCATCGCCGGAATGGCGTCGCCAACACTGATCGGCATCGGGATCTCCTCGCTTGTGGGGCTGATGTAGCGCGCGCCGGGCGGCCTGTCATGGGGCGGCCGGGTTGCGGGACCGCGGGGGGTGCGCCAAGTGATGGGGATGGCTTCCTCCTCGCACCCCTCGCCCGAGCCCGGCGAGGGCTTCCTTGTCGGCCACCTGCTGATCGCCATGCCGGGCATGCAGGACCCGCGCTTCGACCACAGCGTGGTGTGCCTGTGCGCGCATTCGGCCGATGGGGCGATGGGGCTGATGGTGAACCGGCCGCTGGCGGGCATGATGTTCGACGACCTGCTGCGCCAGCTGAAGGTGGAACCGCTGCCCCCGCAGCGACGCATCCGCATGGTCTCGGGCGGGCCGGTCGAGGCCGGTCGCGGCTTCGTGCTGCACACCGCCGACTGGACCACCGACGGCAGCCTGGCCTTCGCCCCTGGCCTGGCGCTGACGGCCAGCACCGATATCCTGACCGCAATCGCCGAGGGCGGCGGGCCGCGCGATGGCGTGTTGGCGCTGGGCTATGCCGGCTGGGGCCCGGGACAGCTGGAGGACGAGATCCAGAACAACGCCTGGCTCAACGTGCCGGCCGACGAGGCGCTGCTGTTCCGCGAGGACCTGTCGCGCAGCTGGGATGCCGCGCTGGCCAAGCTGCGGGTCGATCCAGCGCTGCTGTCGGGCACCGCGGGGCACGCCTGAAATGCGGATGGATGCCATACCGTTCGACACCACCGACTGGTCGGCGGTGGCACCGACGCGCCATGAAGGCGATGCGGGCCACGCGTTGTGGCGCACCCGCCATGTCGGCCCGGCGGAGAACGCCATTCGCGTGCGGATGGTGGAATATTCGCCCGGCTACGTCTCCGACCACTGGTGCCAGAAGGGCCATGTGCTGCTGGTGCTGGAGGGCGAGCTGGAGACCACTCTGGCCGATGGGCGCGTCTTCACGTTGACGCCGGGCATGTCCTACCAGGTGGCGGATGGGGCGGAGGCGCATCGGTCGCGCACCACGAGCGGGGCGAAGCTGTTCATCGTCGATTAGCGCGCGCGTCGGCGCCGCGATGGATCAGCCGCCAGGATCATCCGGCAGCGTGGCGGCCAGGCGCTTGCCCGCCGTCATGCGCCAGGACCGGCGCACCAGCGCGGCGACCTCCTCCCAGTCCACGCCGGCATCCAGCACCACGCCAATCCAGCCCTTGTGGCCGACATAGGGCGGGATGAAGAAGCGCTCCGGCGCGGCTTCCACCAGCATCCCCTGGATGCCCGGCGGCGCCTTGCACCAGAGCGCGGCTTCCGGCGTGTCGGTGGTGGACCACATGCAGAAGATGCGGTCGCGGATGCGCCAGGTGGCGATGCCCCAGGTCTCGCGTTCCTCGGCCTGCGGCAGGGCCAGGCAGATGGCGCGCAGCCGGGCGATCGCCCGCCGGTTCACCAGCGCAGCGACCGCAGCGCGGCGATCGGGCGCACACCCTCCTCCCGCGCGATCGCCGCGAGGTAGTGCGGGTCGGGGTCCTGCCCATGGGCATCGGCCGCGAGACCGGTCAGTGCCCAGAGCGCATCGAGCCCAGCCGCCTGCGCGCCCGCGAGGTCGGTATGCGGGCTGTCGCCGATGGCGAGCACGCGCGCGCGCGGCGGGTTGCCCATGAGGTCCAGCACGGGGTCATAGACCTCCGGGTCGGGCTTGCCGATCTCGCGCACCGCGCCGCCCAGTTCGAGGTAGATATCCGCCAGCGCGCCGGCGCAGATCACCTTCTTCCCCGCCACCATCACCGCCCGGTCGGGGTTCACGCAGACCATCGGCAGCCCCTGCGCGGCGCAGGCGGCGAGCGTCTCGCGGTACGGGTCGGGGCTGGTCGGCCCGCGCTGGTCGTCCGGGCCGGTGTTGAGCAGGAACGTCGCATCCTGCGGCGCGCCGACGATCTGCGCGACGCCGTCATCCAGCACCGACAGGTCGCGCTCCGGCCCGATATGCACGCAGCGCGTGCCCAGCCCGGCGAAAAACGGATCGCGGCGATGCTTCAGGTGATGCCAGGAGACTTCGCCCGAGGAGACGATGCCGTCGTACCGCGCGCGATCCAGGCCCATGCGGTCGAGCATCGCGGCGACCGCATGCGCGCGGCGCGGCGCGTTGGTGAGGAACACCACGCGCTTGCCGCGCGCCTTCAGCGCGGCGAGCGCCTCCGGTACGCCAGGATAAGGCTTGCGCCCATCATGCACCACGCCCCAGAGGTCGAGCACATAGCCATCGTAGCGATCGGCAATGGCGGCGATGCCGTCGAGGATTTCCATCACGCATCCTTCCCGACAGCGTCGGCGACCGAGGTGAAACCATCGCGCCTGAGCAGCGCGGCGAGCCCATCGGCCAGGCGGCGCGGCAGCACCGGCCCGGCATAGGCGAAGCCGGTATAGACCTGCACCAGTGAGGCCCCCGCGCGGATCTTTGCCAGCGCCTGCTCGGCCGTGGCGATGCCACCGACGCCGACCAGCACGAGGCGTCCGCGTGCGATGCGGTGGACCTTCCGCAGAACCTCGGTGGAGGGCGAAAACAGCGGCGCGCCGGACAAGCCGCCCGCTTCCTTCGCGTGCGCCGACCGCAGGGCCGGCCGCGCGATGGTTGTGTTGGACACGATCAGCCCCGCCACGCCGCGCGTCAGGCAGGTCGTGACGATCGGCCCCAGCGCATCATCTGCGAGGTCCGGCGCGATCTTGACCAGCAGCGGCGGCGTGCGCGGCAGCGTCGCGCGCGTGGCGGCGATGGCATCGAGGATGGCGGCAAGCCGTTCCTCGCCCTGCAGGTCGCGCAGCCCGGGGGTGTTCGGCGAGGACACGTTGACCGTGACGTAGTCGGCAAACGGCGCGACGGCGGCATAGAGCGCGGGGTAGTCGCGCTCCGGGTCCGCACCGTCCTTGTTGATGCCGATATTGGCGCCGAACACCGCAGCGCGGTCGGCCGGCAGGTCGCGCAACCGCGCGACATAGCCATCCAGCCCGCCATTGTTGAAGCCCATGCGGTTGATGACGGCGGCGTCCTCGTGCAGCCGAAACAGGCGCGGGCGGGGATTGCCGGGCTGCGGGCGCGGCGTGACGGTGCCGGCCTCGACGAAACCGAAGCCCAGGCGCATCAGCGGCGCCACCGCCACGGCATCCTTGTCGAACCCGGCGGCGAGGCCGATCGGGTTGCGGAAGCGCAGGCCCAGTGCGTGGGTCTCCAGCACCGGGTCGTCGCGGCCGGAATCGCGCCCGGCCAGGCCGGCGGCCAGAGCCTTCAGCGCGATCCCATGCGCCGTTTCGGCATCGAGGCGTCGCATCAGGGGCATCAGGGCGGAGGCGATGGAGGGGATCATGGCGCGCCCTTGTGCCCTGGCCGGCGGCGGCGCGGAAGCCCGGTTGACGCGCCCCTGCCCGCCCGGCGAGAAGCCCGGCTGCACACGGCGGAACGAAGGACAGGGTGCGGGGCCCGATCTACATCGTCGCGGCCATGGGGCTGTTCGGCCTCCTGGACGCGAATTCCAAGCTGCTGTCCGGCACCTATCCGGTCGCGCAGGTGGTGGCGATCCGCTACGCGGCGCTGCTCGTGGTGCTGTTCGCCGCGCGCTTCGCGGTGCCGGGCCTCGGCGGGCGGCTCGATACCGCGCATCCGCTGCTGCACCTGATGCGCGCGGGGTTCATGATCGGGTCGGGCGTCGGCTTTTTCCAGGCGCTGCGGACCATCCCGCTGGCCGAGGGCTACCTGGTCTATTTCACCGCGCCCTTCATGACGCTGGGGCTGGCGGCGATGGTGCTGCGCGAACGCACCGGGCCGGCGGTCTGGGCGTGGTCGCTGCTGGGTTTCGCGGGGGTGGCGCTGGCCATGTGGCCGGGGCTCTCGGCCGATGGGCCCTGGGTCGCCTACCTGTGGGCCTTCGGCGCGACCGTCTGCTACGCGGCGGTGATGACCATCAATCGGCTGCTGCGCCACGAGACGGGGGCGGCGGCGCTGATCCTGTGGTCGTCGCTGCCGGGGCTGCTGGTGCTCTCGCCCTTCGCGGCGATGGGCTGGGTGCCGCCGGGCTTCGGAGACCTGGTGGCGCTGGCGGCGAATGGGTTGCTGGCGGGCGGGGCGACGGTGTGCCTGGCCATCGCCTTCCGCCATGATTCGGCGGCGCGCCTCGCACCGCTGGAATTCAGCGCGCTGGTCTTCGCCGTCGGGCTGGACCTGCTGATCTGGCAGGTCTGGCCGACCGGCTGGACGTTGGGGGGTTCGGTGATCGTGGTCTTCGCGCTGGTGATGAGCCAGCGCGCCGCGACGCGGGTTCAGGGAATGCCGCCGGGAAAGACGTGACGCTCATCGGCGCCGAGCGGCAAGGCTACGGCGCGCGTAACGGCGGCGATGGGCAGCGGCGCATACAGATGCGGGAACAGGCCAGGGCGCGACCCGCCGGCAGCGGGTTCCCAGCGCAGCGCGTCGCCCAACGCCGCCGCATCGGCTTCCACCATCACCAGGTCCGGCACGCCGGCGCGGTGCTTGGCCGCGCTGGAGCGCAGCTGCGCGGCGGTCGAGAAATGCAGGAAGCCGTCGCGCGCATCATCCGCGCTGCCGGCATAGGCTCCGGCGGCTTCGGCGGCGCGCCATTCCGCCGCACGGACCAGGGTGTAGATGAAGCGTTCCATCGGCGCGGTGTAGCGCGCCGGCACGCTCAGGTCAGGTCCTCGGTGCGGTAGAAGCACAAGCCCCCGATCTCCGCCGCCGCCGGCCGCCCCAGCGCCCAGCCGGGCAACGCAGCGGCGTCATGGAAATGCGTCGCACCGCCGGTCGGGTCGGGCAGCCCGCCGGCGAGCGCCCGCGCCGCGATGCGCCGGCAGATCGCGATCGCAGCATCGCCGGGCGGGATCTCGCGCAGCCGCGCGTGGCGCGGGTGGTTGCGGTTCCAGCACGGGAATTGGAAGGGCGCGCGGCACACGCCGGCCACGCCCTGTCCCCAATGCGCCACGCCAGCCTGCGCACGGTTCACCACCAGCGCGGCCAGCGCCTCGATGGCGCGCACGGGGCGGTCGGCGGCCTCGCCCCACAGGGTCAGGGCCAGGGTGTCCGCCGCGGTATCGGCATGCAGGGCGGCGCTCATTCCCGGTCCTCCGCGCGGCGCGCGGCCTGGGCCACGGCGATGCCGGCGCGCGTCACGCCGTCGATCTTCTCCTCGATGCGGATCAGGTGGTCGGCGATGCGGCGGTCCAGGTCGCGGATCAGCGACAGCGGCACATAGGTGCGCGCCACCTCGATCTTGAACTGCGCGAGGTCGTCCCGCGTGCGGCTCAGCGCATCCGAATCGCGCTGGTCGCCGCGTTCGATGCGGTCGTTCACGTCGCGGCGCAGGCCGTGGATCATGTAGAACAGTGCGGCCACGATGGGGGCCTCGATGGCCGTGATCCACCAGGTGGGTTCGATCTGGATCGGCATTCTCTGAACTGCCTTCTGCTGGAACCTTGAAGGGAAACGGCCGACGGCCCACCCTCGGGGGGAACCCCGGAGTGACCGCGCCGCGATGTGGAACGAGCCCTATCTCGAGACCTGCTGCCGTTCGGCCCTGCACCGGCTGACGCTGGTGGGACCGCATGGCCGCCCGCCCGGGCTGAAGGACGGGCCATGCCTGAACCGGCTGACGTCAATGGGCCTGGCCCGGCCGCGCGAGGATGGGCGCTACGAGATCACCGATGCCGGCCGCGACCGGCATGGGCTTGAGATCGTGAAGCGCCGCGCAGCCTAGGCCCCGCGCCAGGACGGGCGCGGCACCGGCCGTGCGCCGCGCACCAGGCGCACCGGCTCGGCCAGCAGGCAGCCGGCCACCGCATCCAGCGCATCGTCGCGCGCGCCGGGCGCGCCCGGGCGCCATTCCGCCATCTCGCCGGCGAAGGGCGTGCGGAACACGCTTTCATGCGCGTGCAGCCGGCGCGCCGCCAGCGCGGGTTCCAGGGCCGCGAGGATGCGGTCCTCCTTCGCGCGCGAACTGGCATGCTCGATCACCTGGCAGGCGACCCCCGCCGGCCCCAGTTCGCGCCGCAACAGCGCCGGCAGGAACTTGCCGAGGCCGTTGGTCTCGACCCGCACCGAGGGCAGCAGCAAATCGCCCAGCATCGCCGCGACCTTGCGGCATTGTTGCGTGGCCGGGTCGATGGCTGATGCCGGGTCATGCGTCAGGTAGGCCAGGCGATGCAGGAAGAAGCGGCCCTCGCCATCCGAGAAGCAGCAGGCCAGCACCGAGGCATCGCCCGCCCCCGGCCGCCCATAGGCCGGATCCCAGAAGGCGCCGCCCGACACCAGGCGGTGGCCGAGCAGCGTCAGCACGCCCCTGCCCTGCGCCTCGCGATAGTCGGGTTCGTCGCCGTAGCGGATGATGGCGGCGGGATCGAGCCGCACCGCGCTGGCGGCGACGGGTTGCAGCATCATCTGTCGCTGGAATTGCAGCGGACCGACGCGGTCGCGCAGGGACGCGATCGCCTCGCGCGGGAAGCGTTCCGGCCAGGCCGAGGCACCGGCCGCATTCATCACCGGCACCGCGAGGCGCCGGTAGCCGCGCAGGAAGGCGCCGTCCTCCTTCGGGTCGCGATAGAGGCTGTCCTCGCAATGCGGTGTGCCGACGAACAGGATGGTGCCGCCCGGCGTCAGCACGAATTCCGCTTCCGCCAGGCGCTCGCGCAGCTCGGCGCGCTTGCCGGGCGTGTCGCAGTTGCCGGCGACCTCGACGTCGTCGCAGACGATGACCTCGGCGCGCGACCCCGTCACGTTGCCACCGATGCCCTGCGCCAGCATCGACGGATCGCGTAGCGCACCGTCGCGCGCCACGGTGAAGCGGTCTGACGCCCAGGATTCCGCGCCCTCGGGAATCAGGTGCCGGCACAGCGGATGGCGTTCGACGATGCGGCGCACCGTCGCCACCATCTTCACCGCCAGCGGCGCATCGGCGGCCAGCACCAGGATGCGCGTCTCGGGCCGCTGCGCGAGCTGCCAGGCGCACCACAGCCCGACCAGCGTGGACTTGCCGCAGCCGCGGAAGGCCATCAGCAGCAGGCGTGATTCGCCGGCGGCCTGGCGCGCCTCCAGCCAGCGCGCGATGCGGCGATGGACCGGCGGCGTGTCCATGCGCTGCCGCCGGTTCCACACCCAGGCGAATTCGAGGAAGCCCGCATCAGCATTGCTCCTCACCGGCATCATCCTCCTGGTATTGGGACAGCGCTTCGCGCGCCTCGATGACCATGATCGCGGCCTCCTCCGCCTCGGCCGGCGCGCTGCCCATCGTCCGCGCGAGCTTCACCAGCGCATCGAGATGCGCGAGCGCGGCCTTGCAGGCGGCGTGGTGGGCCATGAAGGCCTTGGCGTCGTCGCCGGTGCCGGGCTCCGGCCCGCAGCGCACGAAGCCGAGGTAGCTTTCCGCCACCAGGTCCATCGCGCTCCGCAGGTCGGGTCCGCGGACGACGGGCTCGCGGCGGCTGGTCATGCCTTCACCACGCGCGCACGCACCGTGCCGGCGCCGAGGTCGATGGCGATGGCCGAACGGTTCCAGGCGGTGACGGTCACGACATCCGTCGCGCCCACCTGCCCCAGGAACACGATGCCCGAGGTGGCGAGCGAGAAGGCCGCCGAGGCGAAATCCCCCGGCCGCGCGCCGGGCACCGTCACGTTGATCTGCGCGATGGCACCTGCGGCGATCGACGGCGGATCCCAGGCCGCTTCCGCCACCAGGTCGCGCCCGCCATGCGGCAGGTCCGGCCGCGCATAGAGCAGCGGCGGCGCAAACAGCGGGTCGCAGGCAAGACGGATGGCGCGCAGTTCGTAATCCGCGCCGATGCGCGCCACGCCGATGATGGCATAGGCCACATGCGCCGCCAGCCGCACCACCTGCGGCCGCGTGAAGGTCGCATCCGCCATGTCGGCCGAGCCCTGCCACCAGCGCGCCGCCGCGTTCCACACCATCGACTGGCCGGATGCGCGCACCAGCGCGGTGCCGGTGTCGCTCAGCAGATTGCGCGCGGCATCGAAGCACTGCACCACAAGCCGCGGCGCATCGGCGTCCACCGCAAGCGCGAATTCGCGGCAGCCGCGCGAATCCACCACGAAGCCGAGGCCGCGCCCGCCGGTCAGCACCACGCCGTCATTGGTGAAGCCGTAGCCCTCCAGCGCCGGGAAGGCGAAGTCGGCCAGCGTGCTGGGCGAACCGGACACATTGGTGGACAGGCAGGCGAGCTTCTCGAACCCCCATTCGGTGTTCGACCAGCGGATGCGCGCGGCGCGCAGGCTCGGCACCGCGGCGACCTCGCGCGAGGCCTCGCGAAACGCCGCCGCCTGGTGGGAGGCCCGCACCACGGCGCCGACGCGCGTCGCGGTGTCGGTGTAGTCCACCTCCACCTGGTAGGTCTGGCTGGCCCAGGCCACTTCGTAGATGTGGTCCTGCGCCGCGCCGGTGTGGCGCGCCACGAAGGGCGAGCAGCCTTCCATGCGAAGCGCGCGGGCCCAGACCGACCGGCTGTTCACCTCGACCAGGAACGGGATGCCGCTGATCGGACGGCCCGCCGCCTGGAGTTCGAAGCCCGGCCCATCGAAGACATGCCGGTTGTGCGAGACATAGGCGCCCGGGGCCGCCGAGAAGCGCACGCCATAGCGGTCCTTGTCAGGATAGACCGTGCTGCCGAGCGCAAAATGCCCGCCGTAGTAGCGCACGGAGGTGTTCCACGCGCCCGCGGTCTCGGTGCGGACATCGAGGCCGATCTTGTTGTTCACGATGCGGCCGAGCATCAGCGTGCTGTCCTCGAAGCCGCGCTCGACGCCCAGCGTGCGGACACCGATCGTGAAGCCCTCCACCTGGCGGATCTCGACGAAGGATGCATCGAGGTTGCGCATGACCAGGCCGATATCGGCCTCGTCGTCCCACGACGAAATCGTCGCGCGCAGCACGCGCAGGCCCTCGTAGCGCTTGGCCGCGTTGCGGACGGCCGCGCCATCGCCCAGCGTGAGCGCGGTGTTGCCCGCCGGCCCGGCATAGATGATGGCGCCATGCATGACGAGGCCGGCAGCGCCGCCGCCCAGCGTCAGCGGATAGGTGGTGCGGAAGGATCCCTCGCCGATCTCGAGCACGCGGCCGGACGCCGCCGCGGCGGCCATTGCGGCGGCCAGCGCGGGGCCGTCATCCGTCACGCCGTCGCCGGTCGCGCCGAAGTCGCGCGCGGTCAGGCGCTCGGCGAGCTTGTCCTCGACCATGCGCGGCACACCGCCCGGATAGGGCACGCCGAGGGACTGCGTGCCGCGGTCGAACACCGTGACATTGCCGACGGAATCGAAGCCCAGCACGCGGTTCGCGCGCGCCCCGCGCAGGGGCAGCACCAGCGCGCCGCCATCGGCGGGGTCAAGGCGCAGGCTGCCCGAGACCTCGTCCGCCACCTGCTGGATGGCGGCGACCTGGTAGTCGAGTTCGTCGTTCAGCGCGCGGGCGCGCAGGATGCCGTTGTCCTGGAAGTCGGTGGCGCGCGCGATCTTCAGGCGCCGGCGCAGCGTGACGCGCGTGCCGGCTTCGGGCGGTTCGGCCAGCGTGACCGTGCCGCCACCGGACGACCCCGCGCCGATGATCGTCGCGCCGCCGGCCAGCACCGCGCCATCCAGGCGGATCTCGAGGTCGGCCTCGTCGAAGATCGGGAAGGGGAAGGTGAAGTCGGCGAGCGATCCGTCCGCGACATACTGCACGCGCGGCGCGACATCGCCGATCGTGATGTGTTCGGCCATGGGAGGTCCTCGATGTCTTGAAGGGGTGGGCGGCCAAAGCCGGCCGGAACAGGACGCAGAAGCGGATCGCGGCCCTGCCGCGCTACCGGAGCGCACAGCGCGACCGCGCCCAGCCCATCCGTCGCCGCCAGCGCGACCGCGCATGGCGCGCAGGCAAGCCGGCCGGACGGCCGGCGCCCGCCGCCTTAGGGATCAATCCAAGAGACTTCGCACCGCGCCGCCGAGCGTCTGCCCGGCGCGCAGGAAGGTGTTCAGGCTGCCATCGGGCGTCAGCAGGGAGCGCCGCCCGGCGGCGAGCCGCGCGCTGGTCACCGCCGCATCCTCCGCCGCATCCAGCGCCGCATCGCGCCGCAGGCCGGTGGTGAGCGCGGCGGCCGAACCTTCATCCGGCGCGACACCACCGGCCGCCGCGCGCGCGCGGGCGGCGGCGACGGTGCGCGCCAGGCGGTCCTGGCGCTCGCGCTCCTGCACGGCGGATTGCACGGCCACCTGGTCGGTCTGCGCGGCCTGCTGCGCGCGCAGGTTCTCCTCCTGCGCGCGCGAGGTCGCCTGCTGCTGCTGGCCCTGCCGGACCTGGCCATAGACGGCGAGGCCCGTGCCGGCGAGCGAGGCGAGAGAAGCGAGCTGGGCCATCAGTCGTTCATCCTGATCTCGGTGGTGACGGAAAGCAGCGTCATGGGCAGCGGCGCATCGCCCTCGACGCGCCAGATCGGGCGCAGGCGGTCGCGCCGCCAACCGAGGCCACGCAGCGTGACGTCGCCGGTGAAGGATGGCGGCGCGGCATCGAGCAGCGACGTATCGAGCCGTCGGAACGGCACCGCCTCCACGCCGCGGCCCAGGTCGACCGACAGCGCGGCGGTCTCCAGCAGCCGGAAGGTCACCGCCACCAGGCGCAGCGGCCCGGTCGCGGCAGCCGAGGGCGTGAAGATGTCGGGCGGCAGCGGCTCGACCTCGTGCCGGAAACTCAGGCCGATCTGCACCGCGTTCGCGGCCGGGTCGATCACGACCTTGCCGTCGAGCACGGTCGCGCTCTCGCGCAGCGCGCCATCGGCAAGCACGCCGACGGCACGACCTTCGAGGTGCGACAGCCCGCTCCATTCATCCTGCGGCACGCTCGCGCTCCCGGTCAGCGCGGCATCAAGCGCGAGGCCGGCCTCGAAGCGTTCCAGCGCGAAGGCGCCGTCGCGCTCCGTCACCGCCCAGACGGTGCCGTCGGATTCCGCCACGGCGCGGAAGGCGCCGGCGGTCTCCTGGCGCGTCCAGGCGGTGACCTGCTCGGCGCGATAGAGCGTGAGCGTGCCGATGCTGCCATCCGCCATGACCATGTGCAGCAGGCGCGCGCGCTGGTCATACGCCACCGACACCGGCGTCGAGACGATGTGCCGCGCGAGGATCGCGAGGTCATTCGCCTGATAGGCCTGGCTGACATCGGTATAGGCGAATTCGTGCACGCCCTGCCCGCCCCGCGCCACGAACACCGTGGCGCCATCGACATCGACCGGCGGCACCAGGCGATCGACCGGCGAACCGACGCGCGTCTGCCGGTTCAACTGGATGCTGGCCGGCGTCAGCGGATCGCCGCTGACCATCCATTCGGCGCCCGAGGTGAAGACCTGCAGGTGCCGGCCGGAGAACAGGCCGCGGATCGCGTTCACCTGGTCCGACACCAGGCCGAATTCGATCGCCTGGTCATCCAGGCCGCTGCCGGCGTCGAAGTTGAACAGGTCCCCGGTGCGGGAGAACCACAGCCGGTTCGGCAGGTCGCGCGACCCGCCCACGACCAGGCGGTCCTGGTGGAAGCCGCAGCTCACGGGCCAGCCGCGCGCGGGGCTGAAGGCGGCTTCCTCCCAGTCGGCGGTGGCGGCGGTGCCGCCCAGCGATTCCTCGACGGCCGCGACAGCCTGGAGGGGCGAGACGACGCTGTTCACGATCACGGCCTTGCCGCCGATCCGAAAGCGAACGCCGGCATGCAAGGGCAGGAAGACCGGTGCGCTGGCCGTCAGGGTGATGAACCCGCCGGTGCCGCTCGGCGTCAAGGTGATGCCGAAGCCGGCGAAGCGGAAGGACGGTTCGCGCACGAAGGACCAGGCCGCGATGGACCAGCCTGCCAGCGTGCGCGTCACGCGTTGCGGCGCCATCTCGGGATGCACCAGCAGGAGCGTGTCGGCGGACTGGGTGAAGCCGATCTGCGGCAGCATCGCTGCGCTCCATGGCCCGGCCAGCGTCGCCACCACCGCATCGCCCTGCAGCACGCGCAGCGCGCCGTCGGTCAGCACCATCATGTAGGTCTGCTCGGTGTTGAATTCGAAGGCGATCAGCCGCGCCGCGCCGGGCAGCGGCAGGATGTGGCGCAGGCCCGGCCGGCGCGTGACGCCGCCAGTGGGCTGGATGAACACGTTGCGAAGGCGGCGCGCGCCGTTCTCGAAGGCGCGCAGGTCGCCGCGGCCGAGCAGTTCGGGTGCCAGTTCGCCCGCGGCGAAGCTGGTCTTGGCACGCTTGACGGCGGGCATGGCTCAGCCCCGCACGTCAACGAGGGTGAAGCCTTCCAGCACGCGCGCGCTGGCCTGCTGGCTGTCGGCCTGGCGCGCCTGGCGGAGTTCGGATTCCGCGAGGCGGAACAGCATCTCGGCGCGGCTGCTGTTCTCGGTCAGCGGGATGCAGAATTCAGCGGCCAGGCGCGCGACGAGGGCCTGCGCGAAATAGGGCGGGAAGGCGCTCTCGTCGGGGCGGAAGATGTAGGTCAGCGCGACCTCGTTCACGCTGGTGAACAGGCGGTCCTCCTGCAGGCGATAGACGATGCCGCGCGCGCGCCCCGCGGTGCCGGCCGACAGCGCGCGCAGGAAGCCCGCGGGCAGCTGGAAGGCGGCGGAGAAATCGGCACGCGGCGTGGCGGACAGGCGAGCGAGGGCGGCCTGAGCGGTCGCGAAGGACCAGGGGTGGAAGGACAGCAGCGCATCGCGGATCCCCGGATAGAGGTTGGCCGCGACCTCGGCCTCGGCCGTGCCCTCGTCGAGGGAGGCGACAGGCTGCGCGCCGATCTTGAGCAGCGCGCGCGAGCAGAGCGCGAGGGCGGAAAGCGCCATCAGGGAACCTCCAGAATGGGAGAAAGGAAGGTCGGGGGAGAGAACTCCCCCGAGCCCCCTCCTTCTTCTGTCTTTTGGGAACTGACTTCGACTGTCAGTTCCCAGGTGCCAAAAAAAGGAGGGGGGTTTGGGGGGAGTTCCCTCCCCCCAACCTGCTATTCCTTCGCGCGCATCCGCACGACGCCGGTCGGGTCGATCATCACCGCACCCTGCGACATCATGTTGTTCACGAAGTGCGCGGCGCGGTCGCCGTGCCAGGTGATGTCGGTGACGACTTCGCTCGCCACCGCATGGCCGACCGCCGTCTTGTGGAAGAAGTAGCAGTAGCGCAGCAGGCCGGTCTTGGTCAGGCCGGAATGCGGCATCCACAGCGCACCCAGCCAGCGCTTGGCCTGCGTGCCCTTCCAGGGCAGCGCGTCGTCGCCCACGTAGTCGGAGCGCGCGAACTCGTCGATCGCGAGCAGCTCGCTCCACTGCTTCCAGCCGACCACCGCGAAGCGGTTGCCGTCATCGGGCACGTCCGCGCCACCCAGCATCTCGAAGGCCATCAGCACCTTCTGCTTGGTGAGACCGTCGGTGTCGGTCAGGCCGGTGCCCGTGCCGGTGGCTTCCGCCGTCGCGGTGTCGAGCGCGGCGACGATCAGCTCATCGGTCTTGCGGCCGAGGGCGTACGCACCCGCATTGGCGATGACCGTGCGCTCGTCGATGTTGGTCTTGATCTCGTCCAGGCGGTCGATCCACTCGCCGGCGTAGTAGTCCTGCAGGAAGCACTCGGCGTTCGAGTATTCCAGGTTCATCACCGGCACGACGCCGTTGCGCGCCTTGGCGGCGGCAACGCCCTTGCCGACGCGCGGGAAGATGGTGGACGCGCCCTTGACGCCGGTCTTGGAGCGCACGGCGGGGCGCAGCTTGCTGCCCTGGCGCTGGTAGGCCTCGGCGACCTCGGCTTCGAACTGCTTCACGAAGGCCTGTTCGATGGTGCCCGACATGCGGGTGCCCTTTCATGGTGGGAGTGTGCGGGGGATGCGCCGTGAGCCCGGTTGGCCGCGGAGGGGCCGGGCGTGGCGCGGCCCGCGCGCCTGTGAGGGTTGTGCGCGGGCCGGAAGCTCGCGGGGCGGGCGGCGCTGCCTTGTGCAGGCGCGCCACCCGCCCCGGGGCCACCGCGCGACGAAGGCGCGGGGCCACCGGCGCGGCGAGCGTCACGAAGGACCGCTCGAGCCGCGCCGGAAGGTCGCTCAGCCGCCGACCATGCGGCGGAAGCCGTCGGTGACGCGCTTGACGAATTCCGGCTCCCGCGTGCGCCAGTAGCGCGGGTCGCGCATCATCGCGCGCAGCTCGCCCTCGTCCGCCGCCGAGGGTTCCTCGCCGCGCCGCGCCAGGCCGGGTTCCTTGCCCTCCATCATGCGGTGCAGGGCGATCACGCCCTCGGCCGTGGTGGACAGCGCCTCCATCACCGGCGCGGGCAGGTTCGACCGGCCCCAGGACGTGATCTGCGCGGCCACGCGGCGGAAGCGTTCCTCGCCGCCGAAATGCTCGCGCAGCTTCTCGACCTGGCGTTCGGCTTCGAACTGACCGGCGGCCTCGGCGATCAGCGGCAGCAGACGCTCGGCGGCCAGGTCATAGACCAGCTGCGCCTGCGCGCTGCTGAAGCCGGCCTCGTGCAGACGGCGGTTGATGCCTTCGTCGGCGCAGCACAGCTCGTGCCGTGCTTCGATCTCGTAGCCATCCGGGCCATCGGGCACGCCGAGCGAGCGACGGAAGCGCACGCGGTCCTCCTCCGGCGCATCCTCCGCGGGCGGGGCGCTGCGCTGCGACAGGCGGCGCTCCAACTCGCGATAGGATTTCAGCAGCGCCTCGACGCGGACCGCGCCGGCCTCGGCATCCCAGAACTTGGCGGGCACGTCCTCGGGGCGCGCGGCGGTCTCGGGCGCGGCACCTTCGGCGAGCGCGGTCTCCAGCAGATCCTCGGGCATAAGGGGCTCACTCCTTCTCGGTGGGGGGAAGCAGGACTTCGGCGGGCGCCGACAGGGTGCGGCCGAGCCAACGGGCTGCGGCCGGCAGGTCGATGGTGGCGATGGCCTCGGGCCCCATGGCGCGCACCGCCTGCAGGAACAGCAGCGTGTTCGCCGCATCCGACCGGCCCTGCACTTGCGCGAGCGGGCTGCGGTAGCGCAGCACGGTGTCGCGCCCATCGAGCAACAGCGGCGGGATCTCTCCGCGCCGGCGCAGGATGGACAGGCAGCGCGAGACCAGCGGCGTCAGCAGTTCCGCCTGCAAGCGGCCATAGGTCGCGCCGAGCAGTCGCGAAGTCTGCGCCGCGCGTTCCAGCACCTCCGTCGCCGTCATGTTGTCGCGCCGTTCCGGGCCGATGCGGTCGGCCAGCAACGCGCCACGGATGCGCGCGCGCAGGTCGGTCAGCACCAGCTGCGAGACGTCGAAGTTGCCCGGTGCGGCGAGCGGCGTGAGGCCCGCCGACCCCGGCGCCTTCGGGATGATCGCACCAGGTTCCAGCCGCACCGTCGCCGGGTTCAGCACGCCGTCGTCATCGGCCTGCCAGATGCCCGTCGCGGCGATCGAGGCGTTCTTCAACACCAGCTCCACCACCTTGTTGGCGGTGCGGATGTCGGGCAGCGCCTTGGCCACCGGGCCGCGGCCATAGACCTCGCCGGGCGCCTTCAGCCAGCGGAAGCCGATGAAGGGGTTTTGGGCAAAGCGGCCCTCGCCCACAACGACAGGGCCGCGGTCGGTCAACATCACCGCGCGGAAGGCGGTGCCGCGCGCATCCGGCCAGACCGCTTCCAGCACGCGGTGGCGCGGCGCCTCGGCGTCGTCCTCGGCGGCCGGGGGCAGCGGCGCGTCGGGGTAGCGTTCGCGCAGCGCGGCTTCGGTCAGCCGCGCTGCGCGGAACACGGTGTCGAGCCGTCCCGACGGGCCTTCCTCGAGCACCGCCTCACGCAATGGCACCGCGGTGAAGCGCAGGGCGGAGGCCTCGCCGACCGGCGCTTCCTCGACCAGCAGCAGCCCCGTGCCGGCGATCACCAGGTCCAGGAAGGCCTGGTGCATCTCCAGCGCGAAGTTCGACCGGTCGAAATGCCCCTGCAGCACTTCGGCCACGTCTTCCAGTGCGATGGCGGCCTCGGTGTCGCCTTCCATCGGACGGGCCGGCGCCAGGCCGAACCAGCGCGACCACGGCGGCGTCAGCTCCGCCAGCAGCGATGCCGCGAGCTGTTCCGCCGCATCCGCCGCCGTGGCGTCGAAAATGGCCACGCGTCCGCCGGTCGGCGGCGGCAGCACGTGGTCGTAGCAATCCTGCCACAGCGCATCCTGGGCGCGGCGGCGGTCCAGCGCGCGGGCGTGCCGCGCGACGATGTCCTCGGGGGTCATGGCGTCATTCCCCCAGCAGCGAACGCCGCGTCGCGGCGAAGTCGGCGCGCGCGCCGAGCACGCCGGTGGCGGAGGTGGCGATGGTGCCGGAGAGGCCGCGGCGGGCACGCTCGCGCGCCTCGACGCGGCTGGCGGCGGCGGTCTCCTCGATGGCCTGCTGCGGTGCGGCGGCGGCGGGCGCCGGGGCCGGTGCGGCGGCAGGTGCGATGACGACAGGCTTCGGGGCGCGGAACAGGCCACCCATGCGCTCGCGGCTCCTCTGGAATAGGGGACGGGACCTCCCGCGCGGACCCCGAAAAGCCGCGAGCCCGCCCTTCCGGGGGGAAGGGCGGGCTCGCGCAAGTCGGGGAGGGATCGGGAGGAAGACCTTCGGGCGCAAATCGCCCGTTGGCCGGATGGTGATACGTCAGGCCGCGGCGTGGGTCAAGATATTTTTCCTATCATCGTGAAGAATCTTCGAAAGGCGGCGAAACAGCCCGAACGGCGTGATGGCGAAGGGCGCGCCAGTGCCCAGCAGCGCCCGGCACAGCCCCACGCAGGTCTGCGGCAGCAGCGGCGGCAGCCAGGCCGCGCGCGCCTCGCCGGGCGCGAAGGGGCCGACCACGCGCAGCCCCGCGCGGCGGTAGAATTCCGGCAGGTCGTAGCCCGCCGGCATGTTGATCCGCAGCACCAGAAGCCGGCCCGAGACCGGTTCCACCACCGTCCAGCCGGCCTCGTCGCGCAGGGCGGCGAAGCAGTGGCGGAAGCCGCGGCGCAGCGGGCGCAGCCAGGCCCGGTCGGCGGCACCCCCGAAGGCGATCCAGACCTGCTGCGGGGCGTCGCGGTCGGCGCGCAGGCGCGGCGTCCCGCGCAATCCGCCATGGCCCTGCGAGGCGCCGGAATCCGTGGGTTTCACGCCACGATCCCCTTCACCCGCAGCGGCCATTCCAGGCGGTTCATCGCCTCGCGCCACTGCGCCGCATCGGCGCGCTCGGACAGGTGCCGCGGGTCGGGCGCGGTGCCGCGTTCGCCCCAGATCCGCATGATGCGCGCATGGATCAGGTCGATGCGGCGGTGGCGGTACAGCCGGTCAAGGCACTTGATGACATCGTCGGGTTCGCAGGGGCGCACCTTGTCGCCCTTGCCGGCGGTGATGCGCGCGCCGTCGCGCCGCGCGATCAGCGCGGACATGGTCCAGAACCAGGCTTCCTCGGCCGAGCGGAAGGGCTCGGCAGCGGCGATGCTGGCATAGCTTGGGGCATGGGCAGTGCGGGGGGCGGGGCGCATGGGGGGTTCTCGCCTGTGGGGTGAACAACACCAGAACATTAACCGCCCCGGTTGCTATCGCGCAAGCCGAAAAAGGAACATTGACCTATTGCATCACGACACCAGACCTAGGATATGTTCCCCAGGGCGCCCACTTCATCTGGATTCGCGTCCTGCGACCCAAGGACTCTCCCTCCCATGCGGCATGACGACATCTGGCGCGCCCTCGATGCCCTCGCGGCCGAGCACGGGCTCTCGGCCTCGGGCTTGGCGCGCAAGGCGGGGCTCGACCCCACCGCCTTCAATCCCTCCAAGCGGATCGGCGCGGATGGGCGCGCGCGCTGGCCCTCCACCGAGAGCATCGCCAAGGTGCTGAACGCCGTCGGGCGCGGCATCGACGACTTCGCCTCGTTGGTCTCGGGCATGCCGGCGCTGTCGCGCGGCGGGAGCGGGCGCGGCGGCGTGGGCCGGCGCGTGCCGCTGATCGGCCTGGCCCAGGCCGGCGGCGAGGGCTACTTCGACGATGGCGGATACCCCGTCGGCGGCTCCTGGGACGAGATCTCGCTGCCCGAGATCGGCGACCCCAACGCCTATGCGGTCGAGATCTCGGGCGATTCCATGGAGCCCGTGTTCCGCGACGGCGATGTGGTGGTGGTCTCGCCAGGCGCGCCGGTGCGCCGCGGCGACCGCGTGGTGGTGCGGACCGCCAGGGGCGAAGTGATGGCCAAGGAACTGCGCCGCCAATCGGCCAAGCGGATCGAACTGGCCAGCCTCAACCCCGAACACCCGAGCTACAGCTTCGAACTGCCCGAGATCGCGTGGATGCACCGCATCGTCTGGGCGAGCCAATAGGCACCTTGGCAGCGTCCGCACGGAACCGGAACAAAACTTGAAAGTCACGCCGCGCGGCGATAACCTGGACAACAAATCACTCCGCGGCCGGGTCACATCAGGGAGCAGGCTCTCTTGAACAGATCCGCCTTCTTGAGGTCGCTGATCGATACTACCGGCAGCGGCCTCGAAATCGGTCCCAGCTACAACCCGTTGCTGCCGAAAGCCGACGGCTACGACGTCCGGACGGTCGACTACACCGACGCCGACGGGCTCCGCGCAAAATACCGCGGCAATCCGCATGTCGACATCGCCAGGATCGAGCATGTCGACTTCGTCGTGACCGATCTCGGACTGGCCGGCACCGTCGGCGGTGGCGCGCAGTTCGACTACATCGTCGCCTCGCATGTCATCGAGCACACGCCGGATCTGCTGGGTTTCCTGAAGGATTGCGAGGCGCTGCTGAAGACCGGCGGCGTGCTGCTCCTGGCCGTCCCGGACAAGCGCCATTGCTTCGACGTGCTGCACCCATGGTCGAGCACGGGCGCGGTGCTTCAGGCGCATCTCGACCGGCGCAGCCAACCCTCACGCGGCTCGATCTGGGACGACCGGGCCTATAACGCGGTCCGCGGCGACGCCATCGGCTGGCCGATCGGGGGCGCGGACCGGCTGCGTTTCTTCCTCGACACCCCGGCCGCACTACAGGCCTTTGCAAGAGACGCGGCGACGGCTGCCTACATCGACGTGCATGTCTGGCGGTTTCTGCCGTCGAGCTTCCGACTGATCGCCAATGACCTGCAACAACTCGGCGAAATCTCCCTGCGCGAGCAGAGCTTCCACGACAGCGTCGGCAACGAATTCTACGTGACGCTGTCGCGCTCCGGCCGCGGCCCGAATGTCGACAGGCTGACACTGGCGCTGCGGACGCTCAGCGAGAACGCCGCCATTCCCTTGTGAGGACGCCGACGCGCCACGCCAACATCACGCCATCCCGCCCCGCGCCGCGATCGGCCAGAGGCATTCGACCCGCCCGCCCCTGACGCCGACATACCAGTCGTAGCGGTCCACCGTCGGGTCGCAGTGCCCCGGCACCAGGCGCAGCCTCTCGCCGAGCGCGGGTGCGGCGCCGTCCTCCACGATGATCTTGCCGTGTTCGTCCGACGCACCGGCGAAGCGCAGTCCCGGCCGCTGCCACACGCCCGGCATGCCGCAATCCACCGCGACACCCTTGTGCCCACAATCCACCACCGCGATGCCGCTGCCCGCGCGGCTCATCACCGTGGTCGCGACGAACAGCGCATGACGGAAGGGCGGCGCGTCGTCGTTCTTCGCGTAGTCCACATCCATGAAGGCGTAGGAGCCCGCCTGGATCTCGGTATAGACGCCGCTCGCCGCCTCGTGCCGGAAGGTGCCTGTGCCGGCACCGCCGACGATCGCGCAGGCCAGCCCGCGCTGCGCCAACTGCTCGACCGTGCGCCGCGTGCGCGCCACCGCCTCGGCGATCGCACCCGCGCGCTTCTCCGGCTCGCGGATATGCTGCGCGGTGCCGTGATAGGCCTGCAACCCGCCAAAGATCAGGTGCCTGGACGCCGCGATGCGCTCGGCCAGCGCCACCGCCGGCGGGCCGGCCTCAATGCCGCCGCGCGCCATGCCGACATCGATCTCGACCAGCATCTTCAGCCGGATGCCGGCCGCCTCGGCAGCCTGTTCGGCCAGCACCACCTGCGCCTCGTCATCCGCACACAGCCCGACCTCGCAGATGCCCGACAGCGCGGCGAGACGGGCCAGCTTGCGCGGCCCGACCACCTGGTTTGTCACCAGCACGTCCGGGATGCCGCCCCAGGCCAGCGCCTCGGCCTCGGCCACCTTCTGCACGCATTGCCCGACCGCGCCGCGCGCCATCTGGAGCTTCGCCACCACCGGCGACTTATGCGTCTTGGCGTGTGCCCTCAGCTTCGCCCCGGTCGGCGCCAGAAGCGCCGCCATGGTGTCGAGGTTGTGCTCGAAGGCATCGAGGTCGATCACCAGCGCCGGCGTGTCGATCTCGTCCTCGGGCATGCCGGGTTCGGCGGGTGGCGCTTGCAGCATGGTTCTTCCCTCGCGTCGTCCGGGGCATGATGCGGCGATGTTCCCATCCGATCCAGACGTGCTCGTCATCGGCGCCGGTTGCGCCGGCATCGCGGCCGCGCGGGCGCTTGCCGCGCGCGGGCTGTCCTGCGTGGTGCTGGAGGGCGGCCCGCGCATCGGCGGGCGGGCCTTCACCGAGAGCGCCTCGCTCGGCCTGCCCTTCGACCATGGCGCCTCCTGGCTGCACCAGGCCGACGACAATCCGCTGACGCCGCTCGCGCGGGCGCTGGGCCTGCCGCTGCTGGACCATGACACGCTGCGCGACCGGCGGCTGTTCACCAAGGGCCGCTTCGCCACGCCCGCGGAACGCGCCGCCTTCACCACCGCCGAAACCGCCTTCTGGACCGCCATCGAGGCCGCCGCCGCCGACGGCGCGCCCGACCGCCCGGCCGTCGATGCCGCCCCGCGCGGAGGCCGCTGGGACGCCACCGTCGCGCATTGGGAAGGCGCGCAGATCTGTGCCGCCGAACTGCACCGCATGTCGCTGCACGACTTCGCCGCCACCGCGCTGGACGGGCCGAACCTGATCCTGCGCGACGGCATCGGCGGCCTGGTCGCGCGCCTGGCGGAGGGCCTGCCGGTACGGCTGGATGCGCGGGTGGATCGTCTGCGCTGGGGCGCGCACGGCGTGGTGGCGGAAGGCAGCTTCGGCAGCCTCGCCGCGCGCGCCGCCATCGTCACGGTCTCCACGGGCGTGCTGGCTGCCGGGGGAATCGCCTTCGACCCGCCGCTGCCAGCTGCGACACAGCAGGCGATCCACGACCTGCCGATGGGCCTGCTGACCAAGATCGCCTTCCGCGCCGACGATCCCGCCGCGCCCGACCTGCCGGCCTTCGCGACCGTGCGGCGCGCCGTGGAAACGCCGCACGACCGCCCGATGTCCTTCCTGTCGCGCCTGTTCCACGACCCGTTGCTGATCGGCTTCTGCGGCGGCGACGCCGCCTGGGAAAGGCTGCACGACGCACCCGGCCTGGAAGCCACGGCGCGCGCTGAAATCGCCGCCATCTTCGGTACGCGCGCCGCCGCCGCGCTCGGCCGCGCCACCGTCACGCGCTGGGGCGAGGACCCGCTGTTCCGCGGCGCCTATACCCACGCCGTGCCGGGCGCACAGGATGCGCGGCGCGTGCTCGCCACGCCCCTGGCAGATGGCCGCCTGTGCTTCGCCGGCGAGGCCTGCCACCCGCGCTTCGCCGCGACGGTCGCCGGCGCGTGGCTCAGCGGGACGGAAGCAGCGAACCGGCCGCTGCCGCCATGACGCGCGGCGTCAGTGCCCGGCATTCTCCGCCGAGAAGTCCGGCGCTTCCAGCCCGCTCGCCACCAACTGCTTGACCAGCTGCGCCTTCAGGCGCTCCAGGCCCGCCTCCGACGACGCCTCGCAGCGCGCCACCAGCACCGCCTGGGTGTTGGATGCGCGCAGCAGCCACCAGCCATCCTCGGTCAGCACGCGCACGCCATCGACGGCCTGCACCTTCGCACCCTCGGCCGCCAGGCGGTCCTTGACCTCCTGCACCACGACGAACTTGCGCGCTTCCTCGCAGTTGAAGCGCAGCTCCGGCGTGTTGATCACCTGCGGCAGGGCGGCGCGCACCTCGGCCAGGGATTGCGACATGCGCGCGACGATGCCCAGCAGCCGCACCGCCGAATACGGCGCGTCATCGAAGCCGTACCACTTGTCCGCGAAGAAGATATGCCCCGACATCTCGCCCGCCAGCGGGGATCCGGTCTCGGCCATCTTGGCCTTGATGAGCGAATGCCCCGTCTTCCACATCAGCGGTTCCCCGCCGGCCTTCGCCACCTCGTCGAACAGCACCTGGGATGCCTTGACGTCCGCGATGATGGTCGCACCGGGCTTGGACTTCAGCACGTCGCGCGCGAGCACGATCAGGAGCTGGTCGCCGAACAGGATGTGGCCCTCATTGTCCACCACGCCGATGCGGTCGCCATCGCCGTCGAAGGCGATGCCGAGGTCGGCCTTCTCCCGCGCCACCTCGGCAATCAGCTGCTCCAGGTTCTTCGCCACCGTCGGGTCGGGATGGTGGTTCGGGAAGGTCCCGTCGACGTCGCCGTTGATGACGAAATGCGTGCCCGGCAGCCGCGCCGCGAGCGTCTTCACGATAGGCCCGGCCGAACCATTCCCCGGGTCCCACACCACCTTCAGCGCGCGGTCGCCGCCATCCCAGTCGGCCAGCACGCGCTCGGCATAGCGCCCGTCGATGTCCTCGCTGCGGTCGCTGCCGGCCTGCGACGGCACAACGTCCCCCTCGGCAGCCATGCGGCCGATCTCCTGGATCTGCGCGCCGTAGAACGGCTTCTTGCCGAGCATCATCTTGAAGCCGTTGTAGTCCGGCGGGTTGTGGCTGCCGGTCACCATCACCGCGCCATCGGCCTGCTGGTCATAGGCGGCGAAGTACAGCATGGGGGTGGCGCACAGCCCGATCCGCACGACCTCCAGCCCGCAGCCGCGCAGGCCGGCAACCAGCTGCGCCTCCATTTCGGGCGAATGCAGCCGGCCATCATAGCCGACCGCCACGCGCTTGCCGCCGGCGCGCATCACCACCGATCCGAAGCAGCGCCCGATCGCGAAGGCATCCTCGGGCTTGAGGGTTTTGCCGACGATCCCGCGGATATCGTATTCGCGCAGGACGGTCGGGTCGAAGCGGTGATTGAAGACAGGCATGGTCACTCCCTCACGGGCGGCCGATGGAAGAATAGGCGAACCCCGCGGCGCGCATCGCCACCGGATCCCAGACATTGCGAAGGTCGAGCAGCACGTCGCCCGTCATGGCCGCCTTCAGGCGATCGGGCGACAGCGCGCGGAACTCGTTCCATTCGGTGAGCACCACGAGGGCGTCAGCGCCCTCGGCCGCGGCCAGCGCGGTCTCCGCGAAGCCCACCGCGGCGGGCAGCGCCTGGCGCGCATGGCCCGGCTGCGGGTCATAGGCCTGCACCGCGACACCGGCGGCCACCAGTTTCGGCAGGATCACCAGCGATGGCGCGTCGCGCATGTCGTCGGTCTCGGGCTTGAAGGTCACGCCCAGGACGCCGACGCGCTTGCCCGCCGGTGAAGGGCCCAGCGCGGCCAGGATGCGATCCGCCATCTGCGCCTTGCGCGCGTCGTTCACCGCGATGGTAGCCTCCACCAGCCGGATCGGCGAACCGTGATCCTGCGCGGTGCGCGCCAGCGCCAGCGTATCCTTCGGAAAGCAGGACCCGCCATAGCCCGGCCCGGGGTGCAGGAACTTCCGCCCGATGCGCCCATCGAGCCCCATGCCGCGCGCCACGTCGTGCACATCCGCGCCGACCTTCTCGCACAGGTCCGCGATCTCGTTGATGAAGGTGATCTTGGTCGCGAGGAAAGCGTTGGCCGCGTATTTAATGAGCTCCGCGCTCTCGATCGACACCGCCAGCACCGGCGTCTCGATCAGGTATAACGGCCGGTACAGGCGCTTGAGCACGGTCAGCGCCTGCTCGTCATCGGTGCCGATCACCACGCGGTCGGGGCGCATGAAGTCGCCGATCGCGCTGCCCTCGCGCAGGAATTCCGGGTTGGAGGCGACCGCGATCTGCGCGTCGGGTCGCACCCGGCGCACGATGGTCTGCACTTCGCGCCCCGTGCCGACCGGCACGGTGGACTTCGTCACGATCACCAGCGGCCCGTCGGCGGCGCGCGCCACCTGCTCGGCCGCGGCATAGACATAGGACAGGTCGGCGTGCCCGTCGCCGCGCCGTGCCGGCGTGCCGACCGCGAGGAACACGGCATCGGCCCCCTTCACCGCCGCATCCATGTCGGTCGTGAAGGTCAGGCGGTCATCGCGCACATTGTCGGTGACCAGCTTGTCGAGGCCGGGTTCGTAGATCGGCATGCGCCCGGCGCGCAGCCCCGCGATCTTGTCGGGGTCCACATCCATCACGGTCACATCGACACCGAATTCGGCGAAGCACGCCCCGGTGACGAGACCAACATAACCGGCGCCGATCATGGCGATACGCATGGGTGTCCCTCATGTGCAGGCACGCGCCGGGTGGAATGGCCTGTCGCCGCCCGTCTGGCAAGCAGGTCAGCCGGCATCACCGCGCCCGGGCAGCAGCGGCAGCAGGGCCGCGACATCATGCTCAGCGCGGCAGGCGAGGAACCTCGCCGGCGCGCCTTCCAGCGGAAAGGGCGTGAGCCCGATATCCGCATAGACGCGCAGCAGTTCCGGCCCGACATTCCAGAAGGCCGGATCGACCCCCGCCTGCTCGCACATGTCACGGAAGCGCCAGATGGCGGAGACACGGTCGCGCTCCTCCCCCGCCGGATCGCCCAGGGCCATCCAGATGCCGTTGTGGCGCAGGAAGGCGAAACCGGCGCGCTCGGCATCCCCGAACACCGCGCCATCGGCGACCACCGGCGCCCGCGCGCCCAGCGCGACAAGCCGCGCGCGCGTCTGCTCCCCATAGGTCAGCACCGCCCGGCGCACCGGGCGCAGCAGCCGGAACGCCGCGACCAGCAGCAGCACCCCCGCCAGCCCCACCGCGAAGCGCAGCGTATTCGGCGCTTCCTCGGACAGCACCACGCCCCACCAGGACAGGTCCGCGAAGCGCCCGCCATAGGCCACCGTCGCGAGCGTCAGCGAACACAGGCCGAGTGCCGCGATCGCCGCCACAGTCTCGCCGGTCAGCGCCTCGCCCAGCAGGCGCGCGCGGCGGTAGAAGGCGGGGCGCACGGTCGCCAGCAGCACCACCACCAGCACGAACCCGCCGGTCAGCCACCACGGTTCGCCGCGCAGCCAGGCGACCAGCGCGCCGCTCAGCAGGAACATCATCGCCGCCCACCAGGCGATGGCGAGGCGCCGCACCAGCCCATAGGCCGCCATCAGCAACAGCGAGCCCAGGATGGAGGCGGCGAAATGGCTCGCCGCCTCGTCCATGAAGGCCAAAGCGCCATCGAGCGGCCCGGGCTTGGGCGGCAGCGCGCCGATGAACACCAGCGTCAACCCCGCCAGGCCGGTCAGCGCGGCCATGGCCGGCACTTCGAAGGATATCGCGACACCGCGCTCGGGCGCGAAGCGGTCCAGCAGGTGGCGGCGCTGGCTGACCTCGAAGGCGGCGAACATCAGCCCCGCCAGGAACAGCGGCGCAATGTAGTAGAACAGCCGGAACAGCAGCAGCGCGCCCACCACCTCGGGCGTGGGCAGGTAGCCCGACAGGCCGAACAGCATCGCCCCGTCGAACACGCCGATTCCGCCCGGCACGTTCGCCGCGATGCCCGCGGTGTAGGCCGCCACGTAGATGCCTAGGAAATGCAGGAAGGTCAGCCCTTCCACCGGCGGCAGCAGCACCCAGAAGATCAGCGCCGTCACCGCGACATCGGCGCTGGCAAGCCCGGTCTGCATCAGCGCCATGCGGAATCCGGGCAGGTCGATCTGGTGCCCGAACATGCGGAAATGCGGCACGAAGCGCGCAAGCACGATATAGGCGCCGACGATGCACCACAGTACGACACCGACCGCCTGCATCGCCCAGCGCGGCACGCTGCTGAAAAACGGCAGCACCTCCGGCTCGACGATCAGCACCAGCCCGCCCAACGCGAATCCGCCCAGCCCGAAGGTCAGCGAGGTGAAGGCCACGACCTTCGCGATGGCCAGCGGCGGCAGCCCCCAGGCGGCATAGAAGCGATACCGGATCGCCGCCCCCGACACCGTGGCGAAGCCGAGGTTGTTGGCCAGCGAATAGGCCACGAAGGAGGCCAGCGAGGTCCGCGCATAGGACACCGGATGCCCCGCATAGACGGACCCGAGCCGGTCATAGGCGGTCAACACCAGGTAGGCGAGCAGCGTGAACCCCGCCGCCGCCCATAGCGCGGAGGCGGGTGTCGCGTGCAGCGCGCCGCGGATGTCAGCCCAGGACAGCGTGCGGAATTCGCGCTGCACGACGAACAGCGCCCCGCACAGGATCAGCAGCCCGAAGACCGTCGGGCCGTGGCGCTTCAGCAGCGCAAGGGCGCGCCCTTTGCGGGTCACGCGGCGGGCTGCTCCGTCCGCGCGAGCGCCTTTTCGATCTCGGTGACGATTTCCGGAATGCCGACGACCGCCACCGTGCCGCCGAAGCGTGGCCCTTCGCTCTTGCCCAGCAGCACCTCGTACAGGGCCGTGAACCACCCGCGCCCGACTCCCTGCCGGCCGTCTTTCACTGGCATCAGAAACGGCTCACGCCGCCCGGCGTCGTACACCGTGTCCTGGATTGCCGATTCACGTTCGGGTCCGGCCGGAAGCGCCATGATCGCTGCCTCGCGTTCGCGCAGCAGCGACGCGAGCTCACGCATCGCCGCGGCCTCGTGTGGGGTCGCCGAGCGGAACTTCCGCTGCGGCGCGATGAGGTCCCGCCAGGTCGCGCATGCATACATGACCAGGCGATCCAACTCCGGATCATGCTCGGGGCTTGATTCGGGATGATAGCGCCGGATGTACGTCCAGAGTTTCGCCGGGTCGTCGGTGTTGGCAATCCCCGCAAGGTTCAGCAACGTCGAATACGAAATGGCCGGCGCCGGCGTATTCGGCGACACGCCTTCGAGGATGTGCCAGGCGGGATTGTTCGGGTCGGGCGCGCGCCGCAGCCGCTCGACATGGCCAAGCCAATCGTCCACCGCCCGTGGCACCACGCCGGCATGCAATCGCTTGGCGCTGCCCGGGTTCGGAAACATGTAGGTGGCGAGGCTCTCGGGTGGTCCGTAACGCAGCCATTCGTCGATGGTAAGCCCGTTGCCCTTGGACTTGCTGATCTTCTGGCCCTGCTCGTCCAGGAAGTGCTCGTAGGTGAAGGCCTCCGGCGGCTCGGCGCCCAGCACGCGGCAGATGGCCGACGAAAGCCGCACGGAATCGATCAGATCCTTTCCCGACATTTCGTAGTCGACGCCCAGCGCATACCAGCGCAACGCCCAATCGGCCTTCCACTGCGCCTTGCAATGCCCGCCGGTGATGCGCGTCGCATGGCGCGTGCCATCCGCCGGATCGCGCCAGACCAGCAGGTCCTCGGCGGGGCGCACTTCCTCCATCGGCACCTGCATCACCACGCCGGTGGTGGGATGAATCGGCAGGAAGGGCGAATAGGTCGCGCGCCGGTCCGGGCCGAGCGTCGGCAGGATCACCGCGCGCACATCCTCATGCCTTTCCGCCATGCGGATCAGCGCCTCGTCGAAGCGACCCGACCGGTAGTAGTCGGTGGAGGACGCGAATTCGTAGTCGAAGCCAAAGGCATCCAGGAACGCCCGCAGCCGGGCATTGTTGTGGTGCCCGAAGCTCTCATGCGTGCCGAAGGGGTCGGGGATCGCGGTGACCGACCGGCCGAGATGCTGGGCCAGCATCTCCTTGTTCGGCACGTTGTCGGGCACCTTGCGAAGCCCGTCCATGTCGTCGCTGAAGGCGATCAGGCGCGACGGCAGGCCGGTCAGCAGGGTGAAGGCGCGCCGCACCCAGGATGTCCGCGCAACCTCGCCGAAAGTGCCGATATGCGGCAGGCCGGAGGGACCATAACCGGTTTCGAACAGCGCGGACCCTTTGCCGGATTTCGCCAGGCGCGCAGCAACCTTGCGCGCTTCCTCGAAGGGCCAGGCCTTCACGGTGGACAGATCGGCAGGCGGGGGGATCGTCACGGCGGCGTAGTCTTCCAGCAGGCGGTTGCGCGTTATAGGAGCCCCGGGCCGCTTTGCCACGCCCCTGCGTTGCCGGATGCCTGCCCCGCCGCGGAAAGCATTGGTCCATTGCGGCCTTTGCGCTATGCAACCGGCCCCTTCCAACCGTCGAAAGGACAGAGAAGGTCATGCGTGTCGGTATTGTCGGCGCCACCGGGGCGGTGGGCCGCGAGCTCGTGGATGTTCTGGGGCGCCGGGCCTTCCCGGTCACCTCGCTGAGGCTGTTCGCCTCCACCCGCAGCGCCGGCACGAAAACCAAGACGCCCTTCGGCGACATTACCATCGAGGCCTTCAGCGACGAGGCGATGCGCGACCTCGACCTGGCGCTCCTGGCGGTATCCGGTGACTTCGCCAAGGCCCACGCGCCGGCCATGGTGGCCGCCGGGGTCACGGTGATCGACAATTCCTCCGCCTTCCGCCTGGCCGACGACGTGCCGCTGGTGGTGCCGGAGGTGAATGCGGGCGCCATCGGCAGCGCGCGCCTCATCGCCAACCCCAACTGCACCACCGCCATCCTGGTGGTCGCGCTGGAACCGCTGCGCCAGGCCTTCGGGCTGAAGCGCGTGATCGTCTCGACCTACCAGGCGGCCTCGGGCGCCGGCGCCGAGGGCATGGCCGAGCTCGAGCGCGAAACCCGGCGCGTGCTGGTCGAGGGCGTGCCCGCCGAGCACGACGTCTTCCGCTGGCCGCTCGCCTTCAACGTCATCCCGCAGATCGATGCCTTCCAGCCGAACGGCTACACGCGGGAGGAAATGAAGGTCGCCTGGGAAAGCCGCAAGATCATGGGCATGGCCGACCTGCCGATCTCCTGCACCGCCGTCCGCATCCCGACCATGCGCGTGCATGCCGAAGCGGTCACGATCGAGACCGAACGCCCCGTCACGCCCGATGCCGCGCGCGAGATCCTGCGCCGCGCCGCCGGGGTGAAGGTGGTGGATGACCCCGCGCAGGGGATCTACCCCATGCCGATCAACGCCACCGGCCAGGATGACGTCGAGGCCGGGCGCATCCGCGCCAACCCCGTCTTCGGCGATTGCGGCCTCGATTTCTTCCTGTGCGGCGACCAGTTGCTGAAGGGTGCCGCGCTGAACGCTGTGCAGATCGCCGAACGCCTGCCCCAGGTGGCGCGCAAGGCCGCCTGACCGCGCGCCGGCGGGGCGCGCCCCGCCGGCGCGCCGCCGCTTCACCATGCGTCAACGCAGTTCACGGCGAAACGTGACGCAAGGCGTTTGCGGCTGATTCACATCGCGCGGCGATCCTTGCGGCATGATGAAGCCGCGCCTCGCCGTCGCCTTGCTGCTCCCGCTGGCCGCGGCCTGCACGGCGCCACCGCCGGGCCCCGTCGCCGCCGCCGCGGCCTGCTTTGCCAGCAACGAGGCCCTGCCGCCGGGCATCGGCGCATCGGTGCTTCGGGTGAGCGTGCCGGGCCAGCGCGGCGCCCGCGCCACTCGCGGAACGGCCTTCATTGTCGCCGACAGCGCCGCCGGCCCGGGCGCACCGAACCGCGTCGTCACCGCCGCGCATGTCGTCGCCCGCGCGCTGGAAGCCCCTGCCGACGCGGCGATCCGCTTGGCCCTGCCCGACGGCACGCCGGTGGGCACCGCGCGCATCGCCGCCACGGCGCGGCCCTGGAACCCCCTGGCGGCGCTCGACCCCGGCTGGTCGGACCAGGCGATCCTGACACTAACCCGCTTCGACAGCCCGGCCGCCGAGGCCGCCTTCCGTGCCGCTCCCGGCCTCTCCCCTGCCCGCCGCCAGCCTGAGGGGGTGCTGCTCGACCTGCGCGTGGCGGATGGTCGCGGCATCGCGCCTGGCCTGTCCGGCGCGCCGGTTGTCAGCGCCGAGGGCCGCGTCCGCGGCATCCTGGTCCAGCGCCGCATCGAGGACTGGAGCGGCAGCGCCAGCACCGAGGCCCCGCTGCCGCGGCGCGGCATCGCCACGCGGCTGGAACCCGCGCGCGAAGGCTGGGCGCAGCCGCTCGCCGCGCCCGCGATCCTGGCCGCGCTGGGCCCGGCCGGGCGCGCGGTCGATACGCTGGCGGTGCCCGGCGATGACGACCTGTTCGTGATGGCGCCGGGCTATCCGGGTGGGCGTTGTGCCGTGGTCAGCGCCACTGCGGCGTATCGGCCGGCACCGGCGCTGCGCGACTAAGGAAGCGCGCGCGGCGCGGTCATCACATCCCTCGCGGGCGACACCAATGCCGCCCGCATCGTCGCGGCGATCGACGTCGTGCTCGCCACCACCACCGGCTGACGCCAGAGCGCCTGGCCGCTGCTATCCTGCACCATGCCTTCCGCCCCGCGACTCGTGCTGCCGGACGTGCCGAGCCTCGTCGCGGGCTTCGGCCATGCCACGCTTCTGACCCCCGAGGGCGAACTCGAATCCCTCCCCGCCAGCGCCAGCGCCACAAGGCTGGAGGGCACCGCGCCGATCCTGGTGCACGCGCCGGCCACCGCGCGCCGCCTTGGCCTGCCGCATATCGACGCCGCGCACGACCTGCTGGAGCTCTTCGCCTTCTGCCGCCCGGCCGAACCTTGCGCGCCCACGCCGCGCGGCCTCGCCCTCGCGCTCGACCTCCCGCAGCCCGCCAGCGACGAAGCCGCCGCGGCCCTGCTGCCCGACATCGCCACCGCCCTGCTGCGCCACCTGGCCGACACCCGCGAGCACCCGCGCAACCGCGACGCCGCGGGCCTGGCCGCCCGCATGGGCGAGGCCGGCTGGGCCTGGGCGCCGTCCGTGCTGGCCGCTCTGGGCGACCCCGGCGCGAAGCCGGACGCCCGCGCCTACAAGGTCTGGCGCCGCCTGCCGGAATGGGAGGAGGCCGCGCCCCCCACCCCGCCGCTGTCCTTCGCCGTCGAACCGGCCGAGGCGCGCCGCCGCCTGGCGGACATCCTCGGCCCCGACGCCGAACAGCGCCCGCAGCAGGCCGACTACGCCTCGGCCGCCGCCGGCGCCTTCGCCCCGCGCGAACACCCCGGCGCGCCGGCGGTGGTGCTGGCCGAGGCCGGCACCGGCACCGGCAAGACGCTCGGCTATGTGGCACCCGCGAGCCTCTGGGCCGAACGCAACGGCGCCCCGGTCTGGATCAGCACCTTCACCCGCAACCTCCAGCGCCAGATCGACCAGGAAACCGCGCGCCTGTTTCCCGACCCCGAGGAACGCCGCCGCCGCGTGGTGCTCCGCAAGGGGCGCGAGAACTACCTGTGCCTGCTCAACCTCGACGACCTGACCGCAGGGGGCGCGCCGCCCTACCTCGCCATCGCGCTTGGCTTGGTGGCGCGTTGGGCGCTGGCGTCGCGCGACGGGGACCTGCTCGGCGGCGACTTCCCCGGATGGATCGGCGAATTGTTCGGCCCCGGCGCGGTGCTGCCGCTCGCCGACCGCCGCGGCGAATGCATCCACTCCGCCTGCCCGCACTACAAGATGTGCTTCGTCGAGCACTCCATCCGCCGCGCCCGCACCGCGCAGATCGTCGTCGCCAACCACGCGCTGGTGATGGTGCAGGCGGCCCTTGGCGGCGGCGAGGACGGCCCGCCGCTGCGCCTCGTGTTCGACGAGGGCCACCACCTGTTCGATGCCGCCGACAGCGCGTTTTCGGCCGACCTCACCGGCGCCGAGATGTCCGAAGTCCGCCGCTGGCTGCTCGGCGCGGAAGGCGGCCGCTCCCGCGCGCGCGGCCTGCGCCGGCGGTTGGAAGAATTGATCGGCGAACGCGTCGACCTGCACGCGCCGCTCGATGCCGCGCTGCTCGCCGCGCGCGCGCTGCCGGTGCAGGGCTGGCCTTCGCGCCTCGCCGCCGAACCGCGCGACACGCCCGACGACACCCCCAACGCCGCCGAGGCCTTCCTGCGAGCCGCCCGCGACCAGGTCCTGGCCCGCACGCAGGATGCCCGCGACGCCGGCCTGTACGATTCCGAATGCGACCTGCATCCGGTCACCGAGGCCCTGCCCCCGGCCGCCGAGGCGCTGGACCGTTCGCTGCGCCGCATCGGCGAACCCCTCGCCACCCTGCGCGACCGCCTGGCCGCCCGGCTGGAGGACGAGGCGGAGGAACTGGAAGTCGGCGAACGCATCCGCATCGAGGCCGCCTGCCGCGCCATCGATCGCCGCGCGCTGATGCCCATCCGCGCCTGGGGCGCGATGCTCGCCACGATCCAGGCCGACCCGCCGCAGCCGGGCGAACGCCCCGTCCATGTCGATTGGCTCAGCCTGTCGCGCCGCGGCGGGCAGGACAGCGATGCCGGGATGCACCGCCACTTCCTCGACCCCACCCTGCCCTTCGCCACCGCCGTCGCGGCCCCGGCCCATGGCGTGCTCATCACCTCCGCCACCCTGCGCGACGAGGCGGAGTCCGACGAGGACGACCCCGAAGCCGCCTGGCGCGAGGCCGAGGCCCGCACCGGCGCCTCCCACCTGCCCCTGCCGGCGATCCGCGCCGCGGTGCCCTCACCCTTCGACTACGCCGCGCGCACACGCTGCCTGGTGGTCACCGATGTCGCGAAGGAAAATACCGGCCAGGTCGCCGCCGCCTTCCAGGCGCTGTTCACCGCGTCGGGGGGCGGCGCACTTGGCCTGTTCACCGCCATCCGACGCCTGCGCGACGTGCATGCGCGCATCGCCGGGCCGCTGGAGCAGGCCGGCATCCCCCTCTACGCCCAGCACATCGACGCCATGGACAACGCCAGCCTGGTCGATGTCTTCCGTGCGGAGGAGAACGCCTGCCTGCTCGGCACCGACGCCATGCGCGACGGCGTGGACGTGCCCGGCCGCGCGCTGCGCCTGCTGGTCTTCGACCGCGTGCCCTGGCCGCGCCCGACCATCCTCCACCGCGAACGCCGCACGCACCTCTCGGGCGGGCGGCCCAAGGACTACGACGACCGCATCGCCCGCCACCGCCTGCGCCAGGCCTTCGGACGGCTCATCCGCCGCGCCGACGACAAGGGCGTCTTCGTCATGCTGGACCGTTCAGCGCCGTCACGATTGCTCCAGGGGCTGCCGCCGGGCGTGCTGATCCGGCGGCTGGGCCTGGCGCAGGCCGTGGCCGAGACGCGGGACTTCCTGGCGCTGCCATAACCCCTTCCGTCACGCGCCGTGTGGGAGCATCTTTCCCCCATTCTACCGGCGGGAGGAGAAATTCCATGCCCATGACCCTCGACGACTTCGTCACCCGCGCGCGCGCCGCGCTGAACGACAACCCCGGCATCGAAGGCCGCATCCTGGTCTGCGACCTGGTCGGCGAGGCCCTGAAGGACCCCGCCTTCGTCGCCACCCACATCAACGACAAGACCCCCGAACGCCAAGTCCTGTACGAGGACCCCGACCTCGGCTTCACCGTGCTCGCGCACGCCTATTCCGACGCCAAGACCAGCGGGCCGCACGACCACGGCCCGTCCTGGGCCATCTACGGCCAGGCGGAAGGCGAAACCGTGATGACCGACTGGGAATGCCTCGCCCGCCCGACCGAATCCACCCCGGGCAAGGCGAAGCGCATCAAGGACTACGCCATGAAGCCGGGCGATGCGTATCTGTACGAACCGGGCATCCTGCACTCGCCGCGCCGCGACGGGCCGACCCGGCTGCTGCGGATCGAAGGCATCAACATGGACCGGGTGAAGCGCCTTCCCTACGTGCCGGTTGACGCCGCCGCCTGAACAGAAGGCCAGAGAGGGGCGCTGCCCCTCTCCGGACCTCTCCCCGCCAGGGTGCAGTGCACCCTGGACCGCCGGGACCTAGCGCCAGCCGAGCGCGGGGGCGACCTGCGTAAGGATGCCCCCGATCACATGGGCGCAGTAGTCGACACCCAGTTGGTTCGGCACCGTCAGCAACAGCGTATCCGCCTCGGCAATCGCGTCATCGTCGCGCAATTGCTCGACCAGCGCCTCCGGCTCCGCGGCATAGCTGCGGCCGAAGATCGCGCGGGTGTGGTCGATGACGCCGACCTGGTCCTCCTCCCGGCCGCCGCGGCCGAAATATTCGCGGTCACGGTCATCGAGCAGCGGGAAGATGCTGCGGCTGACCGAAACGCGCGGCGTGCGGGTGTGACCAGCCGCCGCCCAGGCTTCCCGATACGCGCGGATCTGCGCCGCCTGCTGGACATGGAAGGGCGCGTCGCTCTCGTCGAACTTCAACGTCGAGCTTTGCAGGTTCATCCCCTGCTGCGCCGCCCAGACCGCCGTCGCGTTCGACGCCGACCCCCACCAGATGCGCTCCCGCAGCCCCTCGGAATGCGGCTCCAGACGGAGCAGCCCCGGCGGGTTGGGGAACATCGGACGTGGGTTGGGCTGCGCGAAGCCCTCGCCCTTCAGCACATCGAGGAACACCTCGGTGTGCCGCCGGCCCATATCGGCATCGCTCTCGCCCTCGGCCGGCGCATAGCCGAAGTGCCGCCAGCCATCGATCACCTGCTCCGGCGACCCGCGGCTCAGCCCAAGCTGCAAGCGCCCGGCAGCAATGAGGTCCGCCGCCCCGGCATCCTCCGCCATGTAGAGCGGGTTCTCGTATCGCATGTCGATGACCGCGGTGCCGAGCTCGATGGTCCTGGTCTTGGCCCCCATCGCCGCGAGCAGTGGAAACGGCGACGCCAACTGCCGCGCGAAATGATGCACGCGCACATAGGCGCCATCCGCGCCCAGTTCCTCGGCCGCGACGGCCAGGTCGATGGATTGCAGCAGCGCATCGCCGGCCGAGCGCGTGCCCGACTGCGGCGAAGGCGCCCAATGGCCGAAGGACAGGAAGCCGATCTTTTTCATGGCGGGTCTGGTCCGGCAGGACGGGCAGCGCCCATCCGCTGAGTGGTGGTGGCCGAAACGGCCGGGTCGCAGCGGGATATGGGCGCGTCGGCACCGAATGTCCCATCATCGCCGGCGATGATGGTCATGCCGCGCGACGGCGGTCGGTCGTCCCGAATCGGATCGCGCCGCGGCGGAATCCTGTGCGATCAGCCGCGGCTGCGCCTTGCCGTCACCTGCCCGCGATAGGCCAGGATCCGATCCTTCAGCCCCGGCCGCGCAACCGACCGCGCCAGCGCCGCGAGGTCCCCGGCATCATCCGCGCGCCGCGTGCGCCCATGCAGCGCGGCGACGGTCGGCGCGTCGAGCCGCGTGGCGGCATTGCGCCCAGCGTCGATCGCGGCCGCCACGCCATCCGGTTCGACGACCTGCGTCGCGAGGCCCATCGCCAGCGCCGCCTCGGCCTCGATGGTCGCGCCCGCCAGCAGCACCCGTCGCGCCGCGCCTTCGCCCACCAGCCCGGCCAGCCGCCCGGTGCCCAGCACCAGCCCGAAGGCCGGGCCGGGGAATGCGAAGGAGGCACCCGCCAGCGCCACGCGATGGTCGCAGACCGCGAACAGGTCAGCCCCTGCACCGAACACCCGCCCGCCGGCGATCGCCAGCGTGCTGACCGGCAGGCCGTGGATGCGCTGCAACAGGATCTCGATGCGGATGGCCCGCAGCGCGATCTCGCCATCGTCCAGCGCATCGAGGTCCGACAGGTCGAAGCCGGTGCAGAAATGCCGTCCCTCGCCGCGCAGCACCACCAGCCGCGCGCCGCCATCCAGCGCGGCGTCCAAGGCTGCGTCGATCGCCGCCACCATCTCCGGCCCCAGCGCATTGCCGCGGTCGGGGCGCGCCAGGCGGATGGTACGGACGGCGCCATCAGCCTCCACCGCAACAGGCACGGTCACGCCAGCAAGACCCCGTCGCGCGCCACGATCCGCCCGCCCGAGACCACGACGCGCCGCGGCGGCCGCACCACGACCGCTTCCGCCAGGCTCCGCGCCTCGACCAGCACCAGATCGGCCCGCGCGCCCGGATGCAGGCCGTGGTCGATGAAGCCGCAGCCCTTGGCACCGGCCGCGCTGACGCAGTCGAAGGCCAGCGCGATTTCGTCGTCGCGCCGGAAATTGTTGCGTAGGCCAATGAGCATCGCGCGTTCGAGCATGTCGGGCGAACCATAGGGCGTCCAGGTGTCGCGGATGCCATCATTGCCGCCGAAGATCGTCACCCCCGCCGCGCGGCACGCCGCCACCAGCGGCACCGGCCGCGAAGCCGGCGCGGTGGTGGCGATGGCAACGCCCAGTTCCGCCATCTGCGCCAGCAGGCCGTCGCGTTCGCGCTCCGTCACGTCGCCCAGGCAGAAGGCATGGCTCACCACCACCTGCCCCTGCATTGACAACGCGCGCGTGCGCTCCAGGATCAGCTCCAGCGAGAAGGCGCCCATCGACCCTTGCTCGTGCAAGTGGATGTCCACCGGCTTGCGGTGCTTCTCCGCGAGGCCGAACACGATGTTCAGGTGCCGCACCGGATCGCGCTCGATCGCGCAGGGATCGAGGCCCCCCACGATGTCCGCGCCCATCGCCATCGCTGCATCCAGCAGGCTTTCCGTCCCCTGCCGGCCGAGGATGCCCGATTGCGGGAACGCGACGACCTGGATCTCCTGCACGCCGCGCATTGCCTCGCGGGTTTCCAGCACGCGCTCGACATGCCGCGTGCCGCCGGAGGTATCGACATCGACATGGCTGCGGATGCGCGTCGTGCCCGCAGCCAGAAACGCGCGCGCCATCGCCAGCGACGCCGCCCCCGCATCATGCCCGGTGCGCGCGCGCCATTCGCGCTCGGTGTCGATCTTGTCGACGATGCGCGGGCCGACCTCGTTCACCAGCCAGTCCGGCTGGTGGAAGGTGGTCTTGTCGAGATGCGTATGGCCCTCGACGAAGCCGGGCAGCAACAGCATGCCCTGGCCGTCCTCGACCGCCGCACCCGTGGCGTCCGTACCGGGCGCGGCGATGCGCCCGCCGCGCACCAGCACATCGCTGGCCGGCCCGCCCATCGGGCGGATGTTTCGCAGCAGCAGGTCGGTCACGCAGCCCCCATCACCCAGTCGCGGAACAGGTCGAGGTCGATATTGCCCCCGCACAGCACCAGGCCCACGCGCTTGCCGCGCATCGCGTCCCGTTCCTGCATCAGCGCCGCCAGCGGCGCCGCGCCGGCACCTTCCGCCAGGTTGTGCGTATCGGTCCAATAGGCGCGGATCGCCGCCGCCACCTCGTCATCCGTCACGGTCACGATGCGCGCGGCACCAGCACGGATGATGGCGAGTGCGCCGGCATCGGGCACCCTCGTCGCCATGCCATCGGCCAGCGTCTCGGCACGCGGCGTCGTCACCACCTGCCCGGCGGCGAAGGACAGCGCATAGGATGGCGCACCGGTCGACTGCACGCCGATGATCTCGGTGGACAGCCCGAGCAGGTCGCGCGCCAGGATGCAGCCGCAGATGCCCGAGCCCATGCCGATCGGCACATACAGTGCATCGAGCGGCGGCGCGGCGCGCAGGAACTCCAGCGCATAGGTCGCCACACCCTTCACCAGGTCCGGCGCGAAGGATGGCGCGAACTCAAGTCCCTCGACGTCCGCGAGGCGCATCGCCTCCACCCGCGCCGCGTCGAAATCCTCGCCGTGTTCGATCAGGCGCGCACCGAAGGCACGCATCGCCGCATTCTTCTCCACGCTGTTGCCGCGCGGGACCAGGATGGTGACCGGCACGCCGTGGCGCCGCCCGGCGAAGGCCAGAGACTGCCCGTGATTGCCGCGCGTGGCGCTGACCACGCCGCGCACGCTGGCGCGTTCGCGCGCCAGGCGCTCCATGTAGACCAGCCCGCCGCGGATCTTGAAGGCGCCGGTCGGCGTGTGGTTCTCGTGCTTCACCCAGGTCTCGGCGCTGGTGCGAACGGCCAGCAACGGCCAGGCAATGGCGGGCGTCGGCGCAAAGACGCCATGCACCAGCGCGGCGGCGCCTTCGAGTTCGCTCAGCGTGAACATGGCATGGGCTTCGACCGATCCGGGAAAGGGGTGTCAGGGGGCATGGTCGGGTGGCGCGGCCATGCGCGACGTTCGCTCAGACCGCGGGGCGCCGGCAAGGCGCCGAGCGCGGCGATCAGCGTGCCCGGCGATCGGCGCCGCCATCGCGGCGCCTGCTGCGGTGCGATCCGCCGGGACGCGCGCGCATCAGGGGCGCGCCACGAAGGACGGTCGGCAGCGCCTGTGCTGTCCCGATCGTCAGATGATCTTGAGGTCCGTGGCGGCCGCCTTGCCGCGTTCGGTCACAACCTCATAGCTGACCTTCTGGTTCTCGTTCAGCCCGGTCAGCCCGGCCTTCTGCACCGCGGTGACATGCACGAACACGTCCTTGCCGCCATCCTGCGGAACGATGAAGCCGAAGCCCTTGGTCGCGTTGAACCACTTCACGGTGCCGATCGCCATGCGTTCCGCCTCCTTCCCTGGCCCGGCCGCGTCAGCCGCGACCGGATTGACCAGCCTGGCCGTGCTTCGCGCTGGACGCGCCCGGGAAAGGCGACGCGGCGGCCGGTCAGGCCCGGAAATGGACGCAGATCGGACCCTGAGCGTCAACGCCGGGCGTCAGTCCACGCGGATGCCGAGTTCCGGGATCGTGCGGCGCCAGAAGGCATGTTCCTCGCGCACCTGGGTGCCGAAGGCGGCTGGGGTGACAGGCGTTGTCAGCGGCTCCAGCCCATCGCGGCCGAGCTTCTCGTGGAAGGCCGGCAGGGCGGCGATCTCGGCGACCGCGGCGCGCAGCATCTCGACCGGCCCTTCGGGCGTGCCGGCGGGGTAGAAGGCGCCGTGCCAACCCGTCACGGCATAGCCGGGCAGGCCCTGTTCGGCCACGGTCGGCACCGTCGGGAAGGCCGGCGAACGCTGCGCGCCGGTCACCGCGAAGGCGCGCAACTGCCCCTCGCGCACCAGCGGGATCGCCGGCGGCGGGGAGGAGATGTTGAAGTTCACCGTGCCGCTGACCGCATCCATCAGCGCCGGGCCGGTGCCGCGATAAGCGACGTCGCCCATCTCGATCCCCGCCATGCGCGCCAGCAGCTTGCCGGCCAGGTGGTTGTTCCCGCCATTGCCGGAATGGCTGAAGGTGACCTCGCCCGGGCGCTGCTTCGCGATCGCGATCAGCTCGGCCAGGTTGGTCACCGGGAAGCGCGGGTTCGCCACCAGGATGTACTGGTAATTGGCCAGGATGCCGATCGGCGTCAGGACCATCGCGGGGTCCTCGCGCTCGGGCGTGCGGTAGACATGCGGGTTGATGACGATGTTGGACGACACCGCATACAGGAAGGTGAAGCCGTCGGGCCGCGCGCGCAAAGCCTGCAGCGTGCCGATGGACCCGCCGGCGCCGCCGCGGTTTTCGACCACCACGGGCTGGCCCACCTTCTGCGACAGGATCTGCGCGAATTCGCGCCCGACGATGTCGGTGCCACCGGCGGCGGCATAGGGGACGATCATCGTCATCGGCCGGTTCGGCCGCCAGGTCGCGCCCTGGGCGAGCACGAGGGTCGGCGCGAAAAGGGTGGGGGTGAGCAGCAGGCCGCGGCGCTTCATGGGACGGTTCCGATTGTCTTGGACGCGCGTGCTTAGCACCCCGCCGCGCGGCGCCATAGCGCCATGCGAAGCGCCCCCCGCAACCGCAACCGCCAACGGATCGAGGCCCTGCCTCGATCCGCGAGCGCGAATGCGCGACCGCGCCCAACCCACCAGCAGGCCCCGGTGCACCAGCGCACGGCGCGCAAGCCAAGCCGGCGAATGCCGGCGCCCGGCGCCTGAGGGCACAAAAAAAGAAAGGGCGGCCCCGCAGGACCGCCCTTCCCCATCCGTACGGACAGAGCCCAGACTTAGAAGTCCATGCCGCCCATGCCGCCCATGTCGCCGCCGCCACCGCCGGCCGGGGCCGACGACTTCGCGGGACGCTCGGCGACCATCGCCTCGGTGGTGATCAGCAGGGACGACACCGAAGCGGCGTCCTGCAGCGCCGTGCGCACGACCTTGGTCGGGTCGATGATGCCGGCGGCCACCAGGTCCTTGTACTCGTCCTTCTGGGCGTCGTAGCCGAACACGTAGGTGTCGGTACGCAGCACCTCACCGGCCACCACCGCGCCGTCCTTGCCGGCGTTCTCGGCGATCTGCTTCAGCGGCGCCTGGATGGCGCGGCGGACGATCTCGATGCCCACCTGCTCATCATTGTTGGCACCCTTGAGGCCGGCCAGCTTGGTCGACGCGCGCAGCAGCGCCACGCCGCCGCCCGGGACGATGCCTTCCTCGACCGCGGCGCGGGTCGCATGCAGCGCGTCGTCCACGCGGTCCTTGCGCTCCTTCACCTCGATCTCGGTGCTGCCGCCGACGCGGATGACGGCGACGCCACCGGCCAGCTTCGCCAGGCGCTCCTGCAGCTTCTCGCGGTCGTAGTCCGAGGTGGTCTCCTCGATCTGCGCCTTGATCTGCTCGCAGCGGCCGGTGATGGCGGTCTTCTCGCCGGCACCGTCGACGATCGTGGTGTTCTCCTTCTCGATGCGGACCATCTTGGCCTTGCCGAGCATGGCGAGCGTCACGTTCTCGAGCTTGATGCCGAGGTCTTCGGAGATGACCTCGCCGCCCGTCAGGATCGCGATGTCTTCCAGCATCGCCTTGCGGCGATCACCGAAGCCAGGCGCCTTCACGGCCGCGACCTTCAGGCCGCCACGCAGCTTGTTCACCACCAGGGTGGCCAGCGCCTCGCCCTCGACGTCCTCGGCGATGATCACCAGCGGACGGCCGGACTGCACCACGGTCTCGAGCAGCGGCAGCATCGGCTGGAGGCCGGACAGCTTCTTCTCGAAGATCAGGATGTAGGGCTGGTCCATCTCGGCGATCATCTTCTCCGCATTCGTGATGAAATACGGGGAGACGTAGCCGCGGTCGAACTGCATGCCCTCGACGACGTCGAGCTCGGTCGCGATGGACTTCGCTTCCTCGACGGTGATGACACCCTCGTTGCCGACCTTCTCCATCGCCTTGGCGATCATCTCGCCGATCTCGGTCTCGCCATTGGCGGAGATCGAGCCGACCTGCGCCACTTCGGCCGAGGTCGAGATCTTGCGGGTCTTGGACTCCAGGTCCTTGACCACCTCGGCCACGGCCTTGTCGATGCCGCGCTTCAGGTCCATCGGGTTCATGCCCGCGGCCACGGCCTTGGCACCCTCGCGGATGATGGCCTGGGCCAGCACGGTCGCGGTGGTGGTGCCGTCACCGGCGATGTCGTTGGTCTTCGAGGCCACTTCGCGCACCATCTGGGCGCCCATGTTCTCGAACTTGTCGGCCAGCTCGATTTCCTTGGCGACGGTCACGCCGTCCTTCGTGATGCGCGGGGCACCGAAGGACTTGTCGAGCACGACGTTGCGGCCCTTGGGGCCCAGCGTCACCTTCACGGCGTCGGCCAGGATGTCGACACCGCGGATCATACGTTCGCGCGCCGAAGCGCCGAACTTCACGTCCTTAGCAGCCATTGTGTTCTACCTTTGCAGATCGGTTGTCGGTGGTCGCGAAGCGGCGCCTCAGGCGGCCTTCTTCGCGGCGGCCACACCTTCAAGGATGCCCATGATGTCGGACTCCTTCATGATCAGGAGCTCCTCGCCATCGAGCTTCACTTCGGTGCCGGACCACTTGCCGAACAGGATGCGGTCGCCGGCCTTCACATCGAGCGGGCGGACTTCACCCTTCTCGTTGATGGTGCCAGCGCCGACGGAGACGACTTCGCCTTCCTGCGGCTTTTCCTTGGCGGTGTCGGGGATGATGATGCCGCCACGGGTCTTTTCTTCCGCTTCGATGCGGCGAACGAGAACGCGGTCGTGCAGGGGACGAAAGTTCATGAGTGTCCTCTCCTGAGCCTCGGGTTGATGACGGCTCGCCCTGGGAAGCCTGTGGCCGGTCGCCCGGGAGCGCCCCGGCCGTTAGCACTCCCCCCAGAGGAGTGCCAGCGACTTAGGCCGCCCCGGCGCCGGCGTCAAGCATTTGGCAGCACTCAACGAGCGAGAGTGATAACGAATTGAATATACAAGATTTTTCTTGTCAATCCCCACAGCGACCATGTCATCCTGATGACACAGGCGCGCCCGGACGAGACGGCACGCTGAGGAACCGCACGGCTCACCACCCGCAGGGAAAGGATAGACCACGGTGCTGCAGGGACTGGAACCGATCTTGAAGATCCCCGACTGGCGCATGACCACGGCCGAGTTGCTGTACCATCTGCCCGACCATCCGCATGTCTTGCAGAGCTTCGTCTGGCAGAAGGTCGACAAGGCGCCCGAATTCCCGGAGCTCTCCCGCTTCCTCGACTTCTGGCGGCGCGAGATCGACGGCCCGCTGCATTCGGTGCGCGTGGCCTGCACCGCGCTGACGCGCCCGGCTGAACTGCGCTACACCAACGGCGTCTTCACCATCCACTGACGACCCGGCGCGAGGCGGCGCAAACCTCAGCCGCCCTCGCCCTCGGCCTCCAGCGCCTGCCCGGCCCGGTGCCGGCGCAGCAGCGCAAAGCCGATCCCGGCCGAGACCACGAACAACCCCGCCGCCAGCCCCAGTTGCCAGGCACCATCCACCCGGATGCCCTTGCCCAGCAGCGCGAACACCACCGTTTGCGGCAGGTATCCGATCGCCGAAGCCGCCAGGAACGGCACCAGGCTGATCCCCGCCATCCCCGCCAGCAGGTTCAGCGCCAGATTGTTGCCGATGGGCAGCAGCCGCAGCGCCAGCGTCGCGCCGAACGGGCTGCCCGCCAGCACGTCGCGCAGCGGCCGCAGCCGGTGGCCGAATCGCCCCGCCAGCCGCCGTTCCGCCCAGCCCCGCCCGACCGCCCGCGCCCAGCCATAGGACGCCGCGCAGCCCACCACCTGCGCCGCGAGCGCGAGCAGCGTGCCTTCCACGGCCCCGAAGGCATAGCCGCCCAGGAACGCCACGCCCTGCCGCGGCGCCCCCGCCGCCGTGGCCGCCGCGCCGATCGCGACGAACACCGCATCGCCCAGCAGCCCCTGGCCCAGCACCCAGCGATCGACCCATTCGGTCCCCGGCGACAGCCCGATCCCGCGCAGCAGCAGCCCCGCCGCCGCCAGCCCCGCCGCCATCACCGCCAGCTTCAGCAGGGACGCCCGGCGCCTCGCCGCCGCCGCATCCGCGCTCATGAAGTCGCGCCGGGCAGGCGCGCCTGTCATGGCGTGTCGGTCTCGATCACCGGCCGGCGCCCGCGCCGCTGCAGCCATGCCATGCCGACCAGGTCGAACAGGCTCACCGCCAGCCGGTCCAGCGTCCCGTAGTTGGATGCGCCGCGCACCCGCGGGCGGTGGTTGACCGGCTCGCTGACCACGCCCCCGCCCTGGCGCAGCGTCAGCGCCGGCAGGAAGCGGTGCATGTGGTCGAAATGCGGGAGGTCGAGGAACAGGTCGCGCGGAAACACCTTCAGCCCACAGCCGGTATCCGGGGTGGCATCGCGCAGCAGGCGCGACCGGATGGCGTTCGCCACCTTGCTCGAATACCGCTTCACGCCGCTGTCCTTGCGGTTCACGCGATGGCCCGCGACCATCGTGCGGCGGCCCTGCTCGGCTTCGGCCTGGGCGCGCGCGAACAGGCGCGGGATGTCGGCCGGGTCGTTCTGCCCATCGCCGTCCAGTGTGGCGATCCAGCGCCCGCGCGCCGCCTTCACCCCAGTGATGATGGCCGCCGACTGCCCGCAGGACACGCGATGCCGCAGCGCGCGCACCGGCGCGCCGGCCGCCTGGGCCTCGCGCAGCGCCTCGGGCGTGTGGTCGGTGGACCCGTCATCCACATAGACGATCTCATGCGGCACGGCGGCCAGCGCGGCCGCGATCTCCGCCACCAGGGGCGCGATGTTGGGCGCCTCGTTGCGGACGGGGATGACGACGGACAGCAGCGGGGGTGCCCCGGCATCCGGCGCCGGCAGGGCGGGCTCGGACCCGGCGCGGGGCTCGGTGGACATGCCGGCGCGGTAGCAGGCGCACACTGGCGCCGCAAGCCGCCCGCCTTCCGCGCGCCCCCGTGCGCTTCCGGCGGGGCTCCCCTATATCGCGCCCATGCCCTTCGACAGCCATGCCATCGATGCCCCGTCCACCACCACCGCCGACCGCCGGGCGCTCGCGCGCTTCCTGCTCGCCGTGGCCGGGCTGGTCTGGATCATGGTGGCGATCGGGGGTGCCACGCGCCTGACGGGCTCGGGCCTGTCGATCATGGAATGGGCGCCGCTGGCGGGTTTCCTGCCGCCGCTCAGCGACGCCGAATGGCAGCGTCTTTACGACCTGTACCGCACCATCCCGCAATACTCGCTGGTCAATCAGGGCTTCGGGATCGAGGGGTTCAAGCAGATCTTCTGGCTGGAATGGATCCACCGCTTCTGGGGGCGACTGATCGGCCTGGCCTATGTCGGTGGGCTGGTCTGGTTCTGGCTACGCGGGCGCGTCCCCGCGGGGCTCAAGCCGCGGCTGCTGCTGCTGCTGGCACTCGGCGGGCTGCAGGGGGCAATCGGCTGGTTCATGGTCGCCTCGGGCTTCGAGGCCGACCGCACGGCGGTCTCGCCCTACCGGCTGGTGGTGCACCTGGGCATGGCGTTCCTTCTGTTCGGCGTGCTGGTCTGGACGGCGCTGACGCTGCTGCGCCCGCAGCCGGATGCCGAACCGGCCCCGCGCGTCCTGCGCGCCTGGGTCCATGCCGCGGCGGGGCTGGCGGTGCTGGCCATGCTGGCTGGCGGCTTCGTGGCAGGCATTCGTGCCGGTTTCGATTATAATACCTTCCCGCTCATGGAGGGACGCCTCGTGCCGCAGGGGTATTGGCTGCTGGAGCCGGCCTGGAGGAACTTCACCGCCAATATCGCGGCGGTGCAGTTCAACCATCGCCTGCTGGCCACCGCCACGCTCGCGGCCGCCGCCTGGGCCGCCTTCCTGGCCTGGCGCCACCTGCCGCGCGGGCGGGTGCGCGGCGCCACCATGGGCCTCGCCATCGCGATCGCGCTGCAATACGCGCTGGGCGTCGCGACCCTGCTGGCCGTGGTGCCCGCCTGGCTCGGCACGCTGCACCAGGCGGTGGCGGTGTTGGTGCTGACCGGCGCGCTGCTCGCGCTGCACGCATTGCGGCGTCCCCTGGGCCGCCCGCCGGCCGCCCCCGGATGACACGCGAGGACGCCGCGCTTCGGGCCATCGAGGCCCTGCCCCACGCCATGATGGTGATGGACGGGGCGGAGCGGCTGGTCCTCGCCAACCCGGCGCTGTGGGGCGAGGCCGGCGCCGACCCCGCCCGCTTCCCGCCCGGCACCGCGCTGCGCGACATCCTGCGGCTGTTTGCCTTCCGCGGCCTGCTCGGCCCCGGCGACCCGGCCGTCCTGGCCGAGGAGGCGCTGGCGCAGGACCGCAGCCGCTTCCTGCTGCGCCACCAGCGCACCGCCGACGGCGCGCGGCTGTCGGAGGTGACCAGCCTGCCGCTGCCGGGCGGCGGCTTCGCGCTGTGTTCGGTCGACATCACCGCGCTGACGCGGGCCGAGGCCACCGCGCGGGCGCGCGTCGCGCTGCTGGAGCGCGTGCTGAACGAACAGCGTGGCGGCGCGGCGCTGTTCGATGCCGAGCATCGCCTGCTGGTGCACAACCCCGCCTATCGCCGCCACTCCGGCGCCAGCGCCGAGATGCTGGCCGGCCGCCCCACCCTGCGCGAGTTGAGCGAGGCCTTGGAACGCGCCGGCGAATTCCACGGCACCGGGGCGCGCGACCACCTGCGCCGCATCCTGGCCGCCGACCGCCGTCAACCGCGCACCGCCAGCCGCGAACGCCCCGACGGCACCATCATTCGCTTCACCAGCACGCCACAGGCCGATGGCGGCTTCCTGCTCGAAACCGACGACGTCACCGACCTGCGGCGCGCCGAGGACGACGCGCGCCGCCGCGCCGCCATCCTGGACGGCGTACTGGAGGCGCTGCCGCACGGCATCAGCGTCTATGGCCCCGACAAGCGCGTGGTCCTGTTCAACGGTGCCTATACCCGCCTCATGGACGGCGCGCCGCTGCAGGTGGGCGACACCCTCGAGGACGTCATCCACCGCCGCGCCGCCGCCGGCGAATACGGCGCGGGCGAAGTGGAGGCGGTGATCGCGCGCGAGAAGGCGCGCGACCTGTCGGTCCCGCAGGAACGCCGGCGCGTGCGGACCAACGGCACGGCCATCGATGTCCGGACGGCGCCGCTGCCCGATGGCGGGCATATCTCGGTGGTCACCGACATCACCGCATTGTGGCGCACGGAGGAAGAGGCGCGCGCACGCGCCGCGCTGCTCGAGACCGCGATGGGCTCGATGCGCCACGGCCTTGTGGTCTACGGCCCGGACAAGCGGGTGCGCGCCTTCAATGCGCTTGCCCCGCGCCTCGCCGGTCATGCGCCGAACGAGATCTGGCCAGGCCAGAGCGTCGACGAGCTGATCGATTCGCTGCATGCCGGCGGCCGGCTCGGCCCGGAACCCCTGGCCACGCAGATGGTCGCCGCCGCGCGCGCCATCGACCGCAGCAAGCCGCACCGCACGGTGCGCGAGACGCCCGACGGCAAGGTCCTGGAGGTCTCGTCCGACCCCACGCCGGATGGCGGCTTCATCATCACCCACCTCGACATCACCGCGGTCGCGCGCGCGGAGGCCGAGGCGAAGAAGCGCGCCGATGTCCTGCAGGTGATGCTGGACAACACGCGCCACGGCATCTGCCTGTTCGACGCCGATGGGCGGATCGTCGCGGTCAATGCCCTGGCCGAGCGCATGTGCGGCCTGGCCCCCGGGCAGATGGCGCCCGGCCGGCATATCCTGGAGGTGCGCCAGGACCAGATCGACGCGGGCGAATTCGGCGCGCCGCTCGAAGTCGCGCAGTTCGTCGGCGTGCGCCCCGCGGACCCCTGGCGCGGACCCTCGCGCTACGTGCGCCGCCGTCCGAACGGCACCATGCTCGAGATCAGCACCGACCCGACGCCCGATGGCGGCTTCGTGCGGACCTATTCCGACGTCACAGAGGACCGCCGCGTGCGTGACGAACTGGAACGCGCGCGCGCCGCCGCCGAGGCCGGCAGCGAGGCGAAGTCCCGCTTCCTCGCCACCATGAGCCACGAGCTTCGCACGCCGCTCTCGGCCGTCATCGGCTATTCCGAGGCGCTGATGGGCCGGCCCGACCCCGCCCAGGTGGCGGAATTCGCCGATGCCGTGCACCAGGCCGGCCGCCAGTTGCTCGGCCTGATCGACGACATCCTGGACGTCGCGCGCGCCGGCGGCCCGGACGAGGCGCTGGGCCGCCCGCCGGTCGATGTCGCGGCGCTGGCGCAGGCCATCGCGAATGCCACGCAGGAGGACGCGTCCGCCGCGGGCATCGCGCTGGGCGTCGAGGCGCCGCTCGGCCTGCCGCGCGCGCGGGTGGACGAACGCCGGCTGCGGCGCGTGCTCACCGCGCTGGTGGGCAACGCCGTGAAGTTCACGCCGGCCGGCGGCAGCGTGCGCCTGGTCGCGCGGCGCGACCCGGAAGGCGGCCTCGCGATCGACGTAGCCGATACCGGCATCGGCATGGCGCCCGAGGACATCCCGCGCGCGTTCGAACCCTTCACCCAGCTCGATTCCTCTCATGCGCGGCATTTCCCGGGCTCTGGCCTTGGCCTGCACCTGGCGCGCATGCTGGCGGAGGCGATGGGTGCAACGCTCACCCTCGACAGCAGCCCCGGATCGGGCACCACTGCCACCCTTCGCCTGCCGCCTTCCATCACCACATCCGAAGCAGCGGCGACCCAGGAGACGACATGACGGCCCTTGCCACCACCGACGCCCTGTTCTTCGGCCTGCTCGACCGCGACGCCGCGCAGGCCCGCCTGCGCGGGGCGACCGAGGGCTGCGAGGATGGCGAACTGTTCCTCGAATACCGCGAGAGCGAGGGCATCTCGATCGATGATGGACGCATCCGCTCCGCGACCTACGATGCGACGCGCGGCTTCGGCCTGCGCGCCGTGAGTGGCGAGGCGGCCGGCTATGCCCATGCGGGGGAGTTGTCCGACGCGGCGCTGGCACGCGCGGCCTCGGCGGTCGGCGCGGTGCGCCAGGGCCGTTCGGGCGTGATGGAAGCCGGCCCGCGCGCCACCAATGCGCGGCTCTATGCCGATGCCAATCCGCTGACCGCGATGGATTTCGCCGCCAAGACCGCGCTGTTGCAGGAGATCGACGCCTATGCCCGCGCCGCCGACCCGCGCGTGGTGCAGGTCATGGCCTCGATCTTCGGCGAATGGCAGGCGGTGCAGATCATCCGCCCCGACGGCCAGCGCGTGGCCGACCTGCGGCCGCTGGTGCGCTTCAACGTTTCCGTCGTGGTGGAGAAGGACGGGCGACGCGAGACCGGTTCCTTCGGCACCGGCGGGCGCTTCGACTATTCCCGCGTGCTGTCGGCGGACTCCTGGAAGGGTGGCGTGGCGGAAGCGCTGCGCCAGGCGCTGGTCAACCTCGACAGCGTACCGGCGCCGGCGGGCGAGATGGAAGTGGTGCTCGGCCCGGGCTGGCCCGGCATCCTGCTGCACGAAGCCATCGGCCATGGGCTGGAGGGCGACTTCAACCGCAAGAAGACGTCCGCGTTTGCCGGGTTGCTCGGGCAGCGCATCGCCTCGCCGGGCGTGACGGTGATCGACGACGGCACCATCCCCGACCGGCGCGGGTCGCTCACCGTGGATGACGAGGGCACGCCGACCAACCGCACCACGCTGATCGAGGACGGCATCCTCGTGGGCTTCCTCCAGGACCGGCAGAATGCGCGGCTGATGGGCGTGGCGCCGACTGGCAATGGCCGCCGGCAATCCTACGCGCATATCCCCATGCCGCGCATGACCAACACCGTGATGCTGGGCGGGGCGCATGCGCCGGAGGAGGTGCTGTCCTCCGTCAAGCGCGGCCTCTACGCCGTGAATTTCGGCGGCGGGCAGGTGGACATCACCTCAGGCAAGTTCGTCTTCAGCGCGTCCGAGGCCTACCTGATCGAGGACGGGAAGATCGGCGCGCCGGTGAAGGGCGCGACGCTGATCGGCAACGGGCCGGATGCGCTGACCAAGGTGGCGATGGTGGCCAACGACATGGCGCTCGACCCGGGGATCGGCACCTGCGGCAAGCAGGGCCAGGGCGTGCCGGTGGGCGTGGGCCAGCCGACGCTGAAGATGATGGGGCTGACGGTCGGCGGCACGGCGGTGCGCTGAAGCGTTTCCTTCGCGGAAGGGATGGCGCGCGCCATGCTGTCCGCGGCTGTCAGGAGGCTCCGATGATCCCGAACCCGCCCGAACTCGACGAAGCCCGGCGCGAGGAAGCCCGCCGCGAGGCCGAGAGCCAGGGCGGCCAGGCGCTCGATGTCGCCGGCGGCGTCATCGACGTGGTCGCGAGCGGCGTGGCCGAGGCGGCGGGGGCCGTCGCGGGCGCCGCGCTCGATTGCACCATGACGGTGGCGAAGGTGTCACTCGACGTGGTGGGCGGGATCCTGGGCGGGCTGACGGACCTCTGAGCGGCGCTACACCGCCGCTTCGCCAAAGATCCGCGACACATCCCCGCCCCACACCTTCGCACAGCGTTCCAGCCACCGATCCGCCTGGGTCTGCCCCGTCGCAACCATGGCATCGACCGGGTCGAGGTGCATCTCCTCCCCCAGCCCGCGCGCCTTCAGCCCGTCCCGCGCAATGGCCAGCACGTCCCGCGCCACATCCTGCAAGGACCGCCCGGCGATGGTCGCGCTCAGCGCCTGCGCCGGCACCGCGGTCCGCAGCGCGCGCATCTGTTCGACCGACCAATCGCGCGTCAGCGCCAGCGCCGCCTTCTGCGCCGCATCGTCGTACAGCAGCCCGACCCAGAAGGCCGGTAGGCCCGTGAGATACGCCGGCGCGCCGGCATCGGCCCCGCGCATCTCCAGGAAGCGCTTCAGCCGCACATCGGTGAAGACCGTGGTGACGTGGTCGGCCCAGTCGCCCATCGTCGCGGTGTGGCCGGCCAGCGCCTCCGCACGCCCTTCCCTGAAGGCGCGGAACGGGATGCCGGCGGCGTCGATGTAGCGGCCCTCGCGCATGATGAAATACATCGGCACGTCGAGCACCCAATCGGCGAAACGCTCGAAGCCGAAGCCGCCCTCGAAGACCACGGCCGGGATGCCCGTGCGGTCGGGGTCGGTGTCGGTCCAGACCTTGCCGCGAAGCGTGCGGTAGCCGTTGGGCTTGCCTTCCGCGAAGGGCGAATTGGCGAACAGCGCGGTGGCCAGCGGCTGCAACGCCAACGACACGCGCAGCTTCTCGACCATGTCGGCCTCGTCGCCGAAGTCGAGGTTCACCTGCACCGTGCAGGTCCGCAACATCATGTCGAGGCCCATGGCGCCAACGCGCGGCATGTATTGCCGCATGATCGCGTAGCGCCCCTTGGGCATCCACGGCATGTCCTCGCGCCGGGCCAGCGGATGAAAGCCCAGCGGCGCGAAGCCGAGGCCGAGCGGTTCCGCCACACGGCGCACCTCGTCCAGATGCGACGCCGTCTCGGCATGCGTCTCGTGCAGCGTCAGCAGCGGCGCGCCCGACAATTCGAACTGCCCGCCCGGCTCCAGCGAGACCGACGCCTCCCCGCGCTTCAGCCCGATCGGGTTGCCGCGATCCAGAATCGGTTCCCAGCCGAATGCCATCAGCCCTTCCAGCATGGCGCGGATGCCGCCGGGCTCGTAGGGCGGCGCAGAAAGGTCATCGCGGCGGAAGCCGAACTTCTCGTGCTCCGTGCCGATGCGCCAGGCGTCGCGCGGCTTGCTGCCGGTGGCGAACCAGCCGGCAAGCTGGCGCGCCGATGTGATCGGCGTGGGATCCGACTCGCCGGGATTCGACATGCAGCCCTTCCACGAACGCCGCAGGACGCGGCGCGTTCAGATCGCGGTCCAATCCCCCGCCAGTGCCTGGAGCACCGCGAGGCCCGCCACCGCCGCCGTCTCCGCCCGCAGGATGCGGGGGCCGAGGGCAACCGGAGTAACAAAGGCACGCCGGGTGGCAACGTCAAGTTCACCCGGGTCGAAGCCCCCCTCGGGGCCGACCAGCCAGCCACAGGGCAGGCGAAGTGTCGCCGCCACGCCACGGATCGGGGCGGCATCGCGACGTTCCGCACCCACCAGCAGCGGCGCGCCGTCCCAGGCATCGAGCGCGGCGTGCAGCGGCAGAGCGGCGTGCAGCACGGGTACGGACAGCCTCTCGCATTGCTCGGCCGCGCCGCGCGCGATGGCGGAGAGCCGTTCGACATTCACCCGGTCCACCACGCTGCGCCGCGTGGTGACCGGCTGGATGACCGACACGCCGAGCTCCGTCGCCTTCTCCACCACCCAATCGAGCGCATCGCGCTTCAGTGCCGCCACCATCAGGCGCAGGTCGGGCTCCGGCGCCGCCGTGCGCCGACGCGTGCCGAGCGCGAAGGTGCAGCGGTCGCGCCGGATATGCGCGATGGTCGCGGCGAATTCTCCATCCCGCGCGTTGAACAGCGCCACCGCATCCCCCACGCCGCGCCGCAGCACCGTGCCCAGGTGATGCGCCTGCGCGGCCGTGCCGGGCAGTTCGGCCCCTTCGGCCAGCACATCGTCGAGGAAGCATCGCGGGGTGGACATGGCAGGTCTCCGCAGCCCTTATAAGGCGCGTGAGCGGATACACCGACATACGCGCCGGCGGCTGGGTCGCGCGCCTGCCCGAGGGCTGGCGCCCCTACGCGCTGCTGATGCGCCTGGATCGCCCGATCGGTTCCTGGCTGCTGGTGCTGCCCGGCTTCTGGGCCTTCGCGCTGGTCGCGCCGTCCTGGGGGCGCGGGCTATGGCTGACCTTCCTGTTCGGGCTCGGCGCTGTGCTGATGCGCGGCGCCGGCTGCGTGGTGAACGACCTGTGGGACCGCGACCTGGACCGCCAGGTGGAACGCACGGCGGGGCGGCCGCTGGCCTCCGGCGCCGTGCGGCCCAGGCAGGCGTTGGCCTTCCTGCTGGGGCTGCTGGCGGTGTCGTTGCTCATCCTGGTGCAACTGCCCTGGACGGCGATCCTGCTCGGCGTGCTGTCTCTGGTGCCGATCGCGCTCTATCCGCTGGCCAAGCGCGTGACAGATTGGCCGCAGGCTGTGCTCGGGCTGGTCTTCTCCTGGGCCGCACCCATGGGCTACGCGGCGGCGACGGGCGCGCTGGATGCGGCGGCCTTCGCGCTCTGGGCAGCGGGGTTCTTCTGGATCCTCGGCTACGACACGATCTACGCGCATCAGGACCGCGAGGATGATGCGCTGGTCGGCATCCGCTCCACCGCGCTGCGCCTGGGCGAGGCCACCCGCCCCTTCCTGATCGCCTGCTACACGGTGATGGTCGTGCTGCTGGCGCTGGCGGGCTGGCTCGCCGGCCTGTCCTGGTGGTTCGCCACGGCGCTGTCGTTGCCGGTGGCGCTGCTGGCGCGCCAGGTGGTGCTGCTCGACATCCGCGACCCGGCGCTGTGCTTGCGCCTGTTCAAGGCGAATCGCGATGTCGGCCTGGCGGTCGCGTTGGCCTTCCTGATCGGCCGGTTGTGACGCCCGGGGACTTCGTCCGCACCCACACTACGATCGCCCGCGCTGCCCTGGTGCCCGAGATCGCACTGCACCTCGCCACCCAGATCACGCCGATCTGGCAGGCCACCGAAGCCTGGCTGGCCGAGCACAACATCGAACCGCCCTTCTGGGCCTTCGCCTGGCCGGGCGGGCAGGCCACCGCGCGCCTGCTGCTGGACGAACCGGCGCGCGTTTCCGGCCAGCGCGTGCTGGATTTCGCCGCCGGCTGCGGCATCGCCGCCATCGCCGCCGCGATGGCGGGCGCAACCCTGGTGGAGGCCGCCGAGATCGACCCGCTGGCGCTCGCCGCCGTGCGCCTGAACGCCGCGCTGAATGGCGTGCACGTCGCCACCCCCGCAGGCGACATCGTGGGCAGCGCCTGCCGCTGGGACGTCATCCTGGCCGGCGATGTCTGCTACGAGGCACCGATGACCGCGCATATCCTGCCCTGGCTGCGCGCCATGGCCGCGGCCGGCGCCGATGTGCTGCTGGCCGATCCCGGCCGCGCCTACCTGCCTGCCGCCGGCTTGCAGCCGCTGGCGCGCCACACGGTCGCGACCACGCTCGAACTCGAGGACCGCACCGTGCGCGAGGTCACGATCCACCGCCTGCTCCCGTGATTCATTTCGGTGACACCCGCCCACGGACAGCGCATGCTGCCGCGATCGCGAAGGATGCCGTGCCATGTCACGACGACTCGGGTTGCTTCTGCTGCCACTCCTGGCCGCCGCGCCGGCGCTCGCGCAGACGCAGTACCAATACGACGCGCAGGGCCGCATCGCCGGCTCCACCGTTCGCAGCGGCGACAACATCCATCGCTACGACGCCGCCGGCCGGCTGATCGGCACCAGCACCGTCTCGCGCAACGGGGCCGTCCAGCACTACAACCGCCAGGGCTACACCGGCAGCAGCGAGCGCGGCGCCAATGGCACGGTCCGGCACTACAATCGCCAGGGTCTGGCCGGCACTACCGAACGCGGCAGCAACGGCCAGATCCGCCGCTACGACTCGCAGGGCCGGCTGATCGGCAAGCCCTGATCAGCGCGTCGCCTGCGCCAGGAAGCGCAGCAGCGCGGCCATGTCCTCGGCGTTTTCCAGTCGCTGCACCGGCATCCTGGTGCCGGGCGTCACCACGTCCGGGCCGCGGGTGAACAGGTCAGCCACCGTCTCCGGCGTCCAGACGATGTCGCCCTGCGCCAGCCGCTCCGAATAGCCATAGCCCGCGACCGCACCCATGCGCCGGCCGAACAGCCCGTGCAGGTGCGGCCCGGCCATGTTGCCGCCCTGCGCGCTCAGCGCGTGGCAGGCCGAACAGGCGCGGAACACCCGCGCGCCATGCGGGTCCAGGTCCTCGCGCGGCGCGTCCTCGCCGGCGTCGCCGACCGGCCCCAGCGCGCGCCCCGCCAGCGCATCCCAGCGCCGCACGCGGCGATCCGCGCCGCCGGTCCACAGCGTGCGCCCATCCAAGTCGAAGGCCGCCGACCAGACCGGCGTGCCCGGGCCATCGAGCGTGTGCAGCAACCGCCCATCGGGCAAGGACAGCACCGCCACGCTGCCGCCGAGGCCCGCCGCCGCCAGCAGCGCACCGGACCCATTCGCCGCCAGCGCCACCACCGGGCGGGCGCCGGCAAACACCTCCCGCACCGCGCCGTCGCGCGCCACGATCCGCACGGCGCCTTCCGCGCCGGCCACGGCGACGGCGCCATCCGGCAGGGCGGCCAAGGCGTTCTGCGGCAGGCCGAACTCGGCGACCACATCGGCCGTCCCGTCATCGCGCCATGCGCGCAGCGTGCCATCGAAGCCGGCGCTGACCGGGACGCCATCGGCGCGGAACCCCACCGCATTGACGGGCCCATGATGGCCCTCCAACACGCGCGGCGCAGCCCCCTCGCGCCACAGCCGCACCGTGCCGTCCCACGCCGCCGAGGCCAGCAGACCGTCGCGAAACGCCAGCCCCGCCACCGGAGCACCGTGCCCCTCCAACACGCGCAGCGGCTGCCCCACGCGCGGATCGGCCGGCCAGATCGCGATGCGCCCATCCTCGCCGCCCGAGGCCACGCCACCGTCGGGCAGCGCCGCCAGCGCATTCACCGCGCCCGCATGCCAGCGCACAACGGCGCGCGCGCGCCCGCTCGCCAGGTCCCAGAATATCACCGACTGGTCGAACCCCGCGCTCGCCAGCGCACCGGGTGCCGCCGCCAGCGCGCGCACCGGCCCGCCATGCACCGCGCCCTGGTCCTGGGCGCCCGCCGGCAGAGCCAGCAGCACCAGCAGCAGCGCGCGCCGCAGCATCAGATCACCACGCCACCGCTGGCATGGATCACCTGCCCCGTGACGTATGCCGCGCCCGGCGAGGCCAGGAAGGCCACCACCGCCGCCACGTCATCGGGCGTGCCCAGCCGCTTCATCGGAATCCGCGCCGCGATGGCATCCCACTGCGCCGCATCCAGCGCCGCATGCGTGCCCGGATCCTTGCGCGTATAGCCCGGTGCGACCGCATTCACCGTGATGTCGGGCGCCCATTCCAGCGCCACCGCCTTGACCAGCGCCTCGGTCGCCGCCTTGGCCGCGGCCGAGGCCGGGAACACCGTCACGTCATTGCGGAAAAGATGCGCGACGAAGGATGAAATCGCGATCAGCCGAGGATCGCTCCCCTGCCGCAGGATCGGCCCCGCCACGCGCGCGATCCGCAGGAAGGCCAGCGCGATCGCATCGTGGCTTTTCGCGAAGCCAGCATCCGTCAGCGACGCGACCGGCGTGCGGTCGGCGAAGCCCGCATTCGACACAACCACATCCAGCCCGCCGAGCAGCCCCGCCGCTTCCTCCACCGCGCGTTCCGGCGCGCCAGGTTCGGCCAGGTCGCAGAAAATCTCGAACGCTTTGCCACCGCGTTCGCGCACCGCGGCGGCGGTGCGTGCCGATCCCTCCCGGTTGCCGCGCGTATGGATGCAGATCGAGACACCCGGCGCAGCCAGCGCGCGGCAGCACGCCGCACCGATCCCACTGGCCGCACCCGTCACGAGAATGTTCCGCGTCGTCATCTGTTCAGCCCCGCCCGCCATGCCATGCTGTTACGGCGACGCGCGTCGCCACGAAACACTATAACAAGGGATGGAACGCCATGAAGACGCTCTCGCGCCGCGGCCTGTTCGGCGTGGCGTGCCTCGGCTGCGGCGGAGCTCATTTGGGGCTGACGGCAACGCCGGTCCAGGCACAGCAGAATTGGTCCCCGCCGGCCGCCGCGCAACGCTGCCCCTCGCGCTGGGGTGCCGCCGACCGGCGTGGCTCGATGAACCTCCAGACCCCCGCCCGCGCGCAGGCCGCCGCCCGGCTGATCCGCACCGGGGAAAGCGTGGAGCTCGGCCACACCCTCGCCCCCACCATGCCCTTCTTCGGCACGCGCCGCTTCGACCTGCACACCAAGCGCACCTTCATGAACCCCGAGGCGAACCGCCGCGGGTCGAACGAGGAGATCGTCATCACCGAGATCGGCCAGGTGGGGACGCAGCTCGACGCCTTCCCGCACCAGACCATCGGCGACGAGGTCTACAACTGCGTCAACCAGCCCTCGATCACCGGCCGCGTCGGCTTCACCGAGATGGGCGTGCACACCATCGGCACGGTCTTCACCCGCGGCCTGCTGATCGACGTGGCCGGCGCGAAGGGCGTGCCGGTGCTGCCCGATGACTACGAGATCACGGTGGCCGACCTCGAACAGGCGCTGACGCGCCAGAACAGTACCATCCAGGAAGGCGACGCGGTCATCATCCATACCGGCTGGGGCACGCTGTGGGGGCGCGACAACGCGAAGTATGTCCGCACCTGCCCGGGCATCGGCGTGGCGGCGGCCGAATGGATCATCGCGCGCAACCCGATCCTGATGGGGGCCGACAACTGGCCGGTGGAATGTGCGCCGTCCAAGACCATGCCGGCGGCATCGCTGCCGGTGCACCAGATCGCGCTGGTGGTGCATGGCGTGCACCTGCTGGAGAACATGAAGCTCGATGAGTTGGCGCAGCGCCCGCAGAAGGAATTCGCCTTCATGATGCAGCCGCTGAAGGTGCAGGGCGGGTCGGGTTCTACCGTCGCGCCGACCGCGATGTTCTGACACGGCCGGCCAGGCCCGCCCCCGGCGCGATGTGCGCGGCGGGGCGGGTTGCCCGACAGCCGTGCGCGCCGCATCCTCCGCCGAATCCGACCGGAGGAAACCGCGTGACGCTGACCGTGCTCGAGCCCGAGGGGCTCTATCCCGACACCTCGCTCGAAGAACGGATCATGGGACCGTCCGTGCGGATCGTGCAGGGCCCCTGCAAGACATCGCTCGCCGAATTGCCGGACGAATTGTGCCAGCAGGCGGATGCGCTGATGACGCTGCGGATGGCGGTGCCGGCCGACCAGATCGCCCGCTTCCCGAAGCTGCGCGTCATCATCCGCATGGGTGTCGGCTACGACCGCGTGGACCGCGTGGCGGCCGCCGAACGCGGCATCAAGGTCTGCAACGTACCCGACTACGGCACGCAGGAAGTCGCGGAATTCGCCGTGCTGATGGCGCTCGCGCTGCGCCGCGGGTTGACGATGTACCACGACACCCAGCGCGGCCCGAACCCCGCCCCCTGGGGCGTGATGCGAAGCCCCGCGGTGCGCCGGCAGGAGGTGCAGACCTTCGGCATCCTCGGCCTCGGGCGCATCGGCACGGCGTCCGCGCTGCGCGCCAAGGCGCTGGGCTACCGCGTGGTGTTCTACGACCCGGCGCTGCCCAATGGCGCGGACCGCGCGATCGGCGTGACGCGCACCCGCACCATGGACGAGATGCTGGCGCAGGCCGATGTGCTCTCCATCCATTGCCCGCTCACGCGCACCACGCGCAACCTGGTGGGCGAGCGCGAGTTGCGCCTGCTGCCGAAGAACGCCGTCGTCATCAACACCGCGCGCGGCCCGATCCTGGACATCGATGCGCTGGAGCGCGTGATGCGCGACGGCCATGTCGCCGCGGCGGGCCTCGACGTCATCCCGGTCGAACCGCCGGGCAACGACATCCCTGCCCTGCTGCGCGCCTATCGCGACCGCGAGGATTGGCTGACCGGGCGCCTCATCATCTGCCCGCACATCGCCTTCCACACGCCCGAGGCCTGGGACGACATCCGCCTGAAGGCCGCCGAGACGATGCGCGACGTGCTGGTCGAAGGGCTGAACACCAACGTCATCCCAGCGGACAGCGACTGACCCCCGGCGCATTGGCGGCGGCGCGCGACAGCCGCCGCCAGCGCAGCAGCATCATCCCCGCCACCAGCGCCAGCCCGACGCCGAGCCCCACCCAGACCCCCGGCGGCCCCAACCCGCCGAAGCGCGCGATCAGCAGCCCGAAGGGCAGCCCGATCCCCCAATAGCCGAGTGCGGCGAACAGCATCGGCACGCGCGTATCCTTCAGCCCGCGCAACGCGCCGGCGGCGACCACCTGGATGCCATCACCCATCTGGAACGCGCCGGCGATCACCAGCAACGTCGCCCCCAGCGCCGCAACCTCGCCCGATTGCGGATCGGCCGGATCGAGGAACAGCCGCGCGATGGCGGACGACGCCAGCACCAGCACCAGCGCCATGGCCGCCATGAAGCCCGCCCCCAGCGCCACCGCCACCCACCCTGCGCGCTGCGCCGCACGCGGATCGCCCGCGCCGATCGCGAGGCCCACACGCGCCGTGGCGGCCTGGCCGATCCCCATCGGCACCATGAAGCTGGCCGATGCCGTCTGGATCGCGATCGCATGCGCCGCCACCGCCACCGTGCCGAACCAGCCCATCGCGAAGGCCGCCGCGGTGAAGACACCGATCTCGAGCAGCATCACCCCGGCGATCGGCAGTCCGACCACGAACACCTCGCGCAGCCGCGCGCCATCCATCCGCCACACGCGGCCGAACGGCCGGAAGCGCCGGAACACGCGGTCGCGCCGTATCACCACCACCAGCGCCGCCAGCATGCCGAGATTGGCGATGGCGATGGACAGCCCGGCGCCGAAAACCCCGAGCCCGGCCGGGAAGATCAGGGCCCAGGCCAGCGGCAGGTTCAGCGCGACCGCGCCGAACGCCACCCACATCGCCGCCGCCGGGCGCTCCATCGCCGCCAGGTAGCCGCGCAGCACCACGAAGCCGCAGAAGCCGGGCATGCCGAACATCGCGGCGCGGGTGTAGTCCTGCGCCAGCGCCGCCAGTGCAGGGTCCTGCCCCAGCGCGCGCAGCACGGCTGCTGATTCCCACAGCAACACCCAGCTCGGCACCAGCATGATGGCGCAGGCCCAGAGCGCGGCGCGCGTCGCCCGGCGCACTGCGCGCACCCAGCCGCGCGCCGCGACCCCCGGAAGCCGCCCCGCCCCGCGCGCCTGCGCCTGCAAGGGTGCCGCCGCCAAGGCCAGGCCGAAGCCGGGTGCGAGCAGCGCGAAATGCAGGCTGACCGCCAGCATGCCGGCGGCCAGCGCATCGGTGGACAGGCGGCCGAGCAGCACCGTCTCGGTCAGCGCGAGGGCCATCTGGGACAGGTTGGTCAGCACGATGGGGAAGGCGAGTCGCACCGTCGCGCCCGCCTCGGCGCGCCATCCCGGGCGCACGGGAAGGCCCGCCGCCGCCGTGCTCCCGGCGTCCATGCGCGCCCGTCTAGACCGGGACGGTGCGCGACGCCAACGGGCGCGCTATCAAGGGGGCAACCATTGCACGAGGCCGCCATGAACCGACGCGCCCTGATCGCGACCCCTGTCCTTGCCGCGCCCTTCATCGCCGCGCAGGCGCAGGCCCAGGCGGTCGAGATCCTCACCGAGGAATACATGGTCCCGTCCGGCGACCCGGGGATCGAGTTGTTCGTCCGCAACAAGCGCCCCGGCACGATGAACGCCTTCGTGCCGCAAAGGACGCTGCTGTTCGTGCACGGCGCGACCTATCCGGCGCATACCGCCTTCGACGTGCCGCTCGGCGGGCTGTCCTGGATGGACTACATCGCCGGGCGCGGCTTCGACGTGTGGTGCATGGACATCCGCGGCTATGGCCGCAGCACCCGCCCGCCCGAGATGGCGCAGCCCGCCGAGGCCAACGCGCCGATCGTGCGCGGCGACACCGCGCTGGCCGATATCGCGGGCGTGGCCGGCTTCATCCGCCAGCACCGCAACACGCCGCGCATCATCCACATGGGCTGGTCGTGGGGCAGCACGCTGATGGGCCGCTTCGCCGCCGACAGCCCGGCCACGGTCGAACGCCTGGTGCTGGTGGCACCGCCGTGGCTGCGCCAGGGCCCGAGCCCGGCCGCCGCCGGTGCGCCGGCGACGCTCGGCGCCTATCGCACCGTCACCCAGGCACAAGCGCGTGCGCGCTGGATGGAGGGCGTGCCCGAGGCCAAGCGCGCCGGGCTGATCCCGCCCGGCTGGTTCGAACACTGGGCCGGCGTGACCTGGGCGACCGACCCCGAGGGCCTGCGCCGCAACCCGCCGGTGCTGCGCGCGCCGAACGGCGTGCTGCTCGACGGGCGCGAATACGGCCAGGCCGGGCGGCCCTGGTGGGATCCGTCGAAGGTGACGGCACCCACGCTGCTGGTGGTCGGCGAATGGGACCGCGACACGCCGCCGTCGATGGCCGCCGCGCTGTTCCCGCTGCTGACCAACAGTCCTGGCAAGCGCCTGGTGATGCTGGGCGAAGGCACGCATACGCTGCTGATGGAACGCAATAGGGGAACGCTGTTTGCAACGGTGCAAGGCTTCTTGGAGGAAGCCGCCGGCGCATAGCGGGCACGGCTTCCTGGAGGCAGTCGCTGGCGCGCATTCCAGGTGGGCGCGGCGCCGCCCACCTGGACAGAGCTTCACACCCGGGTAAGCGCGATTTCGCTAAGGTCCGCGCGTCGCCGATCGGGCGACGCTTCTCGGAACCCGCACATGACCACTCGTCGCGCCGTCTTCGGTCTCGGCACGCTTGCCGCTGCCGTCGCTCTTTTCGCCGGCCTCGCCGGTGCCGCGCAGGCGCAATCCACCGATCCGTCCTTCCGGCTCAACAACCGGTCGAACCAGACCATCATGGAACTCTACGCGAATTCCTCGCAGGTCAGCGACTGGGGGCGCGACCACCTGGGCGAGAACGTCCTGCCGCCTGGCCAGTCCTTCATCGTGCGCCTGCCGGACGGCCAATGCGTCAACGACATCCGCATCGTGATCGAGGGCGGGCAGAACATCGACCGCATGCAGATCAACACCTGCAACCTGACCGACATCAACTATCCCTGACGGTTGACAGCCCCGCCGGGCGCGACCCACGCTTCCCCCAATCGAACCAGGGGGAAGCGTGATGGCGGCGGACGACCAGACGAAGCGGGCCTTCCGGCTGCGCAGCCAGCGCTGGTTCAACGACCCGACCGACCCGGGCATGACCTCGCTGTACATCGAACGCATGCTGAATTTCGGCATGACACGCGGCGAATTGCAGTCGGGCCGGCCGATCATCGGCATCGCGCAGACGGGTTCCGATATCGCGCCCTGCAACCGCCACCACATCGCGCTGGCCGAACGTGTGAAGGCGGGCATCCGCGATGCCGGCGGCGTGCCGTTGGAATTCCCGATCCATCCGGTGCAGGAGACGCTGAAGCGCCCCACCGCCGCGCTGGATCGCAACCTGCAATACCTGTCGCTGGTCGAGATCCTGCACGGCTACCCGATGGACGGCGTCGTGCTGACGCTGGGCTGCGACAAGACCACGCCGGCGCAGCTGATGGGCGCGGCCACGGTGAACATCCCGGCCATCGGGCTGTCGGGCGGGCCGATGCTGGATGGCTGGTGGAAGGGGCGCCTGGCGGGCTCCGGCACCATCGTGTGGGAAGCCCGCAAGATGCTGGCCGCTGGCGAGATCGACAACGACACCTTCATCGAGATGGTGGCGGCGAGCGCGACCAGTGTGGGCCATTGCTCGACCATGGGCACCGCGCTGTCGATGAACTCGCTGGCCGAAGCCGTGGGCATGTCGCTGACCGGCTGCGCCGCCATCCCGGGCCCGTATCGCCAGCGCGGGCAGATCGCCTACGAGACCGGCCGGCGCATCGTCGAGATGGTGGAGGCGAACCTGCGCCCCTCCGACATCATGACGCAGAAGGCCTTCGAGAACGCCGTCGCGGTCGCATCGGCCATCGGCGCCTCGTCCAACTGCCCGGTCCACATGGTCGCCATCGCGCGCCACATGGGCGTGGACCACACGGTCGAGGACTGGCAGCGCGTCGGCGCCGACATCCCGCTGCTGGTCGATTGCCAGCCCGCCGGGCGCTACCTGGGCGAGGCCTTCTTCCGCGCCGGCGGCATTCCCGCGGTGATGAAGCAGCTGCTCGATGCCGGGCTGCTGCATGGCGACGTGATGACCGTGACCGGCAAGACGCTGGCCGAGAACCTCGCCAGCGTCCCCGCGCCCGACCCCGAGGTCATCCGCCCGCTGTCCAAGCCCATGAAGGAACGCGCCGGCTTCGTCGTGCTCTCGGGCAACCTGTTCGACAATGCGGTGATGAAGATCAGCGTCATCGACAAGGAATTCCGCGCCCGCTTCCTGTCGAACCCGCCGGACGTGTTCGAAGGCAAGGTCGCCGTCTTCGAAGGCCCGGAGGACTACCACGCGCGCATCGAGGACCCGAACTCCGGCATCGACGACAAGACCGTGCTGGTCATCCGCAACTGCGGCCCCGTCGGCTATCCCGGTGCCGCGGAGGTGGTGAACATGCAGCCGCCCGGCGCGCTGATCCGGCGCGGCGTCGGCGCGCTGCCGACCATGGGCGACGGGCGGCAATCGGGCACCTCGGGATCGCCTTCGATCCTGAACGTCTCGCCGGAAGCTGCGGTCGGCGGCGGGCTCGCGCTGCTGAAGGATGGCGACCCGATCCGCATCGACCTCAATACCCGCAAGGTCGATGTGCTGATCCCGGCGGAGGAACTCGCCGCGCGCCGCGCCGCCTGGTCCCCGCCAGACCTGCTGAACAAGACGCCGTGGGAGGAGATCTACCGCAACTCCGTCGGCAGCCTCGGCACCGGCGGCTGCCTCGAACCGGCGACGCTGTACCTCAACATCCTGGAGACGCGCGGCGAGAGCCGGCACAATCACTGAACGGCGCTACTCCGCCGCGCTATCCATCCGCGCCGCGTGCCGGTTCGCCGGCCGCGCCAGGCCGAGGTTGTCGCGCAGCGTCGCACCGTCATAGGCGCGCCGCACCAGGCCGCGCTCCTGCAGGATAGGCACGACCTGGTCCACGAAGGCGTCGAACTGCCCGGGGAAGAAGGGCGGCATCAGGTTGAAGCCGTCCGCCGCGCCGTCGCGGAACCAGCGTTCCATCGCGTCCGCCACCTGTGTCGCACTGCCGATCACCATCATGTGCCCGCGCGCCGCGGCGACGCGGTAGCACAGCTCGCGCAGCGTGAGCCCTTCGCGCCGCGCGGTGTCGAGCAGCAGCTTGGCGCGGCTTTTGAGGTGGTCGCTCTCGGGCAGGTCCGGCACCGGCCCGTCGAGGTCATAGACCGACATGTCGGTGCCCAGCCGGTCCGACAGCACCGTATTCGCCTGCTTCATGTCGAGCGTGCGGTTCAGTTCCGCGAACAGCGCGCGCGCCTCGCCCTCGTCGCGCCCGATGATGGGCATGAAGCCGGGCATGATCTTCAGCGTGTCCTCGCTGCGCCCATGCTGCGCCAACTGCGCTTTCAGCGCGCGGTAGAAGGCGCGTGCCTCGTCGATGTCGTTCTGCGCGGTGAACACCACCTCGGCGGTGCGCGCCGCCAGCGCCTGGCCCGGCGCTGAGCTGCCCGCCTGGATGATCACCGGATGCCCCTGCGGGCAGCGCGGCAGGTTCAGCCCACCGGTGACGGTGAAATGCTCGCCATGGAAATCCGGCGCATGCAGCGAACCGGGGCGCACGAAGGTGCCGCGCGCCTTGTCCATGACAAAGGCGTCGTCATCCCAGGAATCCCACAATTGCAGGCAGGCCTCGACGAATTCGGCGGCGATCGCGTAGCGATCGGCATGCGACGGATGCTCGCGCCCGAACACGCGCCCATTCTTCGGATAGGACGACGTCACGACATTCCACGCCGCCCGCCCACCCGACAGATGATCCAGCGAGGCGAAGGCGCGCGCGACATGATAGGGCTCGGAATAGGTCGTGGACGCCGTTGCGGCCAGGCCGAGATGCGTCGTATGCGCCGAGAGCACCGACAGCAGCGTGATCGGCTCGAACTTGCCGATCGACGACGGATGCTCCGCATACCCGGTCGCGAAATTGTCGGCGAGGAAGAACATGTCGAACATGCCGCGCTCGGCGGTCGCGGCGATGTGGCGCATCAGCGAAAGGTCCGGCCCGCCCGGAATGGCATCCGGGTGCCGCCAGCCGGCGACATGATGCCCCGCCGCCTGCACGAAGACGCCCAGCCGCATCCGCCCATCCGCATTCATCGCCCTGGCTCCTCATCCGCCCTGGAAAGGAAGGCGCGCGGCCACCCGCCCCGTCAAGCCGCTGCCCTCGATTGACGCCGCCCGCCGCCGCCGCCCAATCTCGCCGGCGGGACAGGGAGGATGCCGATGACCGGCAGGCTGGCAGGCAAGCGCGCGCTGGTGACCGCGGCGGGACAGGGCATCGGGCGCGCCGCCGCCCTCGCCATGGCCGCCGAGGGTGCCACCGTCATCGCCACCGACCGCGACGCGCAGAAGGTCGGTGAGCTCGGCGCGCGCGGCATCACGCACCTGCCGCTCGATGTGCTGGACGACGCGGCGGTGGAGCGCATCGCGAAGGAAGCCGGCCCGGTCGATGTGCTGTTCAACTGCGCCGGCTTCGTCCACCAGAACAGCGTCCTCACCTGCACAGACGATGAATGGGATTTCGGCTTCGCGCTGAACGTGCGCGCCATGTGGAAGGTGGCGCGCGCCATCCTCCCCGGCATGATCGAGCGCAAGCGCGGCTCCATCATCAACATGTCCAGCGCCTGTTCCTCGGTGAAGGGCGCGCCGAACCGCTTCCTGTATGGCACCACCAAGGCCGCGGTGATCGGCCTGACGAAATCCATCGCGACCGATTATGTCGGGCAGGGCATCCGCTGCAACTGCCTGTGCCCGGGCACGGTGGACACGCCATCCCTGCACGAGCGCATCGCCACCAACGCCGCGGCCGCCGGGTCGATGGAGGCCGCGCGCGCCGCCTTCGTCGCGCGCCAGGCGATGGGGCGGCTTGCCACCGCCGAGGAGATGGCCGCGCTGGTCGTCTACTTGGCGGCCGAGGAAAGCGCCTTCGTCACCGGCCAGGCCATTGTCATAGACGGCGGCTGGACGTTGTGAGATGGATTCGTTCCAGCCATAGGGAGGCCAAGCATCATGGGTTCTGAATTCGCCGTTCCGCTGTTTGCGATGATGGGCGCAGTGATCCTCGCCGGCATGGTGGACGAGGCCGCGATGCCCGCCTTCATGTCGCTGGGTTGCATCACGATGCTGCTGGGCCTGCTGATCTGGAACGGGACCATCGCGATGGCGCCTAACCAGGCCGTGGCACTCGGCTTCGTCGCAGCGGGATTCGCGCTGTTCGGCCATGTCCGCGGGGCGCCCCGACGCGCCTGAACCCCCGCCCGGCGCGGCCCTTCCGGCCGCCGCCGCTCCCTGGCATGGTGTCGGCGCCAACGACACGGTCAGGACAAAGCCGATGAAGCTGCTGCGCTACGGTCTCCCCGGGCAGGAAAAACCCGGGCTGCTCGATTCGGATGGCGCCATCCGCGATCTCTCGGGGATCGTCCCCGACATCGCAGGCGATGCGCTGGCACCCGCCGCGCTCGCGAAGATCGCCGCGATCGATCCGGCCACGCTGCCCAAGGTCGCCGGCAATCCGCGCCTGGGTCCGCCCGTGGCCGGCATGAAGAACCTGGTCTGCATCGGCCTCAACTACGCCGACCACGCGGCCGAGACCGGCGCGCCCATCCCCAAGGAACCGATCGTCTTCCTGAAGTCGCTGAACGCGCTCGCCGGCCCGAACGATGACGTCGTGATCCCGCGCAACAGCGTGAAGACCGACTGGGAAGTCGAGCTCTGCATCATCATCGGCACGCGCGCCAAGTACGTGACCGAGGACAACGCGCTGGACCACGTCGCCGGCTACGCCCTGGGCAACGACGTCAGCGAGCGTGAATGGCAGGCCGAGCGCGGCGGCACCTGGGACAAGGGCAAGGGCTTCGACACCTTCGGCCCGCTCGGCCCCTGGCTGGTCACCAAGGACGAGGTCCCCGACCCGCAGAACCTGTCGATGTTCTGCGACGTGGATGGCGTGCGCCAGCAGGATGGCTCGACGCGCACCATGATCTTCGGCGTGAAGCAGATCATCGCCTATGTCAGCCAGTGCATCACGCTGAACCCGGGCGACGTGATCTTCACCGGCACGCCGCCAGGCGTGGGCCTGGGCAAGAAGCCCTCGCCGGTGTTCCTCAAGGCCGGGCAGGTGATGAAGCTCGGCATCGCGGGGCTTGGCGAACAGCAGCAGAACCTGGTGGCCTCGCCGTGATGCGCGCCGCCGCCCTTGCCGTGGCGGTGCTGCTGCCGGGCATGGCGGCGGCACAGCAGCGCCAGCAGCCGCCGCGACCGGACGACCTGGCCCAGCAGGTCGAACGCAACATGCGAAGCTGCATGGGCACGTCGCAGGACATGGCGCTGGCCGCGCGCTGCATGGACGCGCAGCGCATGACCATCGCCCCGCGGCTCGATGCCGCGGTCGAGCGCTTGCTGGCGACGCAGCAGGACCCCGCGCGCCGCGCCGCGCTGGCCGATGTGCAGGCAGCCTGGGCGGCCTATCGCGACCGCCGCTGCGACTTCGCCGGCGGCAATGCCGAACGCGCCGAGAACGCGCCTGCCGACCGCGCCGCCTGCTACCTGCAATTCGACATCGGCCGCGTGGTGGAAATCGAGGCGCTGCTCGCCCCGCCGCCGCCGCCGGCACGCCAACAGCAGCGCCGTTGATCGACACGCCGACGCTGGTGATCTTCGACTTCCCGGCCCGCCCGCCCGGCGGGCCGGAGCAGGCCGCCGCAATGCGCGCGCTTGCCGAGGACATCGCCGCCGAACCCGACCTGCTCTGGAAGATCTGGACGGAATCAACGGAGGAAAAGCGCGCCGGCGGCATCTACCTGTTCCGATCGCGCGCGGCGGCCGAGGCCTATCACGCCAAGCATGCCGCGCGCCTGCAGAAGGCCGGGATCACCGGCATCGAGGCGACGTATCGGACCTGCAACGCGCCGCTCACCGCCATCACGCGCGGGCCGGTCGGCTGACCGGTCGGGCAGCCATGCGGTTTTCCTCGCAGCGCGCCACCCGCCGGGCGTAGCCTCCCCACTGCGCCCGTGCGCGTCCTCCGCCCACCGGCGCAGGAGGGTTCAGCCATGGCCATGTACCATCAGGGCAACCGCGACCTGCAGGATGCGTTCGGCACCCGCGCGCTCGCCGACCGCATGGAACAGCGCATCCGACGCCAGGCCTTCACCGAGGAGGACGCGGCCTTCATCGCGTCCGCCTCCTATTTCTTCCTCGCGACCGCGAATGCCGAGGGCCACCCGGATTGTTCCTTCAAGGGCGGCGACCCGGGCCTCGCGCGCGTGGTCGCACCCGACCTGCTGGTCTTCCCCGACTACGACGGCAACGGCATGTTCAAGAGCCTGGGCAACATCCGCGCCAATCCGCATGTCGGCCTGCTGTTCATCGGCATGGAGGACAAGCCGCGCCGGCTGCGCGTGAACGGCACCGCGCAGGTGGTGCTGGACGACCCGCTGCTGGCGGAATTCGAGGGCGGCCAGGCGCTGGTGCGTGTGACGCCCGAGGACATCTTCCCCAATTGCCCGCGCAACATCCCGCGCATGGAGGTGGTCGAACGCGCCCCGCACGTGCCGCGCTGCGGCGTGGCGCGCGTGGAACCCGCCTGGAAGACCTACGAGATGTTCGCCGACGTGGTGCCGCCGCGGAAGGCGTGAGCGCGCATCACGTCACGCGGCCATAGCCGGCGAATTGCGCCGCGGCGTCGGCCAGTTCGCGCGCCGTGAGCGACACCGGTTCAAGCCCGGCCGCCAGCAGGTCGAGATACTGGCCCGCCAGGTTCTCGATTTCGAAGGCAAGTGTGACCGCGGCGGCCAGCGTCGCGCCCACCGCGACGACGCCGTGATTGGCGAGCAGCACCGCCCGGCGCCCATCCAGCGCGGCGACGCAGTTCGCCGCCAGCGCCGGCGTGCCGAAGGTCGCGTGCGACGCGCAGCGCACATCGCCCCCGGCCAGCAGGATCATGTAGTGGAAGGGCGGGATGCCGCGGCGCGCACAGGACAGCGCGGTGGCTCGCGGGCTGTGGGTATGGACCACGGCCCCGGCGTCAGGCCGTGCAGCGTAGATGGCGGCGTGCAGCTGCCACTCGGAGGATGGGCGGTGCCGTCCCGTCGCGGCGCCATCGGCGGCCACGCGCACCACGTCCGCTTCGGTCGTCTCGGCGTAGGGCAGCGCCGCGGGGGTGATGACGCAGCCATCGCCGTCGCGGATCGACAGGTTTCCAGATTTCGACGGCATGAAGCCCGCCGCATCAAGGCGCCGCGCGGCCGCGACAAGGTCCTGCGCGCTCAAGCGGCTGCGGCGGACAGAGCGCCCGCGATCCCCCCCAGCACCATGCACAGCATCGCCAGCCCCCAGCGCGCCAACGCCCGGCGCATATGCGGCCGCGCCCCGGGCGGCACGCGGTCCGACATCACGAACCAGTCCCAGCCGTTGAACAGCAGGCGCGATCCGCCGATCCGCACGGCGCGGTAGCCCTCGACCAGCGCCATCACCGCGAAGCCGGCGGCGGCGAGGCCGAAGATGAGCGCCAGCGCATGCAGCACGCCACTCACATCGTCGCCCCCAGCACCCACGGCGCGAATTCCTGCGCGCCAAACCCCATAGCCTCGCTGCGCGTCTTCTCGCCCGACGCGGTTCGCAGCATCAACTCGAAAATCCGCTGCCCGCAGGCCTCCACGCTCTCGCCACCACTGACAATGGCGCCGCAATTGATGTCCATGTCGTCCGACAGCCGCTCATACATCGCCGTATTCGTCGCGAGCTTGATCGACGGCGCCGGCTTCATCCCGAACACCGACCCGCGCCCCGTGGTGAAGCACACCAGGTTCGCCCCGCCCGCCACCTGCCCCGTCGCCCCCACCGGATCGTAGCCAGGCGTGTCCATGAACACGAAGCCCTTGGCGGTGACGGGCTCGGCGTAGCGATACACCTCGACCAGGTTGGTCGTGCCGGCCTTCGCCATGGCGCCGAGCGACTTCTCCAGGATGGTGGTCAGCCCGCCTGCCTTGTTGCCGGGCGATGGGTTGGCGTTCATCTCCGCCCCCTCGCGCGCGGTGTAATCCTCCCACCACGTCATCACATCGACCAGCTTCTGCCCGACCTCGCGCGAGACGGCGCGGCGCGTCAGCAGGTGTTCGGCGCCGTAGGTCTCCGGGCTCTCGCTCAGGATGACGGTGCCGCCATGGCGCACCACCAGGTCGGAGGCAGCCCCCAGCGCCGGGTTCGCCGTGACACCCGAATGCCCGTCCGACCCGCCGCATTGCAGCGCCACGCACAGTTCGGATGCCGGCACCGGCACGCGCGTCGCAGTGTTCGAGTCCGCCAGGACCTCCTTCACGAAATCCATCCCCTTCAGCACCGTCGCGCGCGACCCGCCGCTGTCCTGGATGTCCATCGACCGCAGCCGCCCGGTCAGCTTCTGCTCCTCCAGCATCGGGCCGAGCTGGTTCACCTCGCAGCCAAGCCCGATGGCGATGACGTGCGAGAAATTCGCATGCCGCGCGAAGCCCGCCAGCGTGCGGCGGAGCACGCGCAGCGGTTCGTCCATCGTCATGCCGCAGCCGGTCTTGTGCGTCAGCGCCACCACGCCATCGACATTCGGCCAGGCTTCCAGCGGGTCATGCCCGGTGATCGGGTTGCGTTCGAATTGCCGCGCGATGAGTTCCGCCACATGCGCCGAACAATTCACGGACGTCACAATGCCGATGTAGTTGCGCGTCGCCACGCGCCCATCGGCGCGGCGGATGCCCATGAACGTCGCGGGCGTGTCCACATAGGCCGTCGGCTTCGCATCGACGCCCCAGGCGTAGTCGCGCGCGAAATCGCCCATCTCGCAATTATGCGTATGCACCCAGGCGCCGGGCTCGATCGCATCCGTCGCGAAGCCGATGATCTGCCCGTAGCGGCGGATCGGCTCGCCCTTCGCCAGCGGGCGCACCGCCACCTTGTGCCCGGCCGGGATGCGCCGCGCCCCCACGGTCACGCCAGGCGCCACCACGCTGCCCGGCAGCAGCGCCGCGCGGGCGATCACCACGCCATCCTCGGGATGCAGGCGGATCACGGGCGGCAGCGTGGCGGTGTGCATCTCTCGTTCCTTCCCAGGCTGCACGTATCCTAGGCGAGGCGCGGCGCGCCGCGCATCCCTTGCGTCCCGCCCGCACCCGGCGCATGAAGGCAGCGGACACCTTGGGGAGCCCCGTCCGGGGGCTGAGAGGCGGGCTTCACCCGCGACCCATGGAACCTGATCCGGTTCGAACCGGTGTAGGGAACGGTGCCACCCGTTGGTCCGCGCATCGACCGCCCGCCGGGGCGAATGCGCGGCCATGAGCGGGCCGCCGCCCCTCCATCGCCATGGAGGACACGATTCATGCATCGCCGCACATTGTTCGCCGCCGCCGCACTGGCCAGCCCGGCCTTCGCGCAGCCCGCCCGCGCCCGCACCCTGCGCTTCATGCCGCAGGCCGCCCTCGCCTCGCTGGACCCGGTGTTCAGCCCCAGCACCATCATCACCACCCATGCCTATTGCGTGTTCGACACGCTCTACGGTGCCGACCGCGCCCTGCGCCCGCGCCCGCAAATGGCCGAGGGCCACGTCGTCGAGGACAACGGCCGCACCATCCGCATCCGCCTGCGCGACGGCCTGCGCTGGCATGATGGCGAAGCGGTCCGCGCCGCCGATTGCGTGGCGTCGATCCGGCGCTGGGCCAGCCGCGACGGCTTCGGCCAGGTGCTGATGCGCGCCACCGCCGAACTATCCGCCGCCGACGACCGCACCATCGTCTTCCGCCTGCACCGCCCCTTCCCCGCGCTGTTCGATGCGCTGGCGAAGCCGGGCTCCTCGCCCTGCTTCATGATGCCCGAGCGCATCGCCGCCATCCCCGCCGACCGCGCGCTGGGGGTCGAGCACATGATCGGCTCCGGCCCCTGGCGCTTCATCGCAGCCGACTATGTTCAGGGCGCGCGCAGCCACTACACGCGCAACGACGCCTACATCCCCCGCGACGAACCGGCCGAGGCCGCCGCCGGCGGCAAGCGCGTGCATTTCGACCGCCTGGAACTCACCTGGATCCCCGATGGCGGCACCGCCGCCGCAGCACTTCGCACCGGCGAGATCGACTGGATCGAATACCCCCTGCCCGACCTGGTGCCGGTGCTCGAACGCGGCCCGCAGACGCGCACGCAGATCTACGACCCGAACGGCTTCCTCGGCTTCCTGCGCTTCAACCACCTGCACAAGCCCTTCGACGATGTGCGCGTGCGCCGCGCCATCCGCGACGTGATCGTGCAGTCGGACTTCATGGCGGCGGTGGCACTCGAAGGCGACTGGCAGGAATGCCACGCCATGTTCCCCTGCGGGTTGCCGGGCGTGGTCGAATTCCCGCCCACCGCGCGCGGCCCCGCCGCCATGGACCGTGCCCGCGCAGCCCTGCGTGAGGCCGGCTACAACGGCGAGCCGATCGTCCACATCAATCCATCCGACTTCCCGGCGGTGACGCAGCAGGGGCGGCTCACGGTCGAGCTGATGCGCCGGCTTGGCGTGAACATCCAGGTGGTCGAGAGCGACTGGGCCTCCATCCTGGGCCGCCGCGCCAACCGCAACCCGCCGGCGCAGGGCGGGTGGAACCTGCACAACACCAACGGCCCGGCGGCGACCATCGCCAACCCCGCGGTCTCCTTCGCCATCCGCATGAATGGCCTGGCCGCCTGGCCTGGCTGGCCGTCGGACGCCGCGGTCGAGGACCAGGTCGAGGCCTGGATCGGCGCTACCGATGCCGCCACCCAGGCCACCGCGATGCGCCGGCTGCAGGAACTCGCCTGGGATGCTGTGCCCTTCGCGCCGACCGGCCTGTTCCGCCTCCGCACGGCCTTCCGTGCCGAGATCAGCGGCGTGCTCCAGGGGCCGAACCCCTTCGTGTGGAACCTGCGGCGGGGCTGACGCCTCCTGTCAGTGGGCGACCGACTTCGAGAAGACGTTCAGCACCACCACGCCCGCGACGATCAACCCCATCCCGACCAGCGCCGGCAGGTCCAGGGCCTGCCGGAACCACACCCAGCCGACCGCCGAGATCAGCACAATCCCAACCCCCGACCAGATCGCATAGGCGATGCCCGTCGGGATCACGCGCAGCGTCAGCCCCAGGAAATAGAAGGCGATGGCATAGCCCACCACTGTCGCGAGGCTCGGCCAAAGACGGGTGAAGCCGTCCGACGCCTTCAGCGCCGAGGTCGCGATCACCTCGCTGACGATGGCGACGGCGAGATACGCATAGGCCAGCGAAACGCTCACCGGCGGCGCCTCAGCACCCGCCGGGCACGTCCTCCAGCTTCACCATGCGGCCCTCGACCACGAAGTCGCGGAAATCCATCAGCAGCTGGTCGGCGATGCCGTTCTCCCAGTAGCGCAGCGAGACCTCGTAGGACGGCGTGGTTGCACCGCCGCCCTGCTGCTGCGCGTCACGGTCGAAGAACGCGATCCGCATCCGCAAGGAGCCCAGCGGCGACAGCACCGGGAAGTCAGCGACCTCGCGCGGCGCATCCCAGGCCGAGAGCACCGTGGTGGTGTCCTGCGCGCCATCCTCCGAGGTGCCGTCGAACAGCGGGCCGACCAGCAGGCGCCGGTCGGCGCGCCCGGCGTTCAGCGCCAGGATGGTGTGTCCGTTGGGCAGCATGGTGCCCGGCGGCAGGCGTTCCTCGCGCGCGGCGGGTTCGGTATAGCGCACCACGCCCGACCCATCGGCGCCGATCTCGGCCTCGCCGGCGATGCGGGTGGTGACCGCGCCCTGCGTCATCTGCGTCAGCGTGAAGCGCAGGCGCCGGCCGTCCTTGCTCTCATAGGTCGCATAGTCCGACGCGGTCTCGACCTCGGTCCCCTCGCGGTCGGTGAGCGTGAGGGAGAAGCGTTGGCGCGTCGCCCAGCCGTCGCAGGCGTCGATCACTTCGTAGCCCATGGCGCCCTCGGCGCGGGCGATGTTGCCTGGTTCGCGCGCCTGCGCCAGCGACAGCCGGTAGGCCGCGCGGTGCGGCGCCAGGTGGCGCGCCTCGATCGGCTGGCCTTGTGGCACGGCCACCGCGGGGGTCGGCGCCTGGGCATGCGCCACGGGCAGCAGGAGCAGCACGGCAAGGGCAGTCGCAAGGCTCAGCCGCATCAGGGACTCCTCGGGCGTGACGGGACCATGAACTTAGGGAGTCTTCGGCGCCGGCGCACCCTTCGCGGGCGGAAGATCGAGCTTGAGGTGCAGTTCCTTGAGCCGCGCGGCCGGCACCGGGGCGGGGGCCTGCATCATCAAATCCTCGCCCTGCTGGTTCAGCGGGAACAGGATGACCTCGCGGATGTTCGGCTCATCGGCCAGCAGCATGACGATGCGGTCGATGCCCGGCGCCGACCCGCCATGCGGCGGGGCGCCGTAGCGGAAGGCGTTGAGCATGCCGCCGAAGCGGTCCTCGACATCCTGCGCGGTATAGCCGGCGATCTCGAAGGCGCGGATCATGATGTCGGCGCGGTGGTTGCGGATCGCGCCGCTGCTCAGTTCCACGCCGTTGCAGACGATGTCGTACTGGAACGCCTTGATGTCGAGCGGATCCATCGAGTTCAGCGCCTCCAGCCCGCCCTGCGGCATGCTGAACGGGTTGTGGCTGAAGTCGATCTGCTTGGTGTCCTCGTTCAGCTCGTACATCGGGAAGTCGACGATCCAACAGAAGCGGAACTCGTCCTTGGCGATCAGGCCGAGTTCCTCGCCGAGGCGGGTGCGGACCTTGCCGCTGAACTTCGGCGCCTCGTCCTTCTTGCCGGCGGCGAAGAACACCGCGTCGCCGGGGTTCAGCCCGCAGGCGGCGCGGATGTCCTCGACGCGGTCGGCCTCCAGGTTCTTGGCGATCGGCCCCTTCGGACCGTCCGCGGCGAACTGGATGTAGCCCAGGCCGCCGGCGCCCTCGGCGCGCGCCCAGTCGTTCAGCTTGTCGAAGAAGCCGCGCGGCTTGTCGGCCGCCCCTGGTGCGGGCACCGCGCGCACGATGCCGCCCGCGGCCGCGATCTTGGCGAACAGCCCGAAGCCAGACCCCGCGAACTGCTCCGTGACGTCCGTGATCTTGATCGGGTTCCGCAGGTCCGGCTTGTCGGAGCCGTATTCCAGCATGGCCGTGTCATAGGCGATGCGCGGGAAGGGCGCGCCGTACACCTTCCGCTCGCCGGCGAATTCCTCGAACACCCCGGCGATGACCGGCTCGATCGCGGCAAACACGTCTTCCTGCGTGACGAAGCTCATCTCGAAGTCGAGCTGGTAGAACTCGCCGGGCGAACGGTCGGCGCGCGAGGCCTCGTCCCGGAAGCACGGCGCGATCTGGAAATAGCGGTCGAAGCCCGCCACCATCGCCAGCTGCTTGAACTGCTGCGGCGCCTGCGGCAGCGCATAGAACGTGCCGGGATGGTTGCGCGAAGGCACCAGGAAGTCGCGCGCGCCCTCGGGGGACGACGCCGTGAGGATCGGCGTCTGGAACTCGGTGAAGCCCTGGTCGATCATGCGGCGGCGGATGCTGGCAATCACCCCCGCGCGCAGCAGGATGTTGCGCTTCTGCTTCTCCCGCCGCAGGTCGAGGAAACGGTACTTCAGGCGCAGTTCCTCGGGGAATTCCTGCTCGCCCGCCACCTGGATCGGCAGCACCTCGGCATGCGACTGCACCGCGATCTCGTGGACGCGGATCTCGATCTCGCCGGTCGGCAGCTTGTCGTTGATCGTGCCTGGCTCGCGCAGCACCACCTCGCCGGTGACGGTGATGACGCTTTCGGGGCGCACCGCCTCGGCCGCGTCGAACACGACCGACCCGGACGGGAACACGCATTGCGTCAGGCCGTAGCGGTCGCGCAGGTCGATGAACAGCAGCCCGCCATGGTCCCGCTTGCGATGCACCCAGCCGGACAGCCGGACCGTCTGGCCGGCATCGGAACCGCGCAGCGCGGCACAGGTATGGGTGCGGTAGGCGTGCATGGGCGAATGACCGTATTCGTCAGGGAGGGAAGGCCGCGCAGAGGGACCGAGAGGGCCGGGGCTGTCAAGCGCACGGCGCAGCGCAGCACCGTTGCGCGGCGCGGCACCGATCCCTATCTTGGCCATCATGTTGGCCATGATCGGGGCTGCCCCATGACCGCCTACAGCGTCGCCGACGCCAAGAACCGCCTGCCCGCCCTGATCGCCGCGGCCGAACGCGGCGAGAGCGTCACCATCACCCGCTACGGCAAGCCGGTGGCGGAGCTGCGCGCGATCGCGCCGGCGCCGAAGCGGCGCATGACGGCGGAGGAACACGACCGTTTCTTCGCCGAACTCGATGCGCTCGCCCTGCCGCCGCTCGGCGAGGATGCCGGCACCGTGGTCCGGCGCATGCGCGACGAGGAAGACGTCTGGCCTTGAGCTTCCTCGACGCCAGCGCGCTGCTCCCGCTTTTCCTGGCGGACGGCCACACCGCCCGGATGCGACGGCGCGTCGCACCCGACCAGCCGCCGGTCGCCGTCAGCGTCTTCGGAATCGCGGAGATCGGCGCCGTCGTCACCAGCCGCGTCCGGGCGCACATCCTGACGCGCGAAGCGGGAGACGGGCTGCTGGCATCGATCGATGCCTGGCTTGCCTCGATGGCGGCGATTCATCCGGTGGACGGGGCCGACCACGAACACGCCGCCGCCTTCGTCCGGCGCTTCGACCTCGGCCTGCGGGCGCCGGATGCGCTGCATCTGGCGACCTGCCGCCGGCTCGGCTTGCCGCTGCTGACCTTCGATGCGCGGCAGGCGGCCGCCGCGCGGCGTCTCGGCATCGGCCGCGACCCCGCCGGGGCCTGAGCGGGGTCAGGCGCTGGCGCCGTCCAGCTCCGCCATGTCGCCGGCGGTCAGCGCGGTGCCGGCCGCCTGGGCCAATTCCGCCAGCTGCTCTGGGCTGGTCGCGCTGGCAATCGGCGCCGTGATCCCCGGCCGCGCCAGCTGCCAGGCCAGCGCCACCGCCGCCGCGCTGATGCCATGCCGCGCCGCCACCGCATCCACCGCGGCCAGCACGCGCATGCCCTTGTCGGTCATGTGCTTGGCCACGCTGCGCTCCCCGCGCACCGATTTCCCGAGATCCGCCGAACTCCGGTACTTCCCGCTCAGGAAGCCCGAAGCCAGCGCCGAATAGGTGACGACCCCCACCTGCTCCGCCAGGCACAGCGGCAGCAGGTCGGCCTCGATGCCGCGATCCATCAGGTTGTAGACCGGCTGGTGGCTCTCGAAGCGCGGCAGGCGCTGTGCCGTGCTCAAGTCCAGCGCCGCCTTCAGCCGCGCCGCGGAATAGTTGGACGACCCGATGGCGCGCACCTTGCCGGCCTCGATCAGCCGCTGGAAGGCGCCGAGCGTATCGGCCAGAGGCGTCGCCTCGTCATCCTTGTGCGCCTGGTACAGGTCGATCCGCTCGATCCCGAGCCGCGTCAGCGACGCCTCGCAGGCCGTGGCGATCCAGTCCGGCGAGAGCCCCTTCCCCTGCCCCGGGATCTCCATGCCGCACTTGGTCAGCACCAGCACCTTGTCCCGCACCCCGGGCCGCGCCTTCAGCCAGGCGCCGATCACGGTTTCCGATTCGCCCCCGGCATGGCCCGGCACCCAGGTCGAATAGACATCCGCCGTGTCGATCGCGACCAGCCCGCGCTCCACGCAGGCATCGAGCAGCCGGAAGGACATCGCCTGGTCTGCCGTCCAGCCGAAGACATTGCCGCCGAAGACCACCGGCGGCACCGACAGGCCCGACCGGCCCAAAGCGCGCATCTGCATGGGAAACCCTCCACTTTGACGTCGAGGATGCGCCGCCCCCGCCCGGCCCGCCAGCCCCGCCCCTCGCCCCGAGGCACCGCACCCACGCCCGGCCCGGCTTTCCCTGGCACGCCCCCGGGTCTAGAAGCGACGCACATGAGCCGCCGCCCCGCCGCCGCCCCCGACGCCACCCCCGCCCTGATCACCGACACCGAGGCGCTCGCCGCGCTCTGCGCCCGCCTGCGCGGCGAGACCTTCGTCACCGTCGACACCGAATTCATGCGCGAACGCACCTACTGGCCGGAACTGTGCCTGGTGCAGCTCGCCGGCGAGACCGAGGTCGCCGAGGTCGATGCCCTCGCCCCCGGCCTCGACCTCGCGCCGCTCGGCGAATTGCTGGCCGACCCCGCCGTGGTGAAGGTTTTCCACGCCGCCCGGCAGGACGTGGAAATCTTCCTGCTGAAATTCGGCGCCGTGCCCACGCCCATCTTCGACACCCAGATCGCCGCCATGGTCGCCGGCTATGGCGACCAGGTGTCCTATGATGGCCTGTGCCGGTCGCTGGCCGGCGTGCAGATCGACAAGGCGCACCGCTTCTCGGACTGGTCGGCGCGCCCGCTTTCGGCCGCGCAGCTCGCCTATGCCGCCGCCGACGTGACGCATCTCCGCAAGATCTACACCGCGCTGGACACCAAGCTGCGCCGCGAAGGCCGCCTCGCCTGGGTGGCCGAGGAAATGGGCGCGCTGGCCGACCCCGCGACCTACCTCCAGGATCCCGAGACCGCCTGGGAACGCCTGCGCCCGCGCACCACCAACCGCCGCTTCCTGGGCGTGCTCCAGGCCGTCGCCGCGTGGCGCGAGCGCGAGGCCCAGCGCATCAACATCCCCCGCCAGCGCCTGGTGAAGGATGAAACGCTGCTCGAAGTGGCCGCCACCACGCCCGAGACCCCCGCCGACCTCGCCCGCGCCCGCGGCATCTCCGAAGGCTTCGCCAAGGGCCGCTCCGGCCTCGGCCTCATCGCCGCCGTCCAGGCCGGCAAGGAAGCCCCCGACGACACCCTGCCCGAAGCCCCCAAGGACCGCGCCGGCCCGCCCGCCTCCCCCGCATTGGTCGCCCTGCTCAAGGTGCTGCTCGCCGCGAAAAGCGAGGAACACAACGTCGCCCCGAAACTCCTCGCCAGCAGCGACGACCTGGACCGCCTGGCCGCCGGCGACGGCGCCGAGGTCCCGGCGATGCACGGCTGGCGCCGCGAAGTGTTCGGCGACGCGGCACTGGCGCTGAAGGGCGGGCAACTGGCGCTGGGGGTGGACGGGAAGCGGGTGAAGCTGATCCCGGCTGGGTGAGGGCGCTCCGGGTGAGGGCTTTGCCCTCCCCCGGACCCCCACCCACCAAAGGCCTAAAGGCCTCTGGACACCAATACCTGATCGGGGAGTTTGGGGAGGGGCATGGCGTGCCCGTCCCGATGGCACCACCGATGATGCCCCTCCCCAAACTCGCCGATTAAAGTTGAGGGATCCAAGGGCATTAAGCCCTTGGTGGGGGGAGGTTCGGAGGGGGGCAAAGCCCCTCTCCGAGGCGCGCCATCACCCCGCGACTTCAACCCCCGCTTCCAGCCCCAGCACCGCTGCCAGCGCCTCCACGCGCCGCAGCACGCTTTCGCCGGCGAACACGCCGGTGCCTTCGACCAGGCGCAGCATCAGGCGGCCGCCGCGGCGTTCGATCTCGGTGCCGGCGAGCAGTTCCGGCGTGCCGCCCGACAGGGTGTAGGCCAGGCGCAGGGCGGCGCCGAGGGTTTCGGCGCGGCGCACGCCGGCGACGTCCAGCAGCACGCGTGCGGCCTGGATGTAGGATGCGTCGGGGCCGGCCTCGTAGCGCAGCGCGACGGCCAGCGCGAGGAAGGCGCGCGCGTGGTGGTCGAGGCCCACGCCGGGTTGGCGCAGCACGCGGAAGTAAGAATGTTCGGCGCGGTAGTCCGGGTGGTCGTGGCTGCCGATGTCCGACGCCCAGCAGGCGGCGATCCGCAGCGCAGCGTCGGTGGGGGATTCCGTCTCGAACAGCCCGTTGGTCCAACGCGCCAGGGCGGCGGGCAGGCGTGGGTCGCGGCCGAAGCGCTCGGCGAGTTCCTGCGCAGCCGACAGCAGAGGGTCCGCCTGGCGCGCTTCCGCCGGCAGGCGCCGCGCGTACCAGCCCTCGCGCAGCCCATTGGCGGAGAACACCACGCGGCGGGCGCCGCTCGCGCGCAGCAGGCGGCGCAGCACCACCGCGGCCCAGGGCAGGTCACCCAGGCGCTTGGTGGGGGCGCCGGGCATGCGTTCCAGGGTGCGGCGAGTGGCGGCCATCACCACGCCAGCCAGGTCGCGCGCTTCCTCGCGCATCAGCACGTAGTGATGCACGATCGACAGCGGATAGGCGGTCTGCGCGATGTGCATCCGCGCCAGCGCGCGCCACGCGCCGCCCACCAGGTACAGGTCGCGCCCGGTGGCCTCGGGCAGCCAGGCGACGCGGGCGAATTCCTCGTCGGCCAGGATGCGGGCACGCTGGACCTCGCCGCCGGCGCGCTCGGACAGGCGGATAGCGCCGAGCGGCAGGCTGGCGACGCGTCCGGCGCGCCCATGCGCCAGTTCCACCAGTTCGAGCGACCCGCCGCCGATATCGCCCAGCACCCCATCGGCATCCGGGAAGCCCAGGCGCACGCCATCGGCCGACAGGTGGCCTTCCTCGTCGCCGGTCAGCACGCGGATGCCAAGGTCGGGCAGGCGCTCGCGCAGCGCGGCGATGAAGGCCGGGCCGTTGCTGGCGTCGCGCACGGCGGCGGTGGCCAGCACCTCGACCGGGTCGGCGCCCATCGCGCGCGCCACGGTGTGGTAGCGCACCATGACGGTGAGCGCCTGCTCCACCGCGTCCTCGTTCAGTCGCCCGGTGGTCACCAGGCCGCGGCCGAGGCCCAGCACGGCCTTCTCGTTGAAGATCGCGAGCGGGTTGCGCCCATGCCCTTCAAACACCACCAGCCGCACGGAATTGGAGCCGAGATCCACCACCGCCGAGCGCGCGGCACGGGGCGGCGCGCCGGCGAGGCCGGGCATGTCGGTCATGGCGGTGTCCATCGGTTCAGTCCTGCACCACGCGGTCCTGCCGCGGCCGCCGCGTCGTGCCCTTGAGCGCGCTGCCGCGACCCGAGAGCGACGGGTTGGTCATGAAGTATTCGTGCGCCGAGACGCCCTTCTCGCCGGGCTCCTGCCGCCGCCAGCCACCATCGGCGCGCAGGTGCCAGGACTGCATGCTGTCCTTCAGGTTCACCACCATGATCTGGTCGAGGATCTGCGCGTGCACGGTGGGGTTCTCGACCGGCACCATGGTCTCGACGCGCCAGTCCATGTTGCGCGCCATCCAGTCGGCGCTGCTGATGAAGATGCGCGCGCGGCGCGAGGGCAGCCGGTGGCCATTGCCGAAGACGCAGATGCGCGAATGTTCCAGGAACCGCCCCACGATCGACTTCACGCGGATATTCTCGGACAGGCCCCTCACGCCCGGGCGCAGGCAGCAGATGCCGCGGATCACGGCTTCCACCTTCACGCCAGCGCGCGAAGCCGCATACAGCGCGTCGATCAGCGCCTCATCGACCAGCGAGTTCATCTTGATCCAGATCGCGGCCGGCTTGCCCTCGCGCGCGAAGGCGATCTCCTGGTCGATCATCGCCAGCAGCGTGGGCCGTATGGTGAGTGGCGAGAAGGCCAGCTTGTCCATCATCTCGGGCCGCGCATAGCCGGTCATGTAGTTGAACAGCTTGGCGGCGTCGCGCGTCAGCGCCGGGTCGGCGGTGAAGTAGGACAGGTCGGTGTAGATGCGCGCGGTGACCGGGTGGTAGTTGCCGGTGCCGAAATGCGCGTAGGAGCGAAGCTGCGCGCCTTCGCGCCGCACCACCAGCGACACCTTGGCGTGGGTCTTCAGCTCGACGAAGCCATAGACCACCTGCACGCCGGCCGCTTCCAGCTCGCGCGCCAACGCGATGTTGCGTTCCTCATCGAAGCGCGCCTTGAGCTCCACGATGCCGGTGACGGATTTGCCGGCCTCCGCGGCCTCGATCAGCGCCTTCGCGATCGGGCTGTCGCGCGTGGTGCGGTACAGCGTCTGCTTGATCGCGACCACGTTCGGGTCGCGCGCCGCCTGGCGCAGGAACTGCACCACCACGTCGAAGGATTCATAGGGGTGGTGGACGACGATGTCCTTCGCCTTGATCGCCGCGAAGCAGTCGCCGCCGAAATCCAGGATGCGTTCGGGAAAGCGCGGCGTGTAGGGCGTGAACAGCAGGTCCGGCCGGTCGTCCACGATCAGCTGCGTGAGGTCCGACAGGCCGAGCAGCCCATCCACCAGGAACACCTCGCTGCGCGGCGCCTCCAGTTCCTCGGCGACGAAATCCAGCATGTCGGCGGGCGTGGCGACGGTGACGGACAGCCGGATCGGCCGGCCGCGCCGCCGCCGCTTCAGCGCGGTCTCGTAGGACCGCACCAGGTCCTCGGCCTCTTCCTCGAATTCCACGTCGGTGTCGCGGATCAGGCGGAACAGGCCGGTCTCGGCGGGGATGAAGCCGGGGAACAGCCGATCGAGGAACAGCGTGATGAGGTCTTCCAACTGCACGAATCGGATGCCGGGCGCAGCCTCGCGCGGCGGCAGGCGGATGAAGCGCTGCACCTGCGGGGACAGCGGCAGCAGGGCGCGCATGGTGCCGCCATCCTCCTCGCGCACCAGCTTCAGCACCATGCACAGCGACAGGTTGGCGATGAAGGGGAAGGGGTGCGCCGGGTCCACGGCGAGCGGTGTGAGCACCGGAAACACCCGGTCCATGAACCAGCCTTCCAGCCAGTCGCGGTCGGCGGCGTCCAGCTCCGCCGGTTCGCACAGCGTCACGCCGGCGGCGCGCATCAGCCCGCACAGCTCCTGCCAGGCTTCCTGCTGGCCGCGGATCAGCGCCTGCGCCTGGTCATGGATGGCGGCCAGCTGCTGCGCCGGCGTCTTGCCGTCGTGGCTGAGCTTGCCGATGCCCGCGCGTTCCTGCCCGACCAGCCCGGCGACGCGCACCGAATAGAATTCATCGAGGTTGGAGGCCGAGATCGCCACGAAGCGCAGCCGTTCCAGCAACGGATGGCGCGGATTGGCGGCTTCCTCCAGCACACGCTGGTTGAAGGCGAGCCACGACAGCTCCCGATTGATGAAGCGCGCGGGGCTGGTCAGCAGGGCGTCGGCCTGCTCGGGCGCAAGGGCGGCAACGTGGTTCATCGGCGCAGACTACAGCAGCGCGGGCGCCGGGGGGGAGGGCGCGGCGGAAAATGTCTCGGAAGCATCATCGCCCGGCGCTTCCCCGAACCCCTCCCACCCGGCCAGCGCGGCGCGCGCCAGGGGGCGGGTGACCGGCGCGCGCGCACCGAGCGCGGCGCGGTCCAGCCGCGCCACGGCCTCGGCCAGCGCGGCGGCCTCGCGCGGCAGGCGGGCGAGCAGCCAGGCCTGGATATCGGGCGCGACCCGCAATTGCCGGTCGGCGAACAGCTTGGCCAGCAGCGCCACCAGCAGACCATCGCCCGGCGGGCCGATGCCGGCGGCGGTCGTGGCGCGCAGGCGGCTGGCCAGGTCCGGCAGCGCGACGGGCCAGCGGGCGGGCGCCTCGCGCGCCATCAACAGCAGGCCCTCGCCGCGCTCGGCGCACAGGTTCACCAGGTGCAGCAGGGCGGTCGGCTGCGGCACCGCATCGGCATCATCCAGCACGGTGCCGCCGGCGGCGGGCGGCGGCAGGCCACGCAGGGCCGGGCCATCCAGCCGGCGCCAGCCGCGCGCGGCGGCGAAAGCGCGGCCCATATGCGACTTGCCCACCCCCTCCGGCCCGAACAGCGCCAGCCGCCCGCCCGGCCAGGCCTCGGGCCGGTCGAGCCAGGCCAGTGCCTCGGCATTCGAGGAATCTTCCAGGATGTCGGCGCGCTCGCAGGATGCCGTGATCGGCAGCGGCAACACGAATTGCCGCGCCCGCTGGGGTGGCGGGGCCATCGCCGCCGCCTAGATCCCGGTCCGCGGCGGGTCGAGATACAGTGGGCTTTCGAGGTATCGGCGCAGCCAGTACCGCGCCACCACCCCCAGCGCCGCGGCCATCGGCACCGCCAGCAGCACGCCCAGGAAGCCGAAGGCCACGCCGCCCGCGAACAGCGCGAAGATCACCCAGACGGCGTGCAGTTCGACCCGGTCGCCCAGCAGATAGGGGTAGATGACATAGCCCTCGATGGTCTGGCCGACGACGAAGATGCCGACCACCATCATCACCTCGTTCCAGGTGCCGAACTGGCCCATCGCCAGCAGCACCGCCGAGGCAAAGCCGGTCAGCGACCCGACATAGGGGATGAAGGTGAGGATGCCCGCCATCAGCCCGATGGTGACGCCGAGTTCCAGCCCCACAAGCTGCAACGCCACCGCATAGAACAGCCCGAGCGCCGCGCAGCACAGCAACTGCCCGCGCAGCCAGGCCGACAGCACCCGGTCGGTGTCGCGCGCCAATTGCCGCAGCACGGCGGCGTTCTTGCGCGGCAGCCAGGATTCGATGCGCCCGAGCATCCCCGACCAGTCGCGCAGCAGGTAGAAGGCCACCACCGGCACGACCACCACCAGCGTGAACACCTGGAACAGCGCGAAGCCGCCGCCGATCAGCCGCGTGGCGGCGGTCACCACCCAGGACAGCATGGCGCCCGCCTGGTTCACCGCCATGTCGCGCAGGCGCTGGTCGACCATCTCGGGCCCGAAGGCTTCCTCCAGCCGCATCAACCCGTCGCGCAGCAGCGCGCCCAGCCCCGCCGCATAGGTCGGCAGCCGCTGCACCAGGATGCCGATCTGCGCCAGGATCAGCGGATACAGCAGCAGCATCGCCACCAGCCCGAGCGCCATCAGCAGGAAGATCAGCGTGGCAGCGCCCAGGCTGCGCCGGATGCCGAAGCGCGACAGCCGCGTGGCCAGCGGGTCGAGGAAATAGGCGATCACTGCCGCCAGCACGAAGGGCGTCAGGATGCCCTGGAACATCCACAGGCAGAACAGCAGCGCCGCGCCCATGCCCACCACAAGGGCGGTGCGTTGCGCCTTGGTAGCGGTGCGCGGCGCCGATGGCGCCGGGAAGCGCGCGGGCGGCGTGGCACGCGGCGCGGGCGCGCGCGGCGGCGTGTCGTTCATGCGCCCCCCCCCGCGGTCAGCCGCGCCGCCTGCACGACATAGGCTGCGCCCGAGGCCAGGGTGGTGAAGCCGACCACCCAGATCATCACTTCCAGCAGCCCCGGCGCCGACAACTGGAACCCGGCCAGCAGCAGCGCTAGCGCCGCCAGCGCGATCTGCGCGACAGTATTGGCCTTGCTGACCATCAGCGGCCGGATCTGCGCGCGCGTGCCCACCATCCACAGCGTGATGACCCCGCCCACGATCAGCAGGTCGCGGAACACCACCAGGATGGCCAGCCAGTCCGGCAGCACGCCGATCGCCGCCAGCGTCACATAGACCGACACCAGCAGCGCCTTGTCGGCGATCGGGTCCAGCAGCGCGCCGAGCGCGGAGCGCTGGTTCCACACCCGCGCCAGCCAGCCGTCCACCCCATCCGAGATGCCGGCCCCCACGAAAACCAGGAAGGCGATGTCGAGCCGGTGCTGCAGCATCAGCCAGACCGCCGCCGGCACCGCGCACAACCGCGCCAGGGTGATGAGGTTCGGCACGGTGAACAGCCCGGCCTCATGCTCGGCCGGGCCGGACCCCTCCGGGCGGCGCAGGCGGTCAGGAGCGTCCGCCAAGGCCCACGCGCCAGGCATCACCGGGCGCCCCGGAGCCGGGGGTCATGGTCAGCCCCTGGCGGGCGAGGTCCTCGGCGGCAACCGCCGGCGGCGCACGCAGCCCCAGGCGCAGCCGCGCGCGATCAGTCGAGATGGCCACCACCTCCAGTCGCGCGGTATTCGCCACCAGGCGGCGCCGGATCTCCAGCCATTCGTTCAGCGAACCGTACAGCGCCACGGCCTCGATCGTGGCGGCGGCGGGTCCGGGTGCGACCGGGCGCGGCTGCGGGTCGCCGGGCGTGGCCGGCGCGCCGCCCTCGGCCGTGCCGGTCCCGCCGGTGATGGCGCGCACGCGGCCCGGATTGAAGTTCACCGTGATCCGCCCGGTGTAGCGGGTGGGGGAGGTGCGCTCCTCCTCGATGATAATCGAGGTGACCATGCCCTCGATCTGCGAATCCGACAGTTGCCGCGTGACCCCGGCGGCCGAGGCAATGCGGTCCCAGGCCGCGCGCCGGCCGGCCACGAATGCGCGTTCGCGGGCGATCACGCCGTTCTCGGCGGTGGCTTCCGCGGGCACGCCGCGCTGGCTGTAGGAGACCGCCGCCGGCGCGTCCTGCGCCCGCGGCGCGCCCGGCAGCGCGAAGGCGAGCATCACGGTTGCGAGGATCGCCGCCGCATGGTTCTTTCCGCGCGCCCGCGCGGGGCGGGTCCTGACCGGCATGACCATCATCATTCCTTGCTGGCGGCCGGTCGATGGCCGCCCCCGCCGCGCCGCCGCGGCGCCACTGCCCTGCCAGATACCCGATCGGAGGCCGCCCTGACCAGTTCCCCGTCCGCTCCCCTCACCTACCGCGCCGCCGGCGTCGACATCGAGGCCGGCGACGCGCTGGTCGATGCCATCAAGCCGCTGGCGAAATCCACCGACCGGCCGGGCACCATGGGGGGCCTGGGCGGCTTCGGCGCGCTGTTCGACCTGAAGGCGGCCGGCTTCACCGACCCGGTGCTGGTCAGCAGCACCGATGGCGTCGGCACCAAGCTGCGCGTCGCCATCGATGCCGGGCTGCATGCCACGGTCGGCATCGACCTGGTGGCTATGTGCGTCAACGACCTGGTGGTGCAGGGCGCCGAGCCGCTGTTCTTCCTGGACTACTTCGCGACCGGCGCGCTGGACGTGGCCTCGGCGAAGCAGGTCGTGGCCGGCATCGCCGAGGGCTGCCGGATCGCCGGCTGCGCCCTGGTCGGCGGCGAGACGGCCGAGATGCCGGGCATGTATGCCAAGGGCGACTACGACCTGGCGGGCTTCTCGGTCGGCGCGGCCGAACGGGGCGCGCTGCTGCCCAAGCCCGATGTCGGGGCGGGCGACGTCATCCTGGGGCTGCTGTCCTCGGGCGTGCATTCCAATGGCTATTCCCTGGTGCGTCGCATCCTGGAACGCGGCAATGCCGGGCTGGGTTCCCCGGCACCCTTCGCGGCGGGCAGCACGCTCGGCGCGGCGCTGCTGGAGCCCACGCGCATCTATGTGAAGCCGCTGCTGGCGGCGCATCGCGCCGGGCTGGTGAAGGCCGCCGCGCATATCACCGGCGGCGGGCTGCCGGGCAACCTGCCGCGCGTGCTGCCCCACGGCACGCTGGCGGTGGTCGATGCCCGCGCCTGGACGCCGCCGCCGGTCTTCGCCTGGCTGGCGCGCACCGGCCAGGTCGAGGCCGCGGAGATGCTGCGCGTCTTCAACTGCGGCATCGGCATGGCCGTGGTCGTGGACGCCGCGCAGGCCGATTCCGCCATGGCGCTGCTCGAAGCGCAGGGCGAGACGGTCCGCCGCATCGGCGTGATCGAGGCCGCATCGGGCGAGGCGGCCGTCCGCATCGACAACCTCGGCCCCGGCTGGCCGGCGTGACGGCCGCGCCGCGCCGCGCCCGTGTCGCGGTGCTGATCTCCGGCCGCGGGTCGAACATGGCGGCGCTGCTCGCCGCCGCCGCTGACCCCGGCTACCCGGCCGAGATCGCCCTGGTGCTGTCCAACCGCGCCGACGCGGCCGGGCTGGCCCATGCCGCGACCCAGGGCGTACCAACCGCCGTGGTCGAAAGCCGCGCCTTCCGCAGCGACCGCGCAGGCTTCGAGGCAGCGATGCAGGCCGAGATCACCCGCGCCGGCGCCACCATCATTGCCCTGGCCGGCTTCATGCGCGTCCTGACCGAAGGCTTCACCGCGCGCTGGGAGGGTCGGATGATCAACATTCACCCTTCCCTGCTGCCGGCCTTCCCGGGGCTCGACACCCATGCCCGCGCGCTGGCGGCGGGGGTGCGGCTGCATGGCTGCACCGTCCACCTGGTCAGCGCCGGGGTGGATGAAGGGCCGATCCTGGCCCAGGCCGCTGTGCCGGTGCTGCCCGACGATACCGAGGCCAGCCTCGCCGCGCGCGTGCTGGCAGAGGAGCATCGGCTGTTTCCCGCCGCGCTGGCCTGGCTGGCGGCCGGGCGGGTGGCGCTGGCCGGCGGCGTCGCGCGGGTCGATGGCGCGGAGGCGGCGGGCGGTAGCCTGGTCAACCCCTTGCCGTCGGCGCCCAGGCTTTCTAAAGGCTGATGCAGCATCGCGTGGTTGGGGGCGTGGCCGTGGCCGAAGATCAGACCTATGAATTCGTCGAAGTGAAGGCCAGCGACATCCTGGCCCAGCGCCAGGCCGAATGGGCCGGCTTCACCACCTTCATGACGTGGTCGATCGGCATCATCATCGTGCTGCTGGCGCTGCTGTACCTGATCTGGGGCTGACGCCCGCCATCACGGCCTGAGCGCGCCAGGTCGGCCAAGCAGCCAGCCCTGCAGGGCATCGCAGCGCGCGTGTCTCAGCGCGCGCATTTGCTCGGCGGTCTCGACCGCCTCCGCCACCGTGATGGCGCCGAGCGCATGCGCCATGTCGACCACCGCGCCGACCATGGCGCGCGCACGCTCGGCACCGGCCCCCTCGCCTTCGAGCCCGGCGGTCAGCGCAGGATCCAGCTTGACCGCCGCGAAGGGGATGTCGCGTAGCACGCGCGCCGAACCATGCGTGCCGCCGAAATCATCCAGCGCGATGCTGAGCCCGAGGTCCCGCAGCGCCGCCGCCAGCCGGCGCGCCGCGGCCGGGTCCTGGGTCACCGCCGCTTCCGGCAATTCGAGCGACAGGCCGCGCGGATCGACCCCGGTGGCCTCGATCGCGGCCTTGACCATCGGCGCCGCATGGCCGCTCAGCACGCCGGCGACCGAGATGTTGAGCGCCAGATACGCCCCGCCGCGCGGCCAGCCCGCGCGCATGCGGAAGCCCTGCACCAGCACCCAGGCATCGAGCGCCACGCCGCGGCCCACCGCCTGCGCCGCCGCCAGCGTCTCGCGCGGCGCGATGGCGCCAAGGTCGGGGTCGTCCCAGCGCAGCAACGCCTCGTAGCCGACCGGGTCCAGCGTGGCGGCGGCGCAGATCGGCTGGAGGTCAAGCCGCAGCCCGGCCCCGCCCGCCGCCAGCGCATCCGTCAGCCGCGCGCCGAGATCCTCGGCCGCCCGGTGCGACGCTGCCTCGGGCAGGATGGCGTCCATGCCTTGCTCCTTTTCCATGGTCGCGCATCAGGCACCGGGCCGCGTTAACGGGTCGTCAGCGCGGTGTGGGTCCAGGCGGCCAGATGCCGTGATCGCGATCATTGCGGCGGCGGCGCGTCGTGGTGCTGAATGGCGGTGCGGGATCCCGAGGGCCCGCCGGGCAGGAGAATTCCATGGCGACCATCAACGGCATCGTGCGCGGCACCATCACCAACGGGATGGACCCGTCGCGCGGTGGGCGCGTCTTTGTGCAAATCCCCTCGCTGGGCAGTTCCGCCGGCGGCTGGGCGCCGGTCTGCCGGGCCTTCGGCGCGGCGCCCAGGGGCGGGGCGCCGGGCAGCAACACCACGGTGGGCGGCGCCGTCTGGGTCGCGTTCGAGAACGGCGACCCGAACTATCCCGTGGTGCTTGGCCTGGCGGATTGAATGCGGCGGCCGCCCGGCTCGGGCGGCGCGCGCCGACGCTGGGCACACGCCCCCGCGGCGGTCATGGACCGCCGCGCGAGGCGCCTGCGCGCGTCAGCCGACCAGTTCGGTGCCGGCGAAGAAATACGCGATCTCGACCGCCGCGTTCTCCGCGCTGTCGGAACCATGCACCGAATTCGCCTCGATGCTCTCGGCGAACAGCTTGCGGATGGTGCCCTCGGCCGCCTGGGCGGGGTTGGTCGCGCCCATCAGCTCGCGGTTCTTGGCCACGGCGCCCTCGCCTTCGAGCACCTGCACCACCACTGGGCCGGACACCATGAAGTCCACCAGGTCGTTGTAGAACGGGCGGGCGGCGTGCACTTCGTAGAACGTCTTGGCATGGGCGCGCGACATCCACACGCGCTTCTGCGCGATGATGGTGAGGCCGTTCTTCTCGAAGATGGCGTTGATGGCGCCCGTCAGGTTGCGGCGCGTGGCGTCCGGCTTGATGATGGAGAAGGTGCGTTCGATGGCCATGGCGCAGGTCCAGCTCTGATGTTCGGATCGGGGCGGGGCAATACGGGCATGCGCGGCGCCGCGCAACCCTGCACGGGCGTCCGGCCGGGCGGGCGCCGCTAGGGCGCCTTTTGCCAGAGCTGCTCGCGGTGGATGGCCCCGACGCGCGCGCCGTAGTTGTTCACCTTGGTCGCGCCGAGGTGATTGTAGACTGTCGCGATCTGTTCAACGCTTGCCTTGTCGGGCAGGCACGCGATGATGCGGGCCAGCATCTTCGCCCCGGCGGTGATGTTCGGCCCCGGCTTCTTCAAGTCATCGCGCGTGCCGAACGCGTCGCCCCAGAACTCGACATTGATGTTCATCGGCAGGATCGACTTGTTCCAATCGACCCAAGATATCGCCTTGTCGTAGTATCCGTGGGTCGTCTCCATGTACATGATGGCACGGATCAGGTCGGCGGGCACGGATTCCGCTTTTGCCGCGGCCTCGATCAGGGCGTTGTGTTGCTTCACCGTCGATTGCGACGGCGCCTCGATCAGCGGTTTAGACGCATCGGCGTCCGGGTTCGCCGCGACAGTGAAGCGTGTCTCGTTCGGTGCACCAAGGTTCTGCAGGATGCAGGCCTTCCGGCGCTGGGTTTCGCCAACCGGGGCCACGACTGTCCTGGGCGTCGTGTGGGCGTGTGCGCCCTGCAACTGTCCGTCGTCGGCCATCGGTACCATCCTCCAGCATCACGCCCCGGCCCATCATAACGATATTGGAACTAAAATCCCAACGGCAATCGACCCCGGCCCGGCGCCGTGCCGTCCGGCGGGCTACCGTGGCGGCGCCGACGCGCTATACCGCCGTGCCATGACCGTCCTCGCCATCCGCGACCTCACCATCCGCATCGCCGGCCGCGCGCTGCTCGATGGCGCGAACCTGCAGATCGACATCGGCCGCAAGGTCGGCCTGGTCGGGCGCAACGGCGCGGGCAAGTCCACGCTGCTGCGCGCCATCACCGGCGAATTGCAGCCCGATGGCGGCGAGATCCGCCTCGCCCAGCGCGCCCGCATGGGCCATGTCGCGCAGGAAGCGCCGGGCGGCGAGACCAGCCTGCTCGAGATCGTCCTCGCCGCCGATACGGAACGTGCAAGCCTGTTGGCGGAAGCCGACGCCAATCCCGACCCCGCCCGCGTCGGCGAAATCCATGACCGCCTGATCGCCATCCGCGCCGACAGCGCGCCATCGCGCGCCGGGGCGATCCTGTCGGGCCTGGGCTTCGACGCGGCGGCGCAGGCGCGCCCGTCGCGCGAATTCTCCGGCGGCTGGCGGATGCGCGTCGCACTCGCCCGCGCGCTGTTCATGGAACCGGACCTGCTGCTGCTGGACGAACCGACCAACCACCTCGACCTCGAGGCCACCATGTGGCTCGAAGGCTGGCTCGGGCGCTTCCCCGGCGCGGCCATCGTGGTCAGCCATGACCGCGGGCTGCTGGAACGCTGCGTCGATTCCATCGCGCATCTCGATCAGCAGAAGATCACGCTGTATCAGGGCAACTTCGCCGATTTCGTGCGCGTGCGCGCCGAACGCCAGGCGCAGCAGGCCGCCACCAATGCGCGCATCACCGCCGAACGCGCCCATATGCAGTCCTTCGTGGACCGCTTCCGCTACAAAGCGTCGAAGGCGCGCCAAGCACAGTCGCGACTCAAGGCGCTGGAACGCATGCCGGCCGTCGAGGCGCTGGTCGAAGACCACGCCGTCCGCTTCGCCTTCCCCGCGCCGGAGGAACTCGCCCCGCCGGTGCTGTCATTGACCGGCTGCGCGGTCGGCTATGGCGGCCCGCCGATCCTGCGGAACCTCAACCTGCGCCTGGACCAGGATGATCGCATCGCGCTGCTGGGTGCCAACGGCAACGGCAAGTCCACCCTGGCCAAGCTGATCGCCGGGCGGCTGCAGCCCGAGGGCGGCACCTATTTTCGCACGCGCGCGCTGCGCGTGGGCTATTTCGCGCAGCATCAGGCGGAGGAGCTCGATCTCAACGGCACGCCGCTCACCCACATGCAGGCCGCGCTGCCCAAAGCGACCGAGACCGCATGCCGGTCGCAGCTCGCCCGCTTCGGCCTCGATGCCAACCGCGCGGATACCCGCGTCACGGCGCTGTCGGGCGGCGAGAAGGCGCGGCTTCTGCTGGCGCTGACCACGCGCGACGCGCCGCAGCTGCTGATCCTCGACGAACCGACCAACCACCTCGACATCGACGCGCGCGAGGCGCTGGTCCGCGCGCTGGCCGACTTCCCCGGCGCCGTGGTGCTCATCACCCACGACCCGCATCTGGTCGAGTTGGTGGCCGACCGGCTCTGGCTGGTGGCCGATGGCGCGGTCACGCCCTTCGATGGCGACCTCGATGACTACCGCGCCCTGCTGGCCGACCGCGCCCGCGGGGGCGCGCGCGTAGACACCGGCGGGCTGAAGGCCGCCCGCCGCGACCGCGCCGATGCGCGCACCGCCAACGCCCCGCTGCGCGCCCGCCTGAAGGAGGTCGAGGCCGCGATGGAGCGCCTGACGCGCGAGAACGCGCTGATCGAAAAGCGCCTGTCGGACCCCGACACCTACGCCCGCTTCAAGCCCGAGGACATCACCTGGGCCACCACGCGTCGCGCCGCGATCGCCCACAACCTGGCGCAGTTTGAGGAAGAATGGCTCGACCTCTCGGCCCGGCTGGAAGCCGCCTGAACGCGGTCAGCCGCGCGGCGATTCCGGCGTGGCTGCGCGCACCAAATGTTCGTCCAGCGTGCGCCGCATGAAGGTCGGCCAGAGCGCCCGCCCGGTGGCGGGTTCGGCCGGCAGGCGATCCTGCGGGGCCGGAATGCCGGGGGCCGTGGCGGCCAGCCGGGGCGGGTCGATGTGGTCCATCACGCCCTCCATCCAATCGCTGACAAAACGCTAACCGGGACGCGCGCTGCGATACAACCAAAGCTTGTGCGACAGGCGCAGATTCACCGCACGAAACAGTGTGCGCGGCCGCGCCATGCACCGGCGGCATCGACGGCCCCGGCCGCAGCCCCATTTCGCGCCGCAGGAAATCCTGCCAGATGGTCGCAACCGACCCATGCCTGCTCCCGGGAGGAGACCCGCCATGATCCGCCGCCGCGCGCTGCTCGCGACCCCTGCTCTTGCCCTGCCCGCAACCGCACGCGCCCAGGCCTGGCCGTCCCGCCCGGTGCGGATCGTGCTCGCCTACCCACCTGGCGGATCGACCGATGTGCTGGCGCGCACCCTGGCCGCCGCGCTGGCCGAATCGATCCCCGGCAGCACCTTCGTGGTCGACAACCGCCCAGGCGGCGCCGCCGTGGTCGGCACGCAGGCCGTCGCGCAGGCCGCGCCCGATGGCTACACGCTGTCGCTCGGCAACAACCAGACGCATGCGGCCAATGCCGCCATGCTGCCCTCCCTGCCCTTCGACCCGATCGCGGATTTCGCGCCGATCGCGCGCCTCGCCGCCGTCCACCACGCGCTGGTCGTGCCGGCCAACGGCCCGCGCACGCTGGCCGAACTGGCCGCCAAGGGGAAGAATGGCGGGCGCGTGACCTACGCCTCCTCCGGCGCGGGCTCTGCCAGCCACGTCATCGCCGAGACCTTCGTGAAGCGCGAAGGCATGGACGCCACCCACGTGCCCTATCGCGGCGGCGCGCAGGCCACCACCGACACGGTGGCCGGCACGGTGGACTTCTTCGTCTCCACCTGGCCCCAGGTGGTCGCCCTGGTCCGCGACGGCCGCCTGCGCGCGCTCGGCATCGGCGCCCCCGCCCGCCTGCCCGAAACCCCCGACGTCCCCACCTTCGCGGAACTGAACGCGCCCGACCTCGCCGTCGACGCCTGGTTCGGCCTCTGGGCCCCCGCCCGCACCGACAGCGCCATCATCACCCGCCTGTCCGACGCCCTGGTCGCGATCCTCGCCCAACCCGCCATGCGCGACCGCCTGAACACCCAAGGCTTCGTCGCCGCCCCCCTCCCCGCCGAACCCTTCGCCACCTTCCAACGCGACGAACTGGCCCGCTGGCGGCGGATGGTGGAGATCACAGGGATCAGGCTGGGGGGGTGAAACGGTCGGGCACGGGCGCGGCGGGGGAGGGCTTTGCCCTCCCCCGGAACCCCCACCCACCAAGGGCTTAAGGCCCTTGGAACCCTCGAGTTGATCGGGGGAATTGGGGAGGGGCATGGCGCGCGTTTCGCGTCGGTGGCACCGACGATGCCCCTCCCCAATTCCCCCGATTAAAACCCCGCGGTCCAGGGGGCCGTAGCCCCCTGGTGGGGGGAGGTCCGGAGGGGGGCAAAGCCCTCGCTGACCGCGAGCGGCGGATAACCGCCATTCTGGAGAATTATGATCCGTAATCCCCAAGCCAATCCCCAAAAACAAATGCCCGGCCGTCTCGCATTCTATCGCGCCAGCGGCTCCGGCAAGTAGCCTACCGCGAAACTGAGTCATAGGGCCGCACCGTCGGCAACGCGCCCCGCCGTGCCGCTGCGAGGCTCCTCCAGCTGCAATTCGGCGTCGGCTCGACCACTTCGGCAATGCCGGCTCGCCGAGTTCCCTCGTGCCGCGCCGTAGTGAGTCTGGCGCCAAAAAAGCCTGCTCGGGCACACGACCGCCGAATTCCCCTCCTGAGCAGGCGCTGTTGACTAACGTGACTTGCCTCCGCGCTCCACGCTCAGTCTCGCACGTAGGTCCAGCCCAATGACATCAATGTGAATCTCGCCAGGGAAATTCTTCTGCAAACACTTCGCCGCTGCACGCAACATTGCAATCAGCCCACTGAAGTCCAATTGCTTCCCGGTATCCGGATGCTGCCAGCTTTCGCGCTGCGATCTCGTAATGAGCAAGCAGCCGGCACGGCGACTCGGTGGCGCAAGATATTTGCGAACGAGTTGTTCGGAGATTACAGATCGGAGCGAAGCTCCAGAATAAAACGGTTTGTCGCCAATTTTAAGCTCAATGACACCCTCGACGCCGTTGACTGACGATCGAATTCTAATATCCGTTTCCTTCTCGTCTGAAGTAACGCCTTCCTGTGCTATCGAATACGCGCCACACGCGCGAGTCTCTAGATGCTCCGCTATAGCGCGCCGCATAACGCGCTCATCTACGACGGATGACCACATCTCGCGCGGCGATGCGTCAGCAAGTAGATGATCAGCAAGGTCGTCAAGACGATCCACGATCAACGAGAACATCTCTGCAGATGATCGCGGACCAGGCTCCTTTTTGGCATCGAGCCCGGCAACTTCGTCCGGCTGCATCGCCGCGCTGTCCGCCTCGCGCGCACTTGCTTCCAACGCCAGCGCATGGAGCCTATCGCGCAGATGCCTGAACTTCGGGTCGTTTGCGATTTCGTGCTTCGCATCCCACCCGTCTTGCCCATCAAGTCCGATTACGGCGTTGAGCAAGACGTTGCGGCCGTTCTCTGCGTCATCCCGCGTGTCGGGCGAGTAACCTCCAACATGAACGGCGTCGGCGCCACGCTCAACATGATGATAAGCCAGCCGAAGTAGTCGCAGAAGCAGAGCAGACGTCATTTCAGGACGCCTCAGTTCCACGCCATGTCCGCGGCTAAGGCCGCCGAAAAGCCTAGCGATCCAAACGACAGCCGTGCTCTCGCGGTCGATCTCTACTCCGGAGCACAACATCTCGAGCTGACTTACGGCCTTGTCTGGTTCCGCGGCGAACAACGCCTGCAACGACACGCGCATCAATGACTCATTGTTCGTCGTAGTTGCCAGGTATGCCGATGCCAGCGTCCCAACGGCTTGGCGATCGATATCATTACTGAATTTCAACAAAATATCGAAAACTTGTCCAAGTTTTTCGGCAGCACCGTCAATGTCGTCCGCCGCTCCTGGTAGGCCGCGGGTAGTCTGCAACCACGATCGCAGTGCAGGCAACATGAGCGTGGCAACTTCAGGCGTCGCGTACTGGATGTTCTGAAGCATAGAAGATCGCGCATTTGCTTTTGCCGGCCAGCATAAGACTTTTCCTACCTCGCCGCCGAGGACACGCTCAACAGCCATAGGATGGGCACGGGCTAGCGCTTCAAGCCAAACCGGAAAACCCTGGATGCTTAGTGGCACATAGCGGATAGCGGCTTCCACTTCGTCGGCAGTGAGGTGAGCAACCCAGTCCGTGTCCTCCGCTTCTGCGGTAATGGCGGCGACAGCAAGGCTCCAGCGACGGTAGTAGGTGTTGCGCTCATTCTCGGGACGCTCGGAGGGAAGCAGCGGCGTCTCCCTGCGCCACAAGGGCATGAGGGCGCTGCGAAGCCGATCAGCAACGTCCCTCCCCAGGTGCTCTTCAATTAGCTGACGGTGCCAGCCTGACGAACCGCCTTGCGCGCCGCCACGCTCCAATACGAGCCACAAGTTCCAAGCAGTGTTCGGAGCACGCTCAATACCAAAAGCGGCGTCCGGATCGTCCTTCAACTCTCGCCAGAACGCCACCCAGCTTGCCTTGTCCTTTGCCCTGCGCCGCTTCAACCGGCGCTCACGGCGAGCGTTGGCGGCCGCCCAGGTCTTGTGCGTCCGGCTTTGGTCAGATGGCTTCAACTGGCCTTCGAGAAATGCTGCGAGTTCCGAGTCACCGGACACAAACGGCCTAAGGTCCGCGATATGCGCTCGACGATCTTCCGGACCCGAACCTAGGGCGAACACGTCCATCAACAGCGCCGCTGCCCTGAGGTCGTCTGATTGCGAAGGGTCGACGAGCAGGTCGCGCAACCACGCGCGATCCTCGAGCCTCAGGATCTCCGAGCCGCGCCATGCGAGTTGCATGAAGAGGTCGAGCCGCGGACGGGTAGGCCGTAGTTTCCGCTGCAGCACAACGCTCGCCTCGAAGATTGCCGGCTTGATCGAAAGTGGAACCGATGCGACCAACTGGGACAGCTTCGAAGAGGCCGAGCTGTCGGTCCTGATGCCGCGTGTCAACTCGGCGGCCAAAACAATCGAGTAAGCATGCGCCGGCGTGAGCGATCGCGCATCTAGGAGCCGCGCACAGGTGGAGACGAGTAGGTATACCAAATGTGGGCGCTGGTTTCTGGCAGCTTGCGTGTTGCCTTCGAAGGCGAGGCCTTCCTCAACAAGGCGTGTGAGCCCTATACAGAGCTCTTCGAGTTGCTCAACTGTGAGCACCTCGATTTGTCGTGGAAGCCTACGCGAAAGCGCGGTTGTGTCGGTGCGGACCTCCTGAACCCAACTTAGGATCGCAAGAAGCTGACCTACCGACATATGTTGCGGGAACAAGCGCTGGATGACTGCCTGGGCGAAAGCTTGATTCCAAATGCCAGGGCCACAGCGAAGGCTGTCCACAATGTTCGTGAGGTCTGAGTCTTGGAGAGCGCTCAGCGCGTCGAGGGCATCGATTCTCTCGTCGCGATCTGCCTCGACGCTCCAGACTACCCGCCTCGCGATCTCCGCACTGCGGTGCATTCGGGCACGTCCGATCAAAGCTAGAAGAGTACCCCGCACCTCCGGGTTTTCGATCGCGTCGAACTGGGCGCGAATGATCTCCTCGAGCGATGCGTCAGCGAAGCGCTGGATTTGGATTTGCGGGACCGACAGGCCACGCCAGCCGCCGGTGCCGTATCGCTCGATGTAAGAGCTCAGCACCATTCGCCGCTGTTCGACCGACAGACTGCCTGGATCGCCCAAATTCATAAGCAACGCTGGATCAAGGTCGTTTACGAGCTCGAACACCCATTGCAGCCGCAATGCCAGCCACCCAGCAACGTCCCGAAGCGATGGACGGACCACATCGACCCCTTGTGCGGTCTGTACAACGAGCAGGCGACGCACTGTCTTTCGCGACATGCCGGCGTTGGCCAGTTCAGCGAGCCGCCATGCGGCCAAGAACTCAAATGCCAGTCGATTGTGAAAGCGGACCCGGCCGTAACTCGCGAAGCTAAAGAGCCCGCGCTCCAACAGCGCCTTTCGGTCGTCGTCGCGCCAATCGCGCAGGACGACCGTCGGGTCCACAACGGTCGACGCATCCCCTACGTCATGATTTACATCGTGTCGGATGGTCAGGCGTTGAGTTAAAACAACCGCGAGGGCAAGCCTCCTTGCGCCATCTAGAGCGCGGTCGTCCTCTAACTCTCTGTCGGGACGAAGAGCGCTTCGCTTCAGCCGGGCCTTCACGTCGAATGCCACTTGGGACGCATGCGTCCCAAATTCACCGCCCAGCTCCCTCCATGCACTTGCCGCTTCGATTACGTCCTGCGGGCGTCGCATGAACTCCAGCATGGATGATGTCTCGAGGCCGTTGAGAAACGCGTCGGAGTCGCGAACTCCTCGGGCTACCGCCAGCTTCGAAACGTCCGCTGTGCTGAGCGGTACGAGGGAGACAAAGCGTACTTCTGGTGGCACGTCCTCCTTCCTGCTCTGGCGAGATTCTCCCATCGCCAACATGGCAAACGCTTCCGCGCTAAGCGGTCGCGGCGACTTCGGGACCGCGAAGAGCCCCAAAAACAGATCCCGATCGACGGGAAGCGGACGAGATGTCAGCACGACCCGAACGCGCGCCATGTGGCCGTCAAGATCGTTGGCAACGTTCCTGAGTGCTGCCCGGAACTTTCCTTGGGTCAGCCTCAACTCGTCGAGCGAGTCCAAAAAAATGGTGGCGATCGCGGAATCTGTGCGCCGCCACAACTCGAGCCGCTCTGTCTCTTCAGGTGACCTTAGTTCGCGCCACGGCTGGGAAGCAACCGAGGACAATTCGATATAGAATGCCGGCTCGCCTGCATTCCACAATGCCTTCTGACGGGTTTGGCACTCGTAGGTCTTGCCGGATTGCGCTTCCGACATAAGGATGATGATCCTCGATTTGAGGACATCGTCCCAATCAGCGGTTTTTCCAAAACCGAGCCGCCGGATTAGGGACGCGTTCTCCGCATCATCCAAGTCCGATTCGTTCAGATCAAAGAATGTGCGCTGAATTTCAGTAGGCGTCATCGCTTCCTGCAGATGTATGCATAGAGTGGGACATCATGACGAGCGTACATGTTGCTATTTTTTTGAACACTGAATGATCGCCGTTGAGCACATTTTTTCCCTGCAGGTCAACGAGATGGGAGCAGCGTGGGAGGGAAAGAAGCTAGCCGGTCAGCCCCGCGCCGCGAGGGCACAGGCTTCACTGACGCTGACGGCCGGGCCGGGGGCCTCGCTGGTTCCGATGAGGCGAAGAACGCCGCAGGCATCGACGCACAGCCTGACAATCCTTAGCCCGAGAAGAACCGCGACCGGCGCGGTGCCCGGCGGAGCGGTGTGTAGCGGCAGCCGCTCCCACTGCCGCTGGATCTTCGAGGATCGCTCACGCGCGACGATCTCCGCGGCCACGGCGCGGATACTGGCAGCCTGGCGGGGCGTGGCGTTCCTCGGGACGGGGATCGCGATGGCGCCGCGCTCGCGCGTAATCTGCCGGCTCGCGGCGTGGCGCGCCTTCGCGCGTGCCGCCGCTGTCCTGGCGCGCTGCTCCGCCAGCAGCCCGTCCTTGATCGCAAGGATCTGGTTCATGGCCTCCGCTCCACTGTTCTGATCCGCCGTGCCGTCGCCGGCCCCTCCGACGGGACGCGGAGATCGAAGGTGGCGCCCATCCTGCCGAGGACGACCGCGCCGGCCCTGAGGGCCACCAGCGCGGTCCCGCCGCGCCGCCGGGCGCTGCTGTAGAGCACGCCGTCCACATCGCCGCGCATCGCCATCCGACCGCCGATGCGCTGGGCGAGCGCCCACGAGGCTGGATCGGCGCCGAGCGCGGGCCGCCCGTCATTGCCGCGCGCGTCGAGGAAGCGACCTGTGATGCTGGCGGACTGGACGCGCCATCGGCCGCGAAGCTCGTCCAGGCCGGCGCGGTGTGCCTCGCGGCGCACATGGTGGATGACCTCGCCCAGCGCCGTCGCCACGTCGAGGAATGCGATCCAGGCCGGGACACCGGGGGGCACCCACCGGAGCCCGGCCGGCAGGAGCGCCGCCGAGGCCATGGCGTGCCCGAGGCGGTGATCCGCGTCGCCGACCGCGATCCGGGCCGCCGCGGCAATGGCGCGGGCATTGGTCAGGCTGGTCACAGGCGAGACGTGGCGCCGCTCGCCGTCCTCGCCGCCAGCATGGACCGCCAGCAGACGCACCGCCTCGCCCGTGAAGGTGGTGACGGGATGCGTGATCGCCCTGTGCCGCAGCGGCGCATCGGCCTCGGCGATGAGCAACGCCGCGCTCACGCCCCGAACACCCGAAGGGGCTGTGGCTCGACCTCGCCGCCCCAGCTATCGACAGGCGGAGCCCATGCGCCCCCACGCCAGCCGTCCAAATGGGCGCGGACGGCAAGCAGGCCGGCCAGACCCTCGCCCTCCATGTGGTGCCGCGGTGAAAGGCCGCCGAAGACTGGGCCGGTGTTGGGCGCGTGGACCCACCGCCGCGCCTGATCGCCTTCGCCGAGGACGATCCGCAGAGCGCGGTCGACGCCGAGCAACGCCGAGACGCGCAAAAGGGTCAGCGGGGGAAGGCCTTCGGCCGGGACGCGCTGTCCGCGCCGCCAGCCCGTCACGGCAGAATGGTCGAGGTCCAGGGCTTCGCACGCTTCGACCGCATCGGCGAGCGCGGCACGCGACCAGGTGCGCGTGCCATGCGGCTCTATGGCCCGCGCCAGCGCCTCGTGGACGATCTCGGCTGTGTCCCGATTAGGCCGCATCATCGGCGCAGCGCTCCAACCAGTAGCGCACCACCGCCAGCGTCTCGGCGCGTCGCTTCACGAGGACGGCTCGGCGCGCCTCGACGGCGGCAACCGAGGGCGCTGCGGCCTCTTCGACCTCGCGAACCGCCTTCGCGATCTCGCCGCTCGTCGCCTCGCGCAATTCGCCGAGCGCGATCCCGACCGCATCCGTCAGCGCGCCCAGCGCGTCATGCCTGCCGGCCGGAGCCGAGCCGCCATCCTTGCGCGCGACCTTCGACAGCTGCTCGTTGATCTCGGCGCGCAACTCGGCGAGCTTTATCCCGACCGCATCGGCGAGGGAGTCCAGTTCGTCGCGCGGTGCCGCGGTCATTGCCCGGCCTCCGCATCGAGGCTTCGCTTTCGTCGCTCCGCCTCTTCGGCGTCTTCCCGCAGCCGTTGTTCGATCAGTCGCAGATAGTCCCGGCCGTGTAGCCGAAGCCGCTCATCGTCGATGTGCTCCGCCGCCGCCGCGCATCGCTCCGCCGCCGCGCCGAAGGCGACGGCGAGGCCCTCGTGCTCGACCGCGAGAGAGGCGCGTGCGGCCGGCTCGCGCATCAGCACGGCAAGTTCCGCCGCCTCGGTCAGCAATTCGCGCGCCTCGGCGAAGCCCGACCCAGGCGGATTGCCGTCGGGGATCATGGCGGGATCACCGGCCAGCAGCGCGGCGCGGCATCGGCGGAAGGCGTCGGCTTGCATGCGAAGCTGGTCAGCAGCGGCGCGCACGACCTCGCGGCGGGCGTTCGCCGCCAACGTCGCGGGGTCGGTCTGGTGGCGCCTTAGCGAAGCCATCGCCTCGCGCGGGAGCAACGGCCGATCTTGCGTCCAGGTCGGCGTGACGAGGTCGCCGCCGGTCTCATCCAGCAGCGCGTCGATCTCGGCCATGGTCGGCGGCGCGTCGGCCTGCGTCTCGCTCATGCCGCCAGCGCTCCGCCATGCCGCGCCAGCATCCGGTCGACCGCCTGGCGCAGCTGGCATTCAAGGACGAAGGCCCGCTCGGCCCGCGCCATGTTGGCCACCGCCTCGGCTTCCTCGACCGGAGCCACGGCATGGCGCGCGAGCAGGCCCGCGAGCGCATCGACAAAGGGGAGCGAGCCCGGCGCGCGCAAGGGCCAGCGCGTGCTGTTGTAGCCGTCCGGCAGATCGCGGCCGAAGAGGACGAGGGATGCTTCGCCGCAGAAGCTCGGCCACCCGTCCAGCGCCGCGTCATCGCCCTTCGCCTCGGCCAGCATGGCGGCGGTGCGCTCGGCGCCCAGCCGAATGAAATGCAGCGCGTGGGCGATCTCATGGAATGCGAGGGTCGCCACCGCCTGCGGCGCGAAGCCGCACAGCCGGAAGTCAGGATCGCCGCGCTGGAAGTCGAGATCGGCGCCGACGATGCCGCAGGCCGGCAGCGTGACCTGCGCCACAGGCGAGCAATGACCGAGGATTTGCGGCTCCCACCACCACCCCGGCGCGATGACGCGGGGCCACTCCAAGTCCTCCGGCAGCGCCACGCCCAACGCCTCGGCCATGTGGACCATGACGCCGCCCAGCACCACGGACTGGCGGGCGACGCGGCGGCGCGTCTCGGGCGCCAGGTGCTCGGGCGGGACGATGTGCCGAATGTAGCGGATCGGCAGATGCGGCGGAGGCAGCGTGCGCCGCGGTGCATCGGGCGATGGCGGGGACGTGGAAGAGGCCTGCGGCGAGATCATGCGCGAACCGTGCGCGTCGCCGCTGCGTCTCTGTCGATAATGTGCAGGACATGCACCAAGGCGCGCGCTGATCTATCCTGCGCCGATGGACCGCTTCGTGCCGCCCATCCCGCTGACCGCCCTGTCGATGCCGCGCCTCGTGCGCGACGGCCGCGAACTCGCCGGGCTCACGCAGGCGGCGCTCGGCGCGCGAGCGGGCGTCGGCCGGGATCGTATCGCGCGTGTCGAGGGAGGCCATGGTGGCGCGAAGCTGCGCGATCTCGATGCCATCCTCGCCGCGCTCGACGCTGCCGGCGTCATCCTTCGCCCCGATGGCCGGCCCGATCTTCGCGACGCGCCGCGCTGGTCGAGCGGCTGACGGCGCCCGACTAGCCTCGCGCCAAAGACCGAACGACGGTGTTGCGCAAGATGCCGAGCCGCCGCGCGGTCGGCGAAACAGAGGCGCGCGCGGCGGGCTTTAGGCTTCAATGGCCCGCGCTGGCCAGCGAAGCCCGGCGGCGGCGCCTCAGCTCTCAGGACTCCCCAACAGCTAACCCGCTCCGATGCCCGCCCAAGCGCCGGTCCTGCGCGTCAAGAGCCCCGCCGGCCGAAGGCACTGTGGTCGCGGAGCCCAGCCGACATTCAGCCGCGCATGATGATCGAAATCAGGTCGAGCAGCCGCCCATCGCACGCCGGGTCGAAGCGTTCGCATCCGCGCCGGCGAGCGATTTCCCACAGCATTTGAGCCGCGTCGCGCTCTCGCTGGCCGGGCTCGGCGGCAAGCCGAGAGATCGCGATGATGAAGGCGTCTTCGACGGTCATGCCGGTTATCGACGCGACCGCTCAAAGCACGAGGACCGGGTAGCCATCTGAACCGCCCCGGGTTTGTCGGAGGCTCCAACTCCTGAGAGGCTGGAGCGATGACGAGCAAGACGACGAACAAGTTCTCGCCTGAGGTTCGCGAGCGGGCGGTGCGGATGGTGCTGGATCATG
>JAESGX010000074.1_pt1 | contig 162209 bp, 143 predicted proteins | sample 9269801 | NCBI WGS metagenome assembly JAESGX01 (sample SAMN16773122, study PRJNA677054) | algae metagenome | isolation source: Pleurocapsa minor GSE-CHR-MK-17-07R and co-occurring heterotrophs from wet... | place: USA: Lower Calf Creek Falls, Grand Staircase Escalante National Monument, UT ... | reverse complement strand
CGTCTCGCCTATACCACCGCCATGTTCAACGTCTGCGTCGCCTTGTGGCACAAGCTCAATCCCTTGGCTGAACCCTTCAAAATCAGCATCAAGGACTTCAGCTTATAAAACCCGCACCACTGGTTATTATATCCGCTACGATTCCGAAGAGTCCAGCAGAGAGCGCGAATATTTCAACTCGTGAAATAGATTTTGACTTTGACGGTGTCTCTTCCATACGGACTCAAGAGTCTCACTTCAAAACTGGGTTTCACGACAAAAAAAGATCAACTGTAATGTTAGCATGAAATTCAAGTATCTACTGGTCTATCAATAGGGCATACTACAAAAGCTGAAACTGCCCACCGTGAAATTTCCCCATAGGGGGCTTAACCATAACCCGTACATCTCACGCGATCCAGCGCCAGGTGACGAAGCGCGACAGGATCAGCAGCGCCAGCGCGATGCTGGGCAGCGCCACGGCAAGCTGCTTCCACGGGCGGTTTGCCCACAGCGCCAGCAGGATATAAAACGGAAAAATCACCGCGCCGAAACGAGGCATGCTGAGCAGCGACCCGCTGGCCACCGGAATCAGCAGCGCAAACAGCGCGAATAAGCCCCATGCGCGCTGCTTCCACACAAACAGCGTCGCCAGCGCCAGCGCCAGATACCCCAGCGCGAAGGCCAGGTCAAACCAGCTCGGATACCAGCCCAGCAGCGCCACCGGCTCGCGGAAATATACCAGCACGACATCGACCACCGAGGCCGACCTGCCCCACACGCCCTCATACGCGCTGAAGTACGCGCCAAGGTCGCCCACCCACAGCCCGGCAAAAGCTATATAGCCGACGAACGCCAGCCCCGGCAGGCACGCCAGCAGCAGCGACAGAATCCGTTTCTCGCGCGGCATTTGCCAGGCGAGATAAAGCAGCGCGGGAATCAGCGCCACACCCACCGAGCGCGTCAGGCAGGCCAGCACGGCCGGCAAAATCGCCCAGGCGAAGCGGCCCGTTTGCGCCAGCCAGAACGTGAGCAAAACCAGCAGCAGAAACAGCGACTCAGTGTACACGCCAGACAGGAAAATCGCATTCGGCGCGGCCAGTAGAAACAGCACGGCAATCAGCGCGGTGCGCGGCTGGGTGACGCGGCGCGCCAGGTCATACAGCACGAAGCACGAGGCCAGCAGGGCCAGATTGCTCACGATCAGCCCGCCGATGGTCGCGCATGTGCTCAGGTACGGCGACCAGACACAGCCCTGCCCGCTGATGCCGCTGGCCAGCCGCGTCAGCGCCGGGTACAGCGGCCAGAATACCATGTCCGCCGACGGGGCGCGGTCGTTGAACCAGTCGTAGCCCTCGGTGGCGATGGTGGCGTAAAAGCCGGCGTCCTGCCGGTAGAACATATCCAGCGCCGGGCCGCCATCCAGCAGATGGGTATACTCCGGCCCCTCGACCGACTCCAGCACGGCCATGCTGCCCACGCCAGACGCGACCACGATCACCCGCGACAGCACGAAGGCCGCCAGGATGATCCACAGGTGGGGACGAGAGATGGAAGTAACGCGCATAGGAAGCTGGCCGATCACACGACGGGAGGCGAAATCACGCGGATAGTACGCCATGCGCGGGCAATTCGCCAGCATGGGCCATAAAAAAAGCGGACTGCCCGTGCCCAGGAAGTCCGCTTTTTTGTTCAGACATTTGATGTGGAAACTAGGAACCCGGGGTAGCCTCGGGCATCATTTCCATTTCGCTCAGCAGCGCGCCGGTGACCGGGTCAACGCCGGTTTCGATGCTGCCGTCGATCAGGCCGGCCAGGATTTCTTCCATCTGGGCGGTCACTTCTTCCGGAACATCCGAGTCGTGGGCCGGGGCAAAGCCGATGCCTTCGTTCTCAACCGAGAGGACAAACATACCGGTTTCGGGGTACGCTTCACCGTTCACGGCGGCTTCGATCATCAGATACACGCCGTTGTCCACGCGCTTCACAGCGCTGGAGATGATGCGGTCGGCACCGTCGGTCTCGCCCGCGCCAAAGGTGGTGAAGTACTCGTCCTGGTCCACGCCGATCACGTACGCGCCTTCAGAGGCAGCGAACGCGATACCGCCGGAGCCGGTGGGGCCGCCAGCGCCGAAGATCACGTCAGCGCCTTCGCCGATGAACTGTTCAGCGGCAGCAGCGCCGCGGTCCGGGGCAACAAAGTCGTCGATGTACACGCCCAGCGCGGTCACTTCCGAGCCAGTCACTTCATTGATGTAGGCGACGCCCTGCTCGAAGCCGTTGCGGAACTTCACAACCGGCGGGATGTCGATGCCATACACACCAGCCACGACGCCGGATTCGCTCATCAGCGCGGCAATCGAGCCGGCCAGGAAACCGCCCTGGTCTTCACGGAACTGCAGGCCGACGTAGTTCGGCAGCGGGTTGGCCACGAACTGGTCGACGCCGATGAACATGATGTCCGGGTTGGCGGCGGCGGCGGCAGCGGTGCCGTCAGCGATGAGGAAACCCACGGTGACAATGATGTCATTGCCTTCGTTCACGCAGGTATCGATGTTGGTGGCATAGTCCGTCTGTGCCTGGGTTTCGATGTAGGTGGTTTCCAGATCGAAATCTTCAGCGGCGCGAACCATACCTTCGTAGGCATACTGATTGAACGTGCCGTCGTTTACACGGCCGAGGTCGGTGACGAGGCAAACCGTGGTAATTTCGTCCTGCGCCGTGATCGACGCAAAGGGCAGAATTGCCAGAGCCGCGAGACCGGCACCCATGAGGAATTTACGCATCATTCTTAAAAAGCCTCCTGAATAAGAGAAGCATAGCCTTTTGCTGAAAACATCATCAGCATACGTTAATAAGTGTACCTCATTTTCACGTGCCGCCAAAATCACCGCTGACGAATCCCTGCGAGTCGTGCTTGTGTAAACATGACAAATTACCCCGCCTCACAGGTATACGCTGCACCCGCGACGCTCCAGCGCGTCCACCCAGTCTGGCGGGCCGTCGAGCAGGTTCCAGCGCAGGTCCAGCTTTTGCAGGCTGTCCAGCTTCAGGATTTCCGGGCCAATCTGCGTCAGGTGATTCGAGCGCAGGTCCAGCACGCGCAACCCCTTCAGCGTAAACAGGCTGTCGGGCAGCGTCGTGATCCGGTTTTTGCGCAGCTCCAGCGACCACAGGCTGGTCAGGCCGGACAGGTCATCCGGCAGCGCGGCAAGCTGATTGTCATTGCCATTCAGGACGCGCAGGCTGGACAGCCCGCCCAGCGTGCCGGGCAGCGCAGTCAGGTGATTCTCGTACACATGCAGCTCGCGCAGCGCCCCCAGCCGGCCAATGCCCTCAGGCAGATGCGCCAGTTGGTTGCGGTACAGGCGCAGCTCGTGCAGCGCCGATAAATCACCGATGGCATCCGGAAGCGCCGTCAGCGCATTGTCGGTCATGTTCAGGTAGCGCAGGCGCGGCAGGCGGGTGATGACCTCCGGCACATGCGTAAACTGGTTGGTATGCAGATACAGGAATTCGAGCGCGGCCAGCCCGGCAAAAGACGCTGGCAACGTCGCAAGCTGGTTCATGGCCGCATCCAGCATGACCAGCGGCAGGCCCGACACGCAGTCGGGCAGCGATGTCAGCGCATTGCTGTAAATCAGCAGGCGACGGGTATCGGCATGCGCGCACAGGTCAGCGGGCAAGGCCGACAAGCCCTGCCCGCTGTAGTCGAGCGTATTGGGGGGCACCCGCTAATCCAGATTCAGGCCGACGCGCAGGCGAATGCTCACCAGCCGGTCATCGCGCTGTTCAGCGGCCAGCCCCAGCTGCAGCACCGGCGACTGCGTCTGCCCCCCCGCCGACGGCGAAATCAGGTTATAGATGCCGGGCACGTCGAAGTACCAGGCCGGGGCGATCTCGCCATTCAGCGTTTGCCAGCGGCCTTCGTCCACCAGCCGGTTATCGCCCTGCTGCGCCCGCAGCGCCAGCGCGACTGCATCGCCGGTACCGAGCAGCACGACGCCCGCGTCTTCAGGCGCGGCAATCGCGAACACGGTGCCGCCACCACCCAGCGGATCATTAAACGCGATCACGTCGCCATCACGGGTGAGCACGCCCACACCCAGGAACTGGGTCATCACGTCCGCCAGCGTATCGGCCAGCGCGGAGGAATCCGGGCTTTCCACGATCATCAGCGCGTCGAAGCTGGCATTCAGCAGCGGTGACGGATTGTTCGGGCGCGGCAGAAGCGCCGCCAGATAGTCGCCGCTGGCCTGATCGAGCACATCGCCGGCCAGGTCGATGCCGCCGATCGTCTCCAGCGTGCTGATGAAGCTGTCGACGGCGGCCAGAATATCGGCGTCCGACGGCAGCGGCACCAGCTGGCCAGACGACGCGGCATTCGGCTCAAACGGGAACGCAGCCAGCGCGCGCGGGATAAAGCTGGCCAGCGGCAGCGCGCGCATGAAGCTGTTCACGGCGGTCTCTGCATCCGTGCCCGCCATCGCGACAATCGCGCTGCGCGGCAGCATGTCCCACAGGGCCGAGTCGGCCGGCGCATCCGCCAGCACCACATCCTGCGCCGTCAGCACCAGCGCGTGGGCTTCCAGCGCATTTGAAATCAGCAGCGATTCGCCCACGGAGACGCCGACCGCCTCGATGCCGCCGCCCGCCATCTGGGCCAGCAGCGCATCATCATCCAGCGCCGCCAGCGCGCCACCAAACGCGCCGACGACATCCGCGCCCAGCCCGCCATTCAGGACAAAATTGAGCGCGCCAGCGGCAGCATCCCCATGCACGAAGATGCGCGCCAGGGCGTCGGCATCCAGTCCGGCATACACAGAAGCGAAGTCGGCCCCATCAGCAACGCTGCCGGAAGCCTCGGCATAGGCATCGAGCGCGGCGCGCACATCGTCCAGCGCGCCCACCAGCACGACCGTGGGCGTGAACGCCAGCGAGACCTGATCGCCCTGATACAGTGTCGCGCCCTGATAGCTTTCCTGCTCCAGGAAGTCCTGCCCGCGCACCACCGGCGACATCGCGCTGGCCGCGCTGAACGCGTCGCGCGCCGACAGCACCATCAGCGGCTGGCCAGAGACATAGTTTTCATCCAGGCTGGGCCAGGCCACCAGCAGCTCATCGCCCAGCCACGGCGTAATCAGCTGGGCAAAGCTGGCGCTTTCCAGGTCAAATGTGTCCAGCGGGAAGTACCCCGCGAGGTCATTCTGTGGGGAGAACGTCACACGTGTCGGCTGAAGCACGCTGGCTGTGAAGCCAGCGACATTCATCGCCTCCAGCGTGACGGCGAGATCAGCGGTATCAAGGGATATAAATCCGGCAAAGTCGGCGGGGACCCATTCGGCCAGTGACCGGGGTGCATCCTGCGCCCGGGCCGCGCCAAAGACGGACACGAGCAGCAGGCCTGTCATCATCAGGGGGACATAACGTTTCATCATGATCGCTCACAATACACACCCGGAACACACGGGTAAGTGTACTCGTGTGTTCCGGGAATGGGCAACCAATTTGCTGAGCGAGTGATGAAAACTACATGCCGATATCGCGCCGTTCATAGCGCCACATGGCAGCCACCAGCGCCACGACAGCCACGCCCAGCAGCAGGGCAATATTGCCCGGAATCAGGCCGGTCTTCATCACATCGGTGGCGGCGATGTAGCTGAAAAATGAGGCTGGCTTGATCGCGGCCAGCAGGTCTGGCATGGCGGCCGCAAACACATCGACCATGTAACTGCCCACCACGAACAGCGCGGATAGCGCCAGCGCGGTCGATTTGCGGCGGATGACAGCGCCCAGCAGGCCAGACACAGCCAGCACCACGAGCAGGCTGGGCAGCAGGTTCAGATTGCTTTCGATCACCCGGCCGACCGTGAAGCCGACATCCGGCACCGCGGCCACCGACGCCACCTGCAGCAGCATCGTGATGAGAATGATGGCGCTCACCAGCACGGCATAGGCCAGTGTCTTTTCCAGCACGACCTGCCAGCGGCGCACAGGCAGGCTCATGAACATATCCATGATGCCCGCATCTTCATCATTGGCCGTGATATTCATGCCCGCCGTCACCGCGTAAAACGCGAAGAACAGCATGATGAACGAGAAGTAGCGCGTCGCCAGATAGCCATCGGGCGTCGCCATGAATTCGATATCCGCACCGCCAAACATGCTGAGCAGGAACGGCGGCATCGACTCCATCAACTGGGCATACTGCTGCAGCACCGATGCATCGTTGATGAACAGCACGACGATCGACGCGATCATGCCCATGCCAATCGTCCAGTACAGCGCCGTGCGCCAGCCCTGGCGCAGGGTCTCCACAAATACACTGCCCCACATGTTATTTCGCCTCCACTTTCATCTGGCCAGCCGCAGGAGCTTCGCTGTAATAGGTCAGGAAGACTTCCTCAAGCGTGGGTTCCTTCACTTCAATATTGCGCACATAGGCGCCATTCATGGCCCGCAGCACCGGGTCAAAATCGCCCGTCAGGCGGAACTGCACGGTATGGTCGGCCGTCGTCAGGGCTTCCACAGTGGGCATCCCCGCCAGCAGACCGGCCGGCACGGCGTCGCGCAGGGTCATCGTGACAATGCGGAAGCCCGCCTTCGTCAGGCTGCTCACATGCTGCATCGAGAGCAGTTTGCCATCGCGCAGGATGCCGACGCGGTCACAGATGGCCTGCACTTCGCTCAACTGATGCGAGCTGAGGAAGACCGTCTGTCCGGCGGCCTGCGCCTCACGCATCAGCTCGGTAAAGGTCTGCTGCACCAGCGGATCGAGGCCGTTGGTCGGCTCGTCCAGGATCAGCAGTTCGGGCCGATGCATCATCGCCAGGATCAGCCCCAGCTTGCGCCGGTTGCCCGTGCTGTACGAGCGAATCTTCTTGGTCGGATCAAACGACAGGCGGGCAGCCAGCTCAGCCGCAAAGCTGTGGCTGTCGCTGCCACGCACACGGGCAAAATAGCGGATGACATGCTCGCCCGTCTGCCCATTCCACAGCGACAGATCGCCTGGCAGATAGCCCACCCGCGCGCGGATGGCCACGCTGTCAGCACGGCTGTCCAGCCCTAACAACGTCGCTTTCCCGCCATTCGGGCGAATCAGATCCAGCAGCAGTTTGATGGTCGTCGTCTTGCCAGACCCATTGGGGCCCAGATAGCCAAAGATTTCGCCCTGCTCCACATACAGGTTCAGGTCGCTCAGCACAAACTGCTTCGCGCCACCCTTGAAGGCCTTCGTCAGCCCGAAGGTCTCGATGATACGGTTGTTTTTCATAGCTTTTAACTCCCATTGTTACACGCCGGGATTATGTATCTCCGGCATTTTTTGCGCCTGCCTTGTGCGGATCAGCATTCATTTTGCGCAGCACGCTCAGCCCCTGCGTCATCAGCGCCTTCAGCGCCTCTTTCGCAGCCTGCTGATTGCCGGCCTCGGTGCCAAACGCGCGCCCCAGCATCAGCGCCATCACGTGGCCAATTGCGCCAACATCCTCCGGCGGCGGCATGATCTCGTGAATGCGCATCAGGCCGTAGCGCATGGACACCAGAATGTAGGCCAGCGCCGTGGTATCCACATCGGGATCGATCATGCCCGCCTTCTGGAACTGGCGGACGAAATCTTCCCCAAACGAAAACGTCATGGCGGGCGGCGCATGATCCGCCATCCGCAGCATGTAATTGCCCATGATGGCGCGGTTGCGCGTGTACAGGGCGCTCAGCAGCGGATGCTGCATCAGGCTGGTCAGCGAATAACGATAGACATTGAAGATCGTGTACCCCTCAGGGTCATGATCCAGGCGGTCAAACAGGTCTTGCACCAGTTGTTCGGTCTCCATTGTGATCAACCGGTCAAACATGGCCTGTTTGCTGGAAAAACTCAGGTAGATCGCGCCCTTGGAGATGCCAGCCTCCCGCGCGATGTCTTCCACGCTGGTCTTGTCAAAGCCAAAACGCGTGAATAACGGTCGTGCGGCATCGAGGATCTGCTTCTCGCGGCGCATCTGTCTTTCAGTGTCGTTATTCATGCATATCTTGCCCTTTCACACACATAAAAAATGACTGAAATGAATGTTTCAGTCAATCAGTACAATTGTATGTAATTTCATGAGCGTGTCAGCCCCTACAAGGTAGGGGGATTTTCATGATTGGTCATGATGGTAAGAACGCGGATTGCCGCGCACACAAACGATTGTTACACTGCACAGGGTCAGTCAAACAAATGAGCTGCGAGGAAAGAACTTCACATGAGTGTTTCGATTACTGAACGCGGGTACGTGAACCCGGGCGTGCTGGTCTCTACCGACTGGGTGGCCGAACATCAGCAGGACGCCAACGTGCGCATCATCGAGTCCAACGAAGACCCCCTGCTCTACAGCGCGGGCCATATCGCGGGCGCGGTGCAGGTGGACTGGACGCGTGACCTGAACGACCAGCTGCGCCGCGATTACCTGAACAAGGCCAGCTTCGAGGCGCTGATGAGCCGCATCGGCGTCACGCACGACACCACCATCGTGCTGTATGGCGACAAGAACAACTGGTGGGCGACCTATGCCTTCTGGGTGTTCCAGTTGTTTGGCCACACCAACGCCAAAGTGATGGACGGCGGCCGCGCCAAGTGGGAAAAAGAAGGCCGACCGCTAACGCGCGAGATTCCGGCGTACGCGCCGACGGCCTATACCGCGCCCGAACGCGACGACGCCTCGATCCGCGCCTTCCGCGACCAGGTGCTCAAGCATGTCGAAGCTGGTGGCCCGCTGGTGGACGTGCGCAGCCCGGCGGAATATACTGGCGAGAAGCTGCACATGCCCGAATATCCCCAGGAAGGCGCTATTCGCGGCGGCCATATCCCCGGCGCCAAGAGCGTGCCGTGGGCGCGCGCCGTGAATACCGAAGACGGCACCTTCAAGCCGGCGGAAGAACTGAAGCAGATTTACGAGCAGGAACAGGGCCTGGACCCGAACAGCGAGCTGATTGCTTACTGCCGCATCGGCGAACGCAGCAGCCATACCTGGTTCGTGCTGACCTATCTGCTGGGCTTCAAAAACGTGAAGAATTACGACGGCAGCTGGACCGAATGGGGCAACCTGGTCGGCGTGCCGATCGAGAAGTAGGCGAAATTTCATGGCTGCAATCCCTGAAGCGCTGGCCGAGCTGGTCAGCGATATGGAAAGCATCAGCGACCGCAATGAACGCGCGGAACTGCTGATCGAAACGGCCGATCGCTTTGGCGACTTTCGCGTGCCGGCCAGCATCGCCAGCAAGCCCTATCCGGAAGACCACCGGGTGAAGGCCTGCGAAAGCGATGCCTACGTGTGGGCGGTTGACCGTCCGGATGGCACGCTCGATTTCTACTTCGATGTGCTCAATCCACAGGGGCTGAGCGCGATGGCCATGAGCACCATCCTGGCGGAAACACTGAACGGCCAGCCGCTGGACAGCGTGGCCGCGGTGAACAGCGAAATTGTCTTCAAGCTGTTCGGCAAGGACCTGAGCATGGGCAAAGGCGCCGGCCTGATGGGCATCATCTCGGTGGTGCAAACCGAGGCGAAAAAGCGCCTGGCCGCCCGTTAGGCCAGCATCTGATTCAACGAATACAAAAAGAGGCCGTCTGATTTGCGACGGCCTCTTTTTGTTTCACATTTGTGGGGTGATGCTGGTCTGACGGGCGCTATTTCGCGTACTCGACGGCACGGCGCTCGCGGATGACCTGCACCTTGATCTGGCCAGGGTACTGCATCGTCTCTTCGATCTTCTTGGCGATTTCCTTGGACAGGCGCACGGCCGCCAGGTCGTCCACCATTTCCGGCCGCACGATGATGCGCACCTCGCGCCCGGCCTGCAGCGCGAAGCTCTGGTCGACGCCGTCAAAGCTGTTGGCGATTTCCTCAAGCTGGCGCACACGCTTGACGTAGTTCTCCAGGCTTTCGCGGCGGGCACCGGGGCGCGCACCAGAAATCGCGTCAGCAGCCTCGACAATGTAGCTTTCCACGTATTCCTGCTCGACTTCATGGTGATGGCTGGCAATCGCATTGACGACGCGGGCGTTCACGCCATAGCGCTTGGCGATATCCGCGCCGATGCCGGCGTGCGTGCCTTCCACTTCATGGTCGATGGCCTTGCCCAAGTCGTGCAGCAGGCCGCCGGCCTTGGCGATCATCACGTCTGCGCCCAGCTCGGCGGCGATCATGCCGGCGATATGCGCGGTTTCAATCGAGTGTGCGTGCTGGTTCTGGCCATAGCTGGTGCGGAATTTCAGGCGGCCCAGCAGCTTCAGGATTTCCGGATGCAGGCCCACCACGCCAGTTTCGTAGGCGGCGCGCTCACCTTCCTGGCGAATCGTCGCTTCCACTTCGGCGCGCGCATCTTCGATCAGTTTTTCAATGCGTGCCGGATGAATACGGCCGTCCACCACCAGCTTGGACAGGGCGCGCTTGGCCACTTCGCGGCGCACCGGGTCAAAGCTGCTCACGGTGATCGATTCAGGCGTGTCGTCCACCACCACATCGACGCCCGCGGCCAGCTCAAAGGCGCGGATGTTGCGGCCATTACGGCCAATGATGCGGCCCTTCATTTCGTCGCTGGGCAGGGTGACCACGCTGACGGAAATTTCGCTCACGTGCTCGCTGGCCAGGCGCTGAATCGCGGTCGAGATAATCTCGCGGGCGCGCTTGTCGGCGTCTTCGCGGGCCTCGGCCTCGACCTGGCGGATGATGCGCGCCATGTCGTTGCGGGCTTCCTGCTCGGCCAGCGCCATCAGCTCGGCCTTGGCCTCGTCCATCGTCATCTGTGCCACGCGCTGCAGCTCAGCCGAGTGGTCATCCTGCATCTTTTGCAGGTCTGCCTGCTGCTTGTCGAGGCGGCTCTGGCGCTTGTTCAGGTTCTGCTCGCGCTGTTCCATGCGCTCCAGGCGCTTGTCCAGCTCCTCACGGCGGCGCTGCAGCCGTTCATCTTCCTTGTCAAACTCGCGGCGGCGGCGAATTGCATTTTCATTCGCCTCATCCACAATCTTTTTCGCCGCGGCATCCATTTCACGCTGGCGGGCGACGGCTTCTTCCTGCGCCTTCGTCACTACCGCACGCGCTTCGTCTTCAGCCAGCTTGGCGCGGTTCTTTCCCTGTGCGTTCTGTCGATACAGCAGGCCGCCTACACCAATCGCGATACCCACCGCCACCCCAACCAGGGCGAGTACAATCTCCATGCTTCTTTTGCGGCGCTGCCCATGCTTCAGGCGGGCCGCATCCTCCTTTCATCGTACAGCAGTAGAATTCCAACGGTTCCGGGTGTTAATCCTCAGTCATATCTCGTACATCAAAGCGGGAAACAGGCTCGGCGAAAAAGCTGTCGGCATCTTCGCCCTGCAAAATCACCTCAAACACCTGTTTCATGGCGTCGCGGGCCACCCCACTATTGAAACCACGACGCGCCAGAAATGCATACAACTTCTGCTTTGCTTCGGCCTGGGTCATGCCGCGCAGCTTGTGCGTATAGCCTGTGGCCGCCTGAACGGCGCTCTCGATCTCATCCAGATCAGCGAGCACTTCGTCCACAATCGCCTTTTCAATCCCCTTATCACGCAGTTCAAAGCGCAGCGCACGGGCGCTGAGCGGCTTGTTTGACGAGCGCTCCTGCACCCAGAACGCAGCAAAGGCGCGGTCATCCACATAGCCCATCTGCGTCAGATGCTCAATGACATCATCCATCAGCATGGGCGGGATCTCTTTACGCGCCAGATACTGCTTTATTTCGTGCACACTGCGCGGCCGCAGCGACAGTAAACGCCCTGCCGCATCGATTGCCCGCGCCATGGCATCACGGGCCTGTAATGCGCTGACTTCATCATCGGTCAGCGACTGGCCCTTCTTCAGGATGGCAGCTTCTTCCAGCGGCAGACTGAAGGCAAAATCGCCGTCAATCTCCACGTTCACGCGCTTCTTGCTGCGCTTCTGGACCTGCAAGCCTGTGATGATGCCCACGCTGACCCCGGAAAACACAAAAAGGCAATCCCCATGACGGTATCGCCTGACCAGGACCTGCGGCTATAATCCGGGCACTTCCGCCGGAATTTATGAGAGGAACAGCGACTTCACGACGCGTGATGCGTCAGCACCTCAAACCATCAATTTTTCTTCAGTTTCAGAAAAAGACCGTTCAACCGCACCTCTGGCATATGACACGATGCAATTCCTGCTTTTTATGATTCCCCGGCACTGCACCCTCGTGAGCGTTCACCAGGACGCGCCGCTCTCATGCTTGATGACGAGTGCGCCGCATCTGCTCCTCATCCGGCAGATGCATTTCCTCATACGTGCGGCCTCCGGTGATGAGCCGTGGCGCACGATCCGCGTAGTCCAACTGAATCAGGGTCAATTTAACTGACCGTCAGGAATATTATGCACAACTTAACGTCAAGACACAACCAGCGAAATTGCCCGTCCGCGCTTTACGCTTGCGCCAGACGCCGCCCATGTTTAATAATGGGGATCGCATTTCGGGGAAACTGGACCATATGGCAGCAGTGAAACGAATTTTGGTGACGGGTGGCGGCACCATTCTGGGCGATGCCATTGCCGCTGCACTGCTGGCGGAAGGCGCCGAAGTCACCCTGCTGGTGCGGCCCGGCGCTGAAAAGAATCTCGGCGGGCTGGCCCAGCGCGTGCGCTGGTTCAGCGCCGATGTGTGGGAGCCCAGCAGCCTGAAAGGCCGCGCACGCGGCAATCAGGTGGTCATCCACACGGTGGGCAGCATGAAAGCCGACCCATCCCGCGGGCTGAGTTATCAGCATCTGAACTTTCTGTCGGCGCGCAATGTCGCCAATATGTGCGTATCGGGCGGCGTCGGCCAGATGGTGCTGCTCAGCGCGCCGCGTGCGCCGTGGATTCCGTCAGACTACGTGCGCGCCAAGCGCGACGCCGAGGCCTATCTGCTGCGCATTGGGCTGAAAGCGACCATCATCCGTGCCCCACTGGCCTATGTGCGCGGAGAGCGGCGTTCGGCGTTCTATCAGCTGTTGTCGCTCATGGGGCATCTTCCGCCGATTTCGTGGCTGGGGATGCGCCGCGTGGCGCCCATGCCCATTGACGTGCTGGCACGCGGCATCGCACGCATCACACTGGCGCCAAAACAAATGAAGACGGTGTATTTTGCCGGGGATTTGCGCAGGCATAATACCTCACGCGAAATCAGACGCGGCCTGACTGGCGATAAGCACGGCCTGCTGTCTGCGCGGGATGCCGTCCAGCCGATTGACCTGATGGACGAAGATACACCATTCGGCTGGACGCCACCCGCAGGGGACTAAATATCAAATGCGTCGCCGGAGGTGTCTTTGAGCAGCACGTCGGCGCTGAACGCGGCAATTTCACCGGGTCCCTGCCCCACTGGCACTTCTACCACCACGCCGCCGCAGTCCACCATTTCGCCATGCAGCGCATCGTCCTGGGTCACGCGCACGCGCACCCGGGCGCGCTGGAAAGCGTCGGCCACCACGCGAAACACAACCTGCACCGGGCGATTCTCGATAGCAAGCTGGGCACGCGGATCATCCGGCCCCTGCCCGTGCACCATCTCCATATCCACGTTCACATGCAGCGGCAGCATGACGATATCCACGTCATCAGCGCTGTCAAATCCAATCGAGACATGCGCCGGCTGATTGACTGGCAGCGGATTCGGCAGCGCGACGATCAGGCGGCGGCGCACATAACGGGCCTCGGCGGCGCGCAGCTCGTCATCCAGTTGCTCCGCGCCATCCGGCTCGGTCAGGTCGTATTCCAGCAGTTCCGCCACGGCGCGGCGGCCCGAATCGCTCAGGCGGTAGGTCTGATTCCCCTCCATCACGAGGATGTTTTTGGTCACCAGGCGGCGAATCGCCTTGCCGAAACCGCGATCGCTCAGGCGGGCGCCCGACATCAGTTCGTCGGCATGCACCGCGACCGCGCCGCTGGAACCATAAAAGCGCAGCACATCGAGTGCTTCCGGTTGCAAACCATTCAGGGACTGGGGAATTTCCATCACATTCGTCCTCGCTGGACTAAAGGCTCACGACGCGCGCGCGCCCCTGTTTTCCGCCAACTGCGTTGCGCGTGTCGACGATGAGCTTACTATGATCGAGGACATGCTGCCAGTCATAGCGCGTGTGGTCGGTCACGATGACCACGCAGTCGGCATCCTGCAACAGGGCATCGCTGTACTCGCTGGTGTGCATCACGCCTTCGTGTTCCAGGCGCACGCTGGGCACGAAAAAGTCATGATAGGCCACCTGTGCGCCGCGCTTTTCCAGCAGGCCGATGACATCCAGCGCGGGGCTTTCGCGCACATCGTCGATGTCGCGCTTGTAGGCCACGCCCAACACCACCACCCGCGACCCCTTGACGGACTTGCGGTCGTCGTTCAGCGCCTGCGTCACCTTCTCCAGCACGTACAGCGGCATACTGGTATTGATCTCGCTGGCCAGCTCGATGAAGCGCGCATTGTAGTTCAGCGTCTTCAGCTTCCAGCTCAGGTAATGCGGGTCCACCGGGATGCAGTGCCCGCCCAGGCCGGGGCCGGGGTAAAACGGCATAAAGCCGAAGGGCTTGGACGAGGCCGCGCGGATCACTTCCCACACGTCGATGCCCAGCTTGTCGCACATCAGCGCGACTTCATTCACCAGGCCGATATTCACCGCGCGGAAGGTGTTCTCGAGCAGTTTGACCATTTCGGCGGTGGTGGGATTGTTCACCATCACCACGGAATCCACCGCCGCGCCATACAGCGCCGCGGCCACCTGACTGCACGAATCGGTCACGCCGCCCACGACCTTGGGCGTATTCTTCACGCCGTATTTGTGATTGCCGGGGTCGATGCGCTCTGGCGAAAACGCGACGAACACGTTTTCACCCGCCGTGAAGCCGCGCGCGGCCAGCTTCGGCAGCACGATTTCATTGGTCGTCCCGGGGTAGGTCGTGCTTTCCAGCACCACCAGCATGCCGTCATGGCAGATGTCCGCGACCGCATCCACCGACTGAATCACGAACGACATATCCGGGTCTTTGGTTTTGCGCAGCGGCGTGGGCACACAAATGCTCACCGCGTCGGCAGCGCCCAGGTCGGCATACTGCGTGGTCGCCTTCAGTTTGCCGGATGCCACCAGCGGGGCCAGCCGCTCTGTGGGAATATCGGGGATGTAGCTGTGGCCGCTGTTCAGCTGGTCCACCTTGTTCTGCGCCACATCCAGGCCGATGACCGTGAAGCCATTCTCTGCAAATTCTACAGCCAGGGGCAGCCCAACATAGCCCAGGCCGACGATTCCAACCACCGCACTGCGCGATTGCAGGCGGCCCATAAGCGTTTCAAAATGGGCGGAAGCCATCAAGCTTGCCTTTCTGTCACCTTTAAACAGGAGTGCTGCTGATTATAGAACCGCCCGATAGCGAGTATCAAGCCGCATGGTGCAAAACTGAAATGAAAAGAGACGACCAGAGCGATCGTCTCTTTATCACTGTCTATCAGCTTACAGAAGGTTAGGCGCTGGCGTCCGCCTCAGACGTGGCTTCGGGCACAGCCGGGATAGGCATCTCGAACATAAAGCCCTGCGCGCCCATCTGGTCACGAAGCTGCTGCATCGCTTCAGGCGACATCTGCATGAACATGTCCAGCAGGTTGCCATCGCCCATCGCCATGCGCATCGGGGTGCCCAGCGTCACCTCGACCTGAATCGCCTCGCCGTCGCGCAGCACATACAGCGTGACGACGTCTTCGGGCTCATACGCCACCAGGCGGTCGCGCAGGGTGCGCTCGGCATCCACCGGCTCACCATTCACGGCAGTGATAATGTCGCCAGCCAGCAGGCCAGCCGCCGCGGCCGGAGAGTCGGCCACCACTTCGGCCACCAGCGCGCCATCCGTCACCGCGAGTTCCTCGGCAGCCGCCAGGTCGGCATCGATCGTCTGGAAGGTGACGCCGAGGAAACCATTGATGCCCATCTGGCCAAAGCCGAACATCTGCATGCCATCGCCCATGCCCGGCATCATGCCGCCGGGGCCGTTGCCCATGCCGGGCATGCCATTGGGCCGATCACCACCGGGGCCGTTGCCACGGTCAGGACGACCGATGAGCGCAACCGGCGCTTCCACAGGGGTGACTTCCAGCGTGACTTCTTCGCCATCACGCAGCACCACCACGCTGACGGTCTCGCCCACGCTCAGGGCGCGCACCAGGTCGCGGGCCTCGCGGACAGTGGTCACGACATCGTCGCCGATGCGCGCGAGGTAGTCGCCAGCCTGAATCCCTGCCGTGTCAGCCGGGGAGCCCGCTTCCACATCGACCACCTGCACACCGTCAGCCGTGTTGTCAATCTGCACGCCCAGATAGGCGGCGACAGGCTGGGCGACTTCGGTCGAACCTTCGGGTGTCGCTTCTGGTGTGGCGTCCTGTGCAAAGACAGCCGCAGAGCCGTAGAGTGCCAGGCTGAAGGCCAGCAATGAAGCGGCCGCCGCATTGCGTAATTGTTTCGTCGAGGTCATGATTTTTATCTCCATTTACCAGTTACAGGCATTACACCTTCACAGTACCCCGTATCTGTAAACGACATACGACCCGTTTGTAAATTGAATGTAAATCCGGCGCGGATTATTTCTCGCCTTTGATCTTTTTGGTCAGATACCCACCCAGCAGACTGGTCAGCCACATCTCGCTGCCGCTGCGCTCGGTATCGCCGGGCTTGTCGCCCCAGTCGCCCGTGCGCCGACGCGCCAGCCATTCGCCATACGCCTCGCTGGAAGTGACCAGCGCTTCTTCCAGGGCGGCGCTGTCATTGGCGACGAGCGCGCCGCGCAGGGCGTCCAGCGTCTCCATCAGCGCGTCGACCTGGCGCACCATGGCGACGCGGTTGTGCATCAGCAGGTCGCGAATGTCATCCGGGTGCGAATCGGTCAGGTGATGCGTTAGCCGGGCAAAGTTCGGATTGGCGGCGCGCTGGGCATCATCCCAGCCATCCAGCCCGCGCAGCGCATAAAAACTGGCCGCGGCCAGCAGCGCCGGCACGCCTTCGGTGGCGGCGATGATCCCGTCATGCTCCAGCGGATCGGTGAAGCGCGCCTCGGCCCCCATCAGCTCGGCCATATCAGAGGCCAGCTCGACGGCCTCTTTCGGCACGCCAGCCGTCGGCATAATCAGCGCCATGCCCTTGTCAAACAGATCCTCACGGGCGTACTCGGCCGTCTCCAGCCCGCTGAATAGATAAGCCGGGTTCAGCACAGCGGTGATATTGATCTGGTACGCGCCGGACGGCACATATTTGGCCGCCCACTCGGTCGTCGTGCCGGTCAGCGGCGAGAAATCAAGCAGCACCGCGCCGGGCGCAAGCGACGGACCGGCCAGCTGATAGGCCTCGCGCACGTCGGCATAGGGCATCGTCATGATGACGACCTGGCGGCCAGCCGCAGCATCGGACGGATGATTCACGCCCTTGTCGATGGCTGAACGACGCTGGGCATCGATCTTGCTGGCAGGGCTGGCATCATACCCTGTGATGACAAACTGCTGTTTCGGATTGGCCTTCTGCGCGCGCTTCAGCGCCAGGCCAATCGACTGCCCCAGCCTGCCCAGACCCAGAATCCCCACCTGTACGGTTGCCATAGAGCTTCATTTCCCTTCACATAGGCGCTAATTCGTATCGTCAGCGCGTCTCAGGCGTTGTAATGAGTGAAACAATGGATGCTGCCCCCACTGCTCCAGCGGGTCAGCATGGTGCGCCACCAGCCACACGGTGTCCGCGCTGCTGCCTGCTTTGGACAGCAGCTCTGCCCCCCACGCGGGATGATGCGCGACCACCGCAAAGCCGCGCGTCAGCAGGGCACGCGGGTTCGCACCCGCCAGCCGCCGATACAGGCGCGGCAGTGCCCGGCGCACCAGCACCGGCAGCGACCGCTGCCACAGGCGCATCGGGTAAAGCGACTTGCCGCAGTCGTGCAGTAACGCGGCAGCGGCCAGCGCCGGCGGCAACGCCTGCCCGTCAGACTGGATGCTGCGCAGCACGCTGATGCTGTGAATCTGTTCGCTGCGCGTCATCGCGCGGAACAGCGCCAGCTCGGCAGGGGACAGGTGCTGTTCCGCCAGCGCCAGGTTCAGCGGACGCGCCTGCGCAAACAGCGCGCGCGTCCCTTGTCTCAGGCGGTACATCGGGCCGGTTGCCTTTACAGCCCCAGCAGGAAGCGCGAAATCGCCGCGGCGGGCTCGCCAATCAGCAGCGAGAACAGGTTGGGAATCCCGGGCAGGCGCACGAAGCTGAGCAGCAGCAGCGCGAAAAAGGCATACTGTGTGTACTGCTTATACTGGTCCCATTTCTGCGCCAGGTCGGGCGGCAGCAGCGACAGCACGATGTGCCAGCCGTCGATCGGATAGAGCGGCAGCAGGTTAAACAGGAAGAGCAGCACATTGAGCTGCACCGCCATCAGTAGGATTTCTGTCAGCAGCGACGGCAGCGAGAATACCGTGTTCAGGCCGATGATCTGGATGAAGATACCGAAAACAGCAGCCAGCAGCAGATTGGACAGTGGGCCGGCAGCCACAGCGGCCAGCCAGCGGTAGCGGCGATTTTCCAGCGGCATGCGATACGGGCTGATGGGCGCGCTGCCCAGAATACCGAATCCCAGCAGGGCGAACATCAGCCAGCCCACCCAGTTGATGTGGACAAAGGGATTCAGCGTCAGGCGGCCTTCACGCGCCGGGTTGGGATCGCCCATGCGCCAGCCAACATAATTATGGGCATACTCATGCAATGTCATGCCCACCAGCAGTACGATCATGCTGGCGATGATTTCTTCGAGACTGCGATTCAGAAACAAGAGAGCTCTCCAATACACGTTCGATCACAGAGTTTCGAGATTATATCAGCGGGGCTGAAAAATCGGTTAGAATCCCCCACAATAGAGGGTGATAGCAACCCAAAGGAAGACCCGGACCCATGCCAGCGGCGCCACGAACAGTGAATACAGGCGATGAAGTGGAAATGCGTAAAGCGCATCCCTGTGGCAGCACACGCTGGAAAGTATTTCGCACAGGTGCAGATATCGGGCTGCAATGCCTGGGCTGTGGCAAACGCATGCTGATGCCGCGTGGCGAGTTCAACAAGCATGCCCGGCAGATTACCCCGATTTCAGAAACAGAGAGAGGCACTTCTTAACATGAGAAAAAAGATTCAGTTCCTGATGTCGGACACGGGCGGCGGCCACCGCGCCGCTGCGGAGGCGATTCGTCAGGCGCTGGAGGAGCGGTACGACGCGGATGTCTCGCTGATCGATGTCTTCAAAGACTATTCGCCGTTCCCCTGGAAATATATGCCTGAGTTTTATCCATGGCTGGTGAAACACAGCAAGTCGAGCTGGGGCGCCGGGTACAAGCTGCTGGACAGCCCGCGCACCGCCAAGACCGCCGCACGCGGCCTGTACATGACGATGGAGACGCGCCTCAAGCAGATGTTTGAGGAAAACCCGGCGGATTGCTATGTGAGTGTGCACTCGGTCATCACGCGCCCGTCGCTGAGCGCGCTTCAGTCGCTGCCGCAGCGCCCGCCGTTCGTGGTGGTGGTGACCGACCTGGTCACCACGCCGATGTTCTGGTACGACCGGCGCGCAGATCGCACGCTGGTGCCCACCCAGATCGCGCTCGATCGCGGGATGGAGGCGCAGCTTGAAAAGAGCCAGATGCGCGTCGTCGGCCTGCCAGTGCATCCAAACTTCATCAAGGCCATCCCCGAAAAGACCGAGGCGCGCCAGTCGCTCGGCTGGGATGAAGCACTGCCCACGCTGACCATCGTCGGCGGCGGCGACGGCATGGGCCCGATTTTCAAGACAGCGCGCGCGCTGAATGACCTGAAGATGAAATGCCAGATTGCCGTCATCGCCGGGCGCAACAAGGCGCTCAAGGAACAGCTTGAGCATGCCCAGTGGAACCAGCCCACGCACATCTACGGCTTCGTGAAAGACATGCCGCGCCTGATGGCCGCGTCTGACATCCTCGTCACCAAAGCGGGCCCCGGCACCATCTGCGAGGCCTGTATCGTTGGCCTGCCGATGATCATCTACGATTACATCCCCGGCCAGGAAGACGGCAATGTGGAATTCGTGGTACACAACAAGGCTGGCGCCTACTGCCCCACTCCTGTCCAGGTCGCGGATACCGCAGCGGACTGGCTGGCCGACAGCGGCAAACGCCTGCGCGAGCTGGCCCGCGCTGCCCGGCGCATCGCCATGCCCAACGCGGTATGGGATATCGCCGATGAAATCTGGGCGCAGGCACAGCAGCCGCTGGTGGTCAACGAAAAGCGCAATCTCATCAAAGAGTTCCAGACAGAAATCGAGGAATTCGCGCGCGACTACTACGACGCGCTGCGCCCCAGCATGCGCCGCCTTCAGGTGCGCAGCCGCAGGCTGACCGGCCGTTCGCGCGCACGGGCGCGTGCCAGAGGCAGAAAGTAGCGTTTCTGATTTTCGCGCTATACTTTCTTCATAGCATCTTTAACAGGAGCGTTATTCAATATGCGCAAGCTTACCAAGAGCCTGCTGCTGGCGTCTGCCCTTCTGGGCGTGACCGGCAGCCTGATGGCACAGGACAGCGGACTGCAACCCGCTGACATCCTCAACGACGAAGGCGGACTTGCTGCCATCGTCGGTGAGATGGCCTATTCCAACCCCAATCTGGTCGACGCGGTCGGTTCGCCTATTCTGCTGCTGGAAGACCAGGGCGGTTTCGTCACCCGTGACCGTGGCTTCGTCTTCCCGCTGTCCTCGCAGGTGCTGGGCCGCTTCACCAGCGACTTCGCCACTTCGCCCGTCGAATATGTGGTCACGCTGCCGCAGGAGCCGCAGGGCACCGTGCATGACGTGGACAACGACGGCGAAGACGATGCCGGCGTGCAGATTTACCAGGTCGCCTTCTGGGACAACATCTTCGGTGACCCCTACCTGGAGCAGCGTGACCTGGGTGGCGGCGGCTGGTCGTCGTCCTACTCCACCGCCCGCCCCAGCCCGGATGCCCGCAATGCCGACGAGCTGATCGGCGGCCGCATGATCATCTATTCCCCGGATGACCAGCAGGGCTTCCCGTCCGGCTTTGGCGAGGACGGCCTGCTGTTCACGGAAGACGACCCGGCTGTGCTGGTGCCGGCTGGCTGGACGCTGGTGGACATGGACAGCGAGCCGTTCACCTTCGACCGTTCGCGCACCGCATCCGCCGACCTGCTGGAGCCACCCACAGCGGCGCTGGATGATTTCTCCGGCGATAACTACGTGGATGCCTTCACCGGCCTGGTGGACCTGGCGCGCAACGAATACGCCTTCACCGAATTCAAAGATGTCGACTGGGATGCCATCGTCGAGGAATTCCTGCCGCTGTTTGAAGCTGCTGAAGAAGCCGGCGACGCCGATGCCTTCGCCTATGCGATGGAACAGGTCGCGCTGGCGATTCCTGACGGCCACGTCGCGATTTTCCCTGGCAGTCAGCAGGGTGCAGTTGAATTCCAGGAAGGCACGGCTGGCGGCGTTGGCGCAGCCATTCGCGACACCGATGACGGCACGATCCGCGTCTATTTCCTGACGCCCGGCGGCCCCGCTGAAGAAGCAGGCATCGAGATTGGCGCCGAGATCATCGAGATCAACGGCCTGCCGGCCACCGAAGCCGTCGATGCAGCGCGGACCTTCCAGAATTTCAGCTCGCCGGAAAATGCCCGTTACCAGGCGCTGCGCTATGTCTTCCGCGCGCCGCTCGATTCCGAGTTTGAAATCACCTATCAGAACCCGGATGGCGAGCCCGAAACCGTCACCCTGACGACCGTGGGCGAACGCGACAGCTTTGGGATTTCGTCGGTCTTCCGTGGTGTGACCGGCCTGGAACAGCCGATTGAGTTCAGCATCCTGCCCAGCGGCTACGGCTACGTGAAGATTTACGACTTCAGCGCCAAGCCGAATTACCTCGTGCTGGTCTGGGAGCAGATCCTGCGCACGATGAACAACAACGGCATCCCCGGCCTGGTCATCGACCTGCGCCAGAATCCCGGCGGCTTCGGCTATTTCGCCGCGCTGCTGTCTGGCTACCTGTATGAAGAAGAAGTCATCGGCGGCTACGATGCCGAGTATAACGAAGAAGTGGGCGCGTTCTTCACCCAGACCGATTACCCCACCCGCCTGATTCCGCCGGACGCCAATTCCGGCCTGATCTACTCCGGCGCGGTGACGGTACTGGTCGGCCCCGGCTGCTTCAGCACGTGCGAATACATGGCCTACTATGCCACGCTGGGCGACCGCGCCCCGGCAGTGGGTTACTACGGGTCGGCCGGCCTGGGCGGCGGCTACTATGACATCGCCCTGCCCGATGGCCAGTCGTTCGCGCTGCCCACCAGCCGCCCTGTGGACGAGAATGACAATATCATCATCGAAGGCACGGGCGTGCTGCCCGACATCCGCGTGCCCGTCACGGTGGAAGGCCTGGTGAACGACGCCGCTGGCGGCGACACCGTGCTGGATGCCGCGGTGGCCTACCTGGACGAAGTCAATGGCTTCGGCCCGGTGGAACAGGTGACGACCGACGGCGGCGAAATCGCCGTGGGTGATGTCGTTGAAGGTGAAGTCGCTGTTGCCGAACGCGTGCAGTACGCGCTGACCGCCGACGCTGATGCCGTGCTGAATATCGCGCTGGGCGATGCCGATGGCGCGCTGGATACCTACCTGCGCGTGTACGATGCCGAGACGGGCGACCTGATTGCCGAGAGCGACGACATCGAGCTGGGAGTCAACATCAACTCGCTGGTCGAAGGCCTGGAAGTGGCTGAAGGCCAAACCATCGTCATCGAAGTCGGCACGTACGACGACGGCTCGGCAGGCGCCTATACGCTGGAAGTCAGCGCCGCCGAATAAGGCAGAAACATCCATTGATTCACGGGCGGCCAGCCGGGGAAGTGTCCCTGACTGGCCGCTTTTTTGTCCCCCTGATTTGTGCAGACCATGCCAGACTTGCGCTTTTTAGCAGGCTACACTGTACAATCTTCAGAAGTTCTACCGATGCACATTTGAGGAGCATTGCATGAAAGCTGTCATCCTGGCCGCAGGACAGGGCACCCGTCTGAGGCCCGTCACGCTCACCATGCCCAAGCCGCTGGTTCCAGTGGCCAACAAGCCCCTGATTGCCTATGCGATCGATGTGCTGAAGAATGCCGGCCTGACCGAAATCGGCATCGTGGTGAACGACCTCGACTCGCCGATTGTGACCACCCTGGGCGACGGTGCCGCACTGGGCGTGCACCTGGACTATATCGTGCAGACCGAGCAGAAAGGCCTGGCCCATGCCGTCAACCTGACGCGCCCGTTTGTGGGCGACGAGCCGTTCTGCGTGCTGCTGGGCGATAACATCTTCCAAGACAAGATGGAACCGCTGCTGCGCGGATTCCCCGATTCGACTGACGAACTGGCCATCGCCCTGATCGAAGTGCCCGACCCGAAACGCTTTGGCATCGCCGAACTCATCGACGGCAAGATCGTGCGCGTGGTCGAGAAGCCGCAGAATCCGCCGTCCAACCTGGCGATTTCGGGCGCTTATCTCTTCCGCAAATCGATTTTTGATGCCATCAGCGTGATCAAGCCGTCGCACCGCAACGAGCTGGAAATCACCGACGCCATCCAGGAAGTCATCAATTCTGGCCGCCCGGTGCAGGGCTATCAGCTAAAAGGCTGGTGGATTGATGCGGGCAAGCCGGACGCGATCATTCAGGCCAGCCAGCTGGTGCTGGGCGACCTGCCCTATTCCGCAGCACCAGACCACCCGGACACCGTGCAGCAGGGCAGCAATGTCTCGCCGCGCGTAATCGTGGGCGAAAACAGCCGCATCATCAACAGCGTGGTGCGCGGGCCGGTCATCATTGGCGCCAACGTGGAAATCCGCAACAGCTATGTCGGGCCGTACACCTCGATTGGCGACAACGCCCGGCTGGAAAACTGCGAAATCGAAGCCAGCGTCATCATGCAGAACTGCTCGATCACCAGCATCACCGGCCGCATCGACAGCAGCCTGATTGCCGACAACAGCCAACTCACCAGCTCGGCCCATATGCCGGCGACGCACCGTTTCATCCTGGCAGAAAACAGCTTCGTTCAGCTTTAACCCAAAGGGAGCCCGATCATGTCTGCCAAAACCGATTTGCTGAAAAGCCGGCTCGAAAACTCGCGCGCTTTTGTCAACCGCGTGCTGGATCAGGTGGGAGATCGCTGGGAAACGCAGGTGTACGAAGACGGCCCCGGCTGGAACGTGCGCCAGATCCTGGTGCATGTCGCCGATTCTGAAACCGGGCTGATGCGCACAGCGAAGGCGATCGTCGCGGGCGAGAACCCGGTGCCGCCCGATTTCGATATCGACCGCTACAATGCGCGCAAAACTGAAAAGACCGCCGACACGACTGTGGAGCAGGCGCGCGCTAGCATGGCCGAGTCGCACGCCGCGCTGCTGCAATGGATCGACACCCTCAACGATGAAGACCTGGAAAAAGAAGGGCGCCACCCCACCCTGCTCATTTTCTCGGTGGAGAAATTTATCAAGATCATGTCGGCGCATCAGCGCGACCATCTGACAGATGTGGCACGCAAGCTGAACATCACGGCCTGAGGTATCTTCCCCGTATAGCAATCGCAGGACGTGCGTGACCGTATGAATATCTGTGTCTACTGTTCGGCCAGCACCACGCTGGCCCCGGAATTTCTGGCGATGGCCCGCGAGCTGGGCACCGCGATCGCCCAGGGCGGCCACACGCTGGTGTATGGCGGAGCCAGCGTCGGCTCGATGGGCGAAGTGGCGCGGGCGGCAAAAGACGCCGGCGGCTTCGTGATCGGCATTATCCCCAAGGCCCTGCTCGACCGCGAGCTGGCCTATCATGCCTGCGATGAGCTGGTCGTGACCGAAAATATGCGCGACCGCAAAGCCCATCTCGACCACCGTTCAGACGCGTTTATCGCGCTGCCCGGCGGCATCGGCACGCTGGAAGAAGTCTTTGAAATCATGACGCAGCGCCAGCTCGGCCTGACGACGAAGCCTCTCGTGATGGTCAATCAGAACAGCTTCTACAGCCCCCTGCGTGCGCTGCTGCTGGAGATGGAAGCGGCCACCCTGCTGCGCACGCCGCTGGAAAAGATCACCCACTTTGCCCATGACATTCCCGGCACGATGGCATATATACAAGAGAACACCTGACGCCTGTTATATTCCACAACCGAGGATACATCCCCAACATGCTGCGTTCGCTGGCCGAAAAGCTCGTCACTCCCGACGCGTCCGAAGAAGAAGCAGCCGCTTTTCAGCTGCGCCGCAATCTGCCTCTCGACAAGCTGGAAGCCGCTATCGTGGGCGACGAGCTGGTGTGGATCGACTGCACCGAGCCCGATGATGACGAACTGCGCTGGCTGGAGCGCGTGCTTAATCTGCATCCGGCCGTGGTGAACGACCTGCGTCGTGATGACCGGCGCCCCGCGCTGCTGGTGTTCCCCGAATATATCTTCGTCTCGCTGTTCCAGGCGCGCATGAACAAGGCCATTGTCGAAGGCAGCGAGATTCACTGCCTGATCGGCCGGACGGTATTTGTGACCGTGCGCTCGACCGGCGCCAATTCGATTGATGCCGCCTACGAGCGCGCCGCCCAGAATGGCGACTACTGGCGTCGTGGCGTGAATTATTTCCTGTATATCACGCTGCAATTTGTCGTCGACTCGTATTATCCATTCGTGGACCGCATCAGCAATCAGCTGAACCGGATGGAAGAACAGGCGATGACGGACGGCTCCAAGTCACTCAAGCAGTCGGTGTACCGCGTGAAGCAGCAGTTGATCGCGCTGCGCCAGATGGTCAGCCCCCAGCGCGAGGTTATCTCAAACGTGATTGGCGAGGAACGCCTGTCGCGCAATGCCGAGGACCGCGAGCTGTTTCGCCATTTATACGAGCGTCAGCTGCGCGTGTATGACGTGATTGATGCCCAGCGCGACCTGGCCGGCAATGTGCTGGACCTGGTGCAAAGCCAGGAAAACGCCAACCTCAGCCTGGCGGTCAATCGGCTGACCGTGCTCTCGATGATCTTTCTGCCGCTGACCTTCCTGATCGGGCTGTTTGGCCTGAACTTCGTCACCACGCAGCCGGAATTCACCATCCCGCTGCGCGGCGAAATTGTGTTCCTGCTGCTGGTCATCATGGCCATCGCCAGCGCGACGCTGCTGATTCGCTATTTCCGCAAAAAAGGCTGGTTGTAACCATCAAAACAGGCTCATCTGCTGCGGGCCCTGGGGAGGCGGCCGCTTGATGCTTTTCGGCTTCATAAAGCCCCAGTGCGCCAGAAATTCATCAGGCGGGCCGTCCCAGCCGTAGGTATTCAGGTTGACCTGCTCGTGCGCATCAAACTCAACGCCTTCGTGGCGCAGGCGCGCGCGCTGCAACGCCGCCGCCCGCGATTCGTTCGGCAGGCTGATGCCCCCGCGGCTGTTGATCACGCGGTGCCACGGGATGCTCGGCTCATCGATGCTGGAGATGCCATTGAGCACATCGCCCACCCAGCGCGGTGCCAGCCGGGCATACGCGCCTGCATCCATATCATCATCTATCGGCGGGATCATGCTGGCGATCTGGCCGTAGGTGGCGACTGTGCCAGACGGAATCTGCTTCACGATGGCATAGACCAGCGGGGCAAAACTGGACAGGTCAGGCGTCGCATCCATTGGGTATACTCCCCGTCACTCTTAAGTTGGGAGGATGATGTGGAAAGTTTACTGAACGAACTCAAAAATCGCTTGTACGAAGTAGCCGATTTTGAACACGCCGCGTCGGTGCTGAGCTGGGACATGGCGACCTATATGCCACAGGGCGGCGCGCCCCGCCGCGGCCGGTCGATCTCCACCATGTCGCGCCTGCGCCACGAACGCTTCACCGACAAGGCCATCGGCCATCTGCTCGACCAGCTGGAACCACTGGTCGCGGGCCTGCCCTATGACGATGACAATGCCGCGCTGGTGCGCCGCACGCGCAAAGAGTATGACAAGGCGGTCAAAGTGCCGTCGGAGCTGGTGGGCCGGGTAAGCTCGCACATCTCCGGCCTGTATGATGCCTGGACGCGCGCCCGGCCCGCCAACGACTTCGCCTCGCTGGCGCCCATGCTGGAAAAAGAACTCGACCTGTACCGCGAAGTCTCAGACTGCTTCCCCGGTTACAAGCACGTCAATGACCCGCACATCGACGGCGAGGATGCCGGTTTCACCGTCGAGACCATCCGCGCCGTGTTCAGCAAGCTGCGCTCAGAGCTGGTGCCGATTGTGCAGGCGATCGCCGAAAAGGCCGACCCGTCGGACGACGCGCCGATCCGCCAGCTGTTCCCGATCAGCGGGCAGGAGGCCTTCGGCCTGCGCGTCTCGCGCGATTATGGCTATGACTTTCAGCGCGGCCGCCAGGACCTGACGCATCATCCGTTCGCCACGCGCTTCGCCCACGGGGATGTGCGCATCACCACGCGCTACAAAGAGCAGTATCTGGGCGACGGGCTGTTTGGCACGCTGCACGAGTCCGGCCACGCCATGTATGAGCAGGGCATCGCCGCGGCGCTGGATGGCACGCCGCTGGGACACGGCACGTCAAACGGCGTGCACGAGAGCCAGTCGCGCACATGGGAAAATATCGTCGGGCGCAGCCTGCCCTTCTGGGAGCATTATTATCCGGCGCTTCAGGAGACTTTTCCCGACGCGCTGAAGGATGTGCCGCTGGAGCGCTTCTATCTGGCCATCAACGCGGTCAAGCCGTCGCTCATCCGTGTGGATGCCGACGAAGTGACCTATAACCTGCACGTGATGATCCGCTTCGACCTGGAGGCCGACCTGATGGACGGCACGCTGTCCGTGCGTGACCTGCCCGAAGTATGGCAAACGCGCTATGACAGCGACCTGGGCGTGACCGCGCCAGACGACCGCGATGGCGTGCTGCAGGATGTGCACTGGTATGACGGCATCATCGGCTATTTCCAGGGCTACACGCTGGGCAACATCATGAGCGCGCAGTTCTACAACGCCGCGCTGGCCGCCCATCCGTACCTGCCCGACCACTTCCGCCAGGGCAAATTCGACACGCTGCATACCTGGCTGAAAGAAAATATCTATCAGCACGGCGGCAAGTATACGGCTGATGAGCTGCTGGCCCGCATCACCGGCAGCAGCCTCGATACCGCGCCATGGATTCAATACATCCGCACGAAGTACGGCGCGCTGTACGGCATCTGAGAAACAAACGGGGCACGCTTACTGCGTGCCCCGTTTGTTAGTCCAGCACGGGTAACAGCCAGCCGAAATCGCGCTGCGCGATCATCCGGTAGATCAGCCTCGGCCCGTCGTTCAAAAGCACCTCCGCCTGCACCATCATTGGCAGCAGCAGCCCCTGGGCATCGTCCAGCAGAACCAGCGTCCAGGTTCCCACGATCAGGCCGGCATCCGCGAAAATTTCCCCATACGTGCGCTGGCCGTTCACAGCTTGCAGCGCCAGCCGGCTATCCAGCAGCGCGGGCAGACCTCCCACATTCGCATCCTGGTCGAAGATGAATCCCGCCAGCGTGTGCTGCATGCCAGCTTTCGTGGCAATCCCTGCAAACCCAACAAACTCAGGCACGATGGTATCTGCAGGCGCGTCATCCAGCCCCAGTGTGAGGCCCGCATTGAACACACCCGCCATGACAAGCTCAGCCTGCGGGTCGTAACTGGTGAACAGCCCGGCGGCCTGCATCAACGACAAATCAACCGGTTCCAACTCACTCATCTGAGCACGCGCAGCCGTCATACGAGCGAGATCTTCCCCAGGCGACGCGATCAGCAGGTCGGCACGCGGCTCGTCGCTTTCTATCAGGATGACTGTTTCCAGCCGCCCGATATTGCCACCAAACGGATTGCCTGGATTGCGCGCCTGTATATTCTGCGCCATACCTTCCGCGCAGCTCTCCGGGTTGCAGAAGACAAACTGCCCGCCTTCACCTTCAGCTTCAGCAAGGCCATAGGCCTGCAGCGCGGCGCGCACTGCCTCGGCGTCGAATTCCCCTTTCAGCACCTTCAGGATAGCTGGCGGCCTGCCGAAGTACATGGCCTGGGCGATATCGTCCAGACCAATGCCGATTGCCCCGCGCATATCCACTGTCTCAGCCTGATAGAGGTCACCAGCGATCGTGGAAGCGCTGGCCAGCGCGAAGATAGGGCCTTCCAGGTCGAACGGGTCCACATCCGGGTAAACAGCCCTGGCCGCATCGAAATCGAAATAAGAGGCTTCCCCGCCACCGTCTATCAGTTCGGACAGCGCCACGGGCGCCAGCAAAAACATCTCTGCCAGCCGACTTGTGACCGGTCCATCCTCCTGAGCAGAAACAGCGCCAACCAGCAGCGCGCAGACCAATCCGACAGCAGCAACGGTTTTCATCGCACAGACTCCAATGACATCAGCACATACACATGCCTGTCATTATACGCGGGGCGCGATCACGCGCTCGCCAAAACGCATCACGCGGAATGTCTCGGCCATCGGCACGCCCGCTTCTGCCCCGGCGCGGACATCCCACTGGCGGATCATCTCCTCAATTTCCGGCCCCAGCTGCGACTTGTGTTCCAGCAGCGCCCTGATCTTGCGCTCGAATACGCCGCTGATATCCACGGCGATCTGATCCTGCGCTGAAATCGTCAGATACAGCTCCCAGACGTGATGCGGCTCCAGCCCTTCGTCCAGCAGCTCCGGAAAAATCGGGCGCGTTTCGGCGCTGGGGAACACCGCATACAGCGAAGCCTCGCCCACTGCGCGATGGTCCGGGTGATTGATGTAGGCAAATTCGTCGCGCTGGAGCAGCACGCTGGTCGGGTCCATGATGACCACGCGGTCCGGGCGAATCTCGCGGATCAGCCTCGTGAGATGCTTGCGCAGCTCGATCGTCGGCTGCAAGACGCCATCCTGATAGCCGAGGAAACGCACGTCGGTCACGCCGACATGGGCGGCCGCCGCGCGCTGCTCGTTCTGCCGCTGAAGGATCAGGTCTTCGCGCTTCATGGTCGGGTCGTTGCTGCCCGCCGAGCCATCGGTCACGATGCAGTAGACAACTTCTGCGCCGGCATCGGTCCACACGGCGACACTGCCGCCCGCGCCGAATTCGATGTCATCCGGGTGTGCGACGATGACGAGAATTTTGAAGGGCCCCGTGATCGGGGCTTCCAATGGAATAGCCATAGTGACGCTTTATCCTTTACGAAGGGTCGATGATGACAAGTTCCTGTTTGACATAGACGCGCTGGCCATCGCGAATATCCTGAACGACATGCGTCCCCGGCCCCACCTGCGCGTTGGCGCCGATTTTCACGCCGGGCATGGTCATCGCGTCCACCGAGATAAAGGCATCCTGGCCGATCACGGCACCCAGCTTGTCGCGACCGGTGACGAGCCGGCTGCCTTTGACATCGCTTTTCACCAGCCCACGGTCGATGCGCAGGTTGGCCGTGGTGCAGCCTGCCGAGAAATTTACGCCCGGCATGAAGACCGAATCGAGCACGCGGCAGGCATGCATCGAGACATGTTCGCCCACATAGCTGCGCGCCACCTCGGTCGTATAGCCGACTTCGCAGCGGTCCATCACCATGCTGCCGCGCACCAGCGCGTTATTGCCCACGATGACACCCCTGCCCACGTAGGCCGGCCCGACGACTGCCGCGCCGGGGAAAATCTTTGCCCCGTCGGCGATGACCACATCCCCCACCAGCGACGCGGTCTTGGCCACAAACGCGCTCTCGGCCACGTGCTGGCCTTTGATCTGCGCCAGATAGGCGTTCATCACATCCAGCACATGCCACGGATACTTCAGCGCCGACCAGCCACCGCGATAGGGCACGGCCACATAGGGCGCGCCCGCCTTCATCAGCGCATCCATCGCGCGTTCGTAATGATCATCGCCTGGCGCATCACTGGCATACTCGGCGCGAATGGCGTCCAGCAGGCGGCCAGCATCGGCATGCACGTGCGCCACGATGTTGACCAGGTTGCTGGGCTGGTTGCCCGCGCCGGGCTTCTCGATGATGCCGGAAATCCGGTTGTCGGCATCCACGATCAGATAGCCACCGGGAAAGTATTCTTCCATCTCGTAGCCGGTCAGCAGGCTGGCCGCCGGATTGGCCTGATGCCGGCTGATAAGCAGGCGGTGCAGATCGGCATCCACCACATCGTGCACCTGCGTGATATAAACGGCCTGGCCACCCGCCTCGCCCAGCGCAGGCGCGGCGCACAGCAGCGCATCGCCCATGCCCCTGGGCACAGGCTGCACGACCACGCGCACATCCATGCCCGCAAACGACGCGGTCGCTTCCGTAATTTCAGCTTCGTTCTCCGGATTGCCGACGATGACGACGCGCCGGAAGCCCAGCGTCTGATATTCGGCCAGCTTGCCGATCAGCAGCGGCGGTGCCGAGCCATCCGGCAGGCCAAACGGCAGCAGTGATTTTTCACGGATGGGCCACATCCGCGAGGATGCTCCACCGGCAAGGATAATCAGCGTAGGAATGTGTGCGGTCATGCGTTGGCCTTTGCGGGAAGAATGTCACCTGTCCGGTCCATTATAAGAGCAACATCCGCCTGTAGCACCTGTGATTTCAACGCGGAACCAAACTGTCCATTGGATATAAATGGACATACAATCTGGGGGGTGAAAAAACTACCCTGAAGGTCAAACCTTACGATCATTACGCTTAGTGACAAAGAGGCAATCACAGATGACTTCGACGAACGGACACCAGAACGGCAATGGCACAGGCGCTGAAACCGGCACCTGGCGCGTGAAGGCGGGCCTGGCGCAAATGCTGAAGGGCGGCGTCATTATGGACGTCGTCACCCCTGAGCAGGCGAAAATCGCGGAAGACGCGGGCGCCAGCGCGGTCATGGCCCTGGAGCGCATCCCGGCCGACATCCGCGCACACGGCGGCGTGGCCCGCATGAGCGACCCGGACATGATCGAAGGCATCAAGGAAGCGGTCAGCATCCCGGTCATGGCCAAATGCCGCATCGGCCATTTCGTCGAAGCGCGCATTTTGCAGTCGCTGGGCATCGACTATATCGATGAGAGCGAAGTGCTCACCCCCGCCGACGAAGAAAACCATGTCAACAAGCACAAGTTCACCGTGCCGTTCGTGTGCGGTGCGCGCAACCTGGGCGAAGCCCTGCGCCGCGTGAACGAAGGCGCGGCCATGATCCGCACCAAGGGCGAGGCCGGCACCGGCGACGTGGTCGAGGCCGTGCGCCATGCCCGCATGATGATGAGCGAAATCCGCCGCATCCAGAACATGGACGAGGACGAGCTGTTCACGTTCGCCAAGAATATTCAGGCGCCCTATGACCTGGTGGTGGAGACCGCCCGCCTGGGCCGCCTGCCCGTGGTCAACTTTGCCGCTGGTGGCGTGGCCACCCCGGCCGACGCCGCACTGATGATGGAGCTGGGCATGGACGGCGTGTTCGTCGGCTCCGGCATCTTCAAGAGTGGCGACCCGGCCAAGCGCGCCCGCGCTATCGTGGAAGCCACCACCCACTTCAAGGACGCCGACGTGCTGGTGCGCGTCAGCCGCAACCTGGGTGAAGCGATGGTGGGCATCAATGTCAGCAGCCTGGCCGAAGCGGACAAGATCGCCAAGCGCGGCTGGTAGTCTGCCAGTTTCATAACTGAACATGCAGCGGGTGATGCCTGAGCCGGATCACCCGCTTTGTATTTCCGGTGCATAACACCCAGAACCGTCTTTAACGCATGGTCCAAGCTTTCGTGAGACCGGGCATCGTGGCTACATTCCCGCGCTGACCACCTGTATCATCGGCACTATCAGGCGCGCCCATCTGCACAGATGCGGCGCGCTTTTTTTCTGATGTCACCCGTCAGGCCTCCCACCGAGCTTTACAAGCCAGCCCGAACGCCTGCGTGTGTGCCGGCCGCGCCTTTCGTGAAAACTTAACAGCTCACAATGAAGGGTATTTTATGAACGAATAATACTGCCTTAAATTGCAGCGAGTCATTGTTTAATGGCGGCGAAGTACTCTCACACCAGTTGTTCGCTCAGATGAACTGGACCGCCCGATGGCACTGCTCGACATTTCCGACCTTCAGGTGGTATACCCCAACGGCCATGTGGCCCTGAAACATATCAGCCTGCAGGCTAAAGCTGGCGAGATTGTGGCCATCATCGGCCGCAGCGGCGCCGGCAAATCGACCCTGCTGCGCTGCATCAACGGCATGCAGCCTGCTACCCGCGGTCGCATTGTGCTGGATGGCGACGAAATCTCCGCTATGAATGAACGTGCTCTGCGCCAGGCCCGCAGCTCTATAGGCTTTGTGTGGCAGGAATTCAATCTGGTCGAGCGCCTGCCCGTGATGACCAATGTACTCACCGGTCGGCTGGGCCACAACAACCCCTTTGCCAGCTTCTTCGGCTATTTCAACGCCGAGCACCGCGAGATCGCGCTGAAAAGCCTCTCCCGCGTGAACATGATGCACCGTGCCAGTAACCGCGCCGACAAGCTGTCGGGCGGCGAAAAACAGCGCGTGTCCATCGCCCGCGCCATCGCGCAGGAGCCCAAAATCCTGCTGGCCGACGAGCCAGTCGCCAGCCTCGATCCTGAGCTGTCGATGCAGGTGCTGGGCGACCTGGCCCGTGTGGCGCGTGAAGTCGGCGTGCTCACGCTGATTAACATTCATCAGGTTGAATTTGCCGTGCAATTCTGTGACCGCATCATCGGTATCGCTCAGGGCGAAGTCGAGTACGATGGCGCACCCGATGGCCTGACGGGTCCGGTGCTGGACCGTATCTACCGCTTTGACAAGCAGGGTTCGCCCGACATCAATCTCACGCCCGCCCACGCTGTAGCCTGAGGAAGGCCTGAACATGGAACGTATCGAGAAGTCACATCAGGTGAGTTCGTTCCCCACGCCTGACAGCGTGCGTGCCGATCTGCTGCGCCCGCTGCCGCGCCTGACTGCCCGCAGCCTGATCATCCTGGCGATTGCTGGTGCTATCCTGCTGTGGAGCCTGAGCGGCGTCGGACCGGGCCCGTCCAACCGTGTTACCAGCATATTTGACCCATTCATCGCAATGGGTAACCTGATCGGCCGGATGCTGCCGCCCGAATTTGAGGTCGTGCGTGAGCAGGCCGTCGATATTAACTTCCTCGGGCTGCAAATCGCTGACTTCACGATCACGCGCAGCGAAGTCAATGTGTTTGGCTCCACCTGGGAAATCGGCTGGCTGCCCATTGTCAGCTCTATCTTCGAGACGATCCAGATGGCACTGATCGGAACGCTGGGTGCTGTGTTCATCGCGCTGTTCCTGTCCATTCTGGCCGCGAAAAATACCGCGCCACATCCCGTCATCTACACCGTAACGCGCCTGTTCCTGAACTTTATGCGCTCGATCCCGGAGCTAGTGTGGGCGCTGCTGTTTGTGGCGGCTGTGGGACTGGGCCCGTTCACGGGCGTGCTGGCGCTGGTATTTGGCTCCATCGGCTCGCTGACGCGCATCTTCGCTGAGGCGATTGAGCAGATCAATCCGGAGCAGGTTAACGCGGTGCGGGCCACCGGCGCCAATCCCATGCACACCTTCATTTATGCCATCATCCCGCAGGCACTACCGCTCTTCATCACCTATTCCATCGTCTACTTCGAGGCCAACGTGCGCCATGCCACGATCCTCGGCTATGTGGGCGCGGGTGGCGTCGGTTTCCTGCTTTTCAAGTACACGGGCACCAGCGACTATGCCAAAGTGCTGGGTACAGCAATTGCCCTGGTTGTGGCCGTCACGATCATCGATCGTTTCAGCAGCTGGCTGCGCGGCCGCCTGATTTAGGGGCATGCGCGCCGTTTTATCAAGGTTGGGGACAAAGAGGAGAGCAGCACAATATGAAGAAGTTCGCGTTCATCGTTCTCGCAATGCTGGTCACGGTCGCATTTAGTTTCTCGCTGGTGGCGGCCCAGGATGTCGATCGCACGGGCTGGCCGGAAACCTTCATCATCGGTGTGTATCCCGGTGACAACATTGAAGAAGCTCTGGCTGCCGTGGAACCCCTGCGCGTGTACCTGGAAGAAACGCTGGGTGTGCGCACCGTGCTCATCACCGGCACCAGCTACAACGCTGTGATTGAAGCGATGGCTGCCAACCGCGCCGACGCAATCGAAGTCGGTCCGTTCTCGTATGTGCTGGCCGCCGATGTGGCCAACGCCGAAGCGCTCGCGGTGGCCAATTATTCGGTCAATGTCGATACGCAGGTGCTGCCTGGCTACTACAGCCTGCTGTTCACCAAGAAGGGTTCCGGCATCCAGACCATCGCCGATCTGGAAGGCCGCAGCTTCTCGTTCACCGACCCCGCCTCGACCAGCGGCTACCTGGTGCCCGCTAACGACATCATGATTTCCCAGGGCTTCGAAGATCCTGCCCAGATCGAAGACTTTGCTTCGGTGAACTTTGCCGGTAACCACCCGACCTCGGTGCTCTCGGTGTGGAATGACACTGTTGAAGCCGGCGCGACGTTCGCCGCGAACCTGGCTGTGCAGGTGGAAGAAGCGGGTATCGAGCTGTGCGGTTACACCGACCTGGGCATCGACGGCCCGGCGACCGTGGAAGAATGGCCGTACAATGGCCCGATGACCCGTGAGGAAATCGACGCCATCTATGAAGCCTGCCCCGAAGGCAGCCTGGTGGTGTTCCATCAGTCGCCGCTGATCCCGGAAACCCCGTTTGCCATCAATGCCGACCTGCCTGAATCATTCAAAGATGCAGTGCGTGCCGCCATCCTCGGTGTCGCTGAGAACCAGGACCTGGTGAACGAGCTGGAGCGCTATTATGTCGACCCGACAGAAGCGTCTGGCGCTGAAAGCATCGACGCGCTGTATGACTCGCTGCGCGATATTGCAGCGAACCTGAACATCGACCTGAGCGCTCGTTAGTCCACGCGTTCCGGACACTGGCTTTACGCGGGGGTGGGCATGACCTGCCCCCGTGCTTGTTTATCTCATCACACAGGCAGATTTTTATGATGTCGCAGTCTCAATTGCTGACCACCCTGACGCACGCGCCCGCCGATGCCGTCAAGCTGTTTGCTGACGCGCTGATCCCCGAACTGGGTGATGTGCAGGTGCTTGTCAACCGCACCGGGCTGGTCATGCTGCCCTATACCGACAGCGCCTACGGCACCCGCTTTCATCTGGGCGAAGTGCTGGTCAGCGAATCCCGCGTGCGCATTGGCCAGGGTGCGGAAGGCTATGCCGTCTGCCTGGGGCGCGACCTGGAACAGTCACTGGCCATCGCGCTGATCGACGCGGCTGTCCAGGCGGGCATCGCGACTGAGCGCATCACCACCTTTATCGATGCGCAGGCCGCCGCCCAGCGGGCTGCTGACGAGCTGCTACTGCGCCAGGTAGAAGCGACCCGTGTGGAGCTTGAGACATTCTGACCTACCCGATGCCGCACTACTTAGTGACACCTTTATATTTGCCTCGATCAAAGAAACTTAGCGAAAGAGCGCAGTTCGTTACGCATGGAAAAATCATCATGACTCACCCGTTGTATACCGAGACTGAGGCGCGTGTCCGCGAAAGCTTTCTGGTACTCATGCATGCGCTCAGCTTTCCTGGGCGCCCGCAGAACCTTCCGGCAGCGCAGGCTGACGATGCCTTCCTGCTGATGGCTGAGGCGCTTCTCGACCTGGAAACGACCTGTTTCACGGCCGATATGGCGCTTGACGGGCTGCTGGCACAGACCGGCGCACGGCGTGCGGATCTGGCCAGCGCGGACTATGCCTTTTTCCCTGTCCTGACCGACGAGCATGCGGCCAGCCTGGCGCTGGCAAAGACCGGGACGCTGCTGCTGCCGGATACCAGCGCGACGTTGTTCATCGGCTGTCAGTTTGGCGGTTCGCAGGCATCGCGCTGGACCGGTCCTGGTATCGACAATGAAATCACGGTGCGGCTGTCCGGCCTGCCGGATGTCTTCTGGCGACAGCGCGAGAAGGCAGTTTCGTATCCGCTGGGCTGGGATGTGTTTCTGGTGGATGGCCAGCAGGTCATTGGCCTGCCGCGCAGCACCCGCGTCGAACCGGCAGCGGGCTAGGAGAGCACGATGTATATAGCAGCCAAAGGTGGCGAGGAAGCCATTCAGCAGTCCGAGCACCTGTATCATCTGCTCAATGGCGAGCTGACCATAGATACGGTGCGCATGATCGAGAAATCAATGCCCTATCTGGTTGATCGGGTGATGGGCGAGGGTTCGCTGTATTCTCCAGAGTTGGCAGCACTGGCGATTGCCCAGACGGGCGGTGACCTGTACGAAGCCGTGCTGCTGCTGCGTGCCTACCGCGCAACCCAGCCGCGCCTGGCCTATGCCCAGCCGATTGAGCCGGGAGAAGTGCTGACGGTGCGGCGCATCTCGGCCGCCTTCAAGGATATTCCCGGTGGGCAGGTGCTGGGCCCTTCCCTGGACTACAGCCACCGCCTGCTGAAGCTGGATGTGCTGGACGGCACGCGTGAGCCTCAGGAAGCATTTCAGCCGGCTGAACAGCCCGCACCGCCGGCCTATCCGCCTGTGGCTGGCTGGCTGCGCGAACAAGGGCTGCTGGCCGAGGCCAAAGCAGATGCCACGCAGGCCGCCGATATCCCCGACGTCACGACCGAGAACGTGCTGTTTCCCGCGCCGCGCCCGCACCGCCTGCAGGCGATGGCACGCGCTGATACAGGGGGCGTGCTCTCGCTGGGTTACAGCATCATGCGCGGATATGGCCTGATCCACCCAACCGTGAATGAGCTGCGCCTCGGCCATGCCGAAGTGACGCTGACACATCCGGTGACCGGCGAAAAATTCAGCGCCGGGCGCGTGCGTGTCAGCCAGTGCGAGGTGGTCAGCCCCGGTGGCGATGAAAAGGGCTATGCGATTGGCTTTGCCGCGACGCTGGGCTGGAATGAGGTCAAGCTGATTGCTGCCTCCACGCTGGACCTGGACATGGCCTCGCAGGATGGCGACGGCGCGAAACATCCCGCGCACGAGGAAGAGTTTGTGATGTATCACACAGAGCCGGTCGAGTCTTCTGGCTTCTGCATCCATTTCAAGCTGCCCCATTATGTCACCTTCGCCAGCGGGCTGGACAACATCCGCAAGGTGATCCAGGCGACCTATGGCTGAGGAGGCACGAATGACCGCATTATCTTCCCTGACGGCGCCGCAGCAGCCCTACAGCTATGGCTATCTGGATGCGCACGCCAAACGCGAGCTGCGCCGCCGCATGCTGAAGGCTATCGCTGTGCCCGGCTATCAGGTGCCGTATGCCAGCCGTGAGCTGCCCATCGCGCGCGGTTGGGGTACCGGCGGCCTGCAGGTAACGCTGGCGCTGGTGGGCCCGGAAAGCATCGTCAAGGTGATCGACCAGGGCGCCGACGACAGCGTGAATGCGGCCAATCTGCGCCGTTTCATCGCGCGGATGAGCGGCGCTGCCACGACTACCGATGCTGTCGCAGCGACCCTGCTGCAAAGCCGCCATCGCATCCCGGAGGAGCGTATGCGCGAGGGGCAGGTGCTGATTCTGCAAGTGCCCGATCCGGAGCCGCTGCGCGCTGTACAGCCGGATATGAGCAAGAGCGCGCAAATGCATGCCGACGCGGACTATGGCCAGATGTGGCTGAGCCTGTACGAGCAGCTCGTGCGCTTCAAACAGTACATTCAGGGGGCGAGCTATCCGTCGCTGGTGAATGGACGCCATATCATCAGCCCCAGCCCGATTCCACGCTGGGACACACCCAAGCTGCATCTGGCCTCGCACCTGACGATCCTGAGCGCCGGACGTGAGAAGCGCATTTATGCGGTGCCCCCATATACGACCGTGGCGCCACTGGAATTCAGCGATGTGCCCTTTCAGGTGGAGGACCAGTCGGGACGTGCCTGCCGCACAACCGGCGTGCGCAACCGCTTCATGAATGAGATTCCGCAGACAGACGGCACCTCGCAATTCGAGCTGTCAGACAGCGGCTATGCCGAAAAACTGGCCAACGGCATCATGCCGGCGTCCACCTATTACGACGAAAACGGGGAGTTTTACCATGCTGGCATCCTTAAGCCCGCAGTCCGCCCGGATTAACCCGCCGCAGATTGTCACCGAGCCGCCGCTGCTGCGCGCGCATGGCATTGTCAGGCGTTATGGCCGGCGCATCGCGGTGGATGATGTGTCGCTGGATGTGTACGCGGGCGAGGTGGTCGGCATCGTGGGGGAATCCGGCTCCGGCAAAAGTACGCTGCTGCGCGTGCTTAATCTGGAGGAGACGCCTGAAGCAGGCTCGTATCGCCTGCGTGCTGCCCCTAAACTGTATGAGACTGATCTGCTGTCGCTGGGCCGCTTTGAAAAACGCACGGTGCAGATTCACCACATTGGCGTCGTCTACCAGAACCCGCACCTGGGGCTGCGGATGCGCTTCTCCAGCAGCGGTAACGTGGCAGAACGCCTGCTGATCGCCGGGGAGCGCAGCTTTGCGGCATTACGTGAAGCCGCCCGTGAATCCCTGTCCGCAAGTGAATTCCCGATCGCCCGCATGGACGATCCGCCCCGCGTGCTGTCTGGCGGGATGCAGCAGCGCGTGCAGCTGGCCAAGGCGCTGGCGCTGAAACCGGCGCTGCTGCTGCTGGATGAGCCGACGACCGGCCTTGATGTGAGTATTCAGGCGCTGGTGCTGGACACGCTCAAGCGCCTCCAGCGCGAGCGCAGGCTGGCGATTGTGCTCGTGAGCCATGACCTGGGCGTGATTCGCACGCTGGCTGACCGCGTGATGGTGATGCGTGACGGCCACGTGGTGGAAAGCGGCCTGACCGACCAGATTCTGGATGACCCGCAGCACCCCTATACGCAGCAGCTAGTACATGCCAAGCTGTGAGGATGAGGATGCCAAACGTGACGCTGCTTCGCGTACAACAATTGACCAAACAATTTCATATCCACCAGCTCGGCCGCGAGATCGGTGTGTTTCACGACCTGACCTTCGACCTGCACGAGGGCGAGTTTGTGCTGATCACCGGGCCGAATGGCGCGGGCAAGTCGTCGCTGCTGCGCTGCCTGTACCGCACCTATATCCCGACCAGCGGGCACGCCTGGTATGCCTCGGAGCACGGCGTGATCGACCTGGCCCAGGCTGCTGAGGTGGACATCGTGCATCTGCGCCGCACTGAGATCGGCTTTGTGACGCAGTTTCTGCGTTCGCGCCCGCGGGTGAGCGCGCTTGAAGTTGTGATGGAGCCGCTGCTCGAAACCGGCGTCCCGTATGCCGATGCCGAGGCGCAGGCCACCTCCCTGCTGGACGAATTTGGCTTGAAACGTGACGTGTGGCAGGCCTATCCAACCACGTTTTCAGGTGGAGAACAGCAGAAAGTCAACCTGGCCCGCACATTTATCATGCCGCGCCGCCTGCTGATGCTGGACGAACCGACCGCGTCGCTGGATGCGGGGGCGCGTGAATCGCTGGTGGGACGGCTGACGCGTCTGAAGGCTGAAGGCGTGGCGATGATCGGCGTGTTCCATCATCCGGAAGACGTCGCCCATTTGATTGACCGGGAAATTGTGCTGCGCGCTGCGGTCACGAGCGCAAATGGAGCGTTTAACCATGTGGATGCATAATCTGCGGCTGGTGCTGCCTGACCGCGTGATCGAACACGGCGCACTGGAAATCCGAGACGGCCTGATCGCCAGCGTGCTGGAAGGCGATGCACCCGTGACAGAGGCTATTGATGGCGGGGGCCTGACGGCTATTCCCGGCATCATCGACCTGCACGGAGATATGATCGAGCGCGATATCGAGCCGCGCCCGCGCGCCCGTTTTCCGGTGGATGTGGCCATGCATGAGCTGGACAAGCGCCTGGCCGCCACCGGCATCACCACCGCGTTCGCGGCTGTCGCGTTTGCCTGGAAGGCGAGCGACCTGCGCACGCAGGAAACCGCCGTGCACATCATCGAGACGCTGCATCACATGCGCCATACCCTGCTGACCGACTGCCGCATTCATGCCCGCTTCGAGGTCAATAACCCGGATACAGTGCCGGTGCTGGAACGCCTGCTGGCTGCCGGCATGGTGGAGCTGGTCTCGATTATGGACCACACGCCGGGCCAGGGACAGTACAACGACACATCGCGCTATGTGACGTTTATGAAGGAATGGCTGGGCTTCAGCGACGAAGAACTGAAGCCGATGTACGAGCGCATCGCCGCGAAGATCGAAATCATCCAGGCCGCTCCGCGTGACTGGTCGCTGGCCGAGCGCATCATCCGCACGGCGCTGACCCATGGCGTGATCGCCGCATCGCACGATGACGATACGCTGGAAAAAATAAATGCACAGTCGGTGATGGGCGTCACCGTGTCCGAATTTCCTATCAACATCGAGTCGGCGCGGGCAGCGCGCGAACACGGCATGCATGTCATCATGGGCGCGCCAAATGCGTATCGTGGCGGCAGTAATACCGGCAACCTGTCTGCGTACGACGCGGTGAAGGCGGGTGTGGTCGATATTCTGGCGACGGATTACGTGCCCGCGGCCATGCTGCATGCTGCATGGAAGCTGTGGCGCGATGGCGTGCTGCCGCTGCATGAAACGGTGCGCCTGATTACCGCGAATCCCGCCGATGCGGTAAAACTGGAAGATCGCGGTCGTTTGCAGCCCGGCCTGCTGGCGGATATCGTCTTCGTGGAAGATACGCCAGTGCCGCGTGTGCGCACGACCATGCGCGCCGGGCATGTGATTTACAGCGACACACATGGCATGCGTGTGTGGCGGCATGTGTCTGCTGTGCATGCCTTGAGGTAAAACGACCATGCAGCATGTGGCACAGTTCAGCAATCGCGGCGAGAAGTCTGGCATCGGGCAAAAGACGCTGGGCGAACAGCCCGTCTTTCACAGCGATGTCGTGGTCTATGATGCGCATTTTGGTCGCTATGTCGAAATCGGCGCGAACAGCATGATCGTCGAGACGGTGATGGGCGATTACAGCTACACCGCGGGCGACAACCAGATCATCTATGCCGACATCGGGAAATTCAGCAACATTGCCTCGCATGTGCGCATCAATCCCGGCAATCACCCGATGGAGCGCGTCACGCTGCACCACATGACTTATCGGCGCGGGCTGTATGGCTTCGGGCCGGACGACAAAGACTTCTTCCAGTGGCGGCGCGACCACAAATGTACTATTGGCCACGACACATGGCTGGGGCACAACGCCATCATTATGCCTGGCGTCTCGGTGGGCGATGGCGCAGTGGTGGGCAGCGGCGCGGTGGTGACCAAAGATGTGGCTCCCTATACCATCGTGGTCGGGGTGCCTGCCCGGCCGATGCGACCGCGTTTCCCGGAGCATGTGGCCGCTGCCCTGCTGCGCATCGCGTGGTGGGATTGGGATCACGACACGCTGGGCGCGCGCCTCGATGATATGAACGATGTCGAGTCGTTCATCCGCAAATACGGGGCCCAAAGCTGACTGGCGCACAGGGTTCAAAAGCTGTCATGGTTCAGTATATCTGTGACTGCCGGACGGTGAATCAACCTATAGTCTTTTCTCGTGTTGTCGCGAATCATTTCTAACCCGTGGTGCGGGTTTTATGACGGTAGAAATTTGGAGCAGTCACCCTGATCTTGGCATCCCGATGGCCGGCATCAATGTCAGCAGCCTAGCCGAAGCGGACAAGATCGCCAAGCGCGGCTGGTAACACACTGAAAAAGACATAAAAACAAAAGGTGCCGCTCTGAACCAGAGAGTCGCACCTTTTTTGTTTTGCTTGAATTCGTGAACGCCTGACCAAAACCCTGGTCCGTGAGGCCTGGAAACTGGCGGTTGGACAGCGGGATGCGCCGCGCTTGCATCACTCCGACCAGGGCAGTCAGTCCACCAGCGGCAACGGTCTGCGTCTGCTCGAGGAAGACCAGGTCGTCCTCAGCACGGGTGATGTCGGACGCTGCTCCAACAGGTCTGGCATTGCCCGTCAGCGCCGTGAGTCGGCTCTGGGCTATATCAGCCGCCCCGCCTTCAAACAGCTTCACTGCCCCTGACATTTTCACCGTCCGCTATCTCGGGGTTAGGTCATTCTATCGTGGACCTGGAGGGTGAAGCTGTTTCATCCATGATGGCACACAGGGGAGTAATCCCGGTCATTTCCCTGGTCAGTTCGCTTGATTTCGTATGAGTAACTGATGAACAAACCCACGTATCGACTACACTCAAACGATATTAAGATTATTATTAAATGTAATCATGTAAAATCTCTCTGGCATTGATCTTGTGATGCACGGCAGGTTGGTCGGCTTCTAGACTACTTTAGCCTGAAGTGGCGTAAAACCAACTCCGCTCACAATCCGCGCAATGCTACGGCCGCCCACACTTTCAAATGTTCGGCGTTCAGCTCTGCCTGTTGTGAGCCGCGCCTCAATAAATCCTCGTATGAACGCGTGCATCTATTCGGCATAGAACGAGCGTTCCATCCACAGTCGTCATAAAGCTCACCGTGATGGCATAACCCAAATGAAATCCTTATCGCACGAATGGTGGAATAATGCCAGTCTCGGCAGAAACAAGCATTGAGAAGCAAGTCACACGTACACATAGCCAGCAAACAGTATGGGGATGGCTGCCCATTTTGTCGCTGTCGCATGCGGTTGCGCTGGTCTTCGCTGCCATTGCATATACCGCCAGCCGGAATAACGCGGAGTGGGGAACGCCACTTTTTTGGTTCAGCCTTATCCTTATTTTTGCGCCAGCCGCGCTGCGGGTGGCATCCCCATCGATACGGCGCGAAGAGCGGCTGGGTCTGATTGTCATCACGGGCATGGCGCTGTATATGGTGAAGGTGCTGCACAGCCCCGTCAATTTCACCTTTCACGATGAATTTCTTCATTGGCGCACAGCAAGCGATATTCTGTTGAGTGGTCGCCTGTTCGTAGAAAATCCGATTCTGACCGTCAGCCCGCTGTATCCCGGACTAGAGATAATCACAACCGCTTTCTCAAACCTGAGTGGGCTGAACGTATTCGATTCCGGCATTATTTCGTTAGGCGTAGCGCGACTTGCGTTCATGTTGGCGCTTTATCTTTTCTACGAACGTGCGGGGCGCTCATCACAGCTCGGCGGTATTGCCGCGCTACTTTACATGGGCAATTCCAACTTTCTGTTTTTCGGTTCACAGTATGCCTACGAAACGCTGTCGCTTCCTCTCGCTACGAGTATCCTTATTATCGTGATCATTCGCGATCAATTCAGGCAGCACAGCTTGTTGAAACTTCTCATTCTCACGGTGCCGATCCTCGCCACCATCGCCATCACCCATCACCTCACCGCCTATGCGCTCATCGGATTATTGTCGGTCCTCATGATCACAACCCTGATTATCGAACGGCGCGTGCGCAAATGGCTGCCCATTTGCATGGTTATCGCGCTGGCAGTTGGTTTGGTCATAGCGTGGACAAACGTGACAGGCGATGCGGCGCGTGAATATTTGGGTCCGGTGTTAGCTGGTGGTGTCTCGGAGTTTATCGCGCTGATCATGGGTGATCAAAGCGGAAGACAATTGTTTCAGGGTGCGACGGGGCAGGTCTCACCCATTTGGGAACGAGTCGTAGGTGTTCTCTCCATCGTGGCTATTTTAGTCGTCCTGCCCATCGGCTTGCTGCAAGTCTGGCGTTCGCGTTTTCGCGGACGTCATCAAACTCGCGGCGTCCAGCTCACGACAGCAAACAGCGCGGAAACGTGGCCGCGTTATCGCATCAATGCGGTGGCGGTGGCGTTCGCCATCGTCGTATTCATATATCCCATTATGCTTGGCTTTCGCTTCACCTCTGCGGGCTGGGAGCTTGCCAATCGCTCATCGGAGTTTGTTTTCTGGGCGCTCGGTTACATCATCGGCATTGGGGCGTTGGCCATCGGCACCTACCGACGGTTTCGCATTCCGGCGCGTGTCTGGACGTTTGGATTCGCTGTCTGGGCCACGATCATCTTTCTCGGCGGGTCGATTGCAGGCTGGCCGCCCTGGGCGCGGATGCCTGGAACGTATCTGGTATCCGCGGATACGCGCTCGGTCGAAGCACGGGGCATCGCTGCCGCGCAATGGGCAGGTCAGCATCTCGATCCACAAGATCGGATTGCCGCTGACCGTGTGAATACCCTGCTGCTGGCAACGTATGGTCAGTTGTTCCCGGTTACGCATCAATACGATGGGATTTATCTCTCGCCGATCTTCGTCTCCGAAGAGATTGGATTCGTCGAGCGCCAGCTTATGCAACTGGTGTCGCTGCGTTATGTGTTAGTCGATGATCGGTTGACTACCGCACTGCCCAGAGTCGGCGTTTATTTTGAAGCGGGTGAGCCCAATGCCAACGAATATGTCGTCCCCCTCGCATTGTCTGCGCTGACCAAGTTCGATGGTTTTCCGCAGGTTAGCCGTCTTTTCGATGATGGGCATATCCGTTTCTACGATATCAGCGAGCTACCCTAAAAATGGTCTTTCAAAAAGCCTCCATGCAAAAATCGTCCGACCTGTTCCTGGTCATTGGGATGACAATCGCTGCCGTGGTTGTGACATTGCTCGGATGGAGTACGCCGATCCGCGCGCTGTTCATGCTGCCGTTCGTCTTCCTGTTTCCCGGTTACAGCCTCGTTTCGGCAGTATTGCCTCGTGGGGAATTGCCGCTGACAACGCGCCTGACGCTGGCACTGCCGCTCAGCCTTGCCATCACGGCGATGGGTGGTTTATTCCTTCACTACACCAACGGGGAATTAACGCCGGGTTCGTGGCTTCTGCTGCTCTCAATAGTCACAGGCGTGCTGTGCGCCGTCGCACTGCTCCGCCGCCAACCTGCGGCAACCGAGGCACCCACCCGGCCACTGCACATCAAACCCGGCCATGCGGCGATGGTGGGTGCCGCCGCGCTTATGCTCGTGAGCGCCGTCGTTATTGCCCGTGTCGGTACGATCAATCTCCCGGTCGAAGGCTTCACACAGTTATGGCTTCTTCCCGCTGCATCAGGCACAAACCCGGAAACAGTTCAGCTCGGCATTGAAAATCATGAAAACACATCCGTGCGCTATCGGCTTCAGCTTCGCAGTGGCGATATCGTTGTCGATCAATGGGACGACATTCAACTGGCATCGGGTGAAGAATGGGAAACTTTGGTTACGTTATCCAGCGGCATCCATGTACAGGGGCTGGATGCGCTGTTGTATCGGGACGATGCGCCCGCGACCGTTTACCGACGCGTCTCACTCGCCCCTGACCCGGTGAATCCCAGCCCTTAGCCAGGGGCGCTGATGATGATTTCTATTTGGTATAGCAGCATCAGCGTACCAAAGCAGCGTTAGCTCACCATTGCCCTCACCCTGTTGCAGCAGCTGGAAAGCGTGTCGAAGTTTCATCCTTCGACACGCTTTTTGTTTCTCAACCCGCGTGAACTTCTCGAACGTGATGATGCCTTCAAGGACGAACGAGACGTTCTAGTGATGCTGAAAACGCGGGCTTTTGCGCACATCAGGCATGAGATCATCACAATTCTCTGCCTGAGTTAGTCGGCAACAGATACCACTGACCAGTCCACCTTCAGGCCAGCCTCTTGGGTCAGCTGGTGATTGTCTCGCTTACAGCCACTCGACCTACGGACCAACCGTCCGCTGTACCCGTACACCCTGTGCTCAAATCGACTATAGTTTCAAAAGGGATTACACCTGCTGCCGAGCAGTCTGACATCATAGCTCAGACATTACCATCACTCACGCCTCCACGCTGGAACCAACGGCTACGACTACTCCTCAAGGTCGTTCTGCAAGAAAAGTTTACTCAGGAGTTCTATGACATTTGCACATCGAGTTCTGTCCGTATCGGGCGGAACTGCGTTTACGTTAGCACTCATGCTGCTTGCAATACCCCAGAACAGCACACGAGGACAAGGTATCTCTGTACCTGAACCTCAGGCGGGCGAAATCTATTTCGCCGCGTTTCCGCTGACCGCAGTGATAGACGGCGATTTTTCCGAATGGCAGAACGTTCCCTACGCGGACGTGAACGACGGTCCCATGCCAGCTCCGAATCAGCAGGCGGCTTCACTCCGTTTTGCCAGTATGGCAGATGCCCGGAATCTCTATTTTTCGGTCCAGGTCAACGATAACAACATCGTTGCGGGACAACATGGTGTCCAGTACTGGAACGAAGATTCCGTCGAAATCTATATCAATGCCACTGGAAACCTTGCGCAGACGACGTATGTGCCGGGCGTAGTCCAGTTGACGATCCCGGCAGTGAATATCGGGCAATCGGTTTACGAGACAATTTTTGGTGGCACCGATTGGGAATCGGTAGGTATTCAGGCCATTGTCGTGCGGACAGAGAATGGGTATGCGATTGAAGCCGCCGTCCCGTTGGTCACGTCAGTCTGGAACATCCCCGCGCAAGTCGGCACGACTGTCGGCTTTCAGGTGCAGCTCAACGGGGCAACACAGTTGGATCGAGACATCAAGCTCAGTTGGTCGGCCATAGATACCGCTGACCAGTCTTACTCCAATCCCAGCGTCTTTGGTCAGTTGGTTATTGTCTCGGCTATACCCACTCGACCTACAGATCAACCGTCCGCTGTACCCGTTCAACCCAGGCTTACATCGACTATAGTTTCAATAGGGATTACACCTGCCACCGAACAGTCTGACATCATTGTTCAGACATTGCCATCACCTATGTCGCCCACACGCGAACCAACAATTACGACGACTCCTCAAGGTCGTTTTCGGGTGGACGATTCAACGATCTATGATCCAAATGGAAACGTCTTTGTCGCCAGGGGCACAAATGTGAACGGGTATAACTGGGTATGGTCACGACCGACTGTCCCCGATGCTACCCTCATCATCGACTGCTGGCAGTTCAACCTGGTGCGCGTGAATTCGCTGCTGTTTACAGGGCAAATTGGGTATCCCCAGTTCAGCGCCAACAATGATCTGGATGCCATCATTCGCGCATTTACAGAACGGGGTGTCGTGGTCGTCCTCGAAGCGCATGATCGCATCGGCACGTACTATCAGGGCAATGATCGGCTCGCCCTGATCGCCTGGTTCACCGATTTGGCGGTGCGACACCGCGACAATCCCTATGTTTGGTTCGATATTGCCAATGAACCGGGAGGTCAGGATGATATCGACACGAACAATTGGCTGTGGATGCACCGGGAAGTCATACGCGCCGTCCGTGATGTGGCAGGCGCCGACAACATCATCCTCGTGGAAGGTGCATTTGGCGGGCAGGACGCAGGCAATCGTGACAGCAGTTTCGTCACCGAAAGCGCCATTTTGCGGCTGGGTCAGGATATTCTGACATTCAATGGGCGCACCTACGAAAACATCGTGTTCAGCATCCATCCCTATGAACGATGGAACGGAGGCGATGCCAAAATGGCGCATTACTTCGACCAGGTGCTGGCGCAAAATTTCGCCATGATCGTCGGTGAATATGCCGTGCGCACCAATGTCGATACGGTTGCCGCAACCGACTCCATGTTCAATACAACGGTGCCACGCGGGATTGGACGAATCGTCTGGCATTGGGATGGAAGCGATTACAACGACCTGACAACCGGCACATCAAGGGGCGGTGGCTGGGAAATCGACAGCTGCGTCGATCCCACCAATTTAAGTGTGCTGGGTGAACGCATCTGGCAGGACAATCATTGATCGGCACCTCCCCTACCCCCCTTCCACGCGCTCTGAGCGGGAAGGCAGTGTTCCAGCAGTAACGACAGGGCGGCATAGCTTTAACATCGGACTTCGGTAGTTTTTAGCGTAGAGCACACAATACCAAATCGATAACGCAGGGGAGTGGTTCAAGTGGATAAACAAGCGCATTTCTATGCTCCTGATGGAGCCGCAGATCAGCTTCAAGAACCCGACGTGCAGCCTGAAACCGATTCCCGTCTATCGCTTTGGAAACTCATCCAGTCGGATTTGGCGCGTTATCGCGTGACCGACAAGCAATCTTACTTTTCGATGTTCATCATTTGTCCGGGTGTCTTGCCTGGCATCCTTTATCGTGTGGGGCATTGGTTATGGACATACCAGGGACGTTTTCGGCTGGTGGCTGCCGGGCTGCAACCGTTCTACATCCTCTTGAAACGGGCCAACGAGATGTTGAACGGGATCACGATTCAGCCGCAGGCGGTAATTGGCAAGGGGTTGTATGTCGGGCATGGCGGGAGTGTTTACATTGGGGGCGATGTTGTCATAGGTGACAACTGCAATCTCTCGCATGAAGTGACGATTGGGGTTGCCGGGCGGCAGGGCAAGCGTGGAATGCCGATAATCGGCAATCGGGTTTATATCGCACCTGGAGCAAAGATTTTTGGGTCCATTACGATTGGCGATGATGTTTCTATAGGTGCGAATGCGGTCGTTACCAAGTCAGTGCCTGATCGTGCAACCGCAGTGGGTATTCCCGCCACCGTCGTCTCTTTCAAAGGCAGCTTCGATTTTGTCTCTTACGAGAACATGGAGGCAGATACAAATCGAATTGAAAGCCTGCAACTTCTGAAATCAGGGCAAACAACGTAAGGCCTTGGCAGAAATCAGTCAGATGCGACCAGCGCCTGATTCTGCAGATTTCGCCCTCAACACAATCTGGTCGTCTGGCAGGATCGCCGTGGCTTAGACAACGGCCTGCTGCTCCAGCAGTTACACATTTGTCTCAGCAGTTCATCCCGTGAAACATCTTCAAGTGCTGTGAATAGATAGAAAAAACCTGCTTTTTTCCGGATGTAGCATTTACGTTTCTCCACTACATTAACAGTTCGATACCCGATAGGTTTAGAGAAGTTTAAAGGAGTTACGAAATGACACTGACTAAACTGCGCTCACAAGAAATCCGGGCTGCCATGTTGCAAATGGCGGCGACTTCGGCAACTGAGAATAAAAATCTGACGGTCAGCCTGGTCATCCCGACGAAGAACGAGGCCAAGAATCTGCCCTATGTTCTGCCTCGTATCCCGTCGATTGTCACGGAATTGATTCTAGTGGATGCCGATTCAACCGATGGCACGGTTGAAGTCGCTCGCCGTCTTTATCCGAAGGTCCGCGTGGTCGGGCAAACCGGACGAGGGAAAGGTAATGCTCTTCGCGCTGGATTCGACGCGGCAGAAGGCGACATTATCGTCATGCTGGATGCCGATGGCTCGATGGCACCAGAAGAAATCCCCGCTTATATCGGCGCGCTGATCGCGGGCGCGGATTATGCCAAAGGATCGCGCTTCATGCATGGAGGCGGCACGGTCGATATGGAACCGCATCGGTATCTGGGCAATCTGGGGTTGACCCTGATGGTACGTGCCTTATTCGGCGGGATGTACACCGATCTTTGCTATGGCTACTGCGCATTTCGGCGGAGCGTGCTGCCCGATTTGAACCTGACTTCGGATGGATTCGAGATCGAAACCGAGATGAATGTCCGGGCGCTTATGGCGGGGATTCGCGTGGTGGAAGTCCCCAGTTTTGAAAGCGAACGCATTTATGGCACCAGCAATCTCAATGCCATCAAAGACGGATTCCGCGTCCTGAACGTCATCCTGCAGGAAAAGTTCATCAATAATACCTCCTCCAAAAAAGAGCGCATCGGGTGGACGAAGGATGAATTTACGCCCGCGATGCGTTTGTTGATTGAAGAAGCCACCAATCTGGACCATCAGCGTCCCCAGCTACCGGAACTGGTCTACATCAATGCCGTTAATTCGATTAAGGCAGCAAGTTTAGACCTGCTGAATCAGGAATCCGCACATCCAGGGGTGCGCCGTCAGCAGGAAATTTATCGGCAGTCGGGCGATAAAATGTGGCGTTTCCTCGACAGCGAAACCGGAAACAACCCGGAAATTCACTGATGATGGCTGCCCAGTTGACTGACTTCACGAGCGCGACAGTGAGCATGGCAGCGGATGCCAATGTGTTCATTGCGTTGACATTCTCGGTTGTGATGTGCGCATATACCGACCTGCGCTGGAATGACATGATTGCTGCTGTCGCGTCGCTTAAGGCGCAAACAGTCGTGCCACACGAGATTATTCTGGTCATCGACCATAATGCAGCATTGTACTATCGGACATTGGCGCATTATGCGCACGAGTCTTTATCAGGCGACCAGATTGCTGTTCGTGTTATCGAGAATGCCGAAGCACAGGGTTTGTCTGGGGCGCGTAATACCGGGCTGGCGGCGGCTCAAGCCGAAATCATTGCTTTTATCGATGAAGATGCCGCCGCCGCTTCTGATTGGCTGGCTCAGCTCGCAGTACATTACGCGGATGCCAGGGTCATGGGGGTGGGTGGAGCCATCCACCCCGTATGGCTGGGCGGGCGACCGAAATGGTTTCCCGAAGAATTTGACTGGGTGGTCGGTTGCACTTATCGCGGAATGCCCGAAACCCGCGCCACCGTGCGCAATATGATCGGCTGCAATATGTCCATGCGGCGAAACATCTGCACGGCCAACGGCGGGTTCCGGTCAGGTATTGGCCGGATTGGCACGCTGCCGGTTGGCTGTGAAGAGACGGAATACTGTATCCGCGCCCTTCAGCGCTTTCCAGATCAGTGGTTCATCTTTGAACCTGCTGCGCGCGTATATCACAACGTCCCGCAAACGCGCGGGACGTGGCGCTATTTCCGGTCACGCTGCTATGCCGAAGGCATTTCAAAAGCCCTGATCGGGCAGTTTGTTGGCGCGAAAAGCAGCTTGTCGTCGGAGAAAACCTACGTCATCAAAACGCTGCCGCGTGCTTTCCTGCGCGGCATCGCGCGCACGTTTGTACGCTTCGATCTTCACGGATTGGCACAGTCCGCGGCAGTCGTGATGGGCCTCGGCCTGACGGGCGTCGGTTATCTGAAAACGCGCGCCCGGCAGATGATTGACCGCCGTCGAAACGCCCCGCTGATCAGTACGCCAGAATTACATCAAGAAGAACGCGAAGGGGTCTGAGGAAACGTGATGGAGACTACAATCGATGCACCGCACGACGAGGCAGTGCAGGGCCCGCGCCCGGGACGAGAATCGTCGAAGGCGATGCGCGTGCTGATGGTGACACCGCGCTACTTTCCATTGATGGGCGGGGTGGAGACGCACACCTATGAAGTGGCACGTCGTTTGGCCGCGCAGGGCGTGCATACCACTGTTTTGACGACCGATCCCGGTCAGACGCTGCCGACCGAGGAAACCGTCGAAGGCGTACACATCATGCGCGTTCCTGCTTATCCCGCCAATCGAGACTTCTACGTCGCGCCCGGGATTGCCAGGCGCATCGCCCAGGGCACCTGGGACATCATTCATTGTCAGGGTTTTCACACGTTTGTCCCCCCGCTTGCGATGTGGGCAGCACAGCGCTCTCACGTGCCCTACATTCTCACCTTTCACAGCGGGGGACACTCTTCCGGCTGGCGGCATTCGATCCGTTCAGTCCAGGCGAAGCTGATGCGCCCATTGTTAGCCGGCGCAACCAGACTCGTAGGGGTGTCTCGCTTCGAGGCGAAACTATTCCAGACCCGGCTCAATTTACCGTCGGAACAGTTTGTCGTCATTCCCAACGGTTCGCATCTGCCGAAAGTCGCTGCACAACCTCGAAATAATGACGAAACGCTGATCCTGTCGGTGGGGCGCCTAGAGAAGTACAAGGGCCATCAGCGTATCATCGCCGCCTTCCCCGAAATTCTGGCGCAGCGACCCGATGCGCGCCTGCGCATTCTCGGTACCGGGCCTTATGAGCCAGAATTAAAGGCCCTGGTAAAAGAATTGGGCATTGGTGAGCGCGTGGAAATTGGCGCGATCCCACCCGGCAATCGCCAGGGCATGGCATCCGTGTTGCTGGATGCAGCGTTGGTGGTGCTGCTGAGCGAGTATGAAGCGCATCCGATTTCGGTCATGGAGGCACTTTCGATGAAGCGCCCCGTCCTCGTTGCCGATACCTCTGGCCTGAGCGAACTTGCCGAACGCGGTTTCGTGCGTGCTATTCCCCTGGAGAGTACAGCCACACAGGTTGCACAGGCGGTGCTGGAGCAACTGCGGTCGCCGCTGGTGCGAAACGATATCGAACTTCCGACGTGGGATGAATGCGCTGCACTGCTGCTTTCATTATATGAAACCGTAATCGAGGAACACCAATGCGCATCATGATGCTGACGCAGTTCTATCCGCCTTTCATCGGCGGAGAAGAACGATTTGTACGCGATCTTAGCGCACAACTGGCTGCGCGCGGGCATACCATTTCGGTGGTTACGCTTGGCGACGGCGATCTCGCGCCATTCGAGATTGATCAGGGCGTGCGCATCCACCGAATCAAAGGGACGATGCAGCGCCTGAGCGCGCTGTTCAGCGATCAATCGCGTCGGCATACGCCCCCCTTCCCCGACCCGGAATTGATGGGCGAAATGCGCCGGGTGATCGCGCAGGAAAAGCCCGACATTGTCCACGCGCACAACTGGATCGTTCACTCGTTTTTGCCACTCAAACGATGGAGCAAAGCCCGATTGGTCCTGAGCCTGCATGATTACAGCCTGGTCTGTTCCAAGAAGAAACTGATTTACTTTGACGGCGCGTGCAGCGGGCCCGGCCTGGTCAAGTGTCTTCGCTGTGGGAGCGATCATTATGGTGTCGCCAAAGGCGTACCCACCGTGATGATGAACTGGCTGATGGGCATTCCTGAACGGCAGCAGGTCGATATGTTCCTGCCTGTCAGCAATGCCGTCGCTGTGTACAACAGGGTAAGCGGCAGCCAGCTCCCTTATCAGGTGCTGACGCCGTTTGTCTCCGATGTTATCGATTCGACACACGATGTTTCACAGGCGTTCATCGATCAACTGCCGACGGAGCCATTTTTGCTCTTCGTCGGCGCGTTTGGGCGATATAAGGGGGTCGATGTCCTGTTTGAGGCGTATCGGCAGCTGCATAATCCGCCGCCGCTGGTCATTATCGGCTATAAAACATCTGAGTATCCGGTCAACCTGGACAACAAACCGGATAATGTGACGATTTTAATCGATGTGCCACATGATCAGGTTATGGCGGCATGGCGACGGAGTTTGTTCGGGTTAGTGCCATCCACCTGGTCAGAGCCATTCGGTACTGTCGCCCTCGAAGCGATGATTTGTGAGCGTGCCGTCATTGCCTCCAATGTCGGCGGTCTGATGGATATTGTCATCCATGACGAAACCGGGCTGCTCGTCCCGCCTGACGACATTGATGGGTTGAAAGCTGCCATGCAGCGCCTGATCGAAAATCCGCTCATGTGCCAACAAATGGGGCGGGCGGGCAAGGTGAAGGTTGCCGAGTATTTTGCCAGCGCGGTCATCCCACGCTACGAACGCGTGTATGAAACGCTGCTGTCGCCGGACGCCCAACAGGAGTAAATGTCCTTGTCCAAAATACTGTCTTCGCCCTTGCTACTGCACGTCGCCCGTTTACCGTTTCAGGTGAAACAGCACATCCAGTTGAACAGGACGCTCTTCCTGAACGCCAGTTCGCTGGTAGCGACAACGGCGGTTACATCGGTACTCGGTTTCGCCTATTGGTGGCTGGCGGCGCGTCTGTATCCGCCGGAGGCAGTTGGATTTGCATCGGCAGCCATCTCTGCCATGATGTTGTTGGGTGCGATGGGAATGCTCGGTTTAGGCACGGTCCTGATCGGTGAAGTATCGCGCCAGCCCAATCATGCAGGCTCGATCATCGTCATGTCCGCGCTCATTGTGGGCGGTGCTTCGTCAGCATTGGGGATTTTGTTCGCCCTCGCCGTTCCCACGCTGTCGCCGGAACTCGCACTGGTGTCCCAAGATTTGGGCAGCATCGTCGTGTTTGCGGTTGGGGTGGCTTTCACAGCAGTGACCTTCATCCTCGATCAGGCCTTTGTCGGTTTACTGCGCGGCGGTTTGCAGCTTTGGCGTAACATTATCTTCGCTGCCGCGAAACTCATCCTGCTCTATGTGATCGCCTATCACCTGTCGCAAACCACCGGGTTGTCGATTTACGCGGCATGGATGTTTGGCAATATCCTGTCGCTGGTGATTCTTGCCGCGTACATGTTGTGGCGACGCATTCGCATCGTCTACCGTCCACAGTTTGGGCTCATCCGGCGTATTGGTCGTACCGCGCTCGCGCATCATACAACCAATCTGATCCTGCAAGCGCCGAACCTGCTCCTTCCGATTGCGGTCACGACGCTGTTGTCCGCATCGGCGAATGCCAGTTTTTACGCCGCCTGGATGATCGCCAGTTTTCTATTCGTCATCCCCGGTCATTTGACGACAGTGCTGTATGCGGTCGGTTCCAAAGAACCAGCGGCGCTGATTGCCAGGACGCGCATGACCCTGCGCCTGTCGCTGGCGATTACCCTGCCGATGGCAGCGATCCTGTTTATCATGGCAAATGTGTTACTGGGCTTATTCGGCGCCCATTATGCGGAACAGGCAGATTGGTGTCTGCGCATCCTGAGCTTAGGGGTGTTTCCACTGATCGTGAAATATCATTACATTGCTTTTCTGCGCGTTTATAATCGCGTGGACAGCGCCATTGCCATTTTGCTCCTGAGCGGCATCTGTGAGATTGGGTTAAGCGCGTTCGGATTGATAACGGGCGGTTTGACCGGGCTTGCTATTGGTTGGGTGACGGCGGCTTGCCTGGAAGCGATCGTGATGTGGTTCAAGCTTTCGGAAATGATGCGCGCCAATGACATCAACATGGATCATGAGCTGGCAAATGTGCAGACTGGGGCTGTATAGGAGACCTGACGTGCCACGCCTGCTGCAAACCAGGTGCCTCATGGCAGCACGACAGGGTGCAGCGTCTCGTCTGCACCCTGTCAGGGCGCGGGCAATACAGGCAGGAGCGCGCCATTACGCCTTAACGATCATGCACCCGTGAGCAGACTTAACACGCTTGCCACGGGAGCCTCGGCCAGCGCAATGCTGTCATCCGATGCCCCGTAGTACAGGCGGATCATCCCATCGGACAGCGTAAGGCCGCAGGTAAACACCACATTAGGGAAGAAACCTCCGGTCTCATAGGCGGCCTCGGGGATGAAGATCGGCTCGCCCGTGCGTGCGATCACGTGTGCGGGATCGGCATGCGAGGCGAGAAAAGCACCGAGGCAGTAGCGATGCTGACGGTCAGCCGCATGATAAATCGACAACCAGCCGTGCTCCGTCCAAATCGGAGGCGCGCCGCCGCCCACGCGTCCAGAGTCCCATCCGGACGCGTTGCCTTCCAGCACCAGGCGATGATCGCCCCAACGGATGAGATCGGGTGAGGTCGCGGCCCAGATGCTGAATTTGCCAAATTCACCCGGCATCGGGCGGTGATAGCAGGTATACAGACCGTTGATCTTGCGCGGAAAAATCGCAACATCGCGGTTAGATGGCGGAAAGATGATGCCGAGTCGTTCGAGATGCTCAAAATCTGCCGTTTGCGCTAAACCCGTCGCAATTCCCTGTGAACTGACCGCCGTATAATTGATGAAGTAGCTGTCCTCAAGCGCCGTAATGCGCGCATCTTCCACGCCGAACGCTTCATAGACATTCGCCGCTTGCAGCCATGCATGGCTGTCGACGGTAAAGTGCACGCCATCGTTGCTGCGTGCCCGCCTGAGATGGCTGATGCTGGTCAGGTGTACTGCGCCGCTCAATAGATGCTTGACGAAACGCGCATCGGTGCAATCAAAGTCGGGATCATTGCGACGCACCCTGAACAAAGAGAGTTCACCATCTTCATTCAGGTATGGACAAAACACCCACGCGGGATCGCGTTCTGTGGGACGTTCTGCCACGCGCACGAGCAGCAGCGTTTCGCCACGATGCAAAATCGCGCCGGGATTGAACGTGCCAATGACCTCATAGCCAGGACGAGACGGCTGTACCTGTGCGGGAGTAATCAAGGGGTTAAGCGGATGGCGGCTGAACATTATGCATCTTCCACAATGCGATATTGCCTGGGTAAAAGTGAAAAATCGCTATGTCGGCTGCGAATATCGACGGGCATCGAGCGCGGATTGTACACCAGCCAGCGCCGCCGCCCACTTTTTTGATGATCCAGCCGCACACACGAAACATCAAGCGACAAGGTGAGCACGTCCGCCGGCACCTCGGTCAGGAAATCGGGGCATGAAAACAATAAGGCGCTCCAGAATACCTCACCCGCGCCGTACAGTTCTTTGCCCAACGTTGCTGTGTGTGTAAACTCTGAAGTCGCCAAATCTTCATACGGGATATACGGGCACGGCCCGCGCCGCAGCGAAGCAGGTAAAAAGGCGTCAAAAAAGGCGTAATTGTGGCAGCGCTGCAAGTTGGCGAAAGCTGCCATCAGGTGTGACGGCACTTGATCGCGGGTGGCATCCGCCCCCAATAGTTCTGACCACGCCCAGATTGTCTCGACATTCTCTTTGTAAGCGGGATAGCTCAACGACGCACACGCCTGAAACATGCCACGCGCATCATAATATGGCACGCCTGGGTCTTTCCCCCAGTAGCCCATCCGCAGCGACAAATTTACCCAATCAGGTGCCGTGTGATGACCGAGATATGCAGCCGCGGCGGCGGCAAACGAAAGCTGCTGCGGCTCATGGGTGAGCATCGCTGGCGGCAGCGTATGCATGACATCGAGGGCGGCGGCAGCTTCGGTTTCATAGGCAAGGTCGCCCGTCAACTGCGCTGCCAAAATGCACCCGGCGGCATACATGCCGCTCACACCGACATTGAGAACGCTATTTTGCGCCTGCCAGCCGTTCGCGTCGGCAAACAGGGGCAGCAAATGGTGCGAACGGTGCGCCAGTTCGCGTCCCCCTTCGAGCGCGGTCAAAAAGGTCTGCTTGAGGTCGGCATCCCCGGTTAAGTACGCCACCCACGGCAGTTTAATCAGCGCGTTCTCGTAAAAATACCACGTGTCCATAAACGTATCGGTCGGCCGATAGGGGTAGTGATTCGGCAAATAGTGGTGCGGATCGATTATTTTATAGGCGCGCACCGCATCCATCAGCCGGTCAATGAGCGTGTCCGCGCCTGTTTCGCCCACCTGCTTGCGCCAGTGAAGCAGCGGCAGCAGCACATCCAGCTGCGTCATCAGCTCAAAACCGCGTGCGTCGTCGCGCCCAACCGCCGAACTGCCTTTGACGTAGGCGCTCAAGCCTGTCTTGCCGCCTGCCGTCACCCAACACGCTTCATCGTGCAAGTCTTTCAGCGTCCCGCGTGCCATCACGTCCCATCCCGGCGCATCGGGGATGAGGCCTGGTTCGGTGTCCAGCAGCGGCGTAATTGCCTTGATCAGGCGCTGTTGTGCTTCCCACTGAGTCGGCGTGCCATCACATGTCGACTGGGTGTACCACAGGCGGAACGCGTGTGTTCCGACGGAAAAGGTGAATTTGGGGTCGGGAATCGTCGGCACTAAGCCGATGCCGTAACGGGGCGTGGGGCGGTATTCGATGACTTGGCGGATTGCCAGTTCATAAAAGCGATGCTGCGCCCATTTCACCGAGTCGGGAGGGACATAGACAATCGTCTCGGTATGTCTCTCTGCATCGTACATATATCCCGCCGGGAGATCATTCCCGCCTAACCCCTGCTGATTCGTGGTGGGCGCACGCAGAATCGTCTGCCGCCATGTGTGTGCCTGCCTGTCATTCAGGTTATCGAGCGTGCCCAGCCACACGATCATCGCCGGGTTAAAGACCAACTCGCGTTCGGTCGTCACGGCAATATCAATCCATGTGCCGCCATGAGCCGCTGAAAACTGAACGTCCCAAATAAACCCGTCACCTAACCCATGCGCACCGTCTTTATTCATGGTCCAATGAGTACTAAGAGCAAGCAGCCCATCGATGGGTATCCATACTTGTGCAGGTTGCATCATCTAAACAAATGCCTTTTTGTAATGGCTTGACAACATCTTTGACCTTCACTATAGTCAGAACGTAAGAAGAACGCAAGCGGTTACGTAAAATTATCTTTTCGAGAAACTTACGCAAATGTCCATCATCGACGAAATTGCAAAGTCAGTTGGCGTTTCTGGTGCAACCGTCTCCCGTGCCCTCAATGACCGTCCGGGTGTAGGGAGTGATCTGCGTGAACGAATTTTGGCCAAGGCACGCGAACTGAATTACACCCCTACTCTCAATGCACGCGGATTAGCGACCGCGCAGACGTTCAATATCGGCTTTTTCTTTGTACAAAAGTCGGGCGTGCCAAAGCGGGCTGATCCGTTCTACAGCGAGATTCTCGACAGCGTTCAACAGGTGATCTCACGCACCAACTATCACGTCGCCTTTGAAAGCCTGTCTCCAGATACGCTCACTCGCCCTGCCGATTTCCGCTTTATCCGCGAACGGCGTATCGATGCCATGATCCTCGCGGGTCCCAATATACCCGCCGGATTCATCACCGCGATGCTGAACAGTGAGCTGCCGGTGGTGCTGGTCGATAATCGCTTGGAGTTTTCGACTGCCAACTGTGTCAACAGTGACGACGAACTGGGTGCTTATCATGCGGCACAGCACCTGCTCCAGCTGGGGCATACGCAGATTGGTGTGATTGCGGGTCCGCCCGATTGGGCAAGTACGGCGCGGCGAGTGCGGGGGTATCAGCGGGCACTGGTGGAACATGGGCTGGCGATGCAGGTCGTCCACATGAACGAAACCACGATTGAATCCGGGCGCACAGCCTACCAGCAGATTGCAGCAGCACACCCGGAGATCAGCGCCCTGGGTGCCGTGAACGACTCGATGGCCATTGGTGCCATTCGGGAAGCCAAACTTCTTGGGAAAAGCGTCCCCGATGACCTGAGCGTTATCGGGTTTGACGATATTTCTTGGGCGGAGCTGAACGATCCTCCGCTCACAACCGTCCGCATCCCTCGCCAGCAGATGGGTAAAGAAGCTGCGCACCGCGTTTTGATGCTGCTTCAGGACCCAGACCTGCTGGCTTCGGAAATCATTGTCCCAGTGGCATTGGTGGAACGTCACTCCACCGCACACAAGGAGGTCAAAGTATAACAAAACTACAGAGCTTGGTTGACTTACATCCAAAAGATCATCTGTTTACCTTGAAAGGAATTGACCGATGAAACGCAATTTCTTTGTTTTACCCAGCGCCCTCTTGCTGGCTTCGCTGACGTTTGGTGCGGCGCTTGCACAAGACCCTGTGACCGTTCGCATTTCGACGTGGGCGGGTGTTGATGAAGCGGCTGAACTTCAGGTGTTGATCGACGAGATCAACGCCAGCCAGACCGATTATCAGATTGTCCACGAACCTATCCCCAGCGATTACTTCACACAAGTGCAAACCCAGCTCGCGGGTGGCACGGGTGCCGACCTGTATTGGCTCGACCAAAACCAGATGGCGATTGCCTCGGAAGGCGTGTTCCTTCCCCTCAGCCAGTGCGATGCAGTCACGAATGCAGCCCCGCAAACCGCTGGTGACTTGAACGACTATTACCCCGGCATCCTCGCCGTCAATCAGTTCGATGGGGACACCTATGGCTTGCCGTGGATTGCGCAGCCGGTTGTCGTGTACTACAACCGTGGACTGTTCGATGCCGCTGGTCTCGATTACCCGCAGGATGACTGGACGTGGGACGACTTCACCGAAACCGCAATGGCGCTGACATTAGACACCGACAGCGATGGCAATACCGATCAGTGGGGGTTCACGAACAATGGCTGGCCTCCCCCGACGATTTTTGTCTGGCAGGCGGGCGGCGAACTCATTTCATCGGACTTCACCACCGCACCGATTGACAGCCCCGAATTTGTGCGCGGCTTCGAATTCTACCTGAGCACCGCATACAACCCGGAAATGTCCCCCAGTCGCGATGTGATCGCTGAACAGGGCTTTGGCGAAATGTTCAAGGCTGGCAGGATTGCAATGTTCATGGGCGGCGCAGCCGATGACCTTGACCGCGTGGACGGCATGGATGTGGGCGTGATCCACGTTCCCGCCAACCCGGAAACCGGCAACAGCACCACCTTTGCCTGGAACGCCAGCACTGCGATTAACGGCAACACCGAAAATCCACAGGCAGCATGTTCGGCACTGGTTGCGATCACCGAAGCGATTCAGGGCTGGAAGATTGTTTCCCCGCGCATTTCTCAGGGAACGGTTGAACACCTCGTCTCCTCGGAACCGCGCAAGGAAGCCAGCGCCGAAGCGATTATCGCGGCGGCAGGTGATATGCGCGCCCTGCCAATCTTCGGCAACTACGCCGAATTTGACGCGGTCTTCTGGTCAGAATTCTGGGGACCCCTCATCAATGGCGAAACCGATCTCAGCGTAGCAGAACTCGCTGCTGAAGTGCGCCCAGACCTCGAAGATACCCTGCCGTAAGTTATCACCGCCGTATTTTGCCCTCACTGCACCGCTCACCCGGTGCGGATGAGGGCTTCTTTTTAACAACCACATTTACGTATCCTTCACCACGGTTCCATTAGGAGATAAGCAATGGATCTGAGCGTGCTGAACACGTACCTCCCCACGCTGATCCGTTATGTACTGGTTGCGGTGGCACTGGCAGTCATCATGTTGATTGTCTACCGCGTACAACTTCGGTTCGGTATTAACAGCGAGGCTGCCGCCGGACGCGCGTTGGTCATGCCGTGGGTCATCGGTTTCCTCATTTTCAATCTGTTCACGATTGGTGCATCGCTCTACTTAAGTTTCACTGAATACAATTTGTTTCGTGCACCAGAGTGGGTAGGCCTGCAAAATTATGCTGAATTATTCGACGTATCGGCGGCGCCGTTAGAGTCCGCCGCACAGCGCAGTTCAGATGCGCTGCCGCCGCGCCACGATGAAATTGTGCGCGTTACCATTGGCGACGGTGGGTTTGTGCTGGGCGCAAGAGAAAGTGATTTCTGGCGCTCGATGCGGCTGACCGTGGTCTATGCGGTGGTCACTGTACCCCTGGGGCTGGCAGGCGCGCTCGGCGTGGCGCTGCTGCTCAATCAAAAGGTGCGTGGGGTCGGCTTGTGGCGCGTTCTCTACTACCTGCCTGCGGTGCTGCCCGCTGTTGCAACCGCATTGCTGTGGCGGTGGATGTTTTCGTCGACGGGGATTGTGAATGCCTCGCTGTCGCCGTTTATCAACTTTTTTGGGCTGTCACAGCCCCAGTGGTTAAGTGATCCATCGCTGTCACCTGTTTTATTCATCATCATCAGCATGTGGGGCATTTTCGGCGCCAATTCGGTGATTTTGCTGGCAGGGCTGAAGGGCATCCCCCAGGAACTGTATGAAGTTGCCGATATTGATGGCGGGGGCGAGTGGGCAAAATTCCGCTATGTGACCGTGCCCATGCTCAGTCCCTCGTTGTTTTACAACCTTGTCACCTCGCTGATTGGCGCACTCCAGGCCTTTGAAGTGGCGGCGTTCATCCCCACCCCTGCCGGCGCGGGGACATTCCTCAACTGGCAAATCTATCAGGAAGCCTTCAATTTCCGTCACATGGGCATGGCATCAGCAATGGCATGGATTTTGCTGCTGATCATCATTGCGCTGACCGCGCTCGTCTTCCGCTCATCGTCGGCTTGGGTGTTTTATCAGGGCGCGAGAGAAAGATCGTAATCGATGGCTACCCTAAGTCAAACACAATCCCGCAACACGTCCGATCAACCGCCGTCGCAGCGCGCGTTCCATGTCCGCCAGGCCATCATTTACGGTCTGCTTTTGTTTGGCGCGGCGCTGGTGTTGATTCCATTCCTGTGGATGATCTCGACCTCGCTCAAAACACAGGACCAGCTGTTTGTACGCACCATCGATTTCATTCCCAACCCGATCGTACCCGGCAACTACATCGAGGTGTGGGAGCGCCTGAACTCGATTTCACCCGGCATGACGATCTGGCGGATTCTGGGCAACACGCTGTTCATCACTGTGCTGGCCATGTTTGGTGAAATTTTCAGCGCATCGCTGGTGGCGTATGGGTTTTCGCGCTTCAAATGGAAAGGACGCGATGCGTTATTCGCGCTCATGCTGGTAACCGTGATGATTCCAGGCATTGTCACGCGTGTTCCCGGCTTCCTGATTTGGCGGCAGCTTGGATTGCTGGATACCTATGACCCGCTGACGTGGCCCTCGCTGTTTGCATGGGGACCCATCTACGTTTTTCTCATGCGGCAGTTCTTCATGTCCATTCCGCGCGAGATTGAAGAAGCGGCGATCATCGATGGCGCAAACACACTGCAAATTTATGTGTACATCATGCTCCCGCTCATTCGCCCGATTATGCTGGCGATTGCGGTGCTGTCGTTCCAGGGCAACTGGAACAATTTTCAGGGACCACTGCTCTACCTGAATACGCCTGAACGATTCCCGTTGGCGTTGGCGCTGCGCTTCTTCGACCAATCCCTGAGCAGGGAAGCGCCGCAATGGCAGTACATGATGGCGCTGGCAACCATGATGGCGGCGCCCGTGCTGGCGATTTATTTCCTTGCACAAAAGCAGTTTCTCGAAGGTATCAATGTAGGTGGGGTGAAGGGCTGAACACACATGCGCATTCTACGGTGGATGGGCTTAATGCTGGCGTGCGTCCTCGTGACGGGAAGCGCCGGCGCCCAGGAGCTTGAGAACGAGGTGGTCGTCAACCTTGACCATCTGATACACCTGACCGAACCCGTCACGATTGACGGGCAAGACATGGCCATCGTGCATATCTACTCAGAATATCCTGATTATGAGTGGGTCGATGATGCCGATGAAGGCCTTAGCGCCGTCGATGACGTGGCCCGGGCGGCTGTCGTTTACCTGTGGGAATATGAGCGCACGGGCGATGCATCGCTGCTGGAATGGGCGCGGCGTTGTCTCGATTTTGTCCAGCGAATGCAGGCCGACGACGGCGAGTTTTACAACTTTGTTTTCACGCGTGAGGGGCAAATCAACGAACAGGGCATTACCAGCTACAAGAGTCTGGGGTGGTGGGCCATGCGCGGCATGTGGGCGCTGGGTGAAGGCGTGCGCGTCTTCGACACGGTCGATCCCGCTTATGCAGACCAGCTCGCCGCCGCGTATCTGCGCACCGAAAGCGCCGTCGCCGCCACGATGGGCAACTATGGCGATTACGTCTCGCTGCACGGTTTCGAGATTCCCGCATGGATTCCGTCCGCCGAACCTGCGATTGCCGGCATCGGGTTGTTGGGCATGAGCGCCTATTATCAGGCCCGCCCAAACGATGCCACCGCAACGATCATCACACAGGTGGCTGATGGCATTTCGCAGTACCGGTTGGGAACCCACAGCGAATACCCATTTGGGATGCACCCCACCAATTCCAATGCCCCTGGCTTCTGGCACAACTGGGGCGCACACATGCCGCATGCGCTGGTCATGGCGGGCATCGCGCTGGATCGGCAAGACTGGATCGACTCGGCAGCCGCCGAAGCGAACAGCTTCCTGCTGCGCCAGCTTGCTTTTGAGCCATTCCGTCATATCGGCGTGGTGCCGTACCGCCTGGAACAAATTGCGTATGGCACCAACATGCTGGTGCAAACCTATGCCGCGCTCTATCAGGCGACGGGTGACGTGCAGTATGCCGATCTCGCCGCGCTGGCGGGCAGCTGGTACACGGGCAGCAACATCGCGGATACCCCGATGTACGATCCGCAAACCGGGCGCACCTTCGATGGCATCAACGGACCGGTGGCATGGCGCGTCAACCGCAATTCCGGCGCGGAATCGACTATCGAAGGCCTGATGAGCATGAGCGCCCTTGCCCGTTTGCCGCAGACATCGCAGGTGTTTGTGAACGCGCAAACGATGGAAGAAACCCTGCCGATTATCTTGCAGGCAGAAGATGGCGAACGCGTGATTGGTACACCTGTGTACTATGCCGGGACATGGACAGGCGAAGGCTACATCAGTGCGGGGCGCTACGTCGGCATTGGCGAAGGCCAGCGGATGCGCTACGTGTTCACGCTCGATCCATCACAAGCCAATGAGTATCTTGTCTACGCGGCACATGTGCGCCAGGCCGCCAACAGCACTGCCTTTTTGATCCCACGCGCGGAAACCGTCCCGACCATCGACGGGGAAAGCGACGATTGGCAGGCCGACGCGGCGCTGCTGGAAGCGAATACGGCGCGTCAGCTTTTGCGCGGCGGCGGTGTGTGGCAGGGCGCAGAAGTGGACAGCCATGCGCTGCGCCTCACATGGGACGACCAAAACCTGTACCTCCTGGCGGACGTGCGCGACCCCGAACATGTGCAAAATGCCACCGTCAGCGGCGTGTGGCAGGGGGATGCCCTGTGGTTGTACTTCACGGCTGGCGGCGATGCCCGCTCTCTTGCCGCCAAAATGACACTCGCCCAAACGCCGCAGGGCGGACAGATATGGGATTGGCTGCGCACAGGGTTTGCCGAAGGCGCGTCATTGGCCTGGACTGAATCACCCGACGGAGCCGGCTATCGCTATGAAGCGGCGATCCCGTGGGCAGCCATTGGGGTGGACAACCCACAGGCTGGGGATCGGATTGGCTTTGAAGCCGGGCGCAGTGTCGGCGGCAGTTCATTCATGGATTTGACCGGACGCGACCCGGACGTCGCGGCGAATTTGCTGCAACTGACACTCACTGAGCCGGGAATGGACACTGCCCTGGGTGAAACCCCAGCCGCAGCGCTGGAAGTACGCATCAACCGCGAAGACGCATTCACACTGGCACAGTCCATCTCGCCAGACAGCGATTACTGGTGGCTGGATCAGGTGACCGCGCAGCCCGTGACGCTGACAGCGGGTGAACACACGATTCGCTATCAATATGCAGGCACCGAAGGCAGCAGCAATCCCGGGGTCAGCAAAATCGACGCTTTTTACCTGCAACCTGTCACCGGGCGGCGGGTCATTTTACTGCCCGATGGACGGCAGTTCACCCTGACCTATAACACGCTGACCGGCGACTCTGCATTTACAGACACCACCCCTTAGGAGCATAGACCATGCAGTTGAAATTAGTACGTCACCCACAAAGCCCGTTGATTTACCCGAATCCCCTTCATCGCTGGGAGGCGATGAACGTATTCAACGCCGCTGTCATCGAACATAACGGCTTGTTCCACATGCACTATCGGGCGCAAGGGGTCGATTTCGTTTCGTCGGTGGGTTACGCTGTAAGCACCGATGGACTGGCTTGGAATCGGCTGGAAAACCCGGTGCTCGTGCCGCATAACGGACGCGAAGATTACCGGGGAATCGAAGACCCGCGCGTCACCCCGCTCGATGGGCGCTTCTATATGTGCTATACCGCGTATGGCGAAAACGGCAACTTTCCCATGATTGCCGTCAGCGATAATCTGATCATATGGACGGATATTGCACCGCTGGAAAAGACCGAAAACAAGGATCACGTTCTGTTTCCAGAGAAAATCGGCGGGCGCTACGCCATCCTTCACCGCCGCCGCCCGCACATCTGGATTGCCTTCAGCGATGATCTGATCACGTGGACGGATCACACCATCATCATGTCGCCGCGCGCGGTCGGCGAAAGCGCGGACGACTGGGACAGCAAGAGCATCGGCGCGAATGGCGTACCGATCAAGACCGACCGGGGCTGGCTGTTGTTCTATCACGGCTATGGCGAGAAGCATATTTATCGATCCAGCGTGGCTCTGCTCGATTTGAAAGATCCGGCGAAAGTGCTCCACCGTCCGAAAACGCACATTATCGAGCCAGTCGAAACATGGGAAATTCGCGGTGATGTGCCCAACGTCATCTTTAGCTGCACCAACAACGTCGTCGGCAATGAACTGCGCTTTTATTATGCGGGCGCAGATCGTGTGATCGGGCTGGCGACTGCCCCGTTTGCCGATGTCGTGCGCTTCGCCGAGCGGGGCGAATGAGCGTCTCCCCTGTCGGTATCGGGTTGGCAGGTGCGGGCGCGTTTGGCGAATTCTGCCTTGCCGCGTTTGCGGAAGTGCCGCAGGTGCGGATCGCGGCCGTGTGTGACACAGACACGGAGCGCGTCCACAAATATGCCCTCCAGTATGGCGTTCCGGCCTACACGGAGCTTGATGCGATGCTCGCTGATCCGGCAGTTGAGATCGTCGCGCTCAATACGCCGCCCGCTTTCCATGCCGGGCAAGGGCTGGCTGCGCTGCATGCAGGAAAGCATCTATTTTGCGAAAAACCGCTGGCCATGACGCTGGCAGAGGGTGAGGCGCTGCGCGTCGCATCTGTTCAGGCGGGCAAAAAGATCACGATCGATTATGTCATGCGCCACAATCCGCTGTGGCAGGCGGCCGTCGCGGTGCGTGCCAGCGGGATATTGGGACGCCTGCTGCATATGGATCTCGCCAACCATGCTGCCGGGTTGAACCTGCCCGCGAGCCACTGGTTTTGGGATAAAAGCAAAAGCGGCGGGATCTGGATCGAACATGGCGTCCATTTCTTCGATGTTCTGGCGTGGGTGGCAGGCACAAACGGCACGGTCACCTCAGCGCAAGCCTTCACCAACGCAGCGGGCCAGGAAGATCGCGTGGAAGCACTCGCTCAGTATGGCGATATAGCGGCGCATTTCTACCATGGATTCACGCACAGTGGCCGGACGGAACGGACGAGAGCCGAGCTCACGTTTGAGCACGGCTTTTTGACGCTGGAGGAATGGGTGCCCACCGAACTGGTGATTACTACAGAACAGGCCACCAGTCTCGCCACCCTGCTGCCTGGCAGTGTCACCGCCGAACCCCTGTCGGACGGGCAGATACGGATCAGAGCGCGGCTCGTCGAGGGAAAGTCCGCCGTTTATCGCGCTTGTATTCAGTCCGGCATCCGCGATCTGGCGCACAGCATCCGCAACCCCGGCAATGACCCGGCCGTGACGCTCCAGCACGGCATCGAAAGCCTGCGGATGGCCGTCGAGGCGGAATCGCTTGGGCGGCACACACCCGTGTAAATGAAATAACGCGTTGAACCTTGACCTTACTCCGGCTGCGCGGGCTCAAAAACTGTCCGATACACTACGAGTAAGGTCAAATTCTTGATACTTTCCTGATATCTTTGCCCCCTCCCCTGACCCACCCCTGACCTCACTTTACGCATAATTCACGGTACACAGCACACGTGGAGGTGTTTCCTATGGACCTGGAACTGGTCCTGGTCGGCATTGTGGTGCTCGGCCTGCTGATTTATCTCGTGTATTCGATGTTATACCCGGAGCGATTTTAGCCATGTCTGGCCTCGAGTTCGTTCAGGTAGTTCTGTTCTTTGGCCTGCTCATCGCCTGTACGCCGCTGCTGGGCGGATACATGGCGCGCGTCTTTCAGGGCCAGCGCACGCCGCTGACCTTTGCGCTGCGCCCGGCCGAGCATGCGTTCTATCGCGTCATGGGTGTAAAAACCGATGACGAGCAGGACTGGAAAGCATATGCGGGCGCGGTGATCGCCTTCACGCTGATCGGCTTCGCCTTCCTGTTTGTGTTACAGCTAATACAGGGCGCGCTGCCCCTCAACCCGGCCGGGCTGGGCAATGTCGAGCCGTTCCTCGCCTTCAACACGGCCACCAGCTTCGTCACCAACACCAACTGGCAGTCATATGGCGGCGAAACCACGCTTAGCTACCTCACGCAGAGCATCGGCCTGGCCGTGCAGAATTTCGTCAGCGCGGCGACCGGCATCGCGGTCGTTATCGCCGTGACGCGTGGCCTGGCTGGCCGCACAGGCAAGCTGCTGGGGAATTTCTGGGTCGATCTGGTGCGGGCGACGCTGTATGTGCTGCTGCCGCTCAGCCTGGCCCTGGCGCTGGTCCTCATCAGCCAGGGCGTGGTGCAGAACCTGAACGCGCCGGTCGCAGCCGTCACCCTGTCTGGCGAGACGCAGATGCTGCCCGGCGGGCCAGCCGCGTCGCAGATCGCCATCAAGCAGCTCGGCACCAACGGCGGCGGCTTCTTCAATGTCAACAGCGCGCATCCGTTTGAAAATCCTACGCCGCTGAGCAACCTGCTCCAGTTGTTGTCGATCCTGCTGATTCCGGCCGCCCTGACCTACACCTATGGCGTGCTGGTCGGCAGCCGGCGCCAGGGCTGGACGATCTTCGCGGCCATGCTGATCCTGTTCGTCGTCGGGCTGAGCGTGATGCTGCTGGCCGAGTACACGCCCAATCCGGTGGTGGGCGGGCTGGTCTCGCTGGAGGGCAAAGAGCTGCGCTTCGGCATCACCAACAGCGTCTTGTGGGGGGCCGCCACCACCGCCGCATCCAACGGCTCGGTCAACAGCATGATCAGCAGCTACAGCCCGGCGGCCGGCGGCATCGCGCTGCTGAACATCGTGCTGGGCGAAATCATCTTCGGCGGCGTGGGCGCAGGCCTGTACGGCATGCTGATTTTCGTGCTGCTCACAGTCTTCCTCGCCGGGCTGATGGTCGGGCGCTCACCGGAATACCTGGGCAAGAAAGTCGAAGCGGGCGAAATCAAGATGGCCATCATGGCTGTCCTGCTGCCCAGCGCGGCCATCCTGCTGTTCACCGCCATCGGCGTCACCACCGAGGCCGGGCTGAGCAGCCGGGCCAATGCCGGGCCGCACGGCTTCACGGAAATTATGTATGCATTTGCCTCCGGCGCTGGCAACAACGGCAGCGCGTTCGCCGGGCTGAATGCCAACACGCCGTTCTACAACCTGCTCATCGGCATCAGCATGTGGATCGGCCGCTTCGGGGTGATCGTGCCGGTGCTGGCCATCGCCGGCAGCATGGCGGGCAAGCGCGTCGCGCCTCAGTCGGTGGGCACCTTCCCCACAGACTCGCCGCTGTTTGTGCTGCTGCTGATCGCCGTGATCCTGATCGTGGGCGCGCTGACCTTCTTTCCCGCGCTGGCCCTCGGCCCCATCGTCGAGCAGTTTCTCGCCCTGAATGTGCGGGCGTTCTAAGGATGACTCACATGGAATCAAAGACGAATGCGCGTCCGCTGTTCGAGCGCGCCATTGTGCGGCGCGCCCTGGTCGACGCCTTCCGCAAGCTGGACCCGCGCCAGCAGGTCAAAAATCCGGTCATGTTCGTCGTGCTGGTGGGCGCGCTGCTAACCTCGCTGATTGTGCTGCGCGATGTCGTCACCGGGCGGCAGGCCGACCTGGGCTTCAACCTGCAAATCACGCTCTGGCTGTGGTTCACGGTGCTGTTTGCCAATTTTGCCGAGGCCATCGCTGAAGGGCGTGGCAAGGCCCAGGCCGATGCGCTGCGCAAGACCCGCACGCAGATGGTGGCACGGCGCGTGCACAATGGCCACGAAGAGCACGTCGCGGCCAACGACCTGCGCCGTGGCGACCTGGTGGTGTGTGAGGTGGGCGACCAGATTCCCGGCGACGGCGAAGTCGTCGAGGGCATCGCCAGCGTGGACGAAAGCGCCATCACCGGCGAAAGCGCGCCCGTCATCCGCGAGAGCGGCGGCGACCGCAGCGCCGTGACTGGCGGCACCCGCGTGCTCAGCGACCGCATCGTGGTGCGCATCACATCTGAGCAGGGCAGCACCTTCCTCGACCGCATGATCGCGCTGGTGGAAGGCGCCAAGCGCCAGAAGACCCCTAACGAAATTGCGCTCACCATCCTGCTGTCCGGCCTGACGATCATCTTCCTGCTGGCGGTGGTCACGCTGCGCGCCTTCGCCGCCTATGGTGAGGCGGAATCCGGCCTGACGACGACGGCGGCCACCGTGCCGATCCTGATCGCGCTGCTGGTGTGCCTGATTCCCACCACTATCGGCGGGCTGCTCAGCGCGATCGGCATCAGCGGCATGGACCGCATGATTCAGCGCAATGTGCTGGCCACCAGCGGGCGCGCCGTGGAAGCCGCCGGCGATATCGACGTGCTGCTGCTCGACAAAACCGGCACGATCACGCTGGGCAACCGCATGGCGACCAATTTCTTCGCCGCGCCGGGGATTGCCGACGCACGCCTGGCCGATGCCGCCCAGCTCAGCTCACTGGCCGACGAGACGCCTGAAGGCCGCTCGATCGTCGTGCTGGCCAAAGAAAAATTCGGCCTACGCGGGCGCGAACTGAGCGAGCTTCAGGCGGAGTTCATCCCCTTCAGCGCGCAGACGCGCATGAGCGGCGCCGACTTCGCGGCCAGCGCGGCCCATCCAGCCCGCAGCATCCGCAAGGGCGCGGCCGACGCGGTGCGCCGCCATGTCGAATCGCTGGGCGGCACGTTCCCGGCTGGCGTCAACACGCATGTGGAGGAGATCGCCCGGCGCGGCGGCACCCCGCTGGTCGTCAGCGAAGGGCGCGAGGTACTGGGCGTGATCGAGCTGAAGGACATCGTCAAGGGGGGCATCAACGAGCGCTTCATGCAGCTGCGCGCGATGGGCATCCGCACGGTCATGATCACGGGCGATAACCCGCTGACGGCCGCCGCCATCGCCGCCGAAGCGGGCGTCGATGACTTCATGGCCCAGGCCACACCCGAAGACAAGCTGCGCCGCATTCGCCAGGAACAGGCCGATGGACATCTGGTGGCGATGACTGGCGACGGCACCAATGACGCGCCGGCGCTGGCGCAGGCCGATGTGGGCGTCGCCATGAACACGGGCACGCAGGCCGCCCGCGAGGCCGGCAATATGGTCGATCTGGACAGCGACCCCACCAAGCTGATCGAAGTGGTGGAGATCGGCAAGCAGCTGCTGATGACGCGCGGCGCGCTGACCACCTTCAGCATCGCCAACGATGTGGCCAAGTATTTCGCCATCATCCCGGCGCTGTTCGCGGCGCTGTATGCGGCAGCACCAGGCGAGGCCGGCCCGCTGGCAGCCCTCAACGTCATGGGGCTGAGCAGCCCGCAGAGCGCCATCCTGAGCGCGACCATCTTCAACGCGCTGATTATCGTCGGGCTGATTCCGCTGGCCTTGCGCGGCGTGCGCTACAAACCGATGAGCGCGGCCAGCGTGCTCCAGCGCAACCTGATCATTTACGGCATCGGCGGCCTGATTGCGCCCTTCATCGGCATCAAGCTGATCGACCTGCTGATTTCGGCCATCGGCCTGGCATAAAGGACTTGTCATGACCAAACACATTCGCGCCGCGGTGACGGCCTTCGTCCTGCTGACGATCATCACCGGGGTGATCTATCCCCTGCTGACCACGGGTTTCGGCCAGGTGTTATTCCCTTATCAGGCCAATGGCAGCCTGATCGAGCGCGACGGAGTCGTCGTCGGCTCGGCACTCATCGGCCAGATCACCGATGATCCCGCCTATTTCTGGTGGCGGCCATCCGCTGTGAATGCGATGCAGGGCGGCTCACCTGAAGCGCTGATCTCGTCTGGCGCATCCAACCAGGGCTGGACGAGCGCGACGCTGGCGGAACAGGTAGCAGCACGCGCCGAGGCTATCCGCAGCGCCAATAATCTCGCGGCTGATACGCCCATCCCGCCAGACCTGCTGTTCGCCTCGGCCAGCGGGCTGGACCCGCACATCAGCCCGGAAGCAGCGGCGCTTCAGGTGGCGCGGGTGGCAGAGGCACGCGACCTGGAAGTCTCGCAGGTGGAAGCCCTGGTGGCGCAGTACACCGAAGCGCCGCAGTTACTCGTGCTGGGCCAGCCGCGCGTGAATGTGCTGCTGCTCAATCTGGCGCTGGACGACATACAATAGACGACAGGAAGTCTTTTCGAGGCGTGTGAGGCACAGGCGATGTTTGACGACGAACGGCCAGACCCGGATGCGCTGCTGGCTGCCATTCAGAAATCCGAGCATGAAAAGTCGCGCGGAAGGCTGAGGGTCTTTCTGGGCATGGCGGCGGGCGTGGGCAAGACCTACGCCATGCTGGAAACCGCACGCCAGCGCAAGGCCGACGGCCTTGATGTCGTCATCGGCTATGTGGAGACGCACCGGCGCCCGGAAACCGAAGCCCTGGTCGGCGGATTTGAGGTCATCCCGCGCGCAAAACTGGAATATCGCGGGGCCGTGCTGGAAGAAATGAATGTCGATGCCGTGCTGGCCCGCGCGCCCGCGCTGGTGCTGGTGGATGAGCTGGCGCACACCAATGCGCCCGGCTCACGCCATGCCAAACGCTACCTGGACGTGATCGAGCTGCTGGAAGCTGGCATCGACGTGTGGACCACGGTCAATGTGCAGCACTTCGAGAGCCGCGCCGACACCGTGCAGCAGATTACCGGCGTGCGTGTGCAGGAGACGCTGCCCGATTCCATCCTCGACCTGGCCAACGAAATCGAGCTGATCGACCTGTCGCCGGACGACCTGCGCAAACGCCTGGCCGAAGGCAAAGTCTATACCGCCGAGCGCATCGAGACCGCGTCCAACAACTTCTTCCGCGTGGGCAACCTGACCGCCCTGCGCGAGATGGCCCTGCGCCTGACCGCCGAGCGCGTCGATCATCAGCTGCAGGACTACATGGCCATCAAGCGTATCGCCGGGCCGTGGAAATCCGGCGAGCGGCTGATGGTCGCGGTCGGCCCCAGCCCATTTTCAGAGAAGCTGATCCGCTGGACGCGGCGCATGGCCTACAACCTGGAGGCGTCGTGGCTGGCGGTCTATGTCGAGACGGCCCAGGCGATGTCCCCGGCCGCCAAAGAGCAGCTCGCCCGCAACCTGTCGCTGGCGCGCAGCCTGGGCGGGGAAGTCGTCACCATCACCGGGCATCAGGTGTCCGAGGCGGTGCTGCGCCTGGCTTATCAGCGCAACGTGACACAGATTGTGATGGGCAAGCCGCAGCATTCGCGCCTGCAAACGCTGCTGCGCGGCGGATCGCTGGTGGATCGCGTCATCCGGGCCAGCGGCGATATCGACGTGTATGTCGTCACCGGGGATGACATGCAGGAAAGCACGACCGGCCCGCGCCTGCTGCCCCAGCTGGAACTGCACTCGCCCCCGTGGGCATATATCACCGCAGTGCTGATCGTGTCTGCCGTCACGCTGCTGGATGTGTTGCTGGTCGCGGCACTGCCGTGGCTGGGCTATCAGGCGGTCGGGCTGACCGAGCTGCTGGCCGTGCTGATGATCGCCATTTACCTGGGGCGTGGGCCGGCACTGCTGGCCGCACTCATCAGCGCCGTCTCGTGGAACTTCCTGTTTATCGAGCCGCGGCTGACGTTCACCATTTCGCAGATTCAGGATGTGCTGTTGTTCTTCCTGTATTTCATCATCGCCATTTTTGCCGGCAACCTGACCGCCCGCGTGCGCCGGCAGGAACAGCTGGCCCGCTACACCGCAGACCGCACGCTGGCGTTGTATACGCTGGCGCATGAAACGGCCACCGCCGGCAACATGGACGATGTGCTGCGCACCGCTGTCGACCAGATCGGGCGCATCTTCCGGGTCGATGTGGCCATCCTGCTGCATGATGGCAGCCAGATGTCCGGTGAAAAGCATGTGTGCAGCACCATGCAGCCAGACGAAAAAGAGCTGAGCGTGGCGATGTGGGTGTTTGACCACGGCAAGCCTGCCGGTCGCTATACCGATACGCTGCCGCTGGCCTCGGCGCAGTTCTTTCCGCTGCTCACGCCCAACCGCACGGTCGGCGTGATGGGCATCCGCTATCGGCAGGATCAGCGCCTGGCCGCCGACGAAGCCGCCCTGCTGGAAACCTTCATCAGCCAGGTCTCGCTGGTGATCGAGCGTGAAATGCTGGACGAAGCCGCCGCCCAGTCAGCCATGCTGCGCGAGTCTGAACGGCTGTACACCACCCTGCTCAACTCGATTTCGCATGAGCTGCGCACGCCTATCGCGGCGATTAAAGGCGCTGCCAGTGGCCTGTCAAAATCGCCGTCGGCAAGTGACCGCGGGGCGCTGCTGCACGATATTCACAGCGCGGCAGACAGGCTTAACCGGCTGGTGGAAAACCTGCTCGATATGTCGCGGCTGGAAAGCGGCCGCCTGCAAATCAAGCGCGACTGGTGCGATATTGGCGATATCATCAGTGTGGCAGTGAAAAATGCGGGCGCGTGCGACGACCACACGGTGGATATTCACCTGCAGCGCGATCTGCCGCTGATTCAGGTCGACTTTGTGCTGATCGAGCAGGTGGTGGTCAATCTGCTGGAAAATGCCTGTCGCTATGGCGGCACAACCGGCACCATACGGGTCTCGGCAGAAGAGGACGTATCGGCCATTCGCGTCACGGTGGAAGACGATGGGCCTGGCATTCCTGCCGACAAGCTGGATACCATCTTCGACAAGTTTTACCGGGTGCCGGGCACACCCACCGGCGGCACCGGGCTGGGCCTGTCCATCTGCAAAGGGCTGGTCGAAGCGCATGGCGGCAGCATCAGCGCCGAAAACCGGCCACAGGGCGGCGCGCGCTTTGCCTTTCGGCTGCCCTTGCAGGGCGCGCCCCCACCAGTGAAGGAAGCAAACCTATGACGGCGGCAGGGCTTCAGGTCCTGATGATCGATGATGAGATTCAGATTCGCCGCTTCCTGCGCATCAGCCTGACAGGGAGCGGTTATGTGACGCACGAGGCCGCCGATGGTGAAAGCGGCATCCTGAAGGCGGCGCAGGTGCGCCCCGATATCATCATCCTAGACATGGGCCTGCCCGATATGGACGGGCTGGATGTGCTGCAGCGCATCCGCGAATGGACGCAGACGCCGGTCATCATCCTGTCTGTGCGCGATGCCGACCAGGACAAAGTGAAGGCGCTGGATGCAGGCGCGGACGATTACCTGACCAAGCCGTTCAGCACCGACGAACTGCTGGCGCGCATCCGCGTCGCGCTGCGCCATGCCGCGCCCGCCGAACAGAGCCAGATTTTCAAAGCAGGCGAGCTTCAGGTGGACCTGACACGGCGGTTGGTCACCCTGCATGGGGACCCCGTCCGGCTGACCCCGACCGAATATGCCCTGCTGCGCCTGATGATCCAGCACGCCGGCAAGGTGCTGACGCACCGGCAGATCCTGCGCGAGGTGTGGGGCCGCGAATACGAGAACGAGACCCATTACCTGCGCGTGTATTTCGCCCAGCTCAGGCAAAAGCTGGAGGCCGACCCCACGCGCCCGGCGCTCATCCTGACGGAACCGGGCATCGGCTACCGCCTGCAATCAGGATAACGGGACGTACAACCTGATAAACGGATGCCTGATCAGGCATATGTCCTCTTTTGCTGACCCATCAGCTTAAACGCCTCATACAGCTTCACCAGGCTGTGAACGCGCCCGGCATCAACAGATGCGCGGAAGCTGCTCACCGCTGATCATATCGACAATGCGGTTAGCGCCGATCACGCTGCGCATCGTCACGCTATGGTCGCGGGTGGACTGCACCTGTCCAATGATGACAGCAGCATCCCCGGCTTGCTGGGCACGCAGGATCGCCAGGGCGCGTTCGGCATCCGATGCAGCGACAAAAGCGACAAAACGCCCTTCATTTGCGACGTATAAAGGATCGAGCCCCAGAATTTCGCACGCGCCGCGCACATCTTCGCGCACCGGAATGGCCTTTTCGTCCACGTGGATATGGTGACCGCTGGACCGGGCAATTTCTACCAGGGCACTGGCAAGTCCGCCCCGCGTGAGGTCGCGCAGGCAGTGAACTTCGATACCAGCATCCAGCAGGCTGAAGACGAGATCAGTCAGCGGAGCGCAGTCGGATTCAATCACGCTCTCGAAGTCCAGACCTTCGCGTGCTGCCATGATCGCCATCCCATGCCGTCCGAGGTCACCGCTCAGCAGGATGGCATCACCCGGTTGGACACGCTGCGGCGAAATCACCTGCTCAGGCGCGATGATGCCGACGCCGGCAGTCGTGATAAAGAGCTGATCGCCTTTGCCACGATCGACCACCTTGGTATCGCCGGTGACGATCTGGACGCCTGCCTGCTGTGCGGCCGCCTGCATCGACAGCACAACCTGCCACAGCATTGCCATGGGCAGCCCTTCTTCGATGATAAAAGCCGCGCTCAGAAAAGCAGGGCGCGCGCCACACATGGCGAGATCGTTTACCGTGCCACAAACCGCCAGCTTGCCGATGTCGCCACCGGGGAAAAAGAGCGGCTTCACCACATACGAGTCGGTGGTAAAGGCGCATTTGCCCGGTTGTGCTGGCAGCAGTGCGCCATCATGCCGCGCTTCCAGCAGGGGATTTTTGAACGTGGGCAGGAACATGCGCTCAATCAGCTGATGCGTTAATGTGCCGCCACCACCGTGCGCGAGTAAGACGACCGGATAATCGGAGATCGGCACCGGGCAGGTCAACTCAAAGTCATTCAATGGAGAGGGAATCATGCTTGGCTCGTTTCATTGTGCTCAACGCGGCGGTAGCGGTAATAGGCGGCACAGGCGCCCTCGGAAGAAACCATCGTTGCGCCAAGTGGATGCTCCGGCGTGCACCGTGTGCCAAAGGCGGGGCAGTCATGCGGCTTTTTCTCGCCCTGCAAGACCAGTCCGCTGATGCACTCGCTGCTTTCCTCGGCATGATAAGCTGCCACGCCAAAACGCTGCTCGGCGTCAAATACGGCGTACGGCGCGCTCAGACCCAATCCACTGTGGGGAATCTCGCCGATCCCGCGCCATTTGCGATGCTCGACGGTATACACCTCGCGCATGATCCGCAGGGCCTGCTCATTGCCATCCCGGCGCACCGCGCGTGCGTACTGATTTTCGACCTCAGCGAGCCCTTCTTCCAACTGCCTGACGGTCATATAAATACCCTGCAAAATATCCACCGGCTCAAACCCGGTCACAACCACAGGTATATGATATTTTTCTGCTAACAGCTCGTAGTCCCGATAGCCCACCACCGCACACACATGCCCCGGCCCCAGAAAGCCCTGCACGCGATTTCTCGGCGAGGACAAGATCGCCTCGATTGCAGGCGGGACAAGCACATGCGAGACCAGCATCGAGAAGTTTTTGATGTCCTGCTGGCGGGCAAGATAAACCGCCATCGCATTGGCTGGCGCTGTCGTCTCGAATCCGATCGCGAAGAAAACCACCTGCCGTTCCGGATTTGCCCGTGCAATTTTGAGCGCATCGAGCGGCGAATACACCATGCGCACGTCCGCACCAGCGGCCTTGCAGGACAGAAGATCGCAGCGCGTGCCGGGAACGCGCATCATGTCCCCGAACGACGTGAAGATCACGCCGGGCAAGGCAGCGATTTCCGTGGCTTTGTCGATCAGCTCGACGGGCGTCACACAGACGGGACAGCCCGGTCCATGCAGCAAAGTAATCTGTGGTGGCAGCAGCTCATCCACACCGAATTTGACGATGGCGTGCGTCTGCCCGCCACAGATTTCCATCAGTGTCCAGGGGCGCGTCGTGATCCGGCGGATGGCTTCGGCAAAGCCGTGTGCTGCTTCGGCATCGCGGTATTCGTCAATGTATTTCACGGATCACCTTCCTTATGTTCAGGGAAGTCTCCAGGTTGCCTTACTGGCTGGCTGAGCGGCACCATAAAACCAGCAAGGGCGTGCTGCATCTTTGTGAGCATCAGGCACGAGGGAGTCTGGTTCATCCGTCAGGTGAGTCTTCTAATTCAGCCAGTTCGTCCATTTGTCGCAGATACTCAAACACGCGGTTCGCCTCCACTTCATCGACGATGCTGAGGGCAAAACCAACGTGCACCAGCACATAATCGCCTGGTTTGGCCTCTGGCACATACGCCAGATTGACTTCCTTGAAAATGCCGCCAAAGTTCACTTTGCCCAGCCGCATCAGCGGCAGGCCGTCATCAACGCTGATCAGTTTACCGGGCACTGCCAGACACATGGTGTTGCCTCCAAGCATATTCTCTCTGCGCCGCGGCGATCTGCCCCAGTGCAATCCCGCCATCATTCGCTGGAATTTTCTGGCTCCAGTACGGGCGAAATCCGGCTTCCTGTAAACGAGCGATACTGTCTTCAAGCAGGCGCTTGTTCTGGAAGCAACCGCCGCTCAAAACCACCTGTTCAATCTGACTCTGTATGGCCATGATGACGATCATGTCGACCAGCGTATTGTGAAACACAGCGGCAATCTCGCGGGCCGTCAGCCCATCGTTCAGGTCAGCCAGAATACCTTCAATCACAGGACCCCATTCGATGATGCGCGCTTCGGCATTTTGCCCGGCAGTGGCAGGGGAGACCGTGAAGGGATAGCGCCGGTCAGTCGTGATGCCCTCGCAGGCAAATTCCAGCGCCATCGCCGCCTGGCCCTCAAAGCTCGCGCGCTGCCGCAATCCGATCAGGGCAGCCACACCATCGAATAAACGGCCCATGCTTGACGTCAGCGGCGCATTGATTTTGCGGGCGAGTGCTTTCTTCACGATGGCCAATTCCTGAGGCGAAAACCCAGGGTGCGGAAGATCGGGCAGCTGCTCACCGTACAACTCAAATAACAGTCCCAGTGCTGCCCGGCGCGGTTCCCGGATCGCCTTCTCACCGCCCGGCAAGCGAAACGGGCGCAGACTGGCGACGCGTTCAAACGAGTCCTCTGTGATATGCAGAAACTCGCCACCCCAGATGGTGCCATCGGTGCCATAACCCGTGCCATCCCAGGTGACGCCCAATACGGGCGCGGTCAACCGATGTTCGACCATGCACGCCAGGACATGCGCGTAATGATGCTGCACCTGCACCAGCGGCGCCTGAAACTGCCGAGCCAGGTCCCGGGCAACCTGTGTCGAGTAGTAATCGGGGTGCAAATCACAGGCAATGACTTCAGGCTGCTGCTGATACAGGCTCTGCAAGTCTTTCAACGCGTGCTGGAAGGCCGAGACTGCTTCTGGCGTTTCCAGATCACCAATATGCTGGCTGAGCACAACCTGCTGGCTGATGCTGATCGCGATCGTATTTTTGAGATGCGGCCCAACGGCGACCACCATCGGCTGCGATTCGGGCAGTTGAACGGGCAGCGGCGCGTATCCGCGTGCCCGACGCAGAGTACAGGCTGTACCTGCCATGACACGCGTCACCGAATCATCGACAGGGCGGGCGATCGGCCGGTTGTGGACGAGAAAGTAATCAGCAATACCGTTCAGGCGGGTTAACGCTTCGTGTTCGTCAGTGCACAGCGGTTCGCCGGAAAGATTGCCGCTGGTCGCCACGACGGGAAAACCCAGTTCAGCCATCAACAGATGATGCAGCGGTGTATAGGGCAGCATCACGCCGAGATTAGGATTACCGGGCGCAATTTCGGCAGGCCACTCCTCATTACCATGTCGCCTCAGCAGCACAATCGGCGCTTCGGACGAGCCCAGCAATGCTGCTTCTGCATCAGAAACGTCGCAAATCGCTTTCACCTGTTCCAGCATCGGGAACATCACGGCAAACGGCTTGTCGGGGCGCTGCTTGCGCGCGCGCAGCCGCTGTACCGCGTCTGGCTGACGGGCGTCCACCAGCAGTTGAAAGCCACCGAGCCCCTTGAGCGCCACAATCGCGCCGCCACGAATCAGGCCAACTGCTGCGCCCAGGGCATCCTCGCGGGCAGCGATGACTTCACCGGCCTGGTTCCACAGGCTGATCTGGGGGCCGCACACCGGGCAGGCGTTCGGTTGTGCGTGAAAGCGCCGGTCGAGTGGATTTTCGTATTCGGCACGGCATGCCTCGCACATGACGAAGGCCTGCATGGTCGTATTCGGACGATCATAGGGCAGGCGCTCAATGATGCTGTAACGCGGCCCGCAGTGGGTGCAGTTGGTGAAGGGAAAGCGATAGCGGCGGTTGGCTGGATCGAAGATGTCGCGCAGACAATCCGGACAGGTCGCAAGATCAGGCAAAATGACCGCCGAACGGCTGCCCTCGGTGCTGCTGTGGCGTATCTCGAAAGTGGCCTCGCCGGTCGCGGGGATCGCCTCAACCGTGATGTGCTGAATGAAACTGTGCGGCGGCTTTTGCGCGTCGATCTGCGCGAGGAAGGTATCCAGCTGCTGACCTGGCGCTTCCGCTTCGATCAGGACGCCCTGCGCCGAATTACTGACCCAGCCGCGGATACCGATGTCGGCCGCCAGTCGATAGATAAATGGGCGGAATCCTACCCCCTGCACCGCCCCCTGAATCACAAGCCGTCGCCGTTCAGACATCGACAGCGTTTCGGCTATCTTCAGCCTCGGCGATCACTTCGACCAGTTCCAGGTCATGGGCCTCGGCAATTTCCCGGACAGCCCCACAGTTTGGGCAGATGAACATGTGTCCAACCAGGACTTCGCTGTTCACCTCGCTGCGCTGGCCACACCCGCAGGTGACAGTCAGTACCGAAACATCGACAACCAGTTCCGCCCCTTCGAGGGGTGTGCCGACGCTCAGGACGCTGAAGGTCTGACGGAGCACTTCCTCGGAAAAGGCGCTGCTTCGCCGGAAATTCACCCGGACAACTTTTGAGACTTTCTCGCGTTGCAGTTGATCAAGCAGGTCTTTGACGATGGATTCGGTCACACCAAATTCATGCATTGGGAAATCCTCGCTTTCAGATGCTCCAACAGAGACGGTATGGCCGCTTCAACGGCGGGCGAAAAAGCGTCGCCCAGGGCGAAGTTTTCCCCCGTCACTGTGTATAAGAAGGCTGTCGGGCGCTGCCCGTACAAAAACAGGGCGCTCTCAAGCAGTGCCGTTGGGTTGACGTGATGGGTAAAGGCGCCTGGGCCCGCTTCAGGCTGCTCATCGGCTGGCATGAGCTCGCGGCAGGCAATCTGTCCGGGTGTCTCACCATAGGCCGCATCGACAAAGATCACCACATGAACGCGACTGATCGTCTCGGCCAGTTCCGGGGTGAGCTGGCGAACCACCAGACAATCGACATGGGACAGCGTCTCGTCATCATCGAGTCGTTCCACGGCGTATGTGCCTATCCCGTCATCGCCGCACAGCGGATTGCCATAGCCAATCACCAGGATCATCGTTTCATCTCATCGACAACCACGCCATCCGCGGCAAGCAGCTGGATGTGCAGCGGCATCTGCCCGATAGCATGGGTGGAGCAGCTCAGGCAGGGATCGTAGGCCCGGATCACCGCTTCGACGCGGTTGGTCATGCCTTCGGTGATTCGCGCGCCATCCACGTAACGCTGTGCCACCTGCAGCACGCCACGATTCATCGCCAGGTTATTGTGTCCGGTGGCAATGATCAGATTGGCATGCGTGATTTGTCCGTCATCATCGATCTCGTAGTGATGGATCAGGGTTCCGCGCGGCGCTTCGCTGACGCCTACGCCGTGATGTCGATTGGGGGACGCATGAACCCGCACCCGGCTGTCGAGAATATCGTGCTCATGGAGCAGTTGTCCCATCTTCTCAATGCTGTACAGGATATCGATCAGCCGCGCATAGTGGAAATGAAACGAGCTGTTGCGGTCTTGCTGGCGAAACTCGACCAGTTCCTCGTCGGCCAGCGGCGTACGACAGCTTTTGGCCATGTTCAGACGAGCCAGCGGGCCCACCCGGTACATGCCATCGGGATAGCCCAGCGGTTTATAGTAGGGCGACTTGAGATAGCTGTCCGACTCGACAGCTTCCGCGATGACGGTCTGGTAGTCTCTGGGCGCGACCTCGGTCACGAGATTGCCCTCAGCATCGACAAAACGCAGCAGGCCATCGTACATTTCGAGCGTGTCATCGTCATTTGCCAGCCCCAGAAACAGGCTGGGGAAGTTCGCAAAAGTCTCTATTTCCTCCTGATACTGGCCGTATATGCCCTTGAACCAGACCAGCGTGCGCTGGGCAATAATCAGGACTTCGGGCAGCATCGCCAGGATAGCATCGCGCTTGTCGGCTGACAGGGCTTCACTGACACCGCCCGGCACGACCCATCCCGGATGGATGCGTTTACCCCCCAGCAGTTCGATGACCTGCTGACCAAACTGGCGCATCCGCACGCCATCCCGGGCCAGCGCCGGATTCACCCGCGCGACGCCGAAAATGTTGCGGTTCTGCGGGTCGGCATCCATACCCAGCAATAAATCGGGGGACGACAGGTAGAAGAAACTGAGCGCGTGCGACTGAATGATTTGCGCCAGGTTCATAATCTGCCGCAGGTGGATGGCGGGCCTGGGGATTTTGACGCGCATCAGGGCGTCGCAGGCTTTTGCCGATGCCATCAAATGGCTGACCGGGCAGATGCCACAGATGCGTGCCATCAATGCGGGCATTTCGTGGAAAGGACGACCCTCGCAAAATTTCTCAAATCCCCGTAACTGCGTGACGTGGAAATGGGCATCCTGCACTTTTCCGGCATCGTCCAGTTGTATCGTGATCTTGGCGTGACCTTCGATGCGCGTTACCGGATCGATGACGATTTGTCTGGTCATGAGATTTCGCTTTCTGATGGTCCTTCATTTGCCAAAACGGGTGCGGTCGCTTAAGTCAGGCGTCCGCCCGGCCAGCACTTCAGTGAGCGCATAATAGATGGTGTCAGCAGACGGCGGGCAACCTGGCACGTACAGATCGACCTTGACGACAGCGTGTACCGGACGCACGAAAGGCAGCAGTTTCGGCACCACCTGATCCGGGATCGCGGGATGCAGCAGGCCGCTTTCCAAATACGCGCGCTGCTCTATCGCCGCCACGCCAATCGGATTGCGCAGGGAGGGCACATTACCCGTCACCGCACAGTCACCCAGCGAGACGAGTGTTTGCGTGTGGGCGCGCACCAGCCTGATTTTGTGCAGGTCCTCTTCGCTGCTCACCGAACCCTCGACCAATGTAATGTCCACATGTTCGGGGAAGTCTTTGCGATCTACCAGCGGGCTGTAAACCAGCTCCATTTGGGCTGTCAGTTCCAGCAGGCGCTCGTCAAGATCGAGGAAGGACATATGGCAGCCAGAGCAGCCGTCCAGCCAGATCGTCGCCATACTTTTCTTTGCGGTGCTTGCGTGAGTGTCGTTCATGGCGATTTCTTGCTTTCCCGCATACTGACCAGGTAGGGTAAGAAGGCCGGGTTCTTGGTCATTTCCGCGACAGCTTTGCCCTTCTCGAAAAGCGCCCCGGTGGGGCAGACCTGCACACACTTGCCACAGCTCGTGCAGGTATCGGATGTGCCCCACGGCTGGTTCATATCAATGATCACCTGCGACTGGATGCCCCGCCCCATGAGGTCCCAGGTGTGTACACCCTCGATCTCATCGCACACGCGCACACAGCGCGTACACAAAATGCAGCGGTTCCGATCCAGCGAGAACAGGTTATGAGAGGCATCAACCTCGCGTTTCGGATACTGATAGGCCAGATCAATGTGGTCGATCTGGACCGTGTGGGCCATATCCTGCAGCTCACAGTGCCCATTCGAGACACACACGGAGCAGACATGATTGCCTTCCGCGAACAGCATTTGAACGATCATCTGACGATACTCGGCAAGACGTGGCGAGTCCGTCAGAATCTCCATGCCTTCCTGCACGACCACCACACAGGCCGGAAGCAGTTTGTTGTTCCCTTTGATTTCGACCAGGCACAGGCGACACGCGCCAATATCGCCCAGCCCGTCCAGGTGGCACAAGGTCGGAATGAAGATGGCATTCTGGCGGGCTATCTCCAGGATCGTTTCATCGTCGCGCCCGCTGACATCCCGATCATTAATCTTCAGTGTGACAACGTTCGTCATGCGGTTGTCCTTTCCGCTGCGGTGATGTTACAAACGCCGGCTGGACAGTGCTTGTCGACAATATGCGCCAGATATTCATCCCGGAAATAGCGCAGCGTACTCAGTACCGGGATTGGCGCGCCCTGCCCCAGACCACACAGGCTCGTCGCCCGGACCATGCCGCACAGTTTTTCAAGCATGGCCAGATCATCAAGCGTTGCCTCGCCGTGTGTGATCTTGTTGAGCAAATCGTACATCTGCGCCGTCCCCACGCGGCAGGGGACACACTTGCCGCACGATTCGGTCATGCAGAATTCCATGAAGTACTTGGCGACATCGACCATGCATGACGTTTCATCCATGACGATCATGCCGCCCGATCCCATGTGCGAACCGGCTTTTTGCAGCGATTCATAGTCGACGACAATGTCGAGGTATTCCGTCGGCATACAACCGCCCGACGGACCGCCTGTCTGCACCGCCTTGAATGACCGGTCGTTAGGAATGCCACCGCCAATGTCGTAAATTATCTCGCGCAGCGTAATGCCCATCGGCACTTCAATCAGCCCGGAATTGTTAATTTTCCCGGTCAGCGCGAAAATCTTGGTTCCCTTGCTCTTTTCCGTGCCGATGCCGGTAAACCAGTCGCTGCCGCGGGCGATAATCTGCGCGACGTTGGCGAAGGTTTCGACATTGTTGATCAGCGTGGGCTGACCAAATACGCCTGATGCCGCGGGATACGGTGGGCGTGGGCGTGGGACGCCGCGTCCGCCTTCAATCGAGGCGATCAAGGCTGTCTCTTCGCCGCACACGAAGGCTCCAGCCCCCATGCGGATTTCCAGGTGGAAATTGAAGGATGTTCCGCCGATATTATTGCCCAGCAGCCCGTGCTTCTGGGCCTGACGGATGGCCAGCCCCAGCCGCTTGACCGCCAGCGGGTATTCCGCCCGCACATAGATATAGCCGTTATCCGCCCCAACGGCATAAGCGGCAATCGCCATGCCCTCGATAATCCGGTGCGGATAATCTTCCATCACACTTCGATCCATGAACGCACCCGGATCGCCTTCGTCGCCGTTGCAGATGACGTACTTGTGCTCGCTCCGGGCCTTGCCCACAGTACTCCATTTGAGACCAGCGGGGTAACCTGCACCGCCGCGCCCGCGCAGCCCGCTGGCCGTAATCTGCTCGATGACTTCGGCGGGTGTCATCTCTGTGAGTGCCTTCAGCAGGGCTGAATATCCGTCGGCGGCGATGTAATCTTCGATGCGTTCAGGATCGACACGGCCAGCCAGGTTCAGCACCACTTTGGTCTGACGCTGGAAAAATGATTCGGTTGTGCGGTCTTGCAGGCGTTCTATGGGAGATTGATCGAGTGTTTCAATGACTTCGGCGGCGTCCTGGGGCTGGACGTGCTGGTAAAGCGTTCCCTGGGGTTCAACAGTGACCATGGGCCCGGCGACACACAAGCCCTGACAGCCACCGCTTGCGATCTGGCACTGCCCCTTCAGTTCCCGCCTTTCGACTTCGGCTTCAAGAGACTGTTTGACCTGATCACTGTGTGCAGCGAGACAACCTGTGCCCATGCAGACAAACAATCGGTGTTTATACTGCCTTTGCCGTGTCTGCTCGTCTATGGCTATTTGATGTAGTTCTTCAGTGTTCAAAGTTGAGCCACTCCTCAATCTTGCCTGTCGCCTGCATCGGTTCAATCTTGCCTGCGAGCTCGCCATCGAAAGTAGCAACCGGCGCCAGCCCACAGGTTCCCAGACAGCGGGCGATGACCAGCGAGACTTTCTTGTCAGGAGTTGTTTCGCCGGGGGTGAGGTGGCTAAACCGTTCGATGGCCTCCAGGACGTCGGGACTGCCTTTGATATAACAGGCTGTGCCCAGACAAACGACACACACATGCTCACCCTGGGGCTTCATCGTGAAGAAGTTATAGAAGGTTGCCACCCCGTAGACCCGGCTCAATGGAAGGCGCAGATTGCCGGCTACGAAGCGCAGCGCCTCCAGATCCAGATAGCCAAACGTGCTCTGAATCGTATGCAGGGTTTCAATGAGGGCCTCGGATGAAAATCCATGATGGCGCATTGTTCCTACAACCAGGCGCCACCGTTTATCTTCAGGATGTGGAATCGGGGTTTTTGGCATCATGATTGCCATACCATATCGCTACAAGGCGGGTTCAGCAGATTGAGCCGGGATTAAAATAACCGGACCGGGTGACCTCATCACGACACTTTGTGCCAGACTGGCAAAAAGCGCGAGAGAGAAACGTCGTTCGTCCATAAGTTACCTTAAAGTGACATTAAAGCTGTTATAACCTTGACTTAAATGATACCCCCAAATTGCATGGTGGGGGGTATTGAGGAATGACACAATCGGAGATTCGACTTTCGATGGTAGACAATTCGAAGTGACCCTGGTCCAGCATATGGGTACGAAAAAAAATTCCCGCTAGACCGGGGAGAGCACAATGGGATACAGAAATTATGCGGAGGAATTTGAGCGAGAGACACTGTCGCTGGCAGCAACCGTCCGCTGCGGCGCGCAAACCAGCCGGGAAGTGATGGCGTGTATCCGCGCCGATGCCAGATGACAAACCTGATGATGCGCTGCGTGTTCAAACGGCGTTGCGACAACCGGTTTCAGTTCGCGGACGGGCGCACTGGCCTCGGTCATCTCGCCTGCCGCACCCACCCGGGCAACCTTTACGCTGTTTGATCGGGCTCAGGTCAGTATCATGACCGCTATGATGCGGCGCTGCTTTCATCTGCCATCACGATTACGTCCGGGTTTTGCGGATGTATTTTAACGAGAATGACGTCTCCTTTTTCAGGAACCTGACTGCCAGGTAAGAACACTGCCATCAGGGCTTCATAGCCTGATTTGTTCGGCGGCGTTACGAACAGACGCATCTGATATTCGCGTTTGTTCGGACGGATCTGGAATTGAAAGTTGATAGTACTTCGCACGCGCCATGCCGTCTGCGTGATGTCCAGCACTTTTGCCGAGGCTGGCAGCCCATGTAGCTGAGCCTCATGATACTCGGGAGGAGACGTTGCTCGTCCCAGGCGCACATAAAAGCGCAGCAGAATAGCCGCCAATAAGACGATATAAAGAATCGTGAACGGGATCACGACAGCGGGCGAGCGCATGATATACGGCTCGGCAATAACCCACGCAGCGAAAACCAGCAGATGCAAAAGGATGAGCAGTCCCATCAGGATTGCCCACTGCTTCATAACCTGGCGCGCGCGTTGGGACATATTCATTGCGTTCATGCCTCTTTGCGTCAAGGACTAGCAAGTCATACCCTTTGGTGTGCAAAGAATACCTGCCTGCAGACCTATTGTCACAAAACACCCTGGCTGCTCGTCTTTACTGTCACTTCAAACACAAGGCAGGAAGGGTGAATCATGAACATTGTGATCGCAGGTGGCGGCTATGCCGGGTTGATGACGGCGCTCCGGCTCGCTGGCAGGACAAACGGAGCGGATATCACGCTGGTGGACGTCAAAGACCATTTCGCACAGCGTATTCGCAACCATCAGGCGGCGGCTGGCGCGTCGATCAGGGCCATTCCCTATGCGAAGCTCTTTCGCGGCACGCGCATTCAGTTCGTGCAGGGACAGATTGAAAGCCTGGATGCAGGCGCATGCAGGCTGCATGTGCGCACCGGCCCCATCACCCGCGCCCTGCCCTATGACCTGCTGGTCAACGCGCTCGGCAGCTTTACAGACGTCGACTCAACCCCCGGAGTCAAAGCATATGCCCTGACGCTGGACGGACGCCACAGCAAACTATTGCGTGAGACGCTCATGCAGGCCAACCAGCAGGCTGGGCAGGTGCTGATCGTGGGCGGCGGGCTAACAGGTATCGAAACCGTTACGGAGCTGGCACAGGCCTATCCGCGGGCGCGCATGCATCTGGTGACGTCAGGAGTGCTGGGTGAGGCGCTGTCGGTGGCCGGCCAGGCCACCCTGGACCGCGTCTTCAGCCGCCATAATATCCGGCTGACGCAGGGGCGGCGCGTGGTGCAGCTCGATTCGGATGCGGCGCTGCTGGACGACGGGTCACGCATTCCGTTTGACGTATGTGTCTGGGCGGGCGCGTTCGTGGCCTCGCCGCTCGCACGGGAAGCAGGCCTGAGCGTCAATGCCCGTGGCCAGATGCTGGTCGATGAGACGTTGCGCTCCGTCTCGCACCCTGCCATTATCGGGGTGGGCGACAACGCGCAGTTTATCGGAAGCAGCCCGGAGCGCGCGCCCATACGGATGGCCTGCGCCACGGCCATGCCGATGGGCGCACATGCGGCCGACGTCATCGCCAGCCTGTTGAACGGGACGCAGCCTGCACCCTTCGGCTTCGGCTATATGCTGCGCTGCATCAGCCTGGGGCGCGGTGATGCATTGGTGCAGTTCGTCGCTGCCGACGATTCCCCAGGGCCGCGTATCCTGACCGGTCGGGGCGGCGCATGGGTCAAAGAGCTGATCTGCCGCTTCACGGTGTGGGCGCTGTGGGCCGAGCGGCGCATACCCGGGCTGTATACCTGGAAGGGCCGCCTGACTGGCACAAAACGCATCGCGGAGGCAGCACATGGACCCCATCGCCGCAGCATTTGAGGAACAACGTAGCCGCCTGTTCGGCATCGCCTACCGCATGCTGGGCAGCGTCATGGAAGCGGAAGACATCGTGCAGGAGGCATGGCTGCGCTTTCAGGCAACTGCACCTTCCGGCGAGATCCAGTCCACGCGCGCGTGGCTGGGGGCCGTCGTCACGCGTCTGTGCCTTGACCAGATGAAATCAGCAGCATCCAGGCGGGAATCGTATATTGGCCCGTGGCTGCCCGAGCCGCTGCATACCGAGGAGACGCCGGAGGCCGCCGCGGAAAGCGCCGACAGCCTGTCGATGGCCTTTCTGGTGCTGCTTGAGAACCTCACGCCGGTCGAACGGGCGGTTTTCCTGCTGCGCGAAGTCTTTGACTATGACTATGCCGACATCGCGCAGTGGATCGACAAGAGCGAGCCCGCCTGCCGCCAGATCTTCAGCCGGGCGCGCCGCTACATCAGCGCACATCGCCCCCGTTTCAGCGCAGCGCCTGAAGAACAGGCCCAAATCTTCTCGGCTTTTCTGAGCGCGGTCCAGCTGGGTGATCTGGATTCGCTCACGGTGCTGCTGGCCACCGACGCTACTGCGTGGTCCGACGGGGGCGGGAAAGCCAGCGCAGCCACACGGCCGTTACATGGCGCGGATGCCATCGCCCGTTTCGTGATGGGCATCTTCCGGCAGGCTCCCGCGGGCTTCACCTATGAGGTCGGCCCGATGAATCATGCCATCAGCCTGATCGCCCGCGACCCTCAGGGACATGTGGAGGTGGTCATCATCCCCGAAATCAGCGAAGGCCGCATTCAGGCGCTGCGCTTCATCCGCAATCCCGACAAGCTGCGCCATGTGTGAAGGCCACGACACCGTGCTGGCAATCTGCATGATATCAACGATCGACGCGCTGGCGCCTGAAGTTCAGGGTGCAGGCCAGACCAACGCATGTTCCCGTGATGCTGGTACAGGCCACACATGCTGTACCAGCGTTTTGCTGTCCAAAAAACAGTCCGCCATACCACCCACGTTCTCACCCACCGACCAGCAGCCACCCGGCATACACGATCTTCCACGCCCCGTCATGACGCTCCAGCACACGCGTCTCGTGGCTCAGGCCGGGCATATCCATATCCGGTTCGCCGGTATCAGCGCCGTACTGGTCAAACGTGACCCAGGCCATGTGCTCGCTCACCCGAATATTCACATGCTCGCGGCGCACACGGGCAGATGCCGGATTAGGGACAGGATTGGCCTGCATGACGCGGCGCATCGTGGCAGATAAATCATCCCAGCCATAGGTGGCAGTGATACCGCCGCGCGCCCACCAGCCCATCATGCGCACAACCGGCGCATGCAGCCAGCAGGCCGACCACGCCGCATAGTCCTTCATCCAGAACGCGGTCGTCTCGGCCTCAATCACCGCCATGACCGCCTGCCCCGCCAATTCGTCGCTGAACATCATGCGATTAGCTCCCTGCCAACATCATCCGGCCTATAGATAGTTGCATTGTATGGCAGTTCGTCGTTCTCGGTTACGCCTGCACGGGCGCATAAACGGGGATATCTTCCACGCGCGTATACACCGGGATGCCTCGTTCACGCGCCAGACGCACATCGTTATCGGCGCCCTTTGATTCGCCGGGCAGGCGCAGGATGGCATCGCAGCGCTCAATCAGCCTGCCCGCCGTGGGGTGCAGGATTTCTTCATAGAGCGCATCCCCCACGGCCTGACCGCCCGCGGTATGCCAGATAGGCAGCGCCACCCATTCCCCAATCATGGGCACGTGGCCTGCCTGAAAAATCGGATAGGATGCCTGTTCCAGACGGCGCAGATTGGCCGCCATCTTTTCGGGGTCGTCCCCTGTGCCACTGCGGTACGGCCCTGCAATCAGAATCATCATGCGCTGCGAAACAGCCATTTGCGGTCTCCTGTCTAGTGTCATGGTAGAATATGATATTGCACGATCCTGCACGAAATTTCGCGTTAATGCGGATTAAACCACGAAAATACGTGCACTGTCAAGATAATTCGTGCATATTCATGCACTTTCTGTGAAGAACAGGAGCCGTCATGCTGACGAGCCAGAGAAAACGCTACATCCTCGACGTGCTGCAGCGCGAGGGACAGGTCGTCGCGCGCCACATCAGCCAGGAGTTGAATCTGTCAGAAGACACCATCCGGCGCGATCTGCGCGAGCTGGCGCAGGAAGGGTTGCTGCAGCGCGTGCATGGTGGCGCCCTGCCCGCCTCCCCGGCCGTGGCCGACTTCGCCGGACGAACTGCGCTGTCCGTCCCCGGCAAGCAGGCGATTGGGCGTGCGGCTGCCGAGATGATTCGTCCGGGCCAGATCGTCTTTCTGGATGGGGGCACAACGGCCGTGCAGATTGCGCGCCATCTTCCCCACGGCCTGCAAGCCACGGTCATCACGCACAGCCCGACGATTGCGGTCGAGCTGGTGCATCTGCCTGCCATCGAAGTCATCCTGATCGGCGGGCGGCTGTTCCGGCATTCGATTGTCACAGTGGGCACGGCCGCGCTGGAGGCCCTCAGCCGCATTCGGGCGGATATCTATTTCATGGGTGTCACGGGGGTGCATCCGCAGGCCGGGCTGAGCACTGGCGACCTGGAGGAAGCGTATATGAAACAGGCGATAAGCGGCATTGCAGCGGAGACGTATGTGCTGGCCTCGCGCGAGAAGCTGGGCGCAGCCTCCCCCTACATCGTGACCGCGCTGGCCGACGTCACCGGACTGATTGTCGAGCGTGACCTGCCCGAACAAACGCTTCAGCCGTTTCGCGAGCTGGGCCTGACGATCATCGAAGCCTGAGAACCATTCATTTGCGGCGCAGACAGCCACCGGTCAGGATGGCTGTCTGTGCCGCAAGGCTAATGCGCCAGGGCAGGAGTCGCGCGCACGCCTGACTCGACGGCCCGCGTGACAAATTCAACGGCGTTGGCGATGCCGTCTTCAGCACGGATGCGCCCGCCCAGGTCAGCCGCACGGGCCCGCATGGCCTGGTCGGTCATCGCGGTTGTGATGGCCTGCGCCAGGCGCTGGGCGCTCAATTGTCTTCTGAGGATGGGCGCCGGGCCCACGCCCATGTCCATAACCCGCCTGCCCCAGAATGGCTGGTCGCCCATGAAGGGCACGATAATCGAAGGCACCCCGGCGCGGAGCCCGGCGGCGGTCGTGCCTGCGCCGCCATGATGCACCACCGCGCCCATGCGCTCGAACAGCCACTGGTGCGGAATAGATGAAATCATGTGAACCGTCGGCGGCAGGTCAGACAGCTTCAGTCCGCCCCAGCCTGTCGCCAGCAGGCCGCGCTGTCCGGAAAGCGCCAGCGCCTCCAGCGCAATCCGGCCTGCTTCCTCCGGTTTGCGGCTGCCCATACTGCCAAAGCCGATATAAACAGGCAGCGGTCCGGCCTCCAAGAACGCCAGCAAATCCGCCGGGGCATGCCAGTCTTGCGGCGCATCCAGGAACCAGTAGCCGGTCACACTATAGTCGTGCGGCCAGTCAGACGGGCGCGGCAGCACCTGCTGGCTGTAGCCATGCATCACGGGCACGTTGCGCTGCGCCATCTGGCGAAATGGGCCCCAGAACGAACCCTTCTTCAGACCCAACCGCTGGCGCATGGTCGTGTCAACCACTTTCGAGGTTTGCCAGAACATCTGCCGGGTGACATGAAACGACAGCCGATTCAGCGCAGCGCCAAAAGGCAGCGTCGGCACCAGCGGGCTGGGAAATTCGCGCGTGGGCGTGAACGGGAACAGGTAGGCCAGCAGCATCGGAATCTGCATCGTGTCTGCGACCGCGCTGATGCCACCGATGCCACCCATGCCCGTCAGGATCAGGTCTGCGCCCTCCAGCAGCGGCGGGGTCAGGCGCGCCATTTCCTCAGCGTTACGCTTCGACTCAGTCTGCATACGCGCGAGAATCTTGAGGAAGTTGCCACTTTCCAGCACTTTGCGCCACTCGTCGCTCTGGACCATTTCTTCGACGTTCGGCCCAATGGAATGAAAGGTAATGCCCGTGCCCTCTGCCAGCGCGCTGAAACTGCTGCTGCTGAGCAGATGCACGTCAAAGCCGGCGTCCTGCAAGCCCTTGCCCAGCGCGACATAGGGCTGTACATCGCCCCGTGTCCCGGAAGCGACTATGGTGATCCGCGTCATGAGTTTTTCTCCAGGATGCCATTGAGAATCAGATCGGTCAGAAAATCGGGCATGGCGTCCCACTCCGCGTGCAGCGTGGTATCGCCCATGATGTGGTGCAGCATCATGCCCAGCATCAGGGCAGAAATCGCCCGCACCGTCAGGCCGGCCTCGCGCGGGGTCAGGCCGTAGGAAACCGACGCCTGCCCCAGCATCAGCTCGCCGGATGACAGCATAGGCTCCATGATCTGCTGGAAATACAGCGTCCGCAGGTCCTCGTTGACCATCATTTCCGAGAGCAGGATGCGAAACAGCGCGAAGTTGTCCTGCTTCAGCGCCATCAGCGGATGCACCAACGACAGCTTAATGAGCGTCCGCAGGTCGAGCTGTTCGGGCGCGGCGGGCATGTGCTGCTGCACGATCGAGGCTTTTGCCCGTTCGAAGATGCCCAGCAGCAGCGCCGTCTTGTTGTCGAAGTAGTTGTAGATGGTGCCATCGGCAATCCCGGCATGCCGGGCGATATCGCGAATCGTCGTCGGGTGGAAGCCATGTTCGGCAAACACCACCGCCGCCGCATCCAGAATCTGGTTGCGGCGCGCAGCGATCAACTGCTGCTGAATTAGATCGGTCATAGGGATTCCTTGATCTGCCTGCGTCATAAACATTATGAATACTCATTCAGTATAGTGAATGAGTATTCATTCATCAGGCTATCCTACACTGGGAATACCAGGTCTGTCAAGCCGCTTACGCATATGCAACTCATGACCGGACGCTGAGTAGGGCAGCAGCATAGCGGGCACCGCCTGTGCGACTACCACACATCGTTTGACAATCCGGCGAGCTGCGGCACAATTTCTGTCATACGCATTGTAAGAAAGGACAATGATGTTCAGGCGCGAACTGCTGGTTGTAACGGTTCTTGTTTTCGGCATATGTTTATTCGGCGGGCCCTTGACGCAGCGCGCAGGCGCCCAGGACACCTCCACCCCGTCGCCCACCCCCACCTTCGACCCGGACATTCCGCTGGAGGTTTACGAGGCGCTCAAAGAGTTCGATCCGGGCTACGATGCCTACCCGGACAATGTGGAATCGTATGAGTTTTTTGTGCTTCAACCGAATCAGCAGCCCATCTGCGCTGACGGCCTGCCGCCTGCGGGCCAACGCACCAACGACCTGTATTACAGCATCAGACTCACAGCCTTTACCCGCCCTGAAGGCGGCCTCCTCACCAGTGAATATTATGTGCCTGTCGGCGGCGGCACCGTGCTCAGGTGCGGCTTTGACACCTATCTGACGCCCACACCCACCTACACGCGCACCCCGACGCTCACACGCACGCCGACCATCACGCCCAGCCTCACCCCCACGGTCGATCTGACGCAGGTCTCGGCGACGCCGACAGCGACGGCCACGTTTACGCCCAGCAGCACGCCCACGGCAACGCTCACGCTCACGCCGACCCCGACAGCAACGCCCACCATCACCCTCACGCCCAGCGCCACCTTTACGCTGACGCCCACGTTTACCTACACGCCCAGCGTGACGCCAAGACCGAGCAGCGTCACCTGCCCCGGCCTGATGCAGTCGCGGCTGATTCCGGGAGACGTGGCGCAGATCGTGGCCAGCGACCCGATTCGCATGCGCGCTGCCGCCTCCACCAGCGGCGCTGAAATACGCCTGCTTCAGAACGGGATGCAGGTTGCAGTCCTTGAAGGCCCGTCCTGTGACAACGGTGAAGGCGTGGCCTGGTGGCGCGTGCAGTTTGGCCAGCAGCAGGGGTGGATTGCAGAAGGGCTGAACGAAGAATACTTTGTGGGGCCTGTCATCGGCATGATGGCGACCGCGCCCCCGGCGACCATCACGCTGGTCTCAACATCACGCGCAGGGGCCACCCCTGTCACAGCCAGTCCCGCCACTGCTGTCACCTGTCCCGGATTCCAGCCCTCACGGCTGGTAGCGGGCGAGATGGGCCGTGTGCTGCCCGGCAGTCCGAACAACCTGCGTAACCAGGCAACTGCGTCGGGCGCGCTGCTGGGCCAGATTCCCGGCGGCGGCGTGTTCACTGTGATTGAAGGGCCCGTGTGCGACCCGGCCGGCCGGGCATGGTGGCGCGTCAGCTATGGCAGCGTAACCGGCTGGACGGTGGAAGGCCAGGCTACCACCTACTTTGTGGAGCCGATCAGCCCGTAACGCGTTTGTCAGCCCTCGAACGAAATAATCACGCCGATCCTGGCGACGCATGGCAGGGGTGATCTTCCCTATAGATGCCCCTGCCATGTGACGCATTCTTTCAGACGCACCCGCCTCAATACTTCAACATAGTACTTTTGGTCATGCGACGTTGCCGAAGCCGTCTCGTTGTAACGTATAGACATACGCATTAAACGGAGATATTGGAAATGAAGCGAATTCACGCAGTCTTAACACTTCTAATGGTATTGCTGATGGCGACTGCCATCGCCCTGCCTCTGATGGCACAGGATACCGTCGAAACCCCTGACAACCTCGTGCTGGTCACGGGCGCTGTCGACCTGAGCAGCGGCAATATCGTCGTCGCCAACTACATCATCGCGCCGGCAGGGGCTTTCATGCCTTCCATTCTGCAGCAGGGCGATATCGTCATCATCACCGGCATCCTGCTCCCGGATGGGCTGACCATCCAGGCGCTGACGTTCGAGCTGTTCATCGAGCCCGAAGTCACGCCGACGGTCACCCCCATGTTTACACCGACGGTCACGCCTGAGATGACCCCTGAAGTGACCCCCGAAGTCACGCCTGAGATTACCCCCGAAGTGACGCCGGAAGCCACGCCGATCGTGGAGCTGTGCAACCGCCCGAATCAGCCGGTGGCCATGCGCATCTCGGAAGCCTTTGACGTCGACTACCAGATTATCATCAACTACCACTGCTCCGGCTTCGGCTTCGGCGAAATCACCCGCGCCTATCTGCTGGCCGAGCAGACCGGCCTCGATGTGCAGGTTTACTTCGACCTGCGCGGCAGCGGCGAAGGCTGGGGCCAGATCGTCCGCGAAGCTGGCGTGAGCCCGTCGCAGCTGGCGCCCGGACAGGTGCACCGCGGTGGCTATGATGCCGATGGCAACAACAACGGCAATGGCAATAACGGTAACGGCAATGGCAACGGCAACAATGGAAATGGCCGCCCCGAATGCCCAGGCAACAGCTGCAATGCCGGCAATAACGGCAATGGCAATGGCAATAACGGTAACGGTAACGGCAATGGTAACGGTAACAATGGCAATGGCCGTGGTAACGGGAACGGCAACAACTAGCGGAATCCTGCATCACGCCATCGTCCGGCAGCGGACAATAATCTAACTGAGCAAAGAGCGGCGGCAGATCATGTCGCCGCTCTTTGTTTCATCATGAATGACGATCACAATGCTAAATTGTGAAAAATTGCACTATAATAGAAGCAGGGTTGGTTTTCGGGCGTGAGCCGCGCACCTGTGGCGAGTGCCGTGATCGGCATCTCCGGCCAGTTATTCCCGCAGCTTACGCGCTCACGCCCTGTCAACCCAGCGTTGGCTTATCGCCAGGGAGAAACCATATGAAGCGGCTGCTCGTCGCCTATGCGACCAAACATGAATCGACAGCGGAAATTGCCCAGCTCATCGGACGGGTGCTGCGTGAACGTACCGGTGCCCAGGTGGAAGTAACGGTGGCGGCTTCTCAGCCAGACCCCACGCTGTATGACGCGATTGTCCTGGGCAGCGCAGTCTATATGGGAAAATGGCAACCGGAAGCCGCGCACTATCTGCGTGAACATGCCGACGTGCTTTCTACGCGCCCGCTGTGGCTGTTTTCCAGCGGCCCGATTGGCGATTCAGGCCCGGCAGCAGGCGAGCCCGGATGGGAGATGCCTGAAGATTTGCTGGCGACCGCCCGCAGCCTGCATCCGCGCGATATCGCGGTCTTTGCAGGCAAGATTGATCCCAGCAAGCTGAACTGGTTCGAGCGCGGCGTGATGTCTGTGCTGCGCGCCCCGGCGGGCGACTTCCGCAAGTGGGATGACATCGGCCAGTGGGCAGCAGATATCGCGACCGAGATCGTTTCGATTATCCCGAACCTAAGTACAGAGTAGCAGCAGACGAATTCAAAAAGGGCCGACGGGCAAACAGCCTGTCGGCCTTTTTTGTTTTCTCATGTCCCCACATATTCCCCAGTACCCAGCACCTTAATACTTTTATCGATAACCATCGCTCATACCAGATCGATTTTACGTCTTTTCATAGATTTCATGTGTAACATCCATAACTTCTTTACGTTATAACAATTATAGAAGCCATGCACTGAAAGAAAGCGCGGGATGACAGTGCACGAACAAGAATCCATTCACCATTCACGACTTGAAAGCGGCCAGAGCCTTGTGGAGGTCGCCATCAGCCTGGTCATCGTGCTAATGCTGCTCTCTGGCGTACTCGACCTGGGCCGCGTGTATTACATCTATGCCGCCCTGGAAGACGGCGCCGGCGAGGCCGCCCTGTATCTGGCGCTCAATCCGCAGTGCCCCACCAGCCTGGCCGGCCCCCAGTGCGCAGACCCGAACAATGCCGAGTATCGCGCGCGCCATGCCGGTGGCCAGGAAGTCGACTGGCCCAACGCGACGATCCTGATCGATATTCCCACCGATACCAATGGCGTGCCCGTCTATGCCGTCGGCGAGCCGGTCTCGGTAACCATTCGGTATGCATTCACACTGCTGACCCCCATCATCCCCAGAATCTCCGGCGTCAATCCGCTCACACTCTCTGCACACGCAAGCCAGGTGATCATTGGAGAATAAGATGCGCCGACACGGACAGGCACTCACCGAGTTTGCGCTGATGATGCCGGTTTTACTGTTTCTGGTCATGGGCATCATCGACATGGGGCGGGTGCTGTTCACCTACACCTCGGCATCCAACGCCCTGCGCAATGCCCTGCGCAACGCGGAAGTGCTGGGCTACTCTGGCGCAGACGAAGCGTATGCGGACTGCGGCAAGATGCGCGAAGACCTGCGCAATATCTTCTTTGCCGGGCCCGCCGTCGTCACCATCCAGTATCTGAAGGCGGACAGCCCCGACCCGGCCAATCCGATTATCTATGCCTGCCCGGAGGGCATGAATCAGTTCTTCGATGTCACCCTGCTGGAAAGCGGCGACCTGCTGCAGATCAATGCTGCGGCCACCATCGAGCTCATCACCCCGCTGATTCGGCCATTTCTGCCGAGTATCTCGTTCAGCTTTTCCGGCCAGCGCACGGTGATTACCGGCGTGCCGATGAGCGATAATTTTGACATCGACTCGGACTATGACGGGCTGCTGGATGACTGGGAACTGGCCAATTTTGGCAACCTGGACCAGACCGGCACCAATGACCCCGACAACGACGGCTGCAACAATGGCTGTGAAGAAACACGCGGCCTGAATCCAGCCTCTGGCGATACCGACATCGATAATCTGCGCGATGGCGAAGAAGCCTATATCTACAAGACCAACCCGCTGGACCCCGACACCGACGATGACGGCCTGCTGGATGGCGACGAAGTGCTGGTGTATCTGACCGACCCGCGCAATACCGACACCGACAACGACGGCATCGCCGATGGGGCTGAGATCGATAGCAGCTACGACCCCATTGACTATGACTTTGACGACGACATGCTGTCTGATGGCGAGGAACAGAACCGCTATGGCACGCGCCCGGACAATCCTGACACGGATGGCGATACCCTGAACGACTACGACGAGGTCATCCTGCACCGCACCAACCCGCTCAGCGCCGACACCGACGCCGATGGCCTGAACGATGCCCTGGAGCTGATGATCCACAATACCGATCCCTTCTGGCGCGACACCGATGGCGACAGCCTGAGTGATGGCGACGAAGTCAATCGGTATGGCACCAACCCCACGCGCAACGATACCGACGGCGACGGCCTGCTGGACAACGCCGAACGCGCAACCTTCAACACCAGCCCCACACTGGCCGACAGCGACAGCGACGGCCTGAATGACCGTGATGAAATCTTCACCTATGGCACCGACCCGAACAGTCCGGACAGTGATATCGCGCCGGTGGGCTGTGCAGGGGATGGCCTGTCGGACGGGGACGAAGTGAATATCCACCGCACCAATCCCCTCAACTGCGACACCAATGGCAATAATTTCACCGACAGCGAAGACATCGCCGCCGGGCGCGACCCGCGCAGCCCCGATAGCGACGCAGACGGCCTGTCTGATCAGTGGGAAATGGTGTACTTCGGAAATCTGGACCAGGCAGGCGCGGACGATGCCGATGGCGATGGCTGCACCAACGAGTGCGAAGAAAACCGTCTGCTTATCCCCAATAACCCGGACACCGATGAAGACGGCCTGCCCGACGGCACAGAAATCAACACGACGCTCACGCTGCCCAATGTGCCGGATACCGATGGTGACGGCCTGCTGGATGGCGACGAAATCGCGCGCGGGATCAACCCGAATAACCCTGACAGCGACTTCGACGGCCTGACCGACGGCGATGAGGTCAACCTGTACGGCACCGCGCCAAACAACCGCGATACCGATGGCGATGGCCTGAACGACTATTCCGAGCTGTTCCAGTACAACACCTCACCCACCAACACCGACAGCGATGATGAAGGCGTCGGCGATGGCCTGACCGACTCGCATGAGCTGATGGTCAGCCGCACCGATCCGCTGGACAGCGATTCCGATGACGATGGACTGAGCGACGGCGTGGAAGTGAACTTCTACAGCACCCTGCCCGGCAGTCCCGACACCGACCGCGATGGCCTGACCGACTATGAAGAAGTGATTACCTACAGCACAGACGCCAACCGCACTGATTCTGACCGTGACGGCCTGAACGACTTCGAGGAAATCCGCAACCAGCTCACCAATGCCAATGCCGCGGACACTGACGGCGACCGGCTGAACGACGGCCCGGAGGTCAACACCCATCAGACCAATCCGCGCCTGGCAGACACGGACGAAGATGGCCTGAATGATGGCGATGAGCTGCTGGTCTGGCTGACGGATCCCCGTGATGCCGATTCGGATGATGACGGGCTGAATGATGGCGAGGAAGTGAATACTTATGGCACGCAGCCGATGCTGGCCGATACCGACGGCGACAGCGTCAGCGATGGCAGTGAAGTGGCCAGCGGCACCGACCCGCTGCACGCGCCCACGCTGTCGATTTCCGATGTGGTGGCCAGCGAGCCGAGCACGCGCCAGGGCACTTCAAGCGCGCAGTTCACGGTCACCCTGCGCTATCCCCTGAATACAGCGGTTACTGTCAATTACGCCACCTTCGCCGGCACGGCGAGTGAATGCAACAACAGCAACTGTGACTATCAGCGCACGAGCGGCGTGCTGTCCTTCGAGCCCGGCACCACCATGCTGACGATAGATGTGCCGATCAATTATGACCGCGACAACGATCCGGACGAGACATTCTCGGTCACCCTGTCGAATCCCAGCAACCACGCCATCCTGGAGCGCCTGCCCGGGCGTCTGCCGGGACAGGGCATCGCGACGATTCGATGAGGAGGCCACAGGGACGCAGCATGAACACGACCAGACCTACACCCGACCACACGGGCAGGAAGGCCCCGGGACTGCAATCCGGCCAGGCGATTGTCTTTATGGCACTGCTGATGGTGGCGCTGATCGCCATCCTCGGCCTGGCAGTTGACGGCGGCGGGCTGTTCTTCCTCTACCGCGACATCCAGAACGCGACCGATGCAGCGGTCATCGCAGCGACGTATGCCCGCTGCACCAGCGAAGACCCGAACGTGGTCGAATTCGCCGGATATCAGGCCGCTGGTCGCAATGGCTTCGACAACAACGGCACCTCCAACACGGTCATCGTGAACAATCCGCCGCTGGCAGGCGCTGGCGTTGGCGATGTGGATTATGTGGAAGTCACCATCACGGCGCAAAAGCCCTCGTATTTCATTCAGGTCGTGTATCCCGGCCCGCTGGAGGTCACCAGCCGCGCGGTGGGGCGCTGCAGCGAACCATTTGACCCGGCCACTGTGCCCGCCCTGTTCGGCATCTCGGACAGCTGCCAGAACACCATAGACCTGACCGGCTCAGACTGGTCCGTCGACAGCGCCGTGGCCATGCACAGCAACAACGACATTCACGTGGCAGGCAGTGACGGGGCCGTGATTGGCGGCGCAGTCGCGGTCGGCGGAATTGATACCTCCGCCAGCAGTAACACGTCGTTCACCCCCACTGCCGTGGCGGACCCCGACGCGACCCTCGAAAATCCGCTGGCCACCTACTTTTCGGTGCACGAGTTCGGGCCCAACGGACGCTACTGGAACGACACCGACGCGCCCATCCGCACCATCATCGGGCCCGATAACCCTGATCCGGATTTCCGCAACGGTGCCTGGCGTCCGAACGGACGCACGCTGGAGGGGCTGTACTATGTCGAGGGAGATGTGGTCATTAACAACGCCACCATCGGTGCGCGCGGCATAACCATCGCCGCCACAGGCTCGGTCGACTTCAGCAGCGGTATGAATGCCTACTACTATGTGGCCGGATTCCTCGTCATCGCTGACGAAACCACCAACTGTGGCACCGATGCCATCAAGATTTCAGGCAGCAGCATTCAATGGTATGGGGTATTCTATGCGCCCAATGGCGGGGCCAGCGTGTCCGGCAGTGACCTGAATATCATCGGCGCGGTGGTGGCCAAGACCGTCAATTTCAGCGCCTCCAGCACGAACATGGTCTATGACCCGGATCTGCTCGATCCCATCCCGGCGCATGTCGTCGTCTCGGAATAAACCAGTGGAAGACCTGCGCCTGACCTGCGAACATCCTCCCAGTACTAAAGTCAGCCTGATTGCCCTGCGACATTGGCCCATACACCAGCGTTCTTAGGGATGTAACAACTTTCACACATGATGGCCCAACATGATCGCATTGCAGACAGCCCCGCCCAGCAGCTTCCGCCACGCCGAATACCCGGCAGATATGCTGCTGTTCCGGACCTGTTTGCCGCGCCTGAGCGACTTAACTGTGCATGTTTATGAACAACCCGGCCCCAATAAGCTAGAATGGGTGTGGGCATACGTTCATCATGGTGCGGTCCGCACCAGACGATGTCAGCAGGCAGGCAGGATGGGATTCACCGAAATCATTGCCCTGATGGGCATCCTGGCAGGCGCATTCCCGGAAGACGATCCGGCGAGTGTGTCGCTTGATATCCCCCATCTGGTGCAGCGCGCGCAGGCCGGCGACCGCGAGGCCGTCTCCATCCTGTATCGCGCCTATGTGCGCCGTATCCACCGCTATTTTTCAACCCGACTGCCCACGGCCAGCGATGCCGAAGACGCCACCGCCGATGTCTTTGTGCGCATGGTGGAGGGACTGCCCGCCTACAAGACGACCGGCGCGCCTTTTGAGGCCTGGCTGTATCGCATTGCCGCATCCCGCGTGTCAGACTTTTATCGCAGCAAGTCCAACAGGCTGAATGAAGCCCTGCAGGATAATCTGGACGACGATACACCCGCCAGCGAAGAAGTCTTTATCGAAGGACAAACCGTGGAGTCGCTGCGCGCGGCGATGAATCAGCTTCCCGAAGAACACCAGATGGTGCTGATCCTGCGCTTTGTCGAGCGCAACAGCCACGAGGAAGTCGCCGCGCTGCTGGGCAAGAGCAGCACCGCCGTCAAGACGATCCAGCACCGCGCGCTGCTGCGCCTGTCCGAGCTGATGGGCAGCCCGCAGAAAGCCCGCCATTACCTGAGGGGCGATCATGAGTGAGTTATTCTCCCGCGAGGAGCAGCTCGCCCGCCGCCTCGACCAGGTGCTGCCACCCGGCGAGACCAGCCGCCCGCCGCGCACAAACGACCCGCTGGTGAATCTGGCGACGCAGGTCTCTGCGCTGCCGACTGCCGAGCTTTCTGAGGCCGCGCTCCAGCGCATGGAAGCGCGTATGCTGAATGCTTTCGATGCCCTGCCGCGTCCGCGAGGGCAAAAACCTGCCCGCCGCTGGGCCGAAATGGCCAGCCGCTGGGCAATCGCCGCCAGCCTGATTCTGGCGCTGCTCACGGCCGGGCTGATCCCGGCGTCTGCATCCAGCCTGCCGGGGAATCCGCTTTATCTGGTCAAACGCACGCTGGAACGCGCAGCGCTGGTGCTGACGACCGATCCGGATGCACAGGCACGCCTGCAGCTTGACCATGCCCTGCGCCGTGCCGAGGAAGCCCAGGCGCTGCAATTGCGCGGCCAGCCCGATGATGCCCTGCTGGCGGAAGCCGTACAGGGCGTGCAGTCCGCGCGCCTGAGCGCCAGCGCCGCGGTGCTGTCCAGCCCGGAATTCCAGTCCGCACAATCACGTGTGCTCGATCTGGTCATTCTGGTGGCTGAGCAAAGTGATAGTATCGGCCAGCCAGCGGCAGACGCAACAGATACGCCAGCACCCACACACACGCCCAGTCTGACGGCCACGCCGACAGCCAGCGCGACAGCGACGGCCACAGTGACGGCATCGCATACGGCGACAGAGACAGCCACACACACGAGCACAGCGACGGCATCGCAGACGGTGACGCCATCGCAGACGCCCAGCATCACGCCGTCGCTGACGCCAACGAACACACTTACCCTGACGCGGACGCTCTCGCCCACCCGCACCCCGCGCCCGACCCGAACGACCGATCCCTGCCCGGGCAACTCGTGCAATTCGTCGGGCGTGCCCAGCGGCGCCATCGACCCGCAGAATCCGCCCGGACAAAACGGGGGACGAAACGACTGTCCAGGCGGCTCATGCGATGCACCCGGCCAATCGGAGGGCAGCAACTCTGGCGGGAACAGCGGAGATAATGGCGCAGGGAATGGCAACAGCAATGCCGGCGGCAGCGACAATGGAAACAGTAACACCGGCGGAAATGGCAATGGTGGCGGCAATGGCAACGGCGGTGGAAACGGCGGCGGCAACGGAAATGGCAAGGGCAGGAATATCTGAGTTTCTGCCCGAAAGCTTTACGCCCGCCCCCTACGCCTTTCGCCACTGACCCGCTACACTATCCCGGTCGAAACACCATCAACCGGAGGCCTGTCCCCATGACCGTGACCCACTTCAACCTCACCCAGCCAGACTGGGCCGCAGAAGAACTTGAAAAGATGCCCGCAGTGATGCCCACCGTGGAAGAGCGCATGGCCGCGGTCATCCGCTTCTCGCGCCTGAACTTTGAGCGCGGCACCGGCGGGCCGTTCGCGGCGGGCGTCTTCGAGCGCGACACGGGCAAACGCGTCGTCATCAGCGCCAACCGCGTGGTGGCGCACAATTGCTCGTCTGCCCACGCCGAAGTCATGACGCTGTCGCTGGCCCAGCAGATCCTCGGCACCTATGACCTGGGCGGCCCCGGCATGCCCGCCTACCAGTTCGTCGTCAACTGGCGGCCGTGCGCGATGTGCTTCGGCGCGACGCTGTGGTCGGGCATCCGCGAGCTGGTCATTTCGGGCAGCGGGCCGGAGCTGGAAGCGATCACTGGTTTTGATGAAGGCCCGGTGCATCCTGACTGGGAAAATGAGCTGGCGAAGCGCGGCATCTCGCTGATCAACAATGTGCTGCGCGACGAAGCCATCGCCGTCTACCGGGATTTTGCGGCCAGCCAGGCGCTGGTGTACAACGCGCGCCAGGGCTAGGCAGGCACGCCTTATATCCCCGCGAGTATCTTGTCGGCGGCGATGCGGCTGCCCAGCACCCCGGCGACTGTGCCCAGGCCGGGAAAGGTGCTGTCGCCCGCCAGGATGAAGCCCGGCACCCCGATATCGTGCGGGATGGCAAACTGATTGCTGTTCCACAATGTCTGTCGCACCCCGCCTACGGCGCCCCGCGGCCTGCCCGCGAATCTGGCATATGTGCGCGGGGTGCCGGTTTCACACACCACGGCCTGTTCGCCCAGCCGGGGATACACGCGACGGGCAAACCCTGTCAGACGCTCCCCGGCGGCGCGCTGCTGCATGGCATACTGCTGGTCGTCCAGCCCCTCCCAGTCTTCCAGCGCGCAGTGCGTCGAGATCATCACAGCACGGCAGCCTTCCGGCGCGCTGACCGTGTCGCCCGCCGCGCTGACCGATATGAACATGTTGTTGCCATTCCCCAGCGGCTGGTCATACGATTGCAAGAGCTGATGATGCGTGAAGGCCTGGCCGGAAACTTCCTCTTCGGGCACGCCCAGGAATGTGATGAGCGCGCCCCCGCGTGCCGACGCATCGCGTTCTGCCTTGCGCCGCAGCGCCCTGCCCACTGCGTCCGGCGCGATCGCCTGGGTCAGCTCAACCGGCAGCGTGCAGACCACCTGGTCGGCCTGAAAATCTCCACGTGTCGTGTGAATCACAAATGCGCCCTTGCGACCGCTGATACGCGTCACGCGGTGATTCACGCGAATATCCCCGCCCAGCCCGCGATAATGCGCCGCGAAGGCTTCCCAGAAACCACGCATCCCGCCCGCAGCACGCGTCAGCCCGGCCCCGCGAATGGTGATGCCGAGCGCGGCATTAATCAGCGGTGCGCGGTCGAGCGTCCCGTGCACGGTGTCTTCTATCAGCATCGACAGCAGGGCGCATAACGGCTGGCACTCGCGCAGGCCAAAGTGACGCAGCGCATCGCCCATCGTCCAGGTCAGATAGCGCGCCAGCGGCAACTGCGCCAGCCCCAGCGCGCCCAGATTGTGCAGCACATCGTGAACGGACTGAATCGGCAGGCGGATGCCCTTGCGGCTGGCCACCCAGAAGGCAGAGGCCAACCGGTCAATCAACGCCCAGAAGCGCCGGTGGCCCTCAGAATCGCCCAGCCTGGCCAGGCGCTCTGCGCTCCAGCGCGCAGGGTCGCGATGCAGTGTGACCGTCCGGTCCGGCAGCCACGCCATATAGCCGGGAAGCGCCTCGCCCGGCGGCGGCGTCATGCCGATGGCCGTCAGCAGCTCATCGCCCACCCCGCCCGGCTCAAAGTCGACCAGCGTGGTCGCGCCCACATCGAACGAGAATCCCTGCCGCCGAAAGTAGCCCGCGCATCCGCCGATTTTGCCGTGCGCCTCAAATACCTGTGTCGAAATGCCGCGCGCCTGTAACCGTGCCGCCACCGCCATGCCCGCGATGCCCGCGCCAATCACCCCAACCTGCGTCATGCCTGGCCTCTTTCAGGTGCGCCACGTTCTAAATTCACAACATTCTGAACGTTCAATATCATCATATCTGAATTCGCGTTTCTGGCCAGCTTATTTGTGACGAATTGCACAAATTGAGCGAATGCAGGACGCACTTGCCAGCACTACGGCCTGTGCCATAATGCGGCGTGAATATGCGCTCATCCATTCCTGAAAGCGAGAAGCCATCGATATGACCGCCGTTCCCGCCATCCCCGCCCCGACCAGGCGCGGACCTTCATTTTTTACCAGCGCGTTCCTGTGGACACTCACCATCGGTTTCTGCGCGCTGATGATCGTCACGCTGATTCCCTCGGTCTCTCATAATATCGCCGCGGCGCTGCACTGCGCTGGCGCAGAAGGCTGGGAGACAGAGACCAGCAGCGGCGGATCGGTCACATCGCGCAGTGCGGGCGGCGCTATTTCCGGCAACCGCTCGACCGCCACCAGCACGACAGAAATGACCTGTTTCATGCCCGGCACAGAAGTGCGCAGGGTGGGCAATGACACTATCTTCCTCACGGGCATCGGGGCAGGATTCGTCTTCAGTGTGGTCGGCGGCATCGTGGTGGCGGCCATCCGGCGCATCATCGGCCGGCTGAAACGATAGGCCCGCCCCCACTTTATCAACCCGGCAGCATGTGCGATAATGCGGGCAGAGACAAACACCCCTGCCCGCACAAGCACGAGCGCCAGAAATCCCCCATGAAGACCGTCAAACCTGAAATCATGAGCCCGGCAGGCTATTGGCCGCAGCTGAACGCCGCTGTTGAAGCCGGGGCCGACGCGGTCTATTTTGGCCTGCGCCACTTCACCGCGCGCGCCAAGGTCGGCTTTGGGCTGGGGGAGCTGCCCGACGTCATGCGGACGCTGCACCGGCGCGGCGTGAAGGGCTACGTCACGTTTAACACGCTGATTTTTGACCATGAACTGCGCGAGGCCGCCCAGACGATCGAGCAGATTGCCGAAGCCGGAGCCGACGCGCTGATCGTGCAGGATGTGGGCATGGCGCAGCTCGCCCACCAGATCGCCCCGCACGTCGACATCCACGGCAGCACGCAGATGAGCATCACCAGCGCGGAAGGCGTGGCGCTGGCGCAGCGTTTCGGCGTCAAACGGGTGGTGCTGGCCCGCGAGCTGTCGCTGACGGACATGCGCGCCATCCGCGAGGCGACCGAATGTGAGCTGGAAATTTTCGTGCACGGCGCGCTGTGCGTGTCGTATTCCGGGCAGTGCTTCTCGTCCGAGGCATGGGGCGGCCGCAGCGCCAACCGGGGCAAATGCGCGCAGGCGTGCCGTCTGCCCTATGACCTGATCGTCGATAACCGGCTGACGCCGCTGGGCGATGCGCGCTATCTACTCTCGCCGGGCGACCTGTATGCGCTCAATCAGATTCCAGACATCCTCGATATCGGCATTTCGACGCTCAAAATCGAGGGGCGCTATAAGGACGCCGAATATGTCGCGCTGACCACGCAGGCGTATCGTCAGGCGGTCGATGCCGCGTGGGAGCAGCGCCCCAGCCCGGTCACGGCGCAGGATGAAATCGCGCTGGAACAGGTGTATTCACGCGGGTTGGGCCCATATTTCATCTCCGGCACCAACCATCAGGCGGTCGTGCCCGGGCGCTCCCCGCGCCATCGCGGCGTGCTGTGCGGGCGCGTGACGCAGGTGCATGACGACCACGTGCGCATCGAGCCGACGAGTATCCAGCAGGCGGCCCCGCTCAAGCCAGGCGACGGCATCGTCTTCGATGCGGCCGACTGGCGCAGCCCGGAGATCGACGAGGAAGGCGGCCATCTGTACGAGGTCCGGCCGTCAGGCCCGATGCTCGACCTGTATTTTGGCAATCGCGCCATCGACTTTGAACGCATCGCGCCGGGCGACTGGGTGTGGCGCACGCATGACGTCACCGTGGCGCGCGCCGCCCGGCCGTTCACACAGGCGTCGGCACCAGTGGCACGCCAGCCCGTCCAGGTGCACGTCACGGCCCGCGAAGGCCAGCCACTAGCGATCACCTGGACGCTGGAGAAGAAGCCCGCCATCAGCGCCACGGTGACTGCATCCGAGCCGCTGGGACGCGCCAATACGCGCGGTGTCACGCTGGACTATCTCGCCCAGCAGCTCGACCGGCTGGGCACTACCGCGTACCGGCTCGGCAGCATCAGCGCCGACATCGACGGCCAGCCGTTTATCCCGTCTTCGCTGCTCAACCGGCTGCGCCAGCAGGCGACCGAAGCGCTGGCCGAGCAGCAGTCGCGCTTGCCCACGGGCAGCACGCATGACGCGCTGGCCGTGCTGCAAGGCGCGCTGGATGCCGTGGAGCATCATGCGGCGCAGCACGAGGGCGTTCAGCTGCATCTGCTGGTGCGCAAGCCGGACCAGCTCGATGCAGCCATCGCCATGCATCCGGCCAGCATCACGCTCGACTATCTGGAGCTGTATGGCCTGCGCCCGGCTGTGGAGAAAATCCGCGAGGCGGGCATCACGCCGCGAGTGGCCAGCCCGCGCGTGCTCAAGCCGCAGGAACAGCGCGTCGTCAACTTTCTGCTGCGCCTCGACTGCCAGATCGTGGTGCGCTCCGGCGGCCTGCTGGAGGCATTGCAGGGACGGCATCAGCACGCACTGATCGGCGACTTCAGCCTGAACGCGGCCAACCAGATCGCCGCCGACACTTACTTCAAACTGGGCATCACCACGCTGACGCCCACGCACGACCTGAACGCCGAGCAGATCAGCGCGCTGGCGGCGGGCATCGGCGGAAGCCGGTTTGAGGTGATCGCCTATCATCACCTGCCCGTGTTCCACACCGAGCACTGCGTGTTCTGCCGCTTCCTGTCGAAGGGGACCAGCTATCTCGACTGCGGCCACCCGTGCGAGAAGCACGATGTCGCCCTGCGCGACAGCCAGGGGCGCAGCCATCCGGTCATGGCCGACGTGGGCTGCCGCAATACCGTGTTCGGGGCGGAGGCGCAGGTGGCCAGCCAGCATCTCGACAACATGCAGCGCAGCGGCATCGCGCACTACCGGCTGGAATTTGTGCACGAGACGCCCGAACAGGTGCGCCGCGTGACGGCCGCCTTCCAGGACTATTTTGCCGGGCGGCTGCATGCCTCCGGCCTGGACGAGCGCCTGAAGAAGATCGTGCCCCAGGGCACCACCGAAGGCTCGTTTTTCGTGCCAGAGGACTATCTCACCCTGCCCGTGCTCCAATAACACACCAAGGATGATGCCTGATGATGAACCTGACCGGCAGAATCGCGCTCGTCACCGGCGGATCACGCGGCATCGGCGCGGCCACCTGCGTCATGCTGGGGGCGCTGGGCGCGCACGTGCTGGTGCATTATCGCTCGCATGGCGGGGATGCTGACGCGCTGGTCGCGCAGATTAGCGCGTCAGGCGGGACAGCCGCAGCCATCCCCGCAGACCTGAGCCAGCCCGGAGGCGCAGAGTCGCTCATCACGCAGGCGCTTGAACAGGCCGGGCATATCGACATCCTGGTGAATAACGCCGGGGAATACACCGACAGCCCGCTGATCGACATGAGCGACGACACCTGGCAGCACACGCTCGACCTGAACCTGACGGCCGTCTTTCGCTGTATCCGCGGCGCCCTGCCGTCGATGCGCGCACAGTCGTGGGGGCGCATCATCAATGTGTCATCACAGGCGGCCTGGGCGGGCAGCATCAACCACGCGCATTACGCCGCGTCAAAGGCCGGCCTGCAGGGGCTGACCTATTCGCTGGCCAAAGAAGAAGGCCGCCACGGCATCACCGTCAATATCGTGTCGCCGGGGCGCATCGTCACCGACATGCTGGCCGACCATATCCCGTCACGCGAGCACGAATGGCGCGCACAAACGCCGCTGCGCCGGCTGGGCCAGCCGGAAGAAGTGGCCGGGGCAATCGCCTTTCTGGCCAGCGACCTGAGCAGTTATATGACCGGCAGCACGCTGCACGTCAACGGCGGCGTGCTGATGAGCTAAAGCATCACGCCCCGTTTTGCCGGGCGCGCGCTTCCGTCTCCTGAATCGCCAGGTCGATGTATACGGCCGATGTCCAGCCAAACACGGGCGCGGCCTTGGGCGGGTGATCCGCCGTGACCGGGTCGTAGTACTCATAGATATCCGGGTGCTGCTGAATCAGCTTCAGCGTCTTGCGACGCAGTTCCGCCGCCAGATCCTCGCGGCCAATGCGCGCCAGCGCCTCAATAAACAGGTAGTTGATATTTACCCAGGTGGGGCCGCGCCACATCTGCTTGGGGTCAAACTTCGGATCATTCAGCGCGACGGTGGGAATGGGCCATTCTGACCAGAAGGTTTCCGGGTTTTGCAGATGCGCCAGCAGCCGCCGCGTCATGGCTTTATTCAGGCGGCCCGTCCACAGCGGCAGCAAATGAAACGGCGTCATCACATTGACGGCCTTCTGGCCCAGGTGCAGCGCCTGAAAGCAGCCGGCCAGCTCGTCCCACAGCACCGTAACCATGCGCTGGGCGGTGGCGTCGGCCTCCTGACGCCAGCTTTCCGCCTCGTCTGGCAGGCCGATGATTTCGGCAATTTTGCTCAGGCTTTCGGCGGCCAGGCACAGATAGGTGTTCAGGTCCGGCGAGACCACCGGCATGCCCTCGTCCCACAGCGGGCTGTCATCAAGGCCGGATGAAAACGGATGGCGATACTCGCACAGGCCGGTATTGTTCCGGCTGTGGTTCAGCCACCAGTTATGCCAGCGCACCAGCGGCTCATACACTTCCTGCAGGAAGTCCAGATCGCCAGACTTTTCATACAGCTTCAGGGCGGTCCAGGCGGCCAGCGGCGGCTTGGTTACATCTTCCTCGACCGGCACACTCAGGCGGGTGACCAGCCCTTCGTCGTGGATGGCGTCGGGCAGCATGCCGTCCTCGCGCTGATGATCGAGCACAATGCGAATCTGGTCTTCGGCCAGCCGAGTATCGACATGGCGATAGGCCAGCGCGTGAAAGAACTGGTCCCAGTGCCACACGCCCACGTAATGAATCTTCGACGGCACGCAGGCCTCGCGGGTGAAGAAGTAGCGCGTGCTCAGCAGGCCGACGCGCATCACCCACCAGGCATATTCATACTGGTCGCGGTATTCGTCCAGCACCGGCGGCGCGGCGTCAAACCAGGCCTGCCAGCGCTGGCGCGCCTGCTCATAGGTGACTTCACCATTGGGGATAGCGCGGTTAAATGCCAGGCGCGGCGTGATATTCAGCAGCAGCGACTGGCCTGCACCAGCACGCACGGTCAGCTTCATTTCAAACATATCATCGGAAATCTGCGTCAGCAGGTTGGCTTCGATGCGGGCGTCGGTGGTGTAGGCGATGTTGCGTTTGCCGTGCAGGCGGGCACCGCGTCGGTCGGTCTGGCCCTTCTCGGCATGAATCACACAGCGCAGCGTCGAGCGCCCCTCAGGCAGGCGCAGCAGCAGCGTCTCGGCATCCACATAAATCCACTCGAAACGCCCCAGCGGGCAGGTCAGCCCGGCGGCATGCGGGTAGGTGTCCGGCGTCAGCGTGACCGGTTGGTCGTCCTCATTCAGGATTACCAGCCGCTCCACAATCGGCGGCCGCTGGCGATAATGCCCTACCTGGCGTTCCCATTTGGCCCAGCGTTCGGCCAGACGAATCGAAATCTCGTTATCGCGCAAAAACAGCAGCAGGCGCGTGCCGCGGTCGGTAAACGGGACATTGGCCAGGTCGATACGGTTGTGGAGGCGTTCCAGCGCAGTCGTCATCGGGTATCAGATCCTTTTTCAGTGGCAGCGGGCCCGGTCTTGCAGGGACAGCCGCCCCGTACACCATGCGTGCCAGCCTGCACGCAATATCATATGCCAGTATGTCGAGTTTTTGCCCGAAGTACCATAACCACAAAATCACTCTCAAGGTCGCCTGTGGATATAAGCGTGCGCTCGATGTTGATCAGCATCTGCACCACCTGCTGTGCTTCGAGAACCGGCCCTGCAACCTCTATATATGTTGTAGCATCCAGAATTATACCGACATTGAAATCATTGAATGTAACACTCAGGCCGGCGTAAGCAGCAGGCTGGAAATGCGAAAGGCCTGCGGGCGATGGGCCGTAATGGCGCGCAGGACAGGCTCGTGCTTCCAGCGCAGATGGATGACGGCACGTTCGGCATTGTCCGGCAGCATCACCGGGACACGCACAGACGAGACCTCATCGGTGATGGAAATCATTGTCTCGCCTTCCACGCCCTCCACAGACACCAGCAGGGCATCGTCCATTTGCAGCTGAATTGGCTTCACCACAATGTCGAGCGTCATCCGGCGCGCAGTCGGATTCAACAGCAAAAGCTGGCTATCGCCCGTGCTGCATATGGCAAACTGCCCCTTGTCGATCTCGGCTGAATACCAGCCATTGCCCAACACGAGCGTGTCCGGACTGGTCGTGCGCACAATTTCGGGCTGCAACACCAGCGATGGCAGATGCCGAATATCACCTGGCTGCGCGGGGCTGGTGCCTTCGCCGCGCGCCAGCACCCGCCAGACTTCGCACCAAAGGGTCGCGATCGTGTGCCCAATTGCCCTGAGTGACGACATACCCCGGTAGGTGCGGGCATCTTTGTATAACTCACCCAGCTTGCTGCTGGCAAAAGCGATTTCAGACACCAGCGGCAGATCAGTCAGCCACCACGTCAGCAGCACGAGACGGCGATGATTCGTCCAGCGCTGCTGGCTGGCGCGCAGGAACCAAGCATAGCGCCTGCGCCAGCGCCCGCCCAGCTTCGCCAGAATTTCCGCCTCCGACTTGCCCATATCATAGAGCACATACAGCCGCTGCAAATCGCGGTAGTACACATCCATCCATGAAAAGGTCTTGTTGGTCGCGTACTCGCGGAAACAGCCGGTATAGTGCGGGATAAACGCGAATGTCATCCCCTTGCTGACGCCGCGCAGCCAGTATTCATAGTCCATCGCAAACTGGAACGACTCGTCCAGCGGGCCCAGCGCGTCCCATGTGCTGCGGCGCCAGTAGGTCGTCTCCTGAGCCAGCACGCAGTAGTGGCGCAGATAGTGCGCCGATGGTTTGTCGCGCACGAAATTGCTTTTCCAGGCGCTGTTCTCATCGATGCAGCGGCGCATACCGGTCACAAAGTCGGCGTCGGGCTGGGACATGAACGCCTCGGCAATGCGCCACAGCGCGCCCGGCAGCAGCACATCGTCCGAGTTCAGCCAGCCCATGATGTCGCCAGTGCCGCGGGCAAAGCCCTTGTTGATGGCGTTCGCCTGACCGGCATCCTTCTCGCTGACGTGATAGTCCAGAAACGGGGCGTAACGCGCGATGACAGCCTTGCTTTCATCGGTACTGCCGCCGTCGATGACGATATATTCCAGATTCGGGTAGCCTTGCAGCAGCACCGAACGAATCGTCTCTTCCAGAAAGCGCCCCTGGTTATATGAGGGCGTGACGACCGTGATGCGCGGCAGGTCGGGCCTGGAGGAGTCGCTCAGGCCGGCAGGAGTGCCCTCCGTCCATGGGAAGCCGGTGCGCTGGGTCAAAGGGGCTGGCAGCGTATCAATCGTGAGCAATAGGGTTTCCGTAACAGATGATGTCATGCGCCCAATGGTAGCGGCATTGTTTGCAGAGTTCAACCGCAGGCAGGGGTGACCTGGTAAGCCACCCCTGCGCCGGAATCATCTCTACGGAGAAACAATCGGCAGCGCGCCGCAGTTGCCAGTGACCGTGGCTGTGTTCAGCATGGTGCTGTATTCAATCCACGAACCAGCGTAATTGGTGCGCCAGAATGTGTTATCGGCGAGGCGGCCATTCGGGATCAGCTCATAGCCAGCCTGCACCTGGTCATAGATATAGTCCGGGATGGCATTGGGCTGCGTATATACCAGCGCCGCGGCATTCATGGTGATCAGGCACGGGCCCGCCGGGGTGGGCGTCAGCGTGGGCGCGGAGGTGGCCGTGGGCGGCTGGGTGGGCGCCTGCGTCGGGATGGCGGTCGGGGCCGGGATAATCTGCGGCGGCTGCACTGTCGGGACAGAGGCGCAGTCCCCGGAGCTGTTTACCACCGACAGCGCGACCCAGCCGCTGCTGATGGCGTTGTACTGGATGTTATAGAACGAGCCGTCTGGCGAGATGCCCAGCACATTGGCGACTGCGCCGCCGGGCAGCGCGCCCAGCAGGATCGAATTGACGCTGGCAGACTGGCGGATATTGGCGCCACCCGCCAACTGCGGCGTGACCGTGCAGGCGGCTGTGCTCCCGGTGACTTCAGGCGTGGCAACTGGCCCATCAGCCTGCGCGGTCGGCGGCGGCGCAGAGGCGCCCGTTTCACCGCACGCGGACGCCTGGCTGACAGCCGCATAGCACACGGTGTAGGCCGACGTCGCACCCTGCACGTTTCCAGTCACCGCGATCTGAAAACTGCTGCCGCCGGCTGGAATGGTCATGCGCGCGCCGCCCAGTTCAGGGCTGACCAGCGCGACCAGCGTATTGGTCAGCGAATTAGTCAGGCGGGCGGAAACCGGCGCTGACTCGTCCTCGCTGATGATATACAGCCAGGCGCGCTCATCGAGCGCATTGAAGGTATACAACTGGAGCGACTGCTGCTGAGAAAGGGTGCCACTCAGCGGCTGGCCGGGCTGCAATGGAGTCGTGACCGGCGTCTGCTCGGATTGCAGGACGAGCGCGACGGTGCCGGTGCTGTTATTGGCAGTGCCCACCGTGACCACATAGCTGCCGCCGGTCAGAAACGCGCTCAGGTTAACCACCAGCGCGCCCTGCGTATTGGCGGATTCCGCGACAACGGCCCCGTCACGCAGGATGGCGATGCTGGGCTGGGCGGTATCACCGATCAATTGCAGGGTGACGATGCGCGGCTCGACCAGCGAATACGCATAACTGCGCGACTCACCGGGGATGCTGAGCGTGCTGATGAGCGGCTGATTCAGGATCAGTGTCCCGTCCAGGTCCGCCTGGGCAAACGCCGCAAACGGCGTGATGCTGAGTGCAAACAGCAAAAAGATCAGGATGACTTTTCGAAACATGGGGTTCTCTTCCATGACAAATTCGCGATGAACCAATGACTCTCATTGTAGGCGAAAGTGCAATTCGTGCATGAGGGAGTAAAACATTTTGAGGTTGCAAGGGCAAGGCAACCGAAAGCATGTATGCCTTGAGATGTATCACATGAGCATCTCGAGTAGGGGTGCACCTGTGTGTGCACCCTGTTTATATTTTCCCATATCGCATGGGCGGACACGCAGGTCCGCCCCTACCAAATATGTGGCTCGGCTGGCCAAGTAACTGCTAAAACGAAATTACGAACACGCGTGCCCTAGCGCACGTCATGCCAGGCAGTGGTGACTGCCCGCTCGCCCTTTTTCATGGCGCGCAGCAGCGCATCCTGATCGACCGGGATGGCGTAAATGCGCACGCCGGTCGCGTTGGTGATGGCGTTGCAGATGGCCGGCGTGGTGTTGATGCTGGGGATTTCGCCCACGCCTTTCGCGCCATACGGCCCGTCGGCGGCGCGATGCTCCACCAGATGCGAGATAATCTCCGGCGCATGCTTGATGCTGGGCATCTTGTAGCGCCCCAGAAAGCGGCTCCACGGCACGCCCTCTTCCAGGATGAACGACTCGGTCAGGCAGTTGCCCAGCGCCATGACGATGCCGCCTTCGATCTGCCCCTGAAGCATAAGCGGATTAATCGCACGGCCGATGTCGGTGCTGCTGACCACCTTGAGCACGTGCACTTCGCCCGTTTCCAGGTCGACCTCGACCAGCGCGGCCTGCGTGGCATAGCTGAAGGCGACGTGCATGTCGCCGCCCGTGCCCAGCGGGGCTGTTTTGGGCGCCCAGTATTCATATTTTGCGCGCGGCTGCACGCCGTGCTGCTTCATCCACTGCGCGACTGACCCGTAGTCGAGGCGCACATCATCGAAGCGCATCAAGCCTTCCTCATAGCGCACGGTCTCCGGCGCATGATCGACCATCTCGGCGGCCGTCTGCGACATCGCTTGGCGCAGTGCCCCGGCCGCCAGCCGCGCCGCATTGCCGGTCACATACGTCTGGCGCGAGGCGGTCGTCGGGCCACCATTGGGCGTCAGGTCGGTGTCGCACAGCAGCACCTTCACGCGCTCATACGGCACATGCAGTTCCTCGGCGGCCATCTGCGCCACCACATGCGCGATGCCCTGTCCCATATCCGCAGCGGCCGTGCGTACCTCAAATGTACCGTCTTCAAACGCTTCAACTTCGGCCTCACTTTTGTCTGGCGCGCCGCCGCCCAGCCCCGTATTTTTGTACGCGCAGGCCAGCCCCCAGCCATACGCCTTCGTGCCAGTCGTCCAGCCCCATTTGAAGCCTTCATCAGCATGATGCGCGCGCATGTCGCGCTGCACGTCGTCAATCGTCTCCAGCAGGCCGACCGACTCGCGCAGTAGCTGGCCGGTCGCGGTGGTCACGCCGACGCGCTGGGCATTGATGCGGCGCAGCTCGATCGGGTCCATGTCTAAAGCCTGCGCCACCATGTCCATATTCTGCTCGACGGCAAAGGCCGACTGCGTGACGCCGAAGCCACGAAACGCGCCCGATGGCGTGTTGTTGGTATACATGGCGTAGCAGTCGATTTTCGCATTCGGCACCACATACGGCCCGGTGGCGTGCGTGGTGGCGCGGGTCATCACCTTGTCGCTCAGGCTGGCGTACGCGCCGCCGTCGCCATACAGCTCGGCCTCGATGGCGGTCAGGCGGCCGTCACGCTTCGCGCCCGTCTTGATGCGGATGATCGTCGCGTGGCGCTTCGGGTGGAAAATCAGGCTTTCCTGGCGCGTATACAACATCTTGACCGGGCGCTTGAGCGCGCTGGCCAGCATCGCCACGTGGATCTGCCCGGCGATATCTTCCTTGCCGCCAAAGCCGCCGCCGATCAGCGTGCCAATCACGCGCACGTCTTCCTGGCCCAGGTTCATCGCTTTGGCGATCTGGTCGCGGTCCTGGTAGGGGATCTGCGAACCGACGAACACCGTCAGCTTGTCGTAGTCCTGATAGCCCGCCGGGATGCCGATGGCACATTCCGGTTCCAAAAACGCGTGCTCGGTCGTCGGCGTGCGGTACTCGTGCTCGACCACCACATCGGCTTCGGCAAATCCGGCCTCGATGTCGCCGTGGCGCACTTTGATGTGCTTGAGCAGGTTGCCCGTCGGGTGATTCGGATGCAGCACCGGCGCATCGGGACTGTGCGCATATTTCGGGTCAGCGACCACCGGCAGCGGCTCGTATCGCACCTCGATCAGCTTCAACGCGGCATCGGCGATTTCCTGCGTCTCGGCGGCCAGGATAGCGACAGCATCGCCCACATAGCGCACGACGGTGTCGCACAGCACCGGCCAGTCGCGGTAGACCAGGCCATGCAGGTTTTCGCCAGGGACATCGGCATGGGTCATCACGCTCAGCACGCCCGGAAACGCGCGCGCTTTCGCCGTGTCGATGCTCAAAATTTTCGCATGTGGATAAGGCGAACGCAGCGTGCGCGCAAAGGCCATGCCATCGAACACATAATCGTCGGTAAATTTGGCCGCGCCGGTCACCTTCTCGCGCACTTCCTGTGGCTCCACGCTGCGGCTGACCACGTCCATCGGCTCATCCACGCTCGGCTCATTCACCGGCACGGGCGCGTCGCCGCGCATCTCGGCGGCCGCGCTCTGGATGGCATTGGTCACACTGGAGTAGCCGGTACAGCGGCAGAAGGTATCCTTTAACGCGTGTTTGATTTCGTCTTTCGTGGGCGCGGGATTCTCGTTCAGCAGCGCGCACGAGGTCATGATCAGGCCGGGCGTGCAAAAGCCGCACTGCACCGCGCCATGTTTGATGAAGTGCGCCTGAAGCGGGTGCAGGTGGCCGTTGGCCAGCCCCTCGATGGTGGTAATCTCCCGGCCAGCCGCCTTGAAGGCCGGATACACGCACGAATCGACCGGCGTGCCGTCCACCAGCACGGTGCAGATGCCGCATTCGGCCTCCTCACAGCCAATCTTGGTGCCGGTCAGGCCCAGGTCGTAGCGCAGAAAGTGCGCCAGCGTGCGCGATTCATCGGCATCAAATTCAACCGGTTTCCCATTGATGGTGAGGCTGAGGCGGGTCATGGCAGTGTTTCCTTCTCGAAAGGTATTTTGCGGAAAGCAGCGCCCGTGAGCGCCGCGAAAAAGTCGATCTCAGGCGGGGACGGCCAGCCCTGCGCGGGCGCACGCCTGATGCAGCGTGCGGCGCAGCAGCACATCGGCCATCTCCACGCGGTACTCGCTGGTGGCACGATATTTGCTCGTGCGCACGGTCACCGTCTCGCGGGCCAGCGCGCAGGCTGAGGCGATCACGTCTTCACTGACAGGCTGGCCGGCGAGTAATTTCTCGACAGGCGTCAGGCGCGTCGGCACCGGGCCATTGGGCGCGATGCAGGCGCGCACCTCGCCAAACGCAGCCCCATCCAGCGAGACCCACACGGCGCAGCTCAGCACCGGCAGCGCGACGCCCTGCGGCCGCATGATGCGCTCGAAGGCCGTGCCTGCCCCGGCGCCCAGCTTGTGAAAGCGGAACCCGATCAGCAGGTCACGCGTGGGATTCAGCAGGCTGACGCCCGGCCCCCTGAACAGCGCGGCCAGCGGCATCCACGAACGGGTGCCCTGAAAGATCACTTCGGCCTCAGCATCCAGCGCGACCAGCGAGGTCGTGCCGTCGCCAGCCGGCAGCGCATGGGCGACATTGCCGCCCAGCGTGGCCACGTTGCGCACCTGCGGCCCGCCAATCACGCCGCAGCTTTCCGCCAGGCAGATGGCATGGGCCAGCACCAGCGGCGATTTCACGATCTCGGTGTGGGTGACGCCGCCGCCAATGTACACATACGCGTCATCGGCGCGGATGCTGGTCATTTCAGGAATGCGCGTGATATCGATCAGCGCCTGAAACGGCTCGTGCTCGCTGGCTTTGGCCTCCACCAGCAGGTCCGTCCCGCCCGCGACGATGCGCGCGCCACCGGCAAACTGCACCAGCAGGGCCGTCGCTTCATCCACGCTGGCCGGGGTAAAGTACTTTTCCCATAGTTTCATCGTCATCTTCCTGACTTAATCACCACGGCCCGCGCCGGCCATCATCGCGCCAATCGTGCGCACGTCATAATCGCGGCGCAGCACCTCGCCGACCGCACGCCCTTCATACATCACAATGATACGATCACTTAAGGCCATCACCTCATCCAGGTCTTCCGAAATCAGCAGGATGGCTGTGCCTTTGGCGCGTTCTTCCAGCAAGCGGTGATGGATATATTCGGTCGCGCCGATGTCCACGCCGCGCGTGGGCTGGGCCGCGATCAGCAGCGTCGGCTGCTGGGCCAGCTCACGGGCCAGCACGACTTTCTGGATATTCCCGCCGGACAGATTCTTGATCGGGGTATCGGTGCCTGGCGTCTTGACCTCGTAGTCGTGGATGATTTGACGGCAGGCCTCGGCAATTTTGCGCGGACGCAGGAAAAAGCGCCCCAGCGCATAGGGCGGATCAGACTGGTCTTTGAGCACAAAATTCTCGGCCACGGTGAAGTTCTTCACCACGCCATCGATCATGCGCTCCTCCGGGATGTAGCTGACGCCCAACTGGCGCAGCGCAGCCGGCGACTTTCCCCCCGCGGGCTGGTCGCCCACGTGAATGGTCCCGCCTGCCAGCGGACGCATACCAGCCACCACTTCGGCCAGCTCGTGCTGCCCGTTGCCGCTGACGCCCGCCACGCCGACGATTTCGCCACCGTAGAGCGTGAATGAGACCTCTTTCAGGCCCATGTCGCCGCGCTCGCTGAGCGCGCTGACGCCCTGCACCGTCAGGCGGGCCTCACCGCGCACCGGCGGGGGCAGCTCATATTCCAGCACGACTGGCCGACCAACCATCATTTCGGCCAGCGTGAGGCGGGTGGCGCCCGCCGCAGGAATCGTATTCACGCGCGCGCCGTCGCGCAGCACCGTGATGCGGTCGCTGATGGCCAGCACTTCATGCAGCTTGTGCGAGATAAAGATGATCGAATGCCCCTCGGCGGCCATTTGCTTGAGCACGATGAACAGGTCATCGCTTTCCTGCGGGGTGAGCACGGCTGTCGGCTCGTCCAGGATGAGCAGGGCCGCGCCGCGATAGAGCGCGCGGATGATTTCCACGCGCTGCTGTTCGCCCACCGAAAGCTGCCAGACCGGCCGCTCCGGGTAAATCCTGAGGTTATATTTTTGCGAGAGCTGCGAAATATCCTCGCTAATTTTCTTCAAATCGAGCACGCCGCCCCGTCCGGAGGGCATGCCTAACGCCACATTTTCGGCCACGGTCAGCGAGGGAACCAGCATGAAGTGCTGGTGGATCATGCCGATGCCGCGCTTCGTGCTTTCGTGAGGAGAGCCGATGTGCACGGGCGCGCCATTGATGAGCACCTGCCCTTCCGACTGCTGATACAGCCCATACAGGATCTTCATCAGCGTGCTTTTGCCAGCACCGTTTTCGCCCAGCAGCGCATGAATCTCGCCAGCATGCACGTCGAAATCCACGCCTTTGAGCGCGGTCACGCCGGGGAAGCGCTTGACGATGCCGCGCATTTCCAGCGTGGCGATGCGCTCTGACGGGCTGCTGGATGTCGCCTGTACGGACATAGGATTCCTTTGCTGGCTGGCCAGAAACGGCCCATCCCCGGCGCGCTGAAATCCACGGGCCAGGGATGAGCCACTTCAAACTACAGGGTTCTAGGAACCGGCTTCCGGCGTTGCTTCCACCATATCGGGCAGCAGCAGGATGTCGCCCGCAATGATGCCTTCGGTCAGGGTGGCGACAGTTGCTTCCACTTCAGCCAGCGTGGTTTCGTCCAGGCCGGAAAACTCGCTGATCTCGATTTCGAGGCCGCCATTTTCCAGCGTCAGCACATACGACTCGCCGCCCAGCACGCCTTCTTCAAGGCTGGCGATGATGTCACGCAGCACCACATCCCAGCGATAGACCTGGAAGGTGACGCCGCTTTCAGCAGACAGCTCAGCCTGGCTGCTCTGCGTGCCGAACCACAGCACCTCGTTGTCAGTGGCGACGGCGATCGGGCCGACGACCATCTGCGCGGAACCGGTCAGCACGTCAGCGCCATTGGCGACAAAGGCCTCGGCCGCTTCGGTGGCCAGCGGGACATCGCTGAACGACTGGATATAGTTCACGCCCACGGTCGCGTCGGGGTTGACCGACAGCGCGCCAGACACGAAGCCGTCGACATACAGCTTGGCGTCGCCCACTTCAATCGGGCCGACCACGCCGATATTGCCGGCCTCGGATAGCAGGGCCGCCAGCGCCCCGTTGATGAAACCGCCTTCTTCAGCGGCGGCCGTATAGGCAAACACGTTGGGCAGGCCGAAGGTGTTGTTGTCGGTGCCCCAGGCAAAGCTGACTTCGGGGAACTCGGCGGCCAGCTCTTCCACGACTGCGCCATACTGCGAGCCGTGGCCGATCACCAGGTCATATTCCCCGCTGGACGCCCAGTCACGCATGGCCACCGCGGCATCGTCCACGATGAACGTGCCTTCCTGGAAGGTGAATTCGAAGGCATCCCCCAGTTCCTCGTCCAGCAGCGTCAGCGCATCGAACATGCTCTGGCTGAAGGCCAGGTCTGCTGCCGCGCTGGGCGCGACAGCCGCGACACGAAAGACATCATCCTGCGCCGATACTGCGGGCAGCACACCCAGCAGACCCAGCGCAGCCAATCCCAGACCCATCCCCTTTTTGTTCATGTGCAGCATTGCCTCTCTCCTCAAATTGACCATGCCTGTGGTCAAATAACCACCTGTGTGAAGGTCCCGGCGCAGGGCTATTCCCCGCGCTGGAACGGCACCGTCAGCGCCGTCGGCTTTTCGGTCTGTCTGCCCGCAAAAGCCAGGGCGATGATCGTGATGACATACGGTGCCATCGTCGAAAATTCGGGCGGCACGTCGAAGCCGAGCGCGCCCACCTGAAGCTGAAGCGCATTGACGAAGCTGAACAGCAGCGCCCCGATCATCACGCCCACCGGCCGCCAGCGCCCGAAGTACACCAGCGCCACAGCGATGAAGCCCAGCCCGCCGGTCAGGTTTTGCTGGAACACGCCCAGCAGCGCGACCGACAGCGACGCGCCCGCCAGCCCGGCCATCATGCCGCCGAAAATCTGCGTGCTGTAGCGGATGCGCGCCACATTCACGTCCATCGCGTCGGCCGCCGCCGGGTTCTGGCCGACCGCGCGAATCTTCAGCCCGTACGAGGTGCGGCGCAGCACATAAGCCGCGATCGGCACACTGGCAAAGGCGATGTACACCAGCAGGTTCTGGCGGAAGAAAATTTGCCCGATGCCCAGAAACTCGATGTCGGACAGGACGGGGATGTAGATATCCGGGAAACGCTCGATCGACTTCGGCGTGCCGATCAGCCGCTGGAACAGCAGCTCGCTCAGCCCCAGCCCGAACAGGTACAGGCCGATGCCGCTGATGCCCTGCTTGGCGCGCAGCGTCACGCTGATGAAGGCTATCGCCAGCCCCATCAGCCCGCCGACAACCAGCGCCGTGAGCACACCCAGCAGCAGGCTGCCGGTGGCATACACCGCGTAAAAGCCGGTAAACGCGCCCATCAGCATGATGCCGTCCACGCCCAGATTGAGCAGGCCGCTGCGCTGGGCGAAGGTCTCGCCGATGGCCGCGAACAAATAGGGCGTCGCCAGCCGCAGCGTGGACGCAAACACGCTGGCGGTCACGATGCTGCCGATCGTCTCGAAGATATTCATGAAGGCACCCCTGCCGTCGATGCAGACGCGGCTTTCTGCTGCGCCTCGGCCTCGGCCAGGCGACGGCGGCGCGTCAGCCAGACGCGAAAGTATTCGCTGCTGACCGCGAAGATGACGATCAGGCCGTTGATGCTGGTGATGAGCGCGGCAGGCACGCCCAGGTCACGCTGCATTTTCTGCGCGCCCACCAGCAGCCCGCCGAAGAAGGCCGACGCCGGAATCGCGCCGAGTGGATTCAGCCCGCCGAACAGCGCCACCACGATACCGTTGAAGCCCGCGTTGCCGGTGAAGCCGGTCGCACTGCCGTCTGTTTGCAGACGATACTGCAAGCCCAGCACCTGGATGATGCCCGCCAGCCCGGCGAATCCGCCCGCCAGCATCATCGACAGCACCATGTGGCCGCGCACGCTGATGCCCGCGTAGCGCGAAGCGCGTTCGTTCTCACCCACAGCGCGGATGCGATAGCCCACGGTCGTGCGCCAGAGCAGGAAATAGGCCACGACCGCCAGCAGCACCGCGATCACCAGCCCCCAGTGCAGGCGGGTGCGCGCGAATAACTCGGCATTTTGCAGGCTGAACAGGTCAGCGACGCCCGGTGGCAGCGGCAGCGACAGGCGTGGCAGCTGAATCGTTTCCAGGATGCGGGCAGTTTTGGGAATCTGGTTGACGCCGGCTTCGGTGGGGTCGAGCATCGGGCCGTTGAGCATGAAGTTCATGAACTGCACGGCGATGGCATTGAGCATGATCGTGCTGAGGATTTCATTGACGTTGAACCAGGCTTTCAGCCATCCGGCCAGCCCGCCATACAGCGCCCCGGCGATGAATCCGGCGATGATCGCCAGCGGAATGCCCAGCCAGCCCAGCGGCTCGCCCGCGGCCAGCGCGACAGCGGTGCCCGCTACGGCGCCCATAATCATCTGCCCCTCGCCGCCGACATTGGTCATGCCGCCGCGAAAGGCGATACAGATGCCGATGGCCACAAACAGCATGGGCGTGGCTTTGACGAAGGTTTCAGCAGTGGAGTTTTCGTTGCCAAACGCGCCCTCGAACATGGACGCGAAGCCCTCTAGCGGGCTGACATTCAGCGCCAGCAGCAGCGTGGATGCCACCATAAACGCCAGCAGCAGCGCAATCACCAGCGGAGACGCATCCAGCAGGCGATTCAGCGCCGTCCTTGCCCAAGTCGCTGGAGAAATGCTCAAGCCTGCACCACCTTTACAAGCGGTTAACACAGCCGAGTATAACGCGTTTAATTTATCCTGCGCTCATAATTTCACCCAAGTCAGGGGGATCATCTTTGAGCAGGTTGCCCAATGCCGATTCGCGTGGGTCGAGGGTATTGGGCGCGATCTGAGAGAAGCGCAATATACGCTGTAAGCTGAAGTTTCGCCAGAAAACCTAGTCGGTGTCAGCGGCCACCTGCAAAGCGCGCACACCGGCCAGCACCCCATCCGGCGCGTTGAAAATCGACGTGCCAGCCACGCACACCCCCGCCCCAGCCAGCACAGCCTGGCGGATGGTCGAGGCATCGATGCCGCCATCGACCTCAATATCGCAGGCCGGATTGCGTTCGTCCAGCAGGGCACGCGCACGGCGTACCTTGTCCAGCGTGTACGGAATCAGTTTCTGACCGCCAAAACCGGGATTGACGGTCATAATCAGCAGGCCATCGAGCAAACCGGCTACTTCATCAATGACGGTTAGAGGGGTGGCCGGATTCAGCACCGCGACCGCTCTTTTCCCGTGGGACTTGATCTGCATCAGCAGCTTGTCCAGATGCGCGGTCGTCTCGACCTGCACCTGCACGATATCCGCGCCGGCCTTTATAACCGGCTCAATCAGATCTTGGGGGTTAGACACCATCAGATGCACTTCCAGCAGCAGCGGGGTGATGCGTCTGACAGCGCTGATGATCGGCATGCCAAATGACAGGTTGGGCACAAAATGCCCGTCCATGACATCCAGATGCAGCCGATCGACGCCGGCGGACTGGGCCGCGGCGACGTGCTCGCCCAGGCGCAGGAAATCAGCAGCGAGCAGCGAGGGGGCAATTCGGGTCGGGGTCATCACAGCTCCAGTGTGGCGGGGGCCAGCAGGCGCGCGGCTGGCTTGTCCAGCAGATAGACGAGCGTGCCCTGCGTCGGCGCAATCAACTGCGCGGGAAGCTGCTCAGGCTCGTGCGGGCCTTCCAGCGCGCCCTTGAGGGGGAGCGCCTTTTCGTCGCCGGACGCCAGAAAGACCACACGGCGCGCCTGATTGATAACGGGCGCCGTCAGCGTGATGCGCCAGGCCGCCAGCTTGCCCACCCAGTTCGGCACGACCGTGCGGGTGGTCTCGGCCAGGGCTTTGGTGCCGGGAAACAACGACGCCGTATGCCCATCCGGGCCGAAACCGAGCAGCATCAGGTCAAACACCGGCCAGCCGTCGCGCTGTTCCAGCACATCGGTCTTGGCCAGCTCTGAGGCATAGTCAGACGCGGCGCGGGCAGGCTCATACTCGGCGCGGATACGATGCACCCCGCCCGCGGTCACCTTCGAGAGCATCGCCTGATAGGCCATGCGGTAGCAGCTGTCGGGATGCTCTGGCGGCACAGCGCGCTCGTCCCCCCAGTAGAAATGCGTCTGGCTCCACGGCATCATGGTGCGCAGGCGCACATCTTCGGCCAGCAGCGCATACGCGGCCTTTGGCGTGGAACCGCCAGACAGCGCGATCGAGCACACGCCGCGCTCGCGCACCGCCTTCTGCGCAGTCATGGCGATCAGCGTCGCCGCCAGCATGGCGAAGTCGTTCCCTGCCTCTGCTATCTGAACCAACCGCGCCATGTGTCTGTCCTCGTGTGCGAATTTGCCCGATGTGTGCTGTCCAGCTTATCCCGCCTGCTACATCTGCGGGGCGTCTGCATCCCACATGCGGAAACCGCCGTAAAACGCGCTCACATTCGGCACGACGCGGCAGAATTCCGGAATGTCTTCGATGTACTTGGTATTGCCGCCGCCCAGCGCGATATATTCCGGCTGGAAGATGTGGAAAAAGCGGTGGATGACATCATCCACATAGCGGCGCCATTCTTTCTTGCCCAGCTCGGCCAGTGCGACGCCGCCCACGTGCTGCTCAAAGGTCTTGCCCTTGCGGTAAGGCAGATGCCCCAGCTCCATCGGCGCGATCACGTTATTCACGATCATGGTCGAGCCGAGGCCGGTGCCGAATCCCAGAAACAGCATGCGTCCACCCTCGTAGGCAGCGACGGCCTGCATAGCGGCGTCATTGACTACCTTGATTGGCTTGTCAAAGGCCTTCTGAAAATCAAAATCGGCCCAGCCGACGCCGAGGTTGACAGGCTCCAGCGTCATCCGGTCATGCTTGACCACGCCGGGCAGCCCCAGCGTGATCACGTCATACTGCCAGTGGGCCGTCAGCCGCTTGACGGCCTCGACCATCTGCTCCGGCGTATAATCAGGGCCGGAGTCTTCGCGTACAGGCGTTTCTTCTCCGGTGACAAGGCATTTCACGCGGCTTCCGCCTACATCGATGACCAGGATTTTTTTGTCTGCCATGTTCACTGCTCCGCAAGAATCCGCGCGATTGAAGCCTTATTTCTTCTCGTGATGCCCGCCAAACTGATAGCGCATGGCCGACAGCAGCTGGTTGGCGAAGGTCGCATTGCCACGGCTGGAGAAGCGTTCGTACAGCGCGGCGCTGAGCACCGGCGCGGGCACGCCTTCCTGCACTGCCGCCAGAATGGTCCAGCGGCCTTCCCCGCTGTCGCTGACCTTGCCGCCAAACTGCGACAGGTTTTCGTCGTCGAGCAGCGAAATGGCGATCAGGTCGAGCAGCCACGAGGGAATCACGCTGCCGCGCCGCCACAGCTCAGACACATCGCGCAGGTTGAAGTTGTACTGAAAATGCTCCGGGTCGCCCAGCGGGGCGGTCTCGGCGTCTTTAGCGTGCGAGGCGTCGCCAATATTGGCCTGCTTGAGGATGTTGAAGCCCTCGGCATAGGCGGCCATCAGGCCATATTCGATGCCATTGTGCACCATCTTGACGAAGTGGCCCGCGCCAGCAGGTCCGCAGTGCAGATAGCCGTCTTCGGCCGTGCTGTCGGTGATGGCCTCGCGCCCTTCGGTGCGCGGCGCAGTATCGCGTCCGGGAGCCAGTGAACGAAAGATCGGGTCGAGGTGCTTCACCGATTCGGCGTGGCCGCCGATCATCAGGCAGTAGCCGCGCTCCAGCCCCCACACGCCGCCGCTCGTGCCGATGTCGAGATAATGGATGCCCTGGGCCTCCAGCGCCTTTGCACGGCGGATATCATCAATGTAGTACGAGTTGCCGCCGTCGATCAGGATATCGCCGGGCGAGAGCAGCGGGGTAATCTGGGCGATCATATCATCCACGGTGGCCGCCGGAACCATCAGCCAGATGGCGCGCGGCGCTTCCAGCTTCTCCACCAGCTCGGGCAGCGAGTAGGCGGTCTTCGCGCCTTCCGCGCCCAGCGCATCCACCGGCCCCGCGCTGCGGTTGGAGGCCACGACATCGTGGCCATCTTTCAACAGGCGGCGCGCCATATTCGCGCCCATGCGCCCCAGTCCATACATTCCGATCTGCATTGTCGATTATCCCCATTCCTTAGGGCGCAGCAGTGCGCCGTATACAAGAATTACCAGAACCTTACAGGGCGGTCAGTGTCTGCGCGCCCACCCATTCCCCACCAGCAGGCACCTGAATCGGGGTCGCCACGCAGGCGGCCTCCACACAGATAAAGCGCTGCCAGTCATCCGGATGCATGTCCGGAATATTCGCCGCGTTGGTATGCGGATTCCACACCACCACGTCCGGCCAGTTTTGCTTTTCAATCCGCAGCGGAGACGGCCCGCCATGCATGGTCAGCCCCTGCGACTGGCCGACATAGATGCGGTCCTGCGGGCCGCTGAGCGTGAACACAGGCTCGCTGTCGGTGACCCTCTCCGTCGACGGGAACTGCATATACGATGCCCCATGCAGGCCCTCCAGGCGCACATCCCCGGCCGACGCGGCCAGGTATGAATGCAGCGCGCCGGTGAAGGAAAAATCCTGCGGGCCAGTATTACGCACTGTCAGCCGCAGATCCAGCATCTCACCGCCCACGGTGACATTGTATTCGCACTCGAAGTCCACCGGCCAGATCGACCGCGTGGCCGCGTCGGATGCCAGCATGAAGCGGGCCGTCAGCGCGCCTTCGCCCCACACCGCGCCCATGTAATCCCACTGCATCGAGCGGGCAAAGCCGTGGCGCGGCAGCGGCCCCACCAGGTTGAACTGCGGCCAGCAGATCGGCGTGCCCCCGCGAATCGCACCTTCGCCGGCAAAGGTGGCGCGTTCGCTCAGATACAGCCGTTCGCCACCCCGCGCCGGGCTCCAGGAGGTGAGGCTGGCGCCGTGCAGATACACCTGCGCTGTTGACAGATCGTGGTTGATCAGGCGCACCATCGGGGCATCATGAATGCCCCGTTCGCGGACGGCATAAGCAGTTGCTGTCATGCAAAGATTCCCTTTCAGTCGCGCAGGGCGGCCGCAACCGCTTCGTTCAGCGCCCGCAGGCCAGAGGCGACATCGGCCCCCAGATGCACTCGCAGCGCCCGCCGCCCGCGCGACGCCAGCACTTCAAAGTCGCCGCGCGCCTGCGCCTCTTTCACCACGCCAAAGGTGAATTTCTGGCCGGGCACGGGCAGGTCGGCGCGGTCGTCACTGGTGATTTGCAGGAAGACGCCGCTGTTTGGTCCGCCTTTATAGGCCTGGCCGGTGCTGTGCAGGAAGCGCGGCCCAAAGCCGAGGCAGGTGGCCACGCGCTTTGCATCGCGCACGGCATGACGCGCCCGCTGAAGCAGGGCTTCATGCTCGGTATTCATCTCGATAAACGCGGAGAAGGCGACATAGTCGCCAGCTTTCACCTGGGCCAGCAGCTTGCGCAGCACGCCCGACAGCGAGTCGGACTTCAGCGCATCCGACTGGCCAGCATCGGCATACAGGGTGATGCCATTTTCGCTCAACAGCGGCGTCATGGGGGGCAGGCTGCCCGTCTGCTCATAGGCTTCGGTCTGCTTGCGCGAGGCAATCTTGGCGCTTTCCACGTCGGGCTGGTCAAACGGATTGATGCCGATGACCGCGCCGGCGACAGCCGTAGCCATCTCCCAGCGGAAAAATTCCGCACCCAGATTATCCAGGTCGTCCAGCTCGATCATCACGACCGGCAGGCCAGCCGCCATCAGCTTGCCCACAGCCTCATCCTGCGCCACGTCAGGCGCGCCCGAATAACGCACATACACGAACACACGATCATCGCCGTACAACTGCGGCTCGGCCACGGCTTCCCGGTCAACCGGGATCAGGCCCAGGCCGATCTTGCCCGTGCTTTCAGCGATGAGCTGTTCCAGCCACGCGCCCAGGTCATACACAGCCGGGCTGGTGAAGACGGTCACCTTGTCGCGGCCAAATTTCACAGCGGCTGCGCCCAGGATCGCGCCAAGCTGTACGCCTGGATTTTCCTCGGCGGACGTGTGCGCGCCGCAGGTGATGGCCATGTCGTGCGCGCGGGTGAGGAAACGATGCACATTCAGGCCCATCAGCGCGGCGGGAACCATGCCGAACGCCGACAGCACCGAATAGCGCCCGCCGATGCTGGGCAGGCCGTACACAATGTGGCGGAAACCGTCGGCCTTCGCCACCTGCTCCATCTTCGAGCCGGGGTCGGTGATCGCGATGAAGCGCGAGCCCGCTTTGTCCGCGCCAATCGTCTCGACCACGCGCTGATAGAAATACTGCTTGAAGATATTCGGTTCCAGCGTGCTGCCGCTCTTGCTGGCGACGATGAACAGCGTGTCCGCCAGATCGACCGACTTCTCGAACGCGGCCACCTGCTGCGGGTCGGTCGAGTCGAGCACCAGCAGCTCTGGATAGCCGTCGATGATGCCATAGGTCATGCGCAGCACTTCAGGGCCCAGGCTGCTGCCGCCCATGCCCAGCAGCAGGATGTGTTTGAAGCCAGCCTTGCGCACATCCTCGGCAATTTCGTTCAGGTGTTCCACCTGGCCCAGCATCTGGCCGGTGATGGTCAGCCAGCCCAGCCATTTGGCCTCATCGGCATTCGTCCAGATTTCGGCATCCCCGGCCCACAGACGGCGCACCTTGTCGGTGGCGCTCCAATCTGACACCACATCATTGGCCGCAGACTGCAATTCCGGCGGCAGCATGGTCTGCATCAGCGCGACCGGCGCGGTGGGCACAGGCAGCTGACGCTTATCGACCGCGCCCAGCAGATTGGCAAACGCTGCTTCAAACAACTGCACGCCCTCGTCCAGCAGCGTGTCGGTGATCGCCTTCAGCGAGACGCCGTGGCCGGCCAGCGCGTCGAGCACGCCCTGTGCCTGGTCGACATCAGCCTGAAGCGTATCAGCGACGACGCCGTGGTCACGAAAAGCGTCGAGCGTGGCGGGCGGCAGCGTATTCACCGTGTCCGGCCCGATCAGCGTCTCGACATACAGCGTGTCTTTCAGCGCCGGGTCTTTGGTGCCGGTGCTGGCCCACAACAGGCGCTGCGGCTGGGCATGCTTTGCCTTCAGCGCATCCCAGCGCACGCCGGAAAACAGGCGCAGATAGCTCTGATAGGCGAGCTTCGCATTGGCAATCGCCACGCGGCTCGACAGGCTGGACAAGCCGGCTTTGTCAGCACCGGCGCGCTCTGCCAGCTCTTTCAGCTGCTTGTCGACTTTGGCGTCGATGCGGCTGACAAAGAAGCTGGCCACACTGGCCACGCCGCTGACATCGCCGCCAGCCGCCGCGAATTTCTCCAGGCCGCTGATATAAGCCCAGGCCACGCGTTCGTACATGTCGCGGGCAAACAGCAGCGTCACATTGACGTTGATGCCCTCGCCGATGAGCGTCTCAATCGCCGGAATGCCCTGCTCGGTCGCCGGCACTTTAATCATCACGTTCGGCCGACCAACTGATGCCCACAGACGGCGCGCTTCCTCGATTGTGCCGTCGGTGTCGTAGGCCAGCGTGGGCGAAACCTCCAGGCTGACATAGCCGTCCAGCTTGTGTGTTGCGTCATACACAGAGCGCATGACATCGGCGGCGTCCTGCACATCGCGAATGGCCAGGCGCTCGTACAGCGTCTTGCTGGACTGCGCGGCGGCATCCGGCGATTGCAGGATATCGGCGTAGTCTTTGCTGGACGCGACGGCCTTCTCAAAAATAGCAGGATTGCTGGTCATGCCGCGCAGGCCGTCCTGATCAATCATGCGCTGAAGCTCGCCGCTGTGAATCAGGTCGCGTCGAATGTAGTCCAGCCACGGGCTTTGCCCATGCGCGCTGAGCTGCACCAGGGAGTTTGTCTTGTCTGTCATATAGGTGTCCTTTTACTCGCCAGCCGTATCAGGCATGGGTGCCCGGATCGGCGGAAGAATAGCGTGATTCAATCGCCTGCACTTTGGCCAGGCGGCGCGCGTGGCGCTCCTCGCCGCTGAAACTGGCGCTGAGGAATGATTTCAGCACTTCGCGCGCGGTCTCGATGCCGATCACGCGCCCGCCCAGCACCAGCACGTTCATGTCGTCATGTTCGACGCCCTGGCGCGCGGAATAGCTGTCGTGGGCGATGCTGGCGCGCACGCCGGGAATCTTGTTCACGGCGATATTGGCGCCGATGCCGCTGCCGCACACCAGCACACCGCGCTCGGCCTCGCCTTTCATGACAGCCGTGCCCAGGGCATCGGCAAAGTCGGGATAGTCGTCTTTCGGGTCATTCACCCCGCCGCAGTCCACCACCTCATAGCCCAGCTCCCTCAGCATGTCAGACAGCGGGCCCTTCAGATGAAATCCTGCATGATCTGCGCCAATCGCTACGCGCATCGGTTGATTCTCACTTTCCTGTGCTCCACGTGTGCCTGATGAAACTCTGGTGCGCCCTGCACGCCAATCCTTACGAACCGGCTTGCACTTTCGCCCGTCAGCCTGCCAGAGACGCGCTCACCAGCGCGCGCGCTTCCGTCACGATCTCGTCCAGATGGGCCTGGCTGTGATAGCTCTCGGCATACAGCTTATAGATATCTTCGGTGCCGCTGGGCCGTGCTGCAAACCAGCCGTTCGCGGTGGTGACTTTCAGGCCGCCCAGCGCGGCGTTATTGCCGGGGGCATGCGTCAGGCGCGCGGTGATTGGGTCTCCCGCCAGCGACTCTGCCTGCACGCTGTCGGCAGACAATCCCGCCAGCGCCTTCTTTTCTGCCGGGGTGCTGGGGGTATCCTGGCGCGTATAGTACGTCGCGCCATAGTGCCCTTCAAATTCCCGGTAACGTGCGCTGGGGTCGGCGCCAGTGATGGCGGTAATTTCAGCCGCCAGCAGCCCCAGAATCAGGCCGTCCTTGTCGGTGGACCAGGCGGAGCCATCGCGGCGCACAAAGCTGGCCCCGGCGCTTTCCTCGCCGCCAAACACCACCGTGCCGTCATACAGGCCGGGCGCGAAATACTTGAAGCCTACCGGGACTTCATACAGCCGACGATTGAGCGTCTCCACCACGCGGTCGATCTGCGTGCTGCTGACCATCGTCTTGCCGATGGCGACATCATTGGACCAGTTGAAACGCGTGCGCACCAGATGGTCGATCGCTACCGCCAGATAATGATTCGGGTTCATCAGCCCGCCAGACGGCGTGACGATGCCGTGGCGGTCGCTGTCCGGGTCATTGGCGAAGGCGATATCGAACTGGTCTTTCAGGCCGATCAGCCCGGCCATCGCGTACGGGCTGGAGCAGTCCATGCGCACCTTGCCATCGTGGTCGAGCGTCATGAACGAAAATGTCGGGTCAATCACGCGGTTGACAACCGTGATATCCAGCTTGTACACCTCAGCCACGATGTCCCAGTAGGCCGCCGCCGCGCCGCCCAGCGGGTCGATGCCGATGCGCAGGCCAGCGCCGTGAATCGCTTCCATATTCAGCACAGCGCCCAGGTCACGCACATAGTCCGGCGCATAGTCGATGATGTGGGTGGTTTCGGCCACCAGCGCGCGCTCATACGGGATGCGCTGAACATCGGCCAGGCCGTCGCGCAGGATGGCGTTGGCGCGTTTCTGCACCCAGCCGGTGATATCGGTGTCGGCCGGGCCGCCGTTGGGCGGATTGTATTTGAAGCCGCCATCTTCGGGCGGGTTATGCGAGGGCGTGATGATGATGCCATCAGCCAGCCCGTCCTGCCGGTTTTTGTTATAGGTGAGGATGGCGCGGGAAATCACGGGCGTTGGGGTATTGCCATCATCCTGCTGCACATAGGTGTGTACGCCGTTGGCCGCCAGCACTTCCAGCGCCGTCCGCTGGGCCGGGGCCGACGCGCCATGCGTGTCCTTGCCCATATACAGCGGCCCGCTGATGCCCTGTGCTGCGCGATACTCGCAGATCGCCTGCGTGATCGCCAGGATATGCGACTCGGTGAAGCTGCCGTCAAACGGCGTGCCGCGGTGGCCGCTGGTGCCAAAGGCCACCAGATGCTTCGGATTTTCGAGGTCTGGCTTCAGCTCGTAATAGCTGCGCTCCAGCGCGGCAGCATCCATCAACTGACTTGAAGGGACCGATTTTCCTGCCAGCGCATGAGGCATTGCGCCCACCTTTCAACGAGAAGCACGACATGAATTCTTCCCGTTAGTGTAGCGCGACCTGGCCTGATTTCCAATTCACCGGGGCGCTTCAGCCGTCCTGGTTGGGGTCCGCCATTTCGCCAAACACCAGCACATAGGCGGTCGTGTAGCCGTCACTGCTCATGCCCACGCCCACATCTGTGAACGTGCGGTTGACCATATTTCCGACATGGTTGATGCTGCCCAGCCACCACGACACGGCGAACGATGGCGTGACGTCGGTGCTGCGATAGAAGTTTTCGCCACAGCACCAGCCCGCCGGCGGGAATCCTGCGGCGATGGCGCGCTGGCTGGGAGAGCTGCCGTCTGCCCGGAAATGCAGGCGCACGCGCCGCCCCACCAGATATTCGGCCTGTTCCTGCGCGGCGATCGAGAGCGCGGCATTCCAGCGGTACGGGTGCAGGCCGATGCGCAGGCGATGATTGTTGAGCCGGGTGTAGACCTCGCGCATCAGGTCAATATCGGGCGGCAGCAGCTCTGGCGTGGGCGTCGGTTGTGACACGATGGCATCCGGGGCATCCTGCGCCAGCAGTGCGCCGCTGGCCAGCAGCAGCGCCAGCATGAGCAGCCCGGCCATCATCATAATTGTCGTTCTGAAGCGCATGTGTGTTCCTCTCATCGTCCCACGCAGAATTGTAGGGCGCGCACGTCATCCTGCAACACATCCAAAGGTCCTGTTTGGATGTGTTGCACATGGGACCAGCCTCACCCCGTTTCGCTTCGCTCAACCGCCCCTCTCCACGGTGTGGACTGAGGGGCAAAAAAACACGCAAATCTGCGGGATATGCCTGACCCATTCATGCCAATGTCGCACAGGTCTCAATTGGCCGGGTATGGGGCTTGACCATTGCGGGCAACTGGGCAAGCATATAAATCAGGACGTATGGTGATGAACGGGAACGAACAAGCATGAAAGTTGGCGTATTGGCGCTGCAGGGCGCATTTATCGAACACGAGAAGAAACTGCACGCATTGGGCATTGAGACGGTGCAGGTGCGCCTGCCCGCGCAGTTAGACGGGCTGGATGGCCTGATTATCCCCGGCGGCGAAAGCACGGTCATCGGCAAGCTGGCCGCCGAATACAAGCTGATCGAGCCGCTGCGCGCCTTCGCCAGCGACAAACCAACGTGGGGCACGTGCGCGGGCATGATCTTTCTGGCGCGCGACATCGGCAACGACCGTCAGCCGATCCTGGGTGTGATGGACATTACCGTCAACCGCAACGCATTTGGCCGCCAGATCGACAGCTTCGAGCAGGCCCTGCCCGTGACCGTGCTGGACGACGCACCGTTCAACGCCGTGTTCATTCGGGCGCCGCTGGTGACCGCCGTGGATGCAGCGGCCACGCCACCCGTGGAGATTCTCTCCACCCTGCCCGATGGCCGCATCGTCGCAGTGCAGCAGGGGCATCTGCTGGCAACCGCGTTTCATCCGGAACTGACGGATGATCTGCGCCTGCATACGTACTTTGCGCAGATGGTGCGCGAACGTGCGTCCGCCTGAATTTGCGCGCCCGCGAATATTGGGCGTAGCACGGCGGAAAACACTTGATACAATACGCGCGCTTTGCTATACAATGCGAACGTAACTTCAAAATGCGCAGATTGAGAGATTGCGATGACCAACGACCGCTTCAGCGACCTTGAAATGGAATTGGAAGCCCTGCGTGGGCCGTATTTTGACCTGTCTGACGATCTGGAAGACGAAGATATCGAGATCGAAGAAGACGAATTTGAGGACGAAATCGAAGACGAAGAAGACTTCGACATCGACCTGGATGACGATGAAGGCTACGACGACGACGATGACTTCGACGACGATGGCTATGACGACGACGAAGATGACTTCGATTTCGACGAAGATGACGACGACCTGGACGACTTCGAGGATGAAGACGACGATTACTAGTCGCCGCTGAAGCCTTTCCCGGTCATCAACAGTCTCTTGCGGGCCAATAAAAAGGCGCCCGGTGTGTAAACTCCACACAGGGCGCCCGACTTCCCCTACGCGTTACGCCGGACCGGCAATCCCAATCACGAAGCGATCCGGATGCAGATACTTCTGCGTCGCTTCCAGCAGCGACAGCGGCGTATGGCTGTACACCATATCGCGATAGTGCAGCAGATAATCGAGCCCCAGGTTGTACATCTCCATATTGAGGATGGTGCCCACCAGGCCTTCGTTGGCCTCTAATTGCAGCGGCAGGCGGCCCACCAGGTACGACTGGTTATCAGCCAGCTCATCGGCCGTGACCGGGTCGCTGATGATGCGCCGCACCTGCTCCAGCGCGCGATCAATCGCCAGCTCGACATTGGCCGGGTTCACGCCGGCCGCGATCGTCCACGGGCCGGGGCCGTGCCCGCCCTCCATGGCGCTGTAGGCATAATAGGCCAGGCCAAGCTGTTCGCGCACGACATTGCCGATGCGCCCCATCATGCCAAACTGCCCCAGGATGCTGTTGGCCAGCGTGGCCGCCTGATAATCGGGCGACAGGCGCGACGGCCCCGGCACCCCCATGACGATGTCCGACTGCGTCTTGCCAGCCAGCGCGACGCGTGACCGCGTGATCGTCGGCGGAAGCGAGAAATCGGGCAGCACAGGTGGTTCCGGCTGGCCGGGATTGTCCCAGTCGGCAAAATAGCGTGACACCAGCGCGACCGCGTCGGCGGCTTTGACCGCGCCAGAAATCACGATAATCATGCCGCGCGGGCCGTAATGCGTCGCGTGAAAGGCGCGCAGGTCGTCCAGCGAAAGCGACGGCACCGTTTGCAGGGTGCCGCTGCGCGGGTAATGATATGGATGATTGGGCGGATACAGCGCCTGCGTGAAGGCGCGGTTCGCCCGCGACCGCGTATCCTGCTCGCGCATCTTCAGGCCGGTGATGACCTCGGCGCGCAGGCGCTCGACCTGCTGCTCAGGGAACGACGGATGGCGCAGCACATCGGCCAGCACATCCAGCGTCACATTCAGGTCTTCGGCCAGCGACTTGCCCGAAAAGCTGACCTTGAAGGTGCCGCCGCCGACATTCACGTCCGCGCCGATGTCTTCCTGGATGGTGGCCAGCGTGTTGAAGTCGCGCGTTTTCGTGCCGCGCATCAGCGCCGCCGCCGTGAGCGAGGCGAGGCCATTCTTCTCGAACGGCTCAAAAATACTGCCCGCGTTCAGCGTGCCGGTGAACACGACCGACTGCGCGGCGAAGTTTTCGTAGACCAGCACGACGATGCCGTTGGGCAGCACCACGCGGGTGATATTCTGCGCATTGGGCAGCGACTGAATCCCGGTTGCCGTCGCCATATTATTCGTCCTCGCCTTCATCTTCATCGTCATAGCCCTCATCGTCGCCCTCGCCCATCGTGGGCACAAAGTAGCCCACGGTGCGCTGGCTTTTGCGCAGATACTTCGCGGCGGCGGCATTCACATCGTCCAGCGTGACCGCCTCGATGCGGCTCATGTAATGCTCGAACCACTGGTAATCGCCAATCGTCTCGCAGTAGGCCAGCCAGTACGCCTGCATGGTGACGCGCTCGGCGCTGTAGGCAAACAGCGCGCGCGTCTGCTTCTTGGCGCGGGCCAGCTCGGCCTCGGTGATATCGCCGGCGACGACCTTGTCGATGGCGGCATCCATGGCGGCTTCCACTTCTTCAGGCGTGCGGTCGGGGCGCACCACTGCGCTGATGGAATACAGGAACGGATCGAGCGTGGGCGACAGGCTGCCATCCACGCCAGCGGCCAGCTCGGTCTCCACCACAGCGCGGTACATGCGGCTGGTGCGGTTATCGATGCTGCCACCGCCCAGGCCATCCGGGCCGCACAGCACGCTGTTCAGCACGGCCAGCGCAAACCAGTCCGGGTCGGTGGCCGACGGGGCCTTATAGGCCAGGTCGACAAACGCGCTGCCGCCAGGACGCTCCACGCGCACGCGGCGCTCGCCGTTCTGCGGTGGCTCCGGACGCACGAACAGCGCAGGCGGCTCGCCAGCGGGAATATCGGCATAATGCGCCTCGATCTTCGCCAGCAGCTCGGCGCTGTCAAACGCGCCCACGGCGACCGCCACAGCATTGTTCGGCATATAGTGGCGCCGATAATGCCTGTACAGGTCGTCGCGCGTCATCGTCTCCAGGTCGGTCATGTCGCCGATAATCTCGTGGTGATAGCCATGCACGCGGAAGGCCGCCGCCTGGATTTCTTCGCCCAGCCAGAAACCCGGCGAATTTTCCGCGCCCTGGCGCTCGCTGATGATGACCGTGCGTTCGCTTTCCACTTCTTCGGGGTCAAACTTCGCATTCAGCATGCGGTCGGCCTCGATGCGCAGCGCCAGATCGACCTCATTGGCGGGCAGCGTCTCATAATAGGTGGTGTAGTCGAACGAGGTCATGGCATTCCACGAGCCGCCCACGCGGTCCACGGCCTTGTCCAGATAGCCCGCCGGGAACTGGTCGGTCCCCTTGAACAGCATATGCTCCACCCAGTGCGAGACGCCGGTGGTGCCGGTGCGCTCGTTGCGGCTGCCGATTTTGTACATCACATACCAGCTCACCAGCGGCGCGCTGTGAACTTCCTTCAGCAGCACGGTCAGGCCGTTTTTGAGAACGTGTTTCGTTACGCCACTCACGCGATGGCTCCTCTCCATAATGCGGAATGCTTGCGAACCTGAAGCATAGCGCAATCGGATTGGAATCGTGTTAGCGGCACGAAGGATTAATCAATCAAGGTACACATCCCGGCGTCAAAGGGAGCACGCCCTGCAAAAAAGGCATAAAAACAGCCCGGTCCCCCTTCCCAATCAAGGCCAATTCGCGACAATGGAAAGTGCTGCATCATCTGCACACAGAGGGGGACTCTGCCATGTTTGCACCACAGCCCAATGCTTTTCTGCTCAACCCTGCCAACGCGAAGTTTGTCAGCCGCGAGGCCGAGCGCATCGGCAGCACGCGCACCATGGCGCTGATCGCGCTGGTCGCGCTGGCCATTGGCCTCGGCGTGCTGGGCTATCAGGCCTTCAATTACTGGCGCGGCGAACAGATTCATGCCAGCAGTGAACAGGTGCAGGGCGCCGTCTCCGATGGATACGAACGCACCAGCCGTGGCAATACGACGTACTACCTCACCATCAGCTATGACGTCAAAGGCCAGACGTATTCGTTTGAAGACCAGGTGTCCGAGGAAACCTACGACAATACCTTCATCGGCACGCGCGTCACCGTCAGCTATCTGGCGGATGACCCGGCGACGGCCGCGCTGGGCGGGCGCTGGCGCGACGATACCGAGCGCAATAATGGGCTGGTGATCGGCCTGATCGCGGGCGGCATCGCGCTTATCGTCGCGGCCATCATCGCCTACGTGGACCTGAATAATCGCAGGCTGTCACGCCACGGCCAGTTTGTTGGCGGCACGGTGGAAAGCGGAAAAATCACGCGCTCGAAGAACAGCTACACCCTGACGTTGAAATATTCGTTTACCACGCCAGACGGCGAGCGCGTGACCAACAAGAGCGCCAGCGCCGTGCGCAATGACCTGAAAGACTATGGCCCGCCGCCGGCAGGCACCCCGCTGACCGTGCTGGTGGTGAACAAACGCACGTTCCGCCTGATGTAGCCTCACCCCAGCGGGCGACCTGACGGGTGCCCGCTGGTCGCGCCTATTTCTTGAAGAACTTTTTGATGGCCCGCCAGGCGCGTCTCGCTTTGGCCTTGAAGCCGGTCTGCTGGGGCACAACCGGGTTATTGTTCTGCACCTGCTGCACCTGCTGCACCTGATTATCCTGCTGGGGAACGGGCTTCTGCGGGCGCGGCTTGTTGGCATAGCCTGTGGTATCACCCTCAAGCTCTTCACGATTTCCCGCGCGATACACCTGGTTACCAATCGCCTGTTCGTAAATATTCCAGGCCTTCAGCGCATTATCCGCCCAGGTATGCGGCTCGCCACCTTCGATTTCAAGCTGGCGCATCTCAAACACGGCCGCATTGGTGTTCGGGTCACTGGGGTCGTGGGGCTTCTGCTCCGGCTCTTTGCCCTTGTCCATCTCGATGGGCTCGGTTTCTTCCTGCGGAGAATCCGGCACGCTTTCCATGCTGTCTTCGTCGTTCAGGTCTTCGTCCTGCTTCTCGTTGCTGACCTTCTGCGTGATCTCCTGGACCATGATATTTGAGACATCGGTCACCAGTTTGTCGGTCTTGTTGCCCAGTGCGGCAAAGCCTTCCAGCTTGTCGCTCAGCGCCAGCTTGTTATTGGTGCCCTTTTCAGTGACGAGCTGCGCCGGATTATCCAGCCGCATCATGTCTTCCTGCGGCATATTGCGCAGCCAGTCCTCACGCGTGACGTCCACGGTATAGGGCGTCTCGTTTTCTTCGGCCACATTCCCGGTAATGCCAAATTCATGATTGAGCAGGCGTTTCTGGCGCTGCTGGTCGATATTCTGCTCATTGGTGTTGGGGATGGCGGCCTCAATCAGCCAGTTAATCCATTCGTCCTTCAGCACCAGCCCCATCTTCTCGGTATCCTGCTCGGTCAGCTCGGCCTCATTCTTCACCAGGTCCAGCATGCGCTTGAAACTGGTCTTGGCCATCAGCGCCAGCTGCCCCTTGGGGAACTGGGCATGCACGTTGTAATCGCCGGTATAGCCGCTGCGCAGATAGTCGATCACCAGCATCAGAAAACCCTTCAGGGCATCCGACATCTCATCCACCGGGATCGGCGGGGCCGACACGCTCACATCCACTTTGTCCATCTTGATCAGCCCGGCAGCCGCAGCGCGTTTTTGGGTGGTTTTGGCATATTCTGATTGCGGGCCGCTTGCGGACGACATGGCTTCATACAGGGACGCGATGTTGCCCAGCGGCACGCCAATCGTGGCCTGCATGTGGGCGTTCATCTTGCTGGAGGGGATAAACTCGGCATCGGCATGGGGGGTGCCAAACGAGGCGAAATTCTGGGCCGGCAGCGGATTCGTATCCTTCTGGGACATCATGGCATCGGCCAGTGCTGCCGCGTTGTCCATCACATACAGCACTTCGTCTTTCGATTCCAGCGCGGTCGTCACCCACTCGATGTCCGAGCGTTCGCCGTCATCGTCAGCAGTCAGCCGGACCCCATCCTGATTGATGACCGTTTCAGTGCCCTTGACCAGCTTCTTGCCATCGGGATGCTGCACCTTCCAGTCGGACACTTCAAATTCCAGGCCGATAGCGCGCTGCACGGCGGTCTGGTTCATGCGGCTGATTTGTGGTGTTTGCTGTTTCAGTATCTGGGCGGTACGGCGGTTGCCGAGGCTGCGTTGGAGGCGGCTGATGGTCTGCGGGCTAATGGATTCGGGCTGGGGGCCGAAGTCCTGCTTTCCCGCGCGGTTGCCGCCAGACTGGGCTGGCAGCTCCTCCTCGCGGCGCGAGGCACCTACTGACCTGCTGCGAGAGGTAAAACCAGGGCGCTGACCAAAGCCACGCGAGAACGTCATGTTCGATTGTCCTGACTACTGCCCCGTCCGGCAGGCCGGTGAGCAGCTGCGATGGGGAAAAGATATCCTGATTATGCGTTCAAGTCGTCAGTTGCACAACTTTCGGGTCGAGGGAAAAACAGGGAGAACGAAAGTTACCCCAAACGCGAGGCCGTCTGCGGCAGCGTCGGGTCGATGGCTGGCAGCGTAAACCAGAAACACGACCCCACCCCAGCCTCGCTGTCCACGCCGATTTCCCCGCGCAGCTTGCGAATAATGCGATGGACGATCGACAGCCCCAGGCCAATGCCTTCCACGCCGGCAGGCGCGCTGGCGCGTGAGAACATGCGAAACAGCTTGTCGCGGTCTTCCGGACGGATGCCAATGCCATTGTCGCGCACTTCATAACGCACAAAGCGGCCCTGTTGCTGGCCACAGATGCTGATCGCAGGCGAGGCGTTCTTTGCGCCCATGTATTTGATGGCATTGCTGATCAGATTGGCAAAGATTTCTTCCACCCACTGCGGCTGGCCAAACGCGGTCGGCATCTCCGGCATCACGGTCACGTGCACGGACTTCCCTTCAATCTGATGGCTGAAACGCTGCAGGGCTGATTCGGCGAGGTGATGCGCGTCAACCCGCACAAAGGCCACCTCATCATGGCGCAGCCGGGCCAGCAGCAGCAGCTGGTCAATCATCCGGGCCATGACTTTGGTGCTCTGCTCAATCGAATCAAGCATGTGCGCGGCCTGGTCTGGCAGCGTATGGTCCGGAAAGCTCATCTTGATCAGCTGGGCGCGCAGCAGCACGTTGGTCAGCGGAGATTTCAGGTCATGTGCGATCGTGTGGCCGTAGGCATCCAGCTCCTCCAGGCGCAGGCGCAGCTCCTCACGCGTCGCCTTCAGGTCCGACACGATGCGCGCATTGCGTATGGCCGATGCCAGATGCAGCGCCAGCATCAGGCCGATGCGCATATCGTCGCGGCTGTACTGGCCCGGAGCCGTCGTGGCAAAGTTGATCGTGCCCACGAAGCGGTTGTCCGCGTTCAGCGGAATGATGAGCTGCGACTGATAGTCAGCCAGGAAGTGCGACGGCATGCCTTCATTCAGCAGCACCGGGCGCGTGGAGTCAAATGCGCCAGCCAGATTGGGCATCGTCTCCAGGTCGGCGGTCGCAGGCTCAGGGCGACCAAACAGCGTTTTGATGCCCCAGTGGCCCTCTTCAAACAGACAGACGCTGCAATGCTCAAAGTCGAGCAGCCATTTGGCCTGGCGGGCGATGACCCGTTCAATGCGCGCCAGGTCAAGCGACTGATTTACGGCAAGGCCGATTTCGTTGAGGACAGAAATCCGGCTGGAGAGCGCATCGGCCTCCGCCAGCAGAGAACGGGTCGTGGTGAGCAATTCTTCGCGTTCCAGGTTTTCGAGTGGTTTTGAGAGGTACGGCTGCATCGTCCTGACGCCTTAAGGTCTAGAGAGTATCGATTTCCAGATTGATCGCGTCGGTATACTGGTTGATGCCTGTGAACAGATGCGCGGTGGCCACCACCTCAAAGATTTCATCATCATCCAGGCCGATAGCGCGCAGGCCGTCATAGTCTGCCTGCGTCACCGTCAGCGGCCGGGTGGCAATCTTCAGGCCAAAGCGGATCATCGTCTTTTCACGCTCAGGCAGCGGGCACGCGTCAAAGTTGGTCACCAGCGTGCGCAGCACATCCTCGCTCATGCCCAGCGCCGACAGCCCGTGCAGGTGCACATTGAGCGCATACTGGCTGTTATTAGCCTGCGAAATCGCCACGCCGACCATTTCCTTCAGCGTGCGCGGGATATCCCCGTGCAGGATGGTGCTGCGAAAATGGTTCCAGTTCGCCTCAAGGAACTTCGGACGATTCGCCATCGACTTGAACACGTTCGGCACAATGCCAAAGCCCAGCTCGTTCAGAATTTCATCGTATACACGCAGCGCGATCGGATCAGTCAGTTCATGCTGCTCAAGGATTCTTACACACGCCATACATCAGGCTCCAGAGGTGGACAACACTATTATTATTACATTGGATACAGGATACATGTTACATTTCGAGACATCATCAGACAACTCCCCCTCAGCGTGGTTCCACGATCCAATTTATGTGCGATTCATCAATCGCTTCGGGGGACTGGATAGTCTTCAGAGAACATCAGGCAGGCAGAATGGTCATAATTTCACAGCGACCACTCATGCAGGCGGTGCGCCAATAGCGACCGACAGCACACGTATCATGCAGCAGATTTTCAGAAACAGCGCACAATTTCACGGCGAATTCAGAAACATCGGGGCGCTCCGGCTACCCCTGACAGTCAGCAGAAAACACAGCAGGGAGACGCCATGCTCTGACATCTCCCTGCTGTACAGATGGTTTATGACCAGCGGCATCCGCCCTGTAGACGGACCTACGCCTTCGCGCCTTTGAGCATTTGCGAGCCGACGGCCAGGTAGTCGTAGCCCGTGGCCACCAGCGCCCGATAGTCGGGGATCATGCGGCGGCCGTCCATAATCAGGTAGGGCGGCTTCACCGTCGCCTGAATGGTGCTGCTCAGCCCGCGGAATTCCTCCCAGTCGGTAGAGATAAACAGCATATCGCTGCCAGCCAGCGCCTCTTTGGCCGAATTGAAGTAGCTGATCTTCTCGAACAGGTGATTGGTCTCCGGGTTGAAGTAGCGCTTCGCCTCGGCAATCGCCAGCGGGTCATAGGCGCGAATCGACTTCACGCCGCGCGCCAGCAGCCCCTCGACCACCTTCAGCGATGACGAATCGCGCATGTCGTTGGTGCGCTGTTTGAATGACAATCCCAGCAGGGCGACCGTCTTGTGGTTGAACGACGCGCCCGCCTCGCGCACGGCGCGTTCGATCAGATAGGTCTTCTGATACTCGTTAATCTCATAGACCGATTCCAGCAGATCGGTTTGCACGCCGACGTTGCGGAACTGGTAAATCAGCGACTGGATGTCTTTGCCGAAGCACGAGCCACCCGCGCCATTACTGACATACGAGCCCCACTTGCTGATGCGGTCATCGCTGGTCACGCCGCGCTTCAGGTCTTCCATGCGCACATTCGGGAAGGCCTCGCCCAGACGCGCGCCCACACCGTTCCAGTACGAGATATAGGTCAGCAGCAGCGTATTGGCGGTGTACTTGATCGCCTCGGCCGTCTCCGGCGTGGTCTCGATGTAGCGAATGCGTACGTGGTCGACAAACTGCGAGTACACGCGGCGCAGAATCGCCAGGTCTTCCTCGGTATCGGCGCCGACCACCACACGGTCCGGACGGCGCGACTTTTCCACGGCGTCGCCTTCGGGCAGGAATTCCGGATTGCTGGCGATGCCCACGTTGGGCACGTTGTTCTCGCGCAGGACTTTCTCCAGGCGGCGGGCCGTCCCCACCGGCACGGTCGACTTGTTGATGACGACCACGCGGCGCTGGTCTTTGCGGGCGGCCAGCACTTTCGAGAGCGTGCCCAGCGCGGCCAGGTAATAGCTCAGGTCGGTGCTGCCATTCGGGGCGGGCGGCGTGGGCAGGCACAGGAAGATCGCCTCGGTGCCTTCAATCACATCCTCGACATGGGTGGTGAAAAACAACGACTTGCCCCGGTTTTCCTCGATCACATCGGCCAGGCCGGGCTCATTGACATGATGCTCGATCTGCGCCTTGTCGCCCGAGTTATAGGCGCTGATGCGGTTCTCGTCCACATCATAGGCGATCACTTCGTGGCCATATTCCGAGCAAATGGCGGCATGCGTTAGGCCCACAAATCCGGTGCCGACGACGATAATCTTCATGGATTTCGCTTCCTCTGGTTGACCCGCTGTTGAACGACCTCAATGCGGAGTAGTTTAATGCGCGGCGTCATTTAGTTCTATGCCGAGTGTCCTACGCGCTTGGCCAGCAGGATATCCGGCTTGCCAAAGCCATTCGCGTCGGGGATGACGCCCACCAGCTTGTAGCCGCATTTCTGGTAAAACACGAAGGGATGATTGTCAGTGCTGGACAGGCGCATCAGCGCGCCCAGCGGATCATCAAAAATGTCTGCGCCGCCCAGGCTGGTCCTGTTCAATTCATCGTCGCTGCCCAGCTGCACCGTGATGCCGCCGCGCGCCGCGACCTGCGCCTCCAGATCAGCCACCAGCGCGCGGCCCACGCCCTGCCCCTGCGCTTCCGGCTTCACCATCAGCGGATGCAGCTCCCAGGTGTATGGCGGATAAGTGGGCAGGCCGCCAATCCAGCCAACCGGCTCACCCGTGTCGTCGTCAAAGGCGACACGCGAGATGTTGCCGGTGGCGCAGTTCTCCGCGATTTCTTCAAGGGCTTCGTCAATTGTCGTCAGATAGTCCAGTGTCATCACGCTGATCGACGGAATGGCAAATTCCGCCACGAGGCGTTTGACCTCATCCGTCTGGACGGCCATATCTTCGATACGAACACGCATCGGCATCGACTTGACTCCCCAGGCCTAACCGAGCATCTGGCGGGCCACACGGCGGCCCAGCTCCACCGCGAAGTTGGTGCCGCGGTCCCACGGATACACGTGGCTCATGCTGGCCCAGAACACGCCTGGGAGCGGCGTCGCCAGCGGCGGCACTTTCTCGGCGTGATTGACATACGGGACCGGCTGGGCATACGGCGCACGAAAGGCCCATGCCCTGCGAATCCAGTCTGGCCTGAAATTGGGATTGAACGCGGGCAGCACCGAGGCAAAACGCTCGATGAGCTGCTCCTCGGTCATGGTGAAATACTCATGATCGGCCGGGCAGTAATCGCCCAGATACAGGATGCGGTCGCCGTTGTAATGCGACTTGTCCATCCAGTTGGTGTGCTCCACCAGCGCCAGGAACGGGAACTTATTCGCGTTTTTGTCGGGGCTGCTCGCGGGCAGATTCAGCCAGTAGGTGCCATCGGTCAGCAGCTGTTCTTTAATCGCCAGCACCACACACACCGCGCCGATGCTGTGCAGGCCGCTCACCTGATGGCCAAACGGGGTGTCTTTGAGCTGGGGCGCCAGCTTCATCATCAGCCCGGGCGAGGTGGTCGTCAGCACACGGTCAAAGACGATCGTCTCGCCCTTAACTGTCAGCGTTGGTTTGCCGTCCTGAGTACCAATCGCCTGAATCGGTGTATTGAGGTGAATGACCGCGCCGCGGGCCGTCAGCTTTTCAGCCAGCAGGTTCAGGAAGGCCTGAAAGCCGCCGGTGAACGTGCCCAGGCGCAGGCTGCGCGCCTTCACGCGCGCCCACATCCAGGCCATATTGACCTTGTCGTATTCCTCGCCAAACTTGCCGATCAGCAGCGGGCGGAAGAACTTGCCATAGGCTTCCTCGCCCATGTAGCGTTTCATCCACGCATCCGCCGTGACCTGCTCCATCGACTTCCAGTCGGGCGTCAGCTTGATAAACGCACCCGCGGCGGCAAAGCGGAACTTCGCCAGCGGGGACAGCGGCAGCAGCAGCGCGGACGGCGAAATCTCCGAGCGCCACAGCCTGCCATCGATCCAGTAGCTGGTCTTGGGCCGTGGGAACAGCACCTGGTCAGACGCGCCCATTTCGGCCACCAGCTTCAGCAGGTCGGCGTCGGTCTCAAACCAGTGGTGATAAAACTTCTCCAGCTCCCATTCCCACGATTCGTCTTTAAAGCCACCCGCCAGGCCGCCCACCCGCGCTTCAGATTCATACAGCGTGACCTCGTGGCCGGCGGCCAGAAAATCCCACGCCGCACTCATGCCCGTCACGCCAGCGCCAACAATACCAATCTTCACTCTGTCACCACCCTTGATTCAAGATCTCCCGTGGCCACCTGCACCTCCAGCTCGCGGGCATGGCGCACATCGCCAAAGCCCAGCCCGCGCCGCGCCAGCAGCACGAACCCCACCACCGTCACTGGCAGCCAGATGACCGCATGCACCACAATCGCGTAGGCCAGCGCCAGGTCTTCGGCGATACCCGCCGCGCTGAGCACCGTCACGACAAAAAACTCAAATACGCCTAACTGCCCCGGCGATGCCGGAATCAGCCCGGCCAGATTGACCGTGCCCACCACCACCAGCATCAGCGGATAGCCTACCTGCAAGCCCATCGCAGCGGCCACGATCCAGTAGACCGTCGCTTCCAGCATCCAGCAGCCATAGCTGGCCACGATGGTGCCGGCCAGGTCTTTGGGCGTACGCAGGCCTTCCAGCCCCGCCAGAATATCCTCGCCCAGCTTCAGGGCCAGCGCACGCAGCTTTTCTGGCAGCACTCGCGCGATGGTGTTCAGCAGCGCGCGAAACCACGACGGCCGGGCCGCCAGCGCGAAGAAGACCGCCAGCGCGACCAGGAACAGCGGCGCCGTCGCGCTGACAATCGTGCGCAGCGTCTCGTTGGGCAGATTCAGCAGCGCCAGGCCAACCAGCACAAACGTCAGCATGACCAGCCCGTCAAAAATACGCTCGGTCACGGTCACGACCGCCGCCCGTGCAAACGGCACCTTATACGTGCGCGAAAGCAGCGCCAGGCGCAGGATTTCCCCGGCGCGCAGCGGATACACATTGTTGCCCATGTAACCGATGCACGTCAGCCCAACCAGCCCACGCAGCGGAATCTCTTTAAGCGAACGCAGCAGAAAGCGCCAGCGCAGCGAGATCACCGTCACGGCGGTGAAATACCAGGCGGCCGCAAACGCGATCAGCAGCAGATTGGCCTGTCGAATATCGTCCAGAATCGCGCCGGGATTCAGCCCGCGAAACGCAAATGCAAGAAATACGGCGCTCAGCAGCAGGCCGAACAGCACGCCTAAACGTTCTTTTTTGGTCATTGTCACTTGTTATGGGCATGTCACGCCAGACCGGACATCAGGCGCGTGCACCCCACCCTCCCCACACATCAGGTTATGCTCACAGTTTATACACAGACCGGCTTATGTTTGCTTGTGATTAGTCGCGCACAGGTCTACACTTGGGCTTGTGAACAGGAAAGGATCCCGCCATGCCCATTGATCCGCTGCCCCCTGAAAATTCTTCGGACGGCCCCGATTGGCTGGACGAGTTTCGCGATCTGGCCAACCGCCAGCTTGAAGACGGGTCTTCCTGTGAGCAGGTGCACCCGATTGTCGCCCGCTGGTTTGAGAAGCTTATGCAGCGCGACCCGCCCGAATCGCGTGATTCGGTCCTGCAGGCGATGAGCTGTCTGGCCACCGAGATTATCGCGTCCGCCCCGGAAGACATGATCGACCAGGTGGACGAAGAAGAAGAGGATGCGCTGGCGGGCTTCATCGAATACGTGCTGATGATCGGCCGCGCCTTTGAAATCAGCCTGCGCAGCGGCGAGCTGGATGATCTTTAGGGGAAAGAAGTTAAAAGGCGAAAGTCAAAAGTTAAAAAGAGCAACGGCGGGCCACTACGCCGGCCCGCCGTTTCGCATTCATGATGGCATGGTGACTGCACATGATATCTCCCATGGCATCCGCGACTTTGCCCCGACAGCTTATACCTGACCAGCCCGGTAGTATCTGCGCATACCTGGCAGGAGGGGCAGCAACACCAGGAGAATCGCCAGCACATACAGAATAAACTGAATTGGCGCGACATTGGGCAGGGTTAGGACCTGCACGGTGAGCCAGACGAGGAGCGCAAGCCCCAGCACAAGGGACAATGCCCACGCCCAGTGCTCGTGCGTCCATCGGCTTGTGATATTTAAGAGCGACCATTGAGGACGCAACCAAAGGCCCAGCAGCGCCAGCAGGCTCCCGCCACCCCACACGATTATCAGAATCAGTCCGGGGATAACAAAGTCCTGAAATGGCGTCTGCGCCAGGTCACTGACTGGCATGCCCATCGGTGCGCCATTTGGATCTCTCAGCATAAGATAGCCACCGATAATTCCGTTTACACCCAGGAAAAGCAGGCATAGTGATAATGCCAGCATCGGTATAAACGGACGACGGGTTCTTTTCGTATTCATTTCGCAATTTCCTTTTCACACATGCCGCATGATGGCAAAGATCACGCGGATAACAGGCATGTTTGATAACAACTGGGTGTGCTGAGACATCACTCCCAATTCGAATACGCCATACGCTCTTTCCGTCGCCAGCCAGGATATTTTCGTGTCACGATCGTCACGATTAAGGAGAAGTTTTGAATGATGTGCTGTACCGGGTGCGCCCGGTTCAAACAATGCAGGGTGCTGGAGGAAGAGCATCGCAGGTCGTTTTCGCTCGCTTGCCACTGCACGGTGCGTACAGCCTTCATAGAGCGACTTTACAATCGATAAGCAAATTTATTTCACATACAATTACTATACGATCGGATTTCGGTTTCTTCAATTGGCCACATGTGACAATGGACCTATACGCCAGAGGGAAATCCTGTGTCTCTGGAAGTAATTTCAAACAAGACTCGTCTCATCTTTTTTAACTTTCGCCTTTTAACTTTTAACTTCTTTTTCCCTCACTCCCACCAGCGGAAGCCGGCCGGCAGATTATCCGTGCCCGCGCCAGAGGCGGATTCGTCCAGCGGCGCGGACGGCAGCGGCGGCGAACGACGCAGCAAATCCCCGCTGCTGACGGCCACACGCACATTCGGGCGCTGCAAATGCGTAATCACCCCGCCCAGCCCCATAAACGCAGCAATCGCCGTGACGACCGTCCCGGCATACGGGAAGGCGATCACCAGCGACAGCAGCAGTGAGCCGATGGCCAGATGCGCCATCCCTTCCAGCGGGCGGCCACGGGGTGTCCACAGCAGGCGCGAGGCCACCCGCCCGATCGCAATGGCGACAATCACGCGTGAGATGAACAGCGCGACGAAGTAGAATACCGCCCCGCCGCTGATATTCAGCACGGCCAGGATGATCGCCGTCAGCGCGGTCACCTGCTCCACCCCCAGCAGCGATACCACCAGCACAATCAGCAGGCTGAGCAGCAGCGTAATCAGCAGCACGGGAAACGACAGGATGAACGAGAGCAGGCCGACGCCCAGCGAGGGAATCGGGCGCATACGGATGGTGATGATCGGGGCGGTCAGCGTGCGCGGGGCCAGCACCAGCGCCACCGCACCGATCAGGAACAGCGTGATGAACTCGCGCAGCACCTGCCGTACATAGGCTGCCACCGCGCTCCCCAGGTCAGATTGGTTGGCGATCAGCGCGGCATCCGCCACAATCTCGTTATAGTCCACCTGCGGGACTGTCCCCAGCAGGCTGGCCGGGGACGGCGCACTGTAGGCCAGCGTGCGGCCAATCCAGCCGGATTCGGTCACTTCCAGGCCGGGCTGGGCCAGCGACACATTGGTATCCACCAGTTGAATCAGGCTTTCCAGCTCACTCACGCCGGCTGTCTGGCGGTCGCCCACGCTAGCGGTCACGAAGCCGCCCACGGCACTGGTGATGCGTAGGGCGGTGCCTGCGTAGTCGATATTGCCGCCGACAGCGCTGTTGACGATCAGTTGATAGCCGATGGCGCCGATGTCGCCCGGCACAGGCGCGTCAATTGAGCTGCTCAGCGCCGCGCTGTAGACCGTGCTGTCCTGTGAAGTCAGCAGCGCGGGGGTTGTCATTTCCAGCACGCCGCCGCCAAAATGCACGTCGCCTTCCACCGTGCCGGTCAGCGTCAGCTTGCCTGCGCCGATATACACGCTGCCGCGCACCGTGCCGGAAATCGTGACGGTCACCGCAGCAGCGACCACATCCCCGTTCACCGTGCCCGCGATATCGAGCGAACGACAGGTCGCAAACAACGTCTGCCCGATGACCTCGTCAGCGTCGACGGTGCAGGCATCCCCGCGCAGCACGTCTCTGGCAGAGACAGACCCCACGGTAAACAAGGTAAACCAGGCCAGGCAGGCCAGCACTATCCAGCGACGCATTCCCGCTCCGTGCCTATGCCGATGAAAGACATTCCGTTACAGTCGATTCAGATTGTAGCCGCTTTGCGCCATCCTGCGAATTACCACTGGCTTAGGACGGATTTGCGCCTGCGGGCTGTCTGACGGTATGATTTGCATCTGAACTGGCTGTAACAGCGCGAATTGTCGGACGTATGACGCGAAGTTTCTCAAACCGAGTTTTCAGCGGGGTATGCGGCGGGCTGGCCCGCTCCACCCGCATCAATGCCTGGCTGTGGCGCGTGCTGTTTATCGCGCTCACGGTCGCCACGGGCGGCGGCTTTGCCGCGCTTTATGCCATCCTGTGGTGGATCGTGCCGCTGGAGTCGCCGGTGCTGCGCCGGCGCGGATTCCCGTTCATCTTCGTGCTGCTGCTTATCGTCGGCGCGGTCGGTCTGTGGGTCGCCAGCCTGCAGGGGGCGCTCGTCAGCGCGTCTGGCGTCAGCCTGTACCTGCCGATTATGTTTGCCGCTGCGGCCGCCATCTTCTTCTTGCGACAACTCTCGTTTGGCAGGGGGCGTTAAATGCGCCAGCAGCGACGGACAAATTTTGTATGGGGACTGGTCGCCCTGGGCATCGCCGTCTATGTGCTGGCCCAGGCGCTGGGCATCGTGCCGACCGGCATCGCCGATGCGGCAGCCCGCGCATGGCCCGCCCTGCTGGTGTTTGCCGGGCTGATGCTGATTCTGCGCGGGCGGGTGCCGCTGGGCGGCCTGCTGGCGCTGGTCATCAGCATCGCGCTGGTGGGTGGCATCGCGGTGACTGCGTTCAACGGACGCGCTGGCGAGCTGCGCACGGACAATGTCGTGCCGGTCAATCAGCTGGTGGCGGCTGACATCACGCTGCTGCGTGTGCGCGCAGACCTGCTGACCACCGATATCGACGTGCAGCCATCAGCTTCACGCGAACAGGGCGTGACCGGCCAGTTTACCGGCAGCCTGGAAAGTGCCGTTTCCATCAGCTACGAAACCGGCGACGACAACGCCGCCACGATGGTCATCACCGAGAGCCGCCCGTCTGACCTGCCGCGGCTGGACCAGGTGGGGCGTGGGACTTTCCAGCTCACGCTGCCGCCGGGCGTGCCACTCGATATCGACATCAACAGCAGCGATGGCGAAGTCACGCTGAGCCTGAACGGGCTGATGACCGAGCGCGTGAATGCCGCCACCCAGCGCGGCGACCTGGTGGTCGCGCTGCCCGATTACGACCCGACGATTATCTCCAGCGGCGACCAGATGGGCGCGCTGACCGCGCTCAATGGCGCGCTGACGCTGTTCGTGCCTGAGGCGCTGGCCGCCCGCCTGGAACTGAATCGCGGGGGCAGCGGCATCGAGCCGCAGTATGACGCAGCCGTGTTCAACTATCTGGTGGGCGATGTACTGGAAGCGCGCACGGCCGCCACGGCATCGTTTGTCGCCCGCTTCAGCCTGACGGCCCCGCGTGGCCAGATTCGCGTGGACAGCACCCCATGATGACAGCCGGAGAGATTCCGCGATGGCCTGGCGCATACAGCTTTCAAGCAAGCCGATCCGCAGGCTGGATATGCTGGCGGGCAAGCCTGCCCTGCTAGCGGCCTGGTCATCCCCCGCGCAGGTACATTTTTTCGATCTTCAGCATGGCACCAAACTTGATCACCGCGACCTGGCCGAGCCAGACGACGCGGATACGACCTCGCCCGGCTGGGAGGCGTATCTGCGCACGCTGTTCTCGCCGGGCAGCATGCCGCTGACGTGGGTGCATGCCCGCGCCTGCCTGGTGGTGACCAGCATGGGCGGCGCACGCCTGATCAGCGGGCCGGGCGGCGTGACGCTGAACGCGCAGGGCCGCACCTCGAAGCTGGACGTGCCCGACAAGACGAACATCATTAGCGCGGCGATGGACCGCACCGGCGATACCGTCGCGCTGCTGGCCGGGACGGGCGCGCTGCTGCTCTACCGCGGACACATCCGCGTGGGCGAAATCCTGCCGCCCATCCAACTGTCCGACATCAATCCGCTGCACGTGTTTGTGCCGGATGGCGGCGGCAGCGTGACCGTCAGCGACGGGCAGGCCATTATCACCTACACCCCCAGCGGCGCGATCAAAGCCCAGCACGACATCCCCTACCTGTTCGGGCCGCCGGCCTTCTCGCCAGACGGCAAACAGCTCGCCCTGGCCGACCTGGAATCGGGCGTGATTCGCGTGTACAACCCGGCCACGATGGCGCTGCTGTATCAGCGCTTCGCCATCGACCTGCTGGCCGATTCGCGCAAAGCACAGCTACTGCCGGTGGATGTCGCGGGCGGCGGTGCTGTCGGCGCGATGGCGCTGAACGGCAAAGGCGCGTTTGCCTTCTCCGTGCTGGGCAACATCTGCGTGACCAATGTCTCGCGCTTCAAGGCGACGAAATAGGCTGAATCCGGGGAATACTACTCTTTTTCGATCAGCGCGCGCTGGGGAAAGACCAGACGGTCCGGCGCGGTGATGCCGCGTGCCAGCAGCAGGCGATTGGCGCGCTCGAAGTCGTCGTGCAGGTCGCGCACCAGGCGCGACTGGGCGTTCGACGGCTCCAGCGAAAAAGCGACGAACGTCACGGCCTCGGTGCCCAGCGCCATGACCAGCCATTCGCCATGCGCCAGCGCACGACGGCCCAGGCCGGGCTGCGGTGGCCGGGGAATCGCCCACAGGCCCTCCACCAGCCGGTCGATGTTGAGCGATTGCGGGGAGCGCCTGCCCTCGTGGAACACGGGCGCGAGCTGGCCGCGCAGGTACACGGCGAAGACGATCGCGTGCGCCTCAAACTGCGAGCGCAGGAAGCCGGTCTGGCCGGGCACGCTGATGACCTGTTTCCAGGCGTCGCTGTCGGGATTGCGCTCCAGCAGCTTCTCGATAATCGTGCGTTGTTCGCTGTAACGGGTATACAGCGACTGAAACTGCACGCGGTTGATTTTGCCCTGGGCGTATTCTTCCACCAGCGTCTGCATCTTGTGGCGCAGGCGGATGAGCGCGTTCTGCGAATTCAGCGTCTCGGCGGACGGCGTGGTGTCGTCTTCGGTGGCCTGTGGTGGCGGCTGGGGCGCAGGGGCAGGCTCACGCGGCGCGGTATATTCCGGGCGAACCGGCGACCGCATCGATGCGTTTGGAGGCTGACTGCGCGACGATGAACGAGGATCGTCCACGACCATGCCCTACTCTCAATCCCAGGATAAACCATGTGTGAGTGATTCTATCTCATAAGGTATACTATTTTCGGTTTTCAAGCCATAGGACTTCTGACAATGATTGTGGGAACCAGCGGCCTGTTTTCGCGGCGCGAACAGGCAACCCCGTTTGACCCGACCCATGACGCATACGCCGCGCTGGCCGCCCTGCCCGCCGATACCGCCGCGCCGGACTTGTCACGCGTGCTGGCTGCCGCGCAGCTGGCCTGGCTGACCGACCAGCCGCCGCACGAGAGCGCCGACTGGCTGCTGGCCGCCCGTCCGGGGATGTGGGCGCACCTTACAGCGCACGAACAGGGCCTGAACGCGCTCGGCCTGCTGCACGGGCTCAGCCTGGTTCGGGCGCATGTGGACGCCGCCGTCTGGGCAGAAAATGCCGCCGCGACCGCCGAAGACATCAATAACCTCTTACAACTGCTGGCGTCGGCCGACTATACCAGCAGCGTGATCGGCCATGCGCTGGGCTTTGCGGCCGGCGCCGTATTCGACTCGCCCGCGCACATCGATGCAGCGACGGCCAGCGTGCGCCGTATGATCGATGACGGCGAGATTCGCCCGCAGGGGCATATCGCCGGCGCGGTGGAGGCCGATCGGTCAAGCAGGCTAAGCGCGTTTGCGCGGCAGGTGCTGTGCACCAAGGCCGTCGTGCTGACCGCCGAAATGGCCGCCGCCCAGGGCATCGACCTGTGGGGCTATAACGTGCGCGGCGTGTCGGCGTCCACCGCGGCCATGTTCCCGATATACTTCTTCTATACCGTGAAGAAGTGGAAATTCGACGCCGAGCTGACGACCGACGAGAGCCAGCGCGTCCTGCGCGCGCACGGCGGATGGATCGAGATGGCCGCCCGCAGGCTGGACCACAAGGACCTGTATACCCTGCTGGCCGACCTGCGCCCGGTGTGGGACGCGACCGGCGGCGGCATGACCACGCTCACGCATCCGCAGCGCGAGAAGCCGAAGCGGCGCGGGTTGTTTGGGTAGATGCAGCCTCACCCCAACCTCTCCCTGCGTCGCTGTGCTCCGCCGTCCCTCTCCACTGCGTAGAGAGGGACAAAAGCAGACGCCGCGGGTCGAAAGATCGCTGTGAGGCATCCCCTCTTCCACGCAGTGGAGAGGGGAACGAGGGGAGAGGTTGGAAGCAGGCAAACACCAGCCCCAGCTTCAACCACCGGTATTTCCAGGGCCGACACGCAGGTCGGCCCCTACAACGCTCCAGGGATTTTCCGTTACAGAGGCTTAACAACCAAACGAAAGCGACACCCATGTTCAACGCACTCACCCCTGACATTCTGGCCCGCCTGCGCGAGATTCACGGCGCGGACAACGTAAGCACGGCGCGCGCGGACATCGAGCTGCACGCCCGCGACCAGTCGCACCACGAGGCGCACGACGCCGAAGTCGTGGTGTTCGCGCAGACGGCCGAGGGCATCGCCGCGACGCTGAAGCTGGCCAATGACGCCCATATCCCGGTGACGGCGTGGGGCGTGGGGACCGGCCTGGAGGGCGCGGCCATCCCGCTGCACGGGGGCATCCTGCTGTCGCTGGAGCGCATGAACCGGATTGTCGAGGTGCATGCCGACGACTTTCAGGTGACGGTGCAGCCGGGCATCGGCCACAAAGACCTGAACGCGCAGTTGGCTCGCACCGGCCTGTTTTTCCCGCCCGACCCGGGGGCCAACGCGACCGTGGGCGGCATGCTGGCCAACAACGCGGCGGGCATCCGCACCGTGAAATATGGCGCGACCAAAGACAATGTGCTGGCGATGCAGGTGGCGCTGGCCGACGGCCGGCTGATCCGCGTGGGGTCGCGCTCGGTCAAGCAGAGCAGCGGCTATAACCTGCTGCAACTGATCGTGGGCAGCGAGGGCACGCTGGGCATCATCACCGAGGCGACGCTGAAGCTGGTCCCCGTGCCCGCCCACATGAGCGCGGTCGTGGCGTCGTTTGATACCGTGGAGGCGGCGGTCGAGACAGTCGTCGCGGTGCGCGGGGGCGGGCTGGACCCGGCGGCGCTGGAGCTGGTGGATGCCGCGCACTGCCGCATGCTGCGCGAGACCGAGGGCGTCGACCTGCCCGACAAGCCGACGCTGTTCATGGAGTTTCACGCGGCGGGGCGCGACGCGCTGGAGGCGGGCGTGGCGGCCGTGCGCGACATCTGCACCGAGCTGGGGGCGGTCGCCTTTCGCGCCACCACCGACGCAGCCGAGCGCAAAAAGCTGTGGCATGCGCGCCATCATTCATACGAGATCATGGTGCGCAGCCATCCGGGCATGCACTTTTTCATCATGGACGTGGCCGTGCCCATCAGCGCGTACCCGGAGCTGATCGGCTTCGTGGAGGACATCAAGCGCGAGACGGGCGTGACCGCCTACATGATCGGCCACGCGGGCGACGGCAATATTCACGTCGAGTTTCCGTATGCCGACGAGGCCGAATTTGCCCACCGCATGACGCTGAACCGGCGCATCGTGCACAAGGCACTGGCGCTGGGTGGCACGGCCACCGGCGAGCACGGCGTGGGCCTGGGCAAGGCGGAATTTATGCCCGCCGAGCATGGCGACGCGCTGGACGTGATGCGCACGGTGAAGCAGGCGCTGGACCCGCACGGGATATTAAATCCGGGCAAGCTGTTTCCGGGGGAATAATCGCAGGGAGGACTGGATTCGAACCTTCGATACAGGGTTATGGAGATATATCGGGGCCAACGGGCTTCGAACCCGCTATCTTCTGAGAAACATGGCATAATCATGCTCAGGAGGGGTGAGCATGCATCCTGCGTTACAGACCAAATATACCGCAAATCGACCAGCGCGCCCTCGCGGACGTATGCCAGCGCTACGGAATCCAGAGACTGGTGCTGTTTTGCTCAGTACTGCGAGACGAATTTAAGCAACACTCAGGCTTCTAGACTCAAGTTCCTAACAAGGAACAATTCGAGGCTTGCAGGACAAAACAGTAGCCTAGGACCTAAAAAGCGCACAATGTCTCTTTTCGAAAGCAATGGCTCCGTATAGCGAACTTCGAGTTCCGGTATTTGATCAAGTTGTTGTTTGAGATGCTTTAGAAAGTTCATAAGGAACCATATTTCGAACTTTCCGCGAGTGAATGTCTTTGGTTCCTTTTTCTTAAACTCTATGAGAATACTGGGCTCAACACCGAAATACTCGCTTGGTGTAGCTAAAGAGCATTTAGTATCCAAGTAAGTGACAAGTTTTTCGCTATCATTGAGGATCATCACCAAGGTCATATTTTCGTCAAACTCAAATATCTGATCTAGCTTAATTGAATCGTGGTCGACTCGATGACCATTTCTCTGCATGTACAAAGACCATGCCATAATCCGAGCTAAGTGCCCGTGAAATTTTGAAAGTTCTGATTCAAACTTTTCAACGATTATATCATGATTGTCAAATACACCCCTTTTAACAACAAAACAATCGATGAGAAGTGTCGTGAATATTTCAGAATTCACCAGATAGTTTTCAATTGAGTAATAATCAGTCACATAAACTGTGTCGTTTGAAGGAAAACGCTCGGGAAGAAAGTCGCTCAAATCCTTATCCACAAAACACATCCAATCTACAGAATGCATAGCTTGAGGTTTGGTAAGCGAATGAGAAGCTAATTTCCTTTGAACATCATAAACCGATGTTTTCCCGCCACATGAATAGCAATACACTTCACCACCTGAGTATCGACGCTTGATATGCGGCAGATAAAAAGATGAATCAGAATCTCCTTCAAAAAACAGATGAATACTATTAGTCTTTTGGTTTTTGAGAAACCTGAGAAATGTTGTACCACTTGTTTCTCGTTCTAAGCGCAGTCTATCAATAAACTTCATTTGTCAAGCACCAAATACTCACTTAATGAGTGCGCGAATTCGTCTAGCTCATTATCAAAGACAAAAGGTGAGTGAGTAACAGCGATTAAACCAAAGCATTTACCACAGTTCAAAATATCAGGGAGGAATCTTCGCTGCCACTCGACTGAAAGTGATAACTCTGGCTCATCAATTATTACAAAATATCCACTGGAATCCGAAAGATATAAGTGCGCAAATAGCGACACAATCTGTTTTTCACCAGACGATAACTGCATGAGATTCAATGTTTCAGGTCTTATTTGAGTAGATGCATCCTCTTCATCATTGTGTGTCAAACTAATACAAAATTCAAATTTTGAGCTCTCATAGACTAGTTTCTTTCCTAACAAGTATTGGTTGCAGACTTCGAAAAATTCCTCAATAGCCTTAACACTGTTTTTCTGACGCCTGTAGATCTCTAATAATTTTGTTAAGAAGTGCGCGACGACTTTGTCTTTTTCGTCCAAACGCCCTTTGCGGTCAATTTTGTGCAATAAATCGCGCAGTGCCTTTCTATCATCCTCTGACAGAATATTTTCACCTATCCTGCTGAATAAATCACTTATTTCCTTAGCATCTAGATTTCTCAACTTTTGTGTCTGTACTCTACCGTATCCTCTTCGTATCACTTGTTGAAAGTACGTTCCCGTGAGGTTATTAAGTTCTTTTCTCCATTCGTCCTTAAGTAGCTGAATCTTTCGTTGAATCAATAAGTAAACATCATCCATTCCAAATTCAACTAACTCAAGAAAATGAGAGTCATAATTTACTCGAGCTTCTCTAGGATCACGTTTTTGCATTTCAAACGGGTTCTTCCTGGAAAGAATAGTCTCGAGCTCACTCTCTATGCGTCTATATGTTGGTAGATAAAGTACATTTACTTCATCAAGCACTTTGGGAAATTTTCGTAGTTTTGGAGCCTTTGGTCCAGTTCGTGGCGTGTTATTGGATATTTGTACGGAAAATTCCTCCACATACTTTGCAATTAAAGCCGTTGGAACATCGTAGTTTCGCGCAATCCTCTCTACCTCATATGAAATTGAAGTATATTTAGTCTCAGGCTCCCGGTAAATTGACATTCTTAACTGTGATAATACTCTGCTAGGTACTTTTCTCAAAAGGCGCTCTTCTATTTCATCAAATAGTCGACTTTGTGAACCGAATTGTGCCATTTCCTTTGGAATTCGAACGTAGTAGTGGTCAACATTAAAACTTATATAATCAAAATCATACTTCTCTAGTTTGTCCCATGATTGGGTCAAGCAAGCGCAAATAATGTTAGCTACAGTGGTTTTTCCAGTCCCATTCTCGCCCACCAGCACTAGTTTATTCTGATGGATTGGAATGCTAAACGTTTTATTTCCATGAAGCCCAACGATTTGAAATTCTTTGATTTGGTATGTCATTAGTAGTTTCCTTGAAGTTTGACTCATGACTGTCGTTGCTTATAACTGGAGCGTGCTTAAAGAATACACACTAAATTTGTTCTATGCAAGTATATAAATCGAGTCGTTTCTGACCATACATTTAATTACTATGTAAAGAAGTCAACAATTGACTTCTTTCAATGTCATCTTATTTGACTTGGAGCATTACTTAGTTCCTTGTAAATTTATACGGATACTTCTGTACTTAACTTAAGTGCACATGATACACACAAAAAACCACCGCCCCGGACAATGTAGCATCCAGGGCGGCGGTCTTCATCTATGGCGTTGTCGGCGCGGCGGGCGCTACTTCAGCGACACGCGCTCGTTCGTGCCGTAGGCGTCTTCGTTGCCGGTCAGCATGACGGTGATGGCCGCCACCGCCGAGCCAATCTTGCCGCCCGGCGGGCCGTCCCAGTATTCCGCCGATTCGCTGCTGATGCGAATCAACAGCACATTCGGGTCGTCGGGCCCGTTCTCAAACCATGCCTTCAGGTCGTCTTTCCACAGCGCGCGCTTCTTGGCCACGTCCGTCACCAGCGAGGCGGTCCCGGCCAGCGAGACATAGCTGTTGCCGGAGGCATAGGTCACGCTGACCTTGCTGTTGGCGCGAATCTCGTCCACCTTGCGCGACGTGGCCTCTGAGAAGAACCACAGGTCGCCGTCGTATTCCTGCTCATGCGTGTCCATCGGGCGGCTGTGCATGTGGCCGTCTGCCCCCACGGTGGTCAGCATGCCAATCTTGATGTTGCCAATGATGCGGTTGATGGTCTTCAGCGCTTCGGCACGGCTGGTGCTCATCGCGTTACTCCTGCTTGCGAACAATGCCCCCAGCATACGATGCGCGGGCCAGACGCGAATCGTCCACCTGGCGCGACTGAGGGTGGGTCAGGCGGGGGAGCGGGGCCAACCTCTCCCTGCGTCGCTGCGCTCCGCTTCGGCATGGCATCTGAAGGCCAATCCTGTGATAAAATTGCCTCATTCGAGGGTTAGCAAGCCCGAAACGGTCACGTTCATCAGTAAAAGGAGGTGACAGAATGAATCCCCCTGCAACGCAGTATGAACAGATTGAAATGCTGGCGGAGCGGCTTTCGCCTGGCGACAAAGTGCGCCTCATCGAGAAGCTGACGCGCGCGCTTGATCGCGAATATGTTGCGCAGCTTCCCAAAGCACCGGGCTGGCCGCCTGGCTTTATCGAGCGCACCTATGGCAGCCTCGCCGATGATCCTATCGAACGCCCACCGCAGGGCGAATTAGAAGACCGCGATCCCTAGGATCAGCAAAAAGCGCGTTTCCCGCCGCGCCTGACCACACTCCCCCACACCGCCCCACCTGCGGTATAGTCTGCCGCATACACGACTGGTCACCTGAACAGGACACCCCCCATGGAACATCGACTGCTCGGCAGCTCTGGCTTCAGTATCCCCGTGCTCAGCTTTGGCACGGCCACCTTCGGCGGCAAGCACCCATTTTTCAGGAAATGGGGCAGCAGCGATGTGGCCGAGGCCACGCGTATGGTCGATATTTGTCTGGAGGCCGGCCTGACCATGTTCGACACCGCCGACGTATACTCGCACGGGCTAAGCGAGGAAATCCTCGGCCAGGCGATCAAAGGCCGCCGCGACCAGGTGCTGCTGGCCACCAAAGCCACCTTCAGGATGAGCAAAGAACCCAACGACGTCGGCCATTCGCGCTTCCACCTGATGAAGTCGATCGACGCCAGCCTGCGCCGCCTCGGCACCGACTACGTGGACGTGTACACGCTGCACGGCTTCGATGCCAAAACCAGCGTCGAGGAAACCCTGCGCGCCATCGAAACCATGATTCAGCAGGGCAAAGTGCGCTATCTGGCCGTCTCGAATTACTCCGGCTGGCACATCATGAAGACGCAGGCCGCCGCCGACCGTTATGGCTGGCCGCGCGTGATGGCGCACCAGGCGCATTACTCGCTGCTGCGGCGCGAATACGAGTGGGATTTGATGCCGCTGGCGCTCGACCAGAATGTCAGCACGATTGTGTGGGGGCCGCTGTCACAGGGCCGGCTGAGCGGCAAGTATCGCCGTCAGGCGCCGATGCCCGAAGGCACGCGCGTCGCCCAGGGCGCGGGTGAAGGCCCCGCCATCGCCGATGAATGGCTGTATAACGTGGTCGATGTGCTGGACGCGATCAGCGCGGAAACCGGCAAAACCGTCTCGCAGGTATCGCTGAACTGGCTGCTCCAGCGCCCGACCGTCGCCAGCGTGATTATTGGCGCGCGCACCGAGGCGCAGTTGAAAGACAATCTGGGCGCAGCAGGCTGGAGCCTGTCAGCCGAGCAGGTCGCCCGGCTGGATGCGGTCACGCAGACGGATACGATTTATCCCTACTGGCACCAGCGCGGTTTCGCCGAGCGCAATCCCACCGCCACGACGCTGTACTGATAGCCAGCCTCACCCTGCTTCGCTGCGCTCCGCCGTCCCTTGTATCTTGAAAAGGCCGTAGAATAAGACGGCAAGCAGAACAGGGGGTGAGCGCTTGGCAGTCCCTTGAGGCAACAAGCCTGATGGAGAGATGAAGCCCACCCCCC